>Ga0302324_100001306_pt1 | contig 60884 bp, 53 predicted proteins | sample Palsa_T0_1_FD_201949 | JGI IMG/M metagenome (GOLD analysis project Ga0302324, IMG submission 201949) | Peat permafrost microbial communities from Stordalen Mire near Abisko, Sweden - Palsa_T0_1 | ecosystem: Environmental > Terrestrial > Soil > Palsa > Peat permafrost | place: Sweden: Abisko...
AGAAGCCGGTAAGGTGAACCACTTCCCTATTCCCGCCCAGTCGCAAAACGGGTAGGTTTTGAGACTCCGCACAGGCCTTTGAAATCAATCGCTTGCACGTCTCATAAGCCTGCCTCAGAAAGAGGCCGAATTCCGCTCTGTCACGCGGCGCTGCACGCGAGGCCGCCGTCTCAATTGTCGGTCTCGAAACCAAGCGAGGCTCCGCTACTCCGAAAGAATCCTTATGTTTTGAGAAGCTGTCCCGGTTTCCCGTCACGTGCGCCATTGCCCGTATTACAGCAACTCCGAGATTCGGGCTACAGGTCTTCGGGCTTCAATCCAGTGTGCTTGGCGACGCGGGCGAGCATCTTGGGACCAACCTCGGCGCCGTCGTGAGACGCAAATTCGTAATCGGGCCATCCGTCCTTGGCCAGGAGGCGGTGTGAACCCGATTGCCTCTTAACGACCCAGCCGGTGCGCAGCAAGGCGGCCATTACACGTTTCGCTTTAGCTGCGGGCCATTTGCTCATCGGGTACGACGAAAGACAGGTTGAGGGAAGATGCGGGCATCTCGCCGTGCGCGATGCGATCCGAGATGACTTCAATGGCGAGGCGCTCCGTATTGGCAGTGGCCTCCTCTCTCGTGGCACCGTAGCACATCACTCCAGGTATTTCGAGAACCTCGGCAATCCAGCGGCCGTCATCTTCGCGCTCGAGTTCGATGGAGAGAGTCACGATCCGATCATACCGCGTTGTGTACTGAAAGTGCCTGGTCAATCACCACTGCCCGCCCTGCCGCGGCGACGCCCGCACAGCGCGCTCAAACGCCCAGCTTCGAATGTGATTGATCTGCTCCTTCATAGTGCGCGAAAGCGGCACGATACTGACCGCGACGCTTAAGAGATCGTCCTCGTCGATCTCGCGATCCGCCAGTTTGGCCTTGGTCAGCGCGGACACCACGCACTGCTCGATTTCGGCGCCGGTCCAGCCGATGGTGAATTCGGTCAATTGCGCCAGGTTGAATGCGCCCGGATCGATGCCGCGGCGGGTCAGGTGAATCTTGAAAATATCGATGCGCTCATCATCGAGCGGCAGATCCACAAAGAACACTTCGTCGAAGCGGCCCTTGCGAATCATTTCGGCGGGCAGCAGGTCGATGCGGTTGGCGGTGGCGGCCACAAACAAGCCGCGGGATTTTTCCTGCATCCAGGTAAGGAAGAAGGCGAAGATGCGGCCCTGCTCGCCACCGGATTCTGTGGAGGTGATGCCCATCTCGATCTCGTCGAACCACAGGACGGCGGGCGCCATATCTTCCAGCATTTTGCAGGCGGCCACGAAGGCGCCTTCGGGCTTGCCATGGCGGCCGGAAAAGATCTCGATCATGTCGATGCGGTAAAGCGGCAGCTCGAAGTACGAAGCAATCGCTTTGACGGACAGGCTCTTGCCGCAGCCGGGAATACCCATCATCAGAAGGCCCTTGGGGGCGATGTCGGCGCTTAGCGTATCGCGCATTTGAAAGAGCTTGCGGCGCTCGATCAGCCATTTCTTCAGGCCTTCGAGTCCGCCGATCTGGCCCATGTTTCCGCCCTCGGCGATGAATTCGACGGTGCCGCTGCGGTTAACCAGGAGGCGCTTTTCTTCCAGCAATGCGGGGATGGATTCCGGTCCAAGCTGCGGACTGGCGTTCAGGGCGCGGCGCAGGGCGTAGCGGGCTTCATCGAGCGTGAGACCTTGCAGGGAACGCGCGAGTTGGTTCAGATTTGCTTCGCTCGAGTCGGGTGCGGAACCGGCGGCGGGTGCCTGCGCCAGTTCTTCGCGCAAGAAGTCGACCAGCTCGACCAGATCGGGCGGGCGGAGTTCCAGATACAGCAGGCTGCGCTCGACTTCTTCCGGGATGGAACGCACCGGCGAACTGATGACGATGAACTTACGCTGGTCGAGGCAGCTTTCGTAGAGATCGCGCAGGCGGCGGCGGATTTCCGGGGATTCGCGCAGGGGCTCGTGAAAGTCCTTCAAGTGGAAGATAGCGGCGTCTTTGCAGGCGGCGATGAAATCGAGCGCGGCGCGCGGGGATTCGGTGCCGGGCTGCGCGGCTTCGCCTTCGCGCCGCATGCCTTCGGTTAGACTCCAGGTCCATACGGGCATGGATTCGAGGCGCAGGCTCACTTCATGCAGCACGCGGGCGACGCGCTGCTCTTCGGAAGAGCGGATATAGGTTAGCGGGCGTCCGGAGTTGAAGACTTCGCGCAGCGTTTTGGCCGCGCGGCTTTCGCGAGCGATGGGCATGCGTGGTGGCGTCGTCCTACCATCATAGGACGTATGGTGCGCCCAAAAAGACGTGTGCGCACGAGGGTGAACACGGCACGCACGAGTGCGCGCGCCACACGCTCAGTTCACCATGGTGGTGACCGTGGCCGAATTGTTCGTGTCCGTGGGGTCGAAGACCAGCGAACTGACGCTGGCGGTATCGGTCACGGTCTTGCCGGATTTATAGGTCACGTCGACCACCATCGTCACCGTAAACCCAGCGCCGTTGGCGAGCGAGGGCACAGTACAGGTCACTTTGCCGGCGGCGGCCCCGACGGCCGGCTTCTTGCACGAACCGTCGCTGGTAATGGCGCTCACGAACTTGGTCCCCTTGGGCACGCTGTCGGTTAGCGTGACCTGGTGCGCGGTGTCGGGACCGTTGTTGGTGACCACGATGGTGTAAGTCAGGGGCGCCCCAGTGGCAATGTTTGGCAGCGCGGTGTTGGTCACCGTCAAGTCCGCCTGGGTGAGCGCGATCCGCGTTACGAAACCATCATACTGGCCGCCGCCATAGGTGGTTTGAAAAGCTCCCGGCGTTGTAGGCAAACTTGTATTCGAGTTGACTTGCCCCGCCGCGTATATGTTGCCGTAGTTATCGGCGTGGATGGCGTTCCCTATGTTCGCACACGCGTAGCATTCGCCCAGAAGCGTTGAGAACGGCAACGCCGAGCCCGTAGTGTTGAATTCGGTAACGAAGATCGTCTGGTAGCCGTCCGGATTGTAAGGACCAATCGGATTTACGGTGGGGAAGGCACTGTCATTGGTGCTTCCGGTCACAAATGCGTCATCCGCGGAGTCCACGCTCACCGCATTGCCCGTCGCGGTGGCCTGACAGGTCGTTCCATTCAGAAACGTAGAGTAATCGAGGGCCGTGCCAGTCGAATTCAGCTTGGACAGAAAAGCGTTTGCGCTGGATTGGTTGATGCAGGTAGTCGGCTTAGGGTCGGTCGCCTGGAATGCCCGGCGGGTGGTGGGGAAATCCACGGAGCACGCCGTGCCTGTTAAATAAGCGTTGCTTTTGGAATCGACGGCGATGGCCAACACGGCATCCCCGCCGTCAAAGCCTGAATTATTGCCGCAATTGGGGTTCCCGCTCCAATTGCCGACCCCGTTGCCACCTAGGAACGTCGCATATACAAACGAGGCGGCACCGCTCTGGCTGGGATCGAAAACCACGACGAAGCCGTCGGTTGGCGGATAATTTCCAGGAAAAGTCGCCTGGTTCAGGCAGGCGGGACAGGTGGTTTGATACGCGCCCGGAGTCAAGATCAGGCCGGTATTGGCATTGATGAGATAGTCGCTGGCGTCGGTTTCGCCCGCCATATAGGCCTTGCCGGCGCTGTCCACGGCCAGCGCCAGAACATACGTATCGCCATAACCGGGGCTGGCGGCGTTATATTGCGGGCCAAACAGCGTGGAGTACATTATCGCTCCGTCCGTGCTGAATTTAGTGAGGGCCTGGTGGAAAGTCGACTGCCATTCGGCGGCGGGCTCGACGATCTGAAAACCGGTCAGCGGGCTGGTAGTCACGGGCCAGGGAATGTTGACCTCGGGGTTGCCAGGGCAGCCATTATCGTAGCCCGGCGTGGATGTGGTGTTGGCGGCCACATACACATTGCCGCCGCTGTCGAGGGCCATCGCGGCGATGTTGTCGTTCCCGGTCCCGCCGATAAAGGTCGACCACATCAAAGCGGAACCGGTAGGATTGAGCTTCGTGACAAAGCTACTAAAATTAGAGGAGTTGTAATGAGCGCTGCCTTCGCAGGAAGATACTTCCGCAAAGACGCAGTTGCCAGTATTGGTCAATTCCGGCGCGCAAAGCGAGTCGTTGGTGACCGGAAAGTCGAAGGAGTCCGTTGCTCCAGCCACATACGCATCGCCGGCGGAGTCCACCGCGATGCTGCGCGGCGTGTCCTGATAGCTGCCCCCCAAGAAGGTGGAGTAGACCAGCGCCGCTCCCGATGGGTCCAACTTCGTGACGAACACATCCATGCCGGGGTTGCCGCCAAACGTGCAGTTGCCGACACCTTTCTTCGACCCTTGATAAACACCGGTTGTGACCGGGAAGTTCAGCGAGCACGTGACTCCCGTAATATACGCGTTCCCTTGCTTATCGACGGCCACCGAGATCGCGTAGTCCCAGTCGGAGCCGCCCAGGAATGTCGAATAGGCCAGCACCGGGTCGACCACCAGCGGTCGGGCGTGGTCATAGGACGCCACTTCGAAGGTGACTTCGTTCTTGTTCACGTGGAAGCGGCCGTCCACTGCCTGCCGCGGAGCGTCTTCGGCCTCGGGTTGGTAGACCGTTGGCTTGTGGAAGCGGATCTCCTGGCCCGCGGCTGCCATCACCAGGTCGCCGGTGGCATCGTCCACCGAGGTGCGGTCGGCGCCCTCTACGGCCAGCCGGATGGCATCGGGGTATGCGCCCGGCGCCAGCACGAAATCGTATTCAAGCTGCCGCTGATTGCCGTAGAACACCAGATCGATGCCGGGGTAAACCTGCGCGTACCGGACTTTGGCGTAAGTGGCGACGTTGGTGCGCCACTTGGCCGGATCCTTGCCCAGGAGGTAGTTAGCTGCGCCGGGCAGCGGATCCGCGCCGGTTAGGGTGACGCCGGGGTTTGCGCCTTCCAGCTTCAGGCGCAGATCGGCCGCGGCTTCCAGGTTGGCCTCGCGGGCGGGCGTCACCGGCGGCGTGGGCCACGCCACACGCGTTTCCTTCCGCAGTTTCCGCAGCGAAATGACGGCGCCATCTGGCGTGAGGAAGACCGTATAATCCTGGCCGCGCGACAGGAATTTCACCTGCGCGGGCTGCTGGCCCTGGTTGGCTTCGAACTGTAGGGGAAGCTTGCCATAGGAGCTGTCGATGCGGGCGCGGGCAGCCGGGTCCGGCGTGCCGCCATCGGCGCGCAGCAAGGCGGCCCCAAAAAGAACGAACACCGCGGTGATCGAAGCGGCGCGAGTCATAACCCATAACGTTTTCATTCGAATTACTCCTTCGTTTCAGCCAGCCATTCCAGCCGGTCTTCAAGCAGGGGTAACAGTACCCTCATTACGAACATCCATCGCAAGGTTTGCAAGGTTCCGCGTTTGGGATGCGTCTGCCGAGAGGTCCTCGTTTATAGTGAGCAGAGTTGCCCTGCGGAGAAAAGAACAATAAACGGCCACGAGCGGCCATGAGCCAGTAAAAGAGGCACCGCTAATTGACGGTGAAATCCGTCCGATTCACGACATGTCCTCCCTTGGTCGTGATTTCGATCTTCCCGGTCACCGCGCCCGTCGGCACATCCGCCGTTACCTGAGTGTCGGAATTCACCGTGAACGTGGTTGCCTTCACTCCGCCAAACGTCACTTTGGTGGTCTGCAAAAGCCCGGTTCCGGTCAGCACGGCCGGTGTTCCCACAGGGCCGCTGGGCGGGCTGAAGCTGGCGAAGGTGGGGGTGACGCGGAACTCAACGTAACTGGACAGCGTGGTGGCGCCGGTGGTCACGGTTACTTTTCCAGTCAGGGCTAGGGCGGGAACCGTGGCGCTGATGAAAGCCGTGCCCTGGCGAGTGAATGACGCCGTCACCCCGTCGAACTTCACCACCGAAGAGCTGCCGAAGCCTTGGCCCAGAATGCCGATCTTGGCGCCCTCTTTGCCGGACGTAGACACCAGGCCAGCAAACGCCGGCGCGCCGACGTCCAGACTGAAGAAGACGCCGCAGCCACGACCGGCGCAGATGTTGAGGTCGCCGGCGCTATAGGTGGTGCCATAGAGCAGGCCGTTGGTGTGTTGTCTCAAAGGGGACTGCGGATTGTCGCCGTCCGTGGTGTCCGTAAAACCGTAGAGCGTAGTGAAAATCCCGGTGGTTATATCCACGCTATAAATCGTTCCATAGTTTCCGGAGTTTATGGATCCTGTCACGCCGTACAACAGCCCATTTGAGGCCTGTATCAGGCTGGCGCTGGGGCCGGACCCATCTCCATTAGAGTAATTAATATTGTGGACAACGCTGTAGTCGCCGCCCGGTGTAATCTTGAAGACAACTCCGTGGCCGTCGCTACCCCCTGTATAGGTAGTGCCGTAGAAGTTGCCGTCGTTGGCTTGGATCAGGGCATAGTAAGCCACGGACCCGTCGGTGCCTGCGAAGTTGTGGAGCACGGTCACGCTGCCGGACGGCGTCATTTTGAAGATAACTCCATCGCTGCTGGTTCCGCCTGCTGCGGTGTCGCCATAGAAATCTCCATCGGTGCCCTGTACCAGAGACGCCGTGACGTTCTGGCCGTCGGCGCCGGTGAACGTATGGATCGTGGTGAACGCCCCGCTAGGGGTGATAGTGTACGCCGTACTGTTGCCACCAAAAATCTGGGTGGATGTGGTCCCATAAAAGACGCCGTTCGCGGCCTCTATCGGCGCCGAGTACGGATCGGACCCGTCACCAGCATTCGTGAAACTGTGAAGTATGGTCTGCACGCCCGCCGGCGTTACCTTGTACACCTGTCCGCAGCCGGCACCGACAAATCCGCAATTACCGCCGGGGCCGCCGGTGCCACCATTCTGATTTGTGCCATAGAAGCTCCCATCGGTGCCCAGCGTCGCACCACTGATCACGCCAGAGCCAATGTTGGCAACGATATTCACCGTTCCCGAGGGCGTAGCCTGGAATAACGTGCCCCCAAGAGTGCCCCCGAGAACGGACGTGGTGTACAAGTTGCCATCGCGTCCCTGGGCAGTTGCCCAAGCCTGTGGATTTGAAATCCCGGCACCGCCCGGGAAATCGTAAAGGGCGGTGGGGGTTTGGGCCTGCGCCGGGATGGCTGCCCCGGGAAGGGTGAGTGCAACGATCACGGCCGCAAATGCCGCCATCGTGCGAAAGCGTCTATTCATGTGAGCTACCTCTCTTTTCCAGCGGGATTTTAAGCAGCGGTAACGGTACCCTCATTACGAACATCCACCGCAAGGTTTCGCGTTTAGGATGCGTCTGCCGTGAAGCCCTCGTTTATAATGAGCAGAGTTGCCCTTCGGAGCAAAGAACAATAAACGGCCATGAGCGGCCATTTCCGGCCAATGGGACCAAAACGCTATCCGCAGCCCATCAACCGCCCTCCGGAATCCAACCGGCGCTTGGATTCATGGAAGGAGATCGCCGATTTCCTGCGCTCCGGCGAACGGACCGTCAGACGCTGGGAACCCGATCGCGGCCTGCCTGTCCATCGGATGCCTGGAAACGGGCGCGGCAGGGTATTCGCCTATACCGCCGAGTTAAGCCGATGGTTGGAGGCCGGCGAGCCGGATGCCCGCGGATTGCCATTGGCAGTCGCGCCCCCCGTGCGCCGGTTTCGCGGGAGCGTGGTTGCCTCGCTGGCGCTGGTGGCGATGCTGACCCTGTTTGCCGCAGTCATAGGAACGTACCGCTGGACGCGCGGACCGGGGCGCATTGCAGCGGAGCCGGTCCTGCAGCAGCTCACCGCCAATCCCACCGAAAACTGGGTGATGGGCGCCGCCATTTCCCCGGACGGCAAGCATTTGGCTTTCCTGGATCATACCGGGCTGTTCGTGCGTACGATCGCTTCCGGCGAAACCCATCCGATCGCCATACCGCCGGAATGGATACTGAACCTTACCGGGCTGCGCTGGTTTCCGGAAGGCGGCACCCTGATCGCCAGCGTGCGCGGTACCGGCGGAGGCTACGATATCTGGGCCATCGCCACACTGGGCCAAGCCCCGCCACGCCTGATCCGGCGGGACGGCCTTTGGCCCGCCATCTCACCGGACGGACAGTCCATCGCTTTTCAGAATGGCGATATTGCGCAGCGTGGAAAAGAACTGTGGGCGGGCGGCTTCCAGGGCGAATCGCCGCGAAAGCTGCTTGCCGCGGAAGCCGGAGAGGAGATCTTCAGCCCAGTCTGGTCGCCCGACGGCCGCTGGATCGCTTATCTGAGGGGCCGCGAAGACCCCATGGAGGGCGGGCAGTTCGACCGCGGCGCGGCCATCGAAATCCGGCTGGCGGGCGGCGGCCGCGCCCACACGGTTGTCTCCGGCGCGAGTTTGCCCGTAGCGACCTCGCTCTATTGCATGCACGGCCGGGGCTGCCTAAGCTGGTCGCCGGACGGACGCCTCTTCTTTCCCGCCAGCGATCACGCCGGAACTCAACTGACACGCTTCGGATACAGCATCTGGGCAGTCCCGGTGGAGGTTCGCAGCGGTGCAGCCGCCGGCAAGCCCGTGCGGCTGGCGCAGTGGGCGGACTTTTATCCGAATTGCCTGACACTCACGGCCGATGGAAAGCGCTTGGCGTTCCTGAAAAGCCGTATCCAGCTTGACGTCTATGTGGGCGAGTTGGCGGGCGATGGCGGCAGCCAGGGCTTGTCCCGCCGCTTGACGCTCGACAATCGGGGTCTGGGCAGCACCCCCGAAGGCTGGACGCGGGACAGCCAGGCCGTCTTCTTCACTTCCGACCGAAATGGCAAGGAGGAAGTTTTCAGGCAAGTCCCGCGTGAGAGCCTGGCTCAATCGGTGGTGCAACTTCCCGGATATCAGCCGCGCATTCCGCGGTTAAGCACGGATGGCGCGTGGATTCTGTACAGCGACCTCCAGCGCCTGATGCGCCTGCGCGTGGCCGGCGGATCGGCAGAGCAGGTACTTGAGTTACCGGCTGCGATGCGCTTTGAATATCGATGTCCCCTAAAGGCCGGCGCCTGTGTCTTGTGCCAGGAACAAGGGCGCGAGCTGCTGTTTTACGCGCTCGATCCGGTGCGCGGGAAAGGGCGCCTGCTGGGTAAGACCGACCGCTGGATTCCACGGCTGAATTCCTGGGCCTGGGATGTCTCGCCGGATGGTTCGCGCCTGGCGGTGGTGGGCCCCGGCAATCGGATACTGACCTTAACGGATGGCGCTTGGCATGAAATCCCGATGGAGGCGCGCTGGGCGCCCGAGTACATCGCGTGGGCGCCGGACGGCGAGGGCCTCTTCGCGACCACCCCGCAGGAGATATTGCGTATCACCACCGCGGGAAAAGTGAATATCGCGATGCACAACGACCGCGCCCAGTGGCCGGCGGTGCCCCTTCCGTCTCCGGACGGCAAGCACTTGGCGTTTCAAGCTCAGACCTACGATTTCAATGCGTGGACGATGGAGAATCCATAACAGCCCGGGTGGGGCGATCCCGCCTCCAACGCCATCCTGGCCGACCAGGGACTGCTGCTGTTTCGTATGGGCCGCTTTGACGAGGCCACGACATTGCTCAAACAGATCGAGGCCCAAGAGCCGGCGTTCTCCAGCAGCCATTCCTATCTAGCTGGAATTCATGTTTACCTGAAGGAGTATGCGGCGTATCTGACCGAAGCCCGGGTAGCGGCCACGCTCACACAAGACAGCCAGGGGCTGGCTATCGTGGCCGCCGGCGATAAAGGCTTCGCCGCGGGCGGCGGACAGGCGATGTTCGAAAGCATCCTGGCCGTGGAACGGCAGTTCTACGCCAAGGATCGGTTGCCGGCTTACGCTCTGGCTCGAACCTACGGCCGCTTGGGCCAGAAGGGGGAGGCATTAAGCTACTTACGAGCTTCTTTGGAACGGGCAGAGCCGGCCTTGGTTTCCCTGCGCGTGGACGAGGCTATCGATTGTGTGCGGGACGATCCGGCGTACCAGGAAATCGTGCCGCTTCGACCTGGGCGCGCACCGGTGAGGGGGAGGCCAGGCCTGTTCTGGCGGTGTCCTGGGCCGTCACGCCCGATAACCGCACTGATTCCAAAACGGGAGAGTGGGTCCCGGTTAACCCCCGGCGGCGGATGGCGCCGCCCTACTAAAAGGCGAAAGTCAAGACGCATTCCGGATACGCGAACTAAAAACTTGTAACGTTATGAGTTTTCATTTCACAATCTAATAGAGGGACATGGAGCACCACGAAGCAATTCGCTCGCAAGCCGCCGAACGGTATGCCTCGCACGAACTCTCGCCCGCCGAGCGGAACGCCTTCGAAGCGCATTTCTTCGATTGCCAGGAGTGCGCGGATGAGGTCCGCATCGAGATGCAGTTGGTGGCTAATCTCCGGGGCGTCCTGCGGGAAATGCGGGCGGAACAAGGGCGGGCGCCGGCCGCGGCCAAGTTTTGGGGCAAGTGGCGTAGACGGTGTCGCCCGCAGCCCGCGATAGCGTTTTCATTTGCGGTAAGTCTCGCGTTGGCTGCCGGTCTCGGCTATGTCTTGCTGACCGGCGCACACCCGGCTGCCGCGCCGCACTTCGTGGCCGTCTATTTCGCGCCGGGGCCGGCGCACGGCGCCGCGGATGTGCACGTCCTCCCCAAAGGCGAAACCACCTACGGAGTGCGCTTTCCCGCGCCCAGCGCGGCAATCCAGTCTTATACCTGCGAGATTCTCGATGCGTCCGGTAAGCGCGAGTCTGCGCGCACGTTGCCGGCGCTGGCCAGCCTGGATGGATTTTTGTGGCTCGATGTTCCGGTAGATGGCTTGCCCGGCGGGGTGCACACGCTGGTGGTGCGCGGCTCCGGCGGCGAGACATTCTCATGGTCCAAGTTCAGAACTACACGTTAGCAAGGAGATGGTTCCACTCGCCGCCCTGGTAAGTAGCGCCGTAGAGGTTGCCGGCTTCCCATGCGCCGCCGGCGGGAGTGGCGCCGTAGAAGGTACCGGCGGCGTCGCGGATCACACTCAAATAGGGAACCGGCCCCCTCCGCCGGGCTAGGCCAGAAGCTGTAGAGTACGGTTTCGCTGTAGGTCTGCGCGTACGTCGGGACGATTCCCATCCCGTCGACGGCGAGCCATCGCAGAGTACTCTCTTGTTGTATTTTTGGCATAAGTCTCCTTAAGCGCGGACGGGCCGGAAGCCTGTCCTACTGCGGCGTGAGCTCGAATACCACACCGGCGGCCTGTTTACCGCCATGGTATGTTGTCCCGTAGAGGTTGCCCGCCGAGTCGAAAATCACACCGCCATACGGGGCGCTGCCATCGGGCGGTCCGGCGAAGGTGTGGAGTACCGTCTCCTGGCCGGACGGACCCACTTCATATACCACGCCATGACCGTGCTGGCCGGCAGCCGAGCCGCCGTATTCAGTAGTGCCATAGAGGTTGCCCGCCGCATCCAGGACCACGCCGGCGATGGGGTTGCCCCCGTCGGCTTGGCCCGTGAAGTTGTAGAGCACCGAATATTTGCCGGACGGGTCCAGCTTGAACACCACACCATAGCCCGATGCGCCGCCCTGGTAAGTGGTGCCGTAGAGGTTGCCTTCCGAATCGAACACCAGTCCCGCGTCGGGAGTGCTTCCATCGGTCCCACCCGTGAAGGTATAGAGCACGGTCTCCTGGCCGGCGGGAGTCAGCGTGAACACCACGCCATTTCCGGAAAAGCCGGACGGTGTGCCGCCATCGGCCGTAGTGCCGTATATGTTGCCCGCCGAATCGAGGATCACTCCACCGACGGGGTTGCCGCCGTCGGCTCCGCCCGTGAAGGTATACAGCACAGTCTCCCGGCCGGACGGATCCAGCTTGTACACCACGCCGCAACCGCTATATTCGAAGCAGCCTTCATTGCCGCTCTGGAAAGCGGTCCCGTAGAGGTTGCCGGTCGAGTCCAGGGTCACGCCGGCGAAGGGGTTTGAACCGTCCGCCGCCTCGATAGTAAAACTGTGCAGCACGGTTTCGTTGCCGGCTGGATCCAGCTTGTACACCGCTCCACCATTGACATTCGCGCCGCCGGAGTTTGTGGTTCCGTATAGGTTGCCCTCGGAGTCCAGGACCAGGCCCGCATACGGGGAACTCCCATTTTCATAGCCCGAGAACTCGTATAGCAGCGTGTATTTGCCGGCGGCGTCAACCTTGTACGCTGTGCCGCCGAGCGCCCCTTTGTTGCCGCCAGAGGCTGTCGTTCCGTAGAGATTGCCCGCGGAATCGAGCACTACACCAGCTCGCGGGCCGACGCCATCGGTTTTACCCGGAAAGCTGTACAGCACGGTCTCCTCGCCGGAGGGAGCCAGCTTGTACACGACGCCTTGGCCGGCTGTGCCACCTCCGCCGGTGGTCCCGAAGAGGTTGCCGGCCGGATCGCGGATCACACCTGCGCTGGGTATGCCGCCATCGGCCCCGCCTGTGAAGACGTGCAGTACGGTTTGTAGACCCGAGGGATCCAGCTTGAAAATCACGGCCGCGGACCCTGAGCCGCCGATCGTAGTCCCATAGAAGTTGCCCGCCGTGTCGAGGATGAGGTTTGCGACAGGATGTCCGCCATGGGCGCCGCCTGGGAACGTATAGAGGACAGTCTCCTGGCCAGCCATACCGACCTTGTACACCACTCCGAGGCCCGCCGTGCCGGGGGCTGAGCCGCCAAACTCAGTGGTTCCGTAGATGCTGCCGGACGAGTCGAGGACCACGCCGCCAATAGGCGCGGACCCATCGGCGCCGCCGGTGAAGTTGTACAACACAGTCTCGTGACCGGCTGCATCCAGCTTGTATACTACCCCTCCGCTACTGCCTCCGCAGCCGCCCCCAGTACCGCCGCAGGAGGTGGTCCCGTAGAGGTTGCCCGAGTCGAGCACCACGCCGGAGTTGGGTAGCGAGCCATCGGTCTCAATGAAGCTGTGCAGCACCGTTTCGCGGCCGGCCGTATCCAGCTTGAACACGACTCCCGAGTCCGATTTGCCGCCCAGGACGGTGGTCCCGTAGAGGTTGCCTGCCGCATCGCGGATCAAGCCAGCGGAAGGATTCTCCCCATCGAGCCCGGCGAATGCGTATAAAACCGTCTCATGGCCGGCAGTATCGATCTTGTATACGACTCCGCAACTGGAGCTGGGGCTATCGCAGGAGTTGCCGCCGTATTCGGTAGTCCCGAAGAGGCTGCCCGCCTCGTCGCGGATCAGGGCTCCCACGGGGCCGCTGCCATCGGCGCCGCCGGTGAAATTGTACAGCACGGTTTCGTTGCCTGCTGTGTCTACTTTGAACACGGTGCCCTGACCCCATGTGCCGCCGCCGTGAGTTGTCCCGTAGAGGTTATCAGCCTGATCGCGGATCAGGCCTCCGCCGGGGCCGGCCCCATAAGGCGCCAGGACCGTCGCAAAGTCGTGCAGTATGGTTTCGGTGTAAGTTGTCTGCGCGTGCGCCGGTAACATGATTACTGCCGCTAGCGCACAAGCAAGCCTGTTTGACATAAGTTCTCCTAAGCGCGGACAGGCCGGGAGGCCTGTCCTACTGCGGCGTGAGCTTGAAGATCACGCCACCCGCTTGCTCCCCGCCCACGACGGTAGTCCCGTAGAGGTTACCCGCGGCGTCGCGAACCAGACCGCCATAGGGCACGCCGCCTTCGTTGTCACCCATGAACGTAAACAGCACGGTCTCGTTGCCGGTTGGATCCACCTTGTAAACGACGCCCTTGCCGACTGTGCCCAGGGCGTCGCCGCCGGATGGAGCCGTCCCATAAAGGTTGCCCGCGGAATCGCGGATCACACTGGAGATCGGGTTGCCCCCTCCGGGCCCGCACGTGAAGGTGTGCAGCACTGTTTCGTCGCCGGATGTATCCAACTTATACACCACACCGCAGCCTTGGTAGCCGTTGCCTTGGTAGGGATTGATCCCGCCGCCGTAAGTCGCTCCGTATAGGTTGCCGGCGGCGTCGCGGACCACTCCTTGCAAGACCGCTCCTCCATCCGCCCCACCGGTGAAGTTATACAGGATGGTCTCCTGTCCGGCGGGGTCTATTTTGAATACGGTACCCCAGTTCGCCGACCCGCCGTAAGAAGTGGTCCCATAAAGATTGCCGTCCGAATCGCGAATGACGCCGCTCTCTGGCTCAAACCCATCGGGCGCGCCGGTGAAGGTATGCAGGACCGTCTCATGGCCGGACGGAGTCACCTTGAAGACCACGCCCACATTCGCCGAGCCGCCGAGGATGGTGGTGCCATAGAGATTCCCGACCGAATCGCGGGTGAGCCCGCCCCACGGTTCCGAGCCATCGGCGCCGCCCGTGAAGGTATAAAGCACGGTTTCATGACCGGACGGATCCACCTTGAAGACTACGCCAGCGCCAATTGCATTCCCGCCGTCGGCCGTTCCGCAGAGGTTGCCCGCCGCATCGACGATCACGCCGCTAGTCGGAAAGCCGCCATCGGCGCCGCCCATGAAGCTGTACAGCACCGTCTCATGCCCCGATGGGTCACGTTTGTAAACCGAGCCAGAGTTCCAGGTGCCGCCTTGCGACGTGGTCCCGTAGAGGTTGCCGGACGAATCGAAAGCAACGCCCGCTCTGGGCTCGGCGCCGTCGGTGCCAGCCGGAAAGCCGTAGAGGATGGTCTGCTGGCCGGATGGGTCCAGCTTGAAGACGACGCCGTTGTTCCCGACGCCGGCTAGAGACGCCGTCCCGTAAAGATTGCCGGAGGAGTCGAGAGTCACACCGGCCTGCGGCCTGCCACCGGTAGTTCCGCCCGTGAAGGCGTAGAGGATGGTCTCCCGGCCGGCTGGATCGATTTTGAATACCACGCCGCAGGTGGTCAGGGATCCCCAGTAGCACAGCTTGCCTCCTCCGCCTTGCAGGGTGGTCCCGTAAAGATTGCCGGAGGCGTCGCGGGTCAGACCGGCAACGGGATACTGTCCATCCGTGCCGCCCGCGAAGGAGTGCAGCACTGTCTCGTGGCCGGAGGCGTCGAGTTTGTAGACTGTGCCAAGGTTCGAGGCGCCGCCATCCGAGGTGGTCCCATAGAGGCCGCCGGACGAGTCGCGCATCACCGGTGCCTGCGGAAAGGCTCCGTCGGATCCGCCCGTGAAGCTGTAGAGCACCGTTTCATTGCCGGCCGGGTCCACGCGGAATACGACGCCCGCGCCGCTTCCCTCGCAGTAAGCGACGGTCCCAGAACCGCCGCAGCGCGTGGTGCCGTAGAGGTTGCCCGCGGAGTCGGCGATCAAACCAGCGAGGGGCGTCCCGCCGTCGGCCCCGCCCGTGAAGCCGTGCAGCACGATTTCCTGGCCCGACGGAGTCACCTTGAATACGACGCCGGCGTTGGCCGGTCCGCCTGCCTGGGTGGTCCCATACAGGTTTCCCGCCACATCGCGGATCACGCCCGCCGATGGGAGCGCTCCGTCGGCGCCGCCGGTGAAGGTATATAGCAACGTCTCCTGGCCCGAAGGATCCAGCTTGAATACCACGCCGCAACCGCCGTACTCGGGAGAGCCTTCATAAGTGCAGGCAGCGGGCGTGAGGTTCCCGCCGCCGAGGGTGGTTCCGTAGAGGTTGCCTGCCGAGTCGTGGACCAGATCGCCGTAAGGGGCGTTCCCGTCGGTCCCGCCGGTGAAGCTGTACAGCACCTTCTCATGGCCGCCCGGCCCTGCCTTGTATACGGTACCGGCTCCGTAGATGCCGCCGTAGTTGGTGGTTCCGTAGAGGTTGCCCGCCTCATCGCGGATGACTCCGCCGTAGGGGTACGCGCCTTTCGGCGAGGCGGGCGGGAAATTGTGGAGGATGGATTCAGTGAAGGCGGCGGGGGGCTGCGCGGAGGCGATGGATACGGCGGCCGCGGCGCAGACGAGCCATGTCAAGCAGCAACGGAAAGCTAGGTGCGTCATGAGTTTTCCTTTCGGGAGTCCCAGGCATTGGAGACCGCACAGCGCCAGTCTACACGGGATTACGGCGGGGTGCAAGGTTTGTGTCCGGTAGTGGTACTACGCGAAATGTTACGCCCGCCAGCGGACGCCGATCCCCAACTTCTTCTTCGCATACTCCAAGCTGCGCTCTAAATCGACGCGCTGCTGCTCCTTCAGCGCCGCCTCCAGCGTGGGGGAATTGTCGGACCATTGTCCGATCACCATATTTCCCAGAAACGGCCGGCCGCTCTTGGCCAGTGCCACGAAGCGCGCAAACTCCCAGGCGGGCGTCTTCTGGAACGATTTCCAGAAGTCGGGCTCCAGGTACGGCAGCACCTCCGGCGGCCTTCCGGTGATGATTTCAAGCTGTATGGACGCAGCCGGGCACAACTTGCGATAAAGCTCGACGAAGCGCGCGAAATCCACCGCGCCATCGCCCAGTGCGACCCATTGCGCGGCCGCGCCGCGGGGATGCTCGAAGACCGCGCTATCGCGCACGTGCGACGTCGCCACATAGGGCGCCAGCGTTTCGAGCGAGAGCAGCGGATCTTCGACCACCCACATGGGATTGCCGGTATCCAGGCAGGAGCCTACGAAATCCTTGCCCGCCGCTTCGATCAACGCCTTCACTTCGCGCGCCTGCATGTCGCCCGCATGGTTCTCGACGGCGATGCGCACGCCCGCGTCGAGCGCTTGCGAACGCACCGCACGCAGCACCTTCACCGTATTTTCGATGTGGGCTTCGAGCGGCAGCGCGGTGCGCCGGTTGTCGCGCGTACCCATGTAGCAGCGCATCGCGCGCGACCCCACCGCGTGCGCCACGCGCAGCCCGCCCGCAACGTATCCCGCCGGTTCGCCTTCCTTCTGGTTGTAGCTGGGCGACGACGGGCAAATGCAGCCGATACCGGCGTCGATCTCCACGCCCACGCGCGCGGCATGCTCCTTAACCTGTTGCAGATAGGCCGCGTCGAGGCTCTCGTAATCGCCGAGGCTCGAAAGCTGTACGGTGTCGAGTTTCAGACTCGCGGCGTAGTCCAGCAGTTGGATGGCTTTCCATTGGAACGCGCGGATCGAGTAGGAATCGAAGCCCAGCTTGATGGGCACGGGTTGGGCGGACGAACTCATGGCCGCCACCGCCGCCGTGGAGGCTGTTTGCAGAAACGTGCGCCTGCGCATAGGAGATGTTGTATCACGCTTTTGAAAACGCTATCCCCGCGAAGCTGACGACGCTCTGCGGATCGATGTTCCACTGCTCGTAGCGCAGCAGTTCGCCGCGCGCTTGGGGCAGGGCTTTCAGAAAAGTGTAGAGCGGCGCGGAGCCGCACCATTTCAAATCGTCGTGGTTTTCCTGCACCAGGTTCCAGAAGCCGCCGCTATCCGATTCGACGACGCGCGCGATGCGCTGGCGGTCGCGCTCGGCGACTTCGGCCATGACGCCGCGATCGGCGTAGGCAGGGAACTCGTCTTGATAGCGCGCGCCCATGTGGGCCATGTCGATGCCCAGAATCCAGAAGAGACGGTCGGCCTCGCGCGCGGCCATTTCGCCGAGAGATTCGAGGAAGCGGTGGACGCCTTCGTCGGCTTCGGGCGCGCCGCCACGATAGAGGCTGTGGGCGTATTGGCCGCAGAGTATCGGGAGAATGCGGATATCCGGGCCGTAGATATGTTGCAGGAAGATCACTTGTAACTCGACGGTGTGCTCGAACGAGTGACAGTAGTCTTCCATCACGACCGCGGGACCGCCGTCGGCTGCCAGGCGATCGACCAATGCCGTGTCGGTGGCGGTTTCGCCGAGGGGCGTGACGAACGGCTTGCGAGTGAGGCCGAAGTGCTCGGGCGCGCCGTAGTGCGAGGTCGCCAGGATGACGAAGGTGCGGTCTTTTAACTCGGGGCCGAGGAATTGATAGGCGGCGCGATAGGATTGCCAGCCGCCTTCGGGGCTGACGTGCGGGGCGGCGATGGCGCATAACGCTCCCAGACGGTCCTGGCTCAGTATTGGGCTGCCCATGTAGCGCGACATGGTTTCGCGGAGGGCGGCGATCTCGGCTGGATATGCGCCGCCGGCGTGGACGGGTTCGCGCTTGGGCGCGTCCGCGAATTCACGCTGACGGTCCGCTTTCATTTGCGTGAACGTCTCGTCTTCCAGGAATCCAGCGGAGCTGAACGTCTCGATGAGGTGCTGTGCGAGTTCGCCGACTTGCTGGTCGCCGGTGATGCGGACCAGCAACCCGCGCAAGTCGAGGTCCGTCTGGCGGCCGTCAAAACAGCGCAGGCACTCGATCAGGGGGGGCGGAATGATCAAGACCGCTTCGGAGTAGCGATACGGGTCGCGGACGAAGAGGCCGGGCCGGTCGGGCACCGGAGAGGGGACCATGTCGAGGGCGTTGCGGAGGCGAGGGAGTGGTCGCGGCAAGTTTCATGGTAGCAGTCAAGATCGCTTTTGAGTGAGCGCCTTCTTGATGGCGGCAATTGGCAGGAACAACGTGCGGGGCTGGTCGACAATCGCGCAGAATCCGTGGTGTTCATAGAAGGCTACCGCATGATCGTTCTTGGCATCTACCAAGATGGCGAAGGCTGCCGCGTCGGCCCGCATGGCGCGGTTCGCTGCGTCCATCAGCATCGTTGCGCCCAAGCCGCGGCCATGGAATCTTTCATCAACGGCTAATCGGCCGATACGAACGGCAGGCACAGTGGGATAGCGTGGCAAATGTTTGGTTTCTTCCGGTGGCAAATCAACAAGGGGAACACTCGCCCAGGAAAGGGTATAGTAGCCGCCCATCTGGCCGGTTGCGGTTTCTACTGCGACGAAGCAATTGGCTATGTTCCGTCGGATATCCTGGGTTGCTTGCGTCTGCAAATACCGGTCCAGAGCATCTTCACCGCAGCGAAACGATTTGCGGTCGTGCTGGCCGCCAAGAGGTTCAAAATGAAAGGCGGCGGAAGTCATTTAACGCCGAACTGTTTCCGATAGCGGCGCGCAGCGCGGCGCAGTGCGGGCGTCGGCTCGGGAGGGTTGATAATAGCCGCGGCGAATTGCCGTTGGCCTTCGAGAGAGAGGCGAATAATTTCGGTTTGCTCAATGGCGCGGCAAGCCGCTTCATCAGCCGCGGCCACCACGAAATCGGTGAGGCTACGCCCCTGGATTTCGGCTGCGCGCTTCAACCGGTCTAGAACCGCGTTCGGCAACCGGGCTTCCAGACGGGCGGTGGGTCGGGTCTGCGCTTGCATACTTTCAATATACGGCAAATTGCCGTACCAGATCAAGCGCGGAAAAGCTGCTCACGCCAGCGCGCGGCGGCAATAGTCATAGCACTTGCGCACTTCCGCCACGGTATCGCCGCCTTCGTATTCGTATTCGATGTTGGCCGGGATCGGATACTTCTTGCGCTTCAGCAATTGCAACACTTCCCGGATGGGCGTGTCCCCCTCGCCGAGCCGCATGTTCTTACCCTGATTCTTCCTGCGATCCTTGATATGCAGCGTCACGATGCGCGCGTGATGCTGTTCGATGAACGGCACCGGATCGTAACCCGCTGCCCAGTAATGCCCGATATCCAGGTTTACGGCGATATACGGCGACAGCTTCATGGCTTCCACGAATGTCTCAGGCTTGGCGTATTCGTTGGGATCTTTAATATTCGAGTGCCCGTGCATGCCCACCACGATCTTGTATTTCTCAGCCTGCGCGGCGATACGCGGGGTCACCGACACCGTGGCCGAGGTGGTCAGCGCCGGGGCTTCCAGCGCCTGGCAAACTCGAAGCCGCGCGCGATTTCTTCGTCCGTGAAATCGTCGCGAATGTTATAGGCGTAGGCGGAGAGCTCGATGCCGGCCCGGTCGAATTTGCGGCGGACTGCGCGGATGTCGTCGAGCGAGACATTCATGCGCCACTTGCGGAGCGCTGCGCGGCCTCCCCCCCCGTGCGGGAATTCAGGCTCCACGTGCCCCATTGACAACTCGCACTCGCTCAAACCCACCTCGACGAAGCCTTGGATGGCCGCATCCAAAGGCCGGTCGCGAAAGCTGTACGACTGCGCGCCGATCAGCACGCCGTTGACGTGCGAATCCAGCTTGGCGAACGCGCGGGCCAGCGGTAACGAGGCCAGCGCCAGTCGCCCAACATCGCGTCGGGTATACATCGTGTCCAACTGTATCGGATTTGCTATGTTGCAAAGGTGAGCGAGCCTCGGACTTTATTGGACGTGCTGGATGCCGCGGATGGCCGGCGCACCGCTGTCATTCCGCCGGAGACGGGGCTGTCCATAACATACGACGATCTGCGGCGGCGGGTGTGCGGCATGGCGGGCGCTTTGTGCGCGGCGGGCGTGCGGCGCGGCGATCGCGTGGCGATGGCCCTGCCCAATGGGTTGGACGCCATAGTCGCGTTCCTGGCGGCCACGGTGGCGGGCACCGCGGCGCCTCTGAATCCCGGCTACAAATTCGAGGAGTTTTGTTTTTATCTGGCGGATACCCGCGCCAAGATCCTGATGGTTCCGCGCGAGGAAGGCGCCGATGCCCGGCGCGCAGCGGAACAGGCGGGCATTCCGGTGGTCACGCCGGAGATTTCCGGCGGCGGCAGCGTGCCGGAACCCGGCCCGGACGATATCGCGCTGGTCCTGCACACCAGCGGCAGCACCGGACGGCCTAAGCGTGTGCCGTTGCTCCATCGCAATCTGGTGGCGTCCACGCGCAACATCGCGGAGACGTACGCGCTAGGCCCCGGCGACGTCTCGCTCTGCCTGATGCCGCTATTTCACGTCCACGGGTTGATGGCATCGACCATGGCGACGCTGCTCACCGGCGGCACGGTGGTGGTTCCAGCACGATTCAACGCATTGACGTTCTGGCGCATGGTGCGCGATTACGGCGTCACCTGGTATTCCGCGGTGCCCACGATGCACCAACTCATCCTCACTCGCAAGCGCACTGGCGACGAAAAGCTACGCTTCGTGCGCTCATGCAGCGCGGCGCTGGCGCCCGACCTGATGCGCCGCATGGAGGAGTACTTCGCCGCGCCCGTGCTGGAAGCTTATGGCATGACCGAGGCGTCCCACCAGATGGCTTCGAACCCGCTGCCACCGGCGGCGCGCAAGGCGGACGCGGTCGGACCGGGAACGGGAGTGCGCATCGGCATCCGCGATGAGCGGGGCGGGGAACTGCCATGCGGCCAAGCAGGCGAGGTCTGCATCGACGGCCCCAGCGTGATCCGCGAATACGAGAACAATCTGGAAGCGACGGCCCAGTCGTTTTTTGGCGAGTGGTTCCGTACGGGTGACCAGGGGATCCTGGACGAAGACGGGTATCTGCATCTCACCGGACGCCTCAAGGAGCTGATTATCCGCGCCGGCGAGAATATCGCGCCGCGCGAAATCGACGAAGTACTGCTGGCGCATCCTGCGGTGGCCGAAGCCGTTTGCTTCGGTGTGCCGCATGCGACCTGGGGCGAGGAAGTGGAAGCGGCGGTCGTGCTGCATCCCGAAACGCAGGCGGGCGAAGCGGAATTGGTCGCCTTCTGCCGCGCGCGGCTGGCGGATTTCAAGTGTCCCAAGAAGATCCACATGGTGGCGTCCATTCCGCGCACCGCGACCGGCAAGATCCAGCGGCTGAGTGTGGCAGCGGCGCTGGGCGGAGCGCGAAAATGAAGTTCGTAATCGCGGGCGCGGGCGCCGTGGGCGCTTACATGGGCGCGGCGATGGCGCGCGCCGGTCTGGATGTGACGCTGTTTGCGCGCGGGCCGCAATTGCGCGCAATCGAGGAACGCGGCGTGCGCGTGCTCAGCCCGGATGGCGATTTCGACGCGCGGCCGAAAGCCACGGGCGACCTGGAATCAATCGGGCCGGCCGATGTTGTTTTCCTGGCCGTGAAAGCCCACAGCCTGCCGCAATTGGCGCCGCGCCTTGGCTGCCTGCTGGGCCCCGAGACGTGCGTGGTCGGCTTGCAGAACGGCGTGCCCTGGTGGTTCACGCCGCTGGAGCGCGTGGACCCGGACGGCGCGATCGCCGCCGCCATCGAGGCGCGGCGCGTGGTGGGCGCGTTGGTGTATTTCGCGACGGAAATCGCGGAGCCGGGCGTGCTGCGGCACATCGAAGGACGCCGCATCTCGATCGGCGAGCCGGGTGGCGCGCGATCCGGCCGTTGCCGCGCGATCGCCGAAGCGCTCATCGCATCCGGGCTACGCTGCCCCATCACGACCCACATACGTGAAGAAATCTGGGTCAAAATCTTAGGGAACGTGGCTTTCAATCCTATCAGCGCGCTGACTGGCGCGACCCTGCTCCGCATGACGACCGACGCGGATGTGTCCGCGCTGGCGCGCGCCATCATGACTGAGGCCGAGTGCGTGGCGGCGCGGTTGGGGATGAAACTGCCGGTCACCATCGAGCAGCGCATGGCCGGCGCGGCCAAGGTCGGCGAGCACAAGACATCTATGCTGCAGGATCTGGAAGCGGGCCGTCCGCTGGAACTGGAAGCGGTGGTTGGGGCGGTGCTGGAACTGGGCGAGCGTCTGGGTGTGGCGATGCCGGCGATGCGCGCGGTTTATGCGTGTACGAAGCTGCGCGCGGGCAGCGCATGGCGCTACCCTACTGGCGATGTGCAGAACGCGCAACGCTTCGCCTGAATGGGGATCGTGCTGAGGCATTCCGGACACTGCTTGGTGGTGGGGTCGGGCGGGGCCTGACCGCGCCGCGCGCGCGCCATTACAGCGTTCACCGGAACGACCACGAAGAAGTAGATGGCCACGGCGATCAGTAGAAACCCAATCACCTGGTTAATGAAATCGCCTACGAGAAACGCGCCGAGCTTGATCTCGAAAGTCTCCCGCTTTCCGAAAAGGCTCGCGATCAGCGGCATCAGCAAATCCGCCACCAATGCGGTCACTACTTTGCCAAATGCGCCGCCGATGACTACGGCGACTGCCAGATCGATGACATTGCCGCGCAGCAGGAACTGTTTGAAACCCTTTAGCATGTATCCTCCGAGAGGCTTATTCTAGCGAACCTCAGGAGGAAATGCTGCCGGGAACCGCCTCTATTTGTGCGAGGAAGTGCCGCCGCCACCACTGCTAACGCCGCCAGCGTGTGAGATCGTCGTGGAGGAGCCAACGCCGGGCGACGCGAAGCCTGAGGAGGTGGACCCTCCCGAGTAGCCGCTGGAAACCCCGTGACCCAGCCCCGCCGACAAGGGATGGTTGGGGGGACGCCGTGGCGCGGGCACGCTCTTGTAACTCACCGTGTTATAGACGGCGGGGTATTGAGGCGTGTAGTATCCGGGATATCCGGCGTAACATGGGGAGAAATAAGAGCTGGGTACGTATGCCAGGGAAATGTCGAACGGGCTAAACATGGGGCATCCATAAGGGCTGTAGAACATCCCGCCCATGCCGGGGACATAGCTATACATGCCGAAGAACGGATTCCAAAACCATCCGCCCGGGAACGTACCCGCGAGGCCGCTGCCGTACAGGGGCACGCCGCCGCCGAACATGGAACGGCTCACGACGCTGGCCGCGCCCGGATTAGCCATGGAGACATAATCGGCCCGGCGCTCGCTCCAGCGATCCAGCGCATCGGTGGTGGTCTTATCGAACTTGTTCACCGCCAGAGTATCCAGCGCGATCGCGTGGCTGTCCTTCACTTCCACGGTTTGGCCGCCCGCAGTCACCTCCGCCACGCCATCGTAGACGCGCAATTCGCCGGCGGAGGCGTCGAACCGGTAAATGCCTTTCCTGGCAGGGTGAACGGTGGCGTCCTTATAAACCAGCGTGACGGAGTTGTCCTTCCCGATGTCTTCCGCTTCGACCACCGCCGATCCCGACAGAAAGTCCAGGCGCGTATCGATCAGGCGGTTGGTGATCATGCGGAAGGAGCTGTTCTCGCCCACCCGCAGGAAAACGCCGGGGGTCAGCAGCACCTCCGCGCGGCCGTCCTCGGTTTTGAGAATTTGGTTTTCCTTCACTTCCGGGAAAACGCCGAATTTGGTGTCCACCAGATCGCTGCCCACGTAAACCTGGCCTTCCACATAGTGGATCAGCCCGGAGCGCGCCGAGATCACCGCTGATTGGGCCAGGGCGGCAACACTGCCGGCCGCGACGGCCAAAACGCCAAGAGCCGGTTTGCATGCTGTTCGCATAAAAAGCTCCTTAACAACTCCTTAATAAGAGCATCTGCGCAATTGGGACGTTTGTCAATGGCCCCGCGTTACTATAAACGCACGATGTGGCTAGAATTCACACCTTTCAGGGCGTTGCGCGTATCCACGATCAAGCGGGACTGGGCGGCGATCCGCCGGTAATCGAACGATGAATGATCCGTAATGATCGCGGCGCAATCCGCCTCGGCGGCCAGGGTTTCAGGCTGGGCGCGCAACTCTTCGCCATCCAATTGCAGTTGCGGCACATACGGATCGCTATAGGTGAGCCGTGCGCCGCGCCGCTTCAGCAGCAGCATGACGTCCAGGGCAGGGGATTCGCGCAGGTCCTCGATATCCTTCTTATACGCGACGCCCAGAATGTGGATGTGCGACCCCTTCACCGGTTTACCGGCGTCGTTGAGCGCGTTCTGGATCTTGTCCACCACGAAGTGCGGCATCTGCCCGTTGATATAACCGGCCAGTTCGATGAAGCGGGCCTCGATGCCGGCCTGTTTGGTCTTCCAGGAGAGATAGAAGGGGTCGATGGGAATGCAATGCCCGCCCAGCCCAGGGCCGGGATAGAACGCCATGAATCCGAAAGGCTTGGTGGCGGCGGCCTCGATCACTTCCCAGACGTTGATGCCCATGCGGTCGCACATTAGCGCCATTTCGTTGACCAGCCCGATGTTGATCATGCGGAACGTGTTTTCGAGCAGCTTGACCATCTCGGCCACCCGCGTCGAACTGACCGGCACGACGCTGGACAGGGCCTGCGCATAGAACAGCCGGCCCATTTCCGTGCAGGCGGCGGTGGTGCCGCCGACGACTTTGGGGATGTTGGCCGTCTGGTACTTGGGATTGCCGGGATCGACGCGTTCCGGCGAAAAGCACAGGAAGAAATCCTGCCCTACGCGCAAGCCGGATTTCTCGAACATGGGGAGCAGCAGTTCGTCGGTGGTGCCTGGATAGGTCGTCGATTCCAGGATAATGAGCATGCCGGGATGTAAGTATTTGAAAATCTCCTCGCAGGAGGACACGATGTAGCTCATGTCCGGGTCTTTGGTTTTGCGCAGGGGCGTGGGCACGCAAATGTTGATGGTATCCAGGTCGCGCACCACGGCGAAATCGGTGGTGGCGCGCAGTCGGCCCTCCTGGACGTGCTTCGCCAACGCGGCGCTCGAAATGTCGCCGACATAGGAATCGCCCGCATTGACCCGGGCGGTCTTGCGGGCGTCCAGATCAATGCCGGTGACGGAGAAGCCGGCCTTGGCGAACTCGACGGCCAGCGGCAGCCCTACATAACCGAGCCCGACGATGCCCACGCGCGCCCGGCGCGACGCGATTTTTTCTTCCAGGATGCTGGCGGTGGTTTGCGCGGCGGTCATAGTCATGTATCCATCATATAGTGGCTTACAGCCGAATTTCTCGCATTTTGAGACTCACGCGCGGCGGTTGCGTTAACATAAGTGGTAAGAAAGGGGACCCCATGCGTTTACGTATTATCGCCGCCGCAGCTATATTGTCCGGCTCGCTGTACGGCGCCGATCCGCAACTTCTCAGCCTGGCCCAACCGAATTCCCAGTTTATGGCCGGAGTCAACGTGGAGCAGGTAATGCTTTCGCCGTTCGGCCAGTTTCTGCTGGCGTGGGGCGGTCCCGATGTTGAAAAACAGATGGCGGCCGCGGGATTCGACCCGCGCAGGGATCTGCGGGAAATATTGGTGTCATCCACCGGGCAGTTGGGCAGCGGCGGCGCCGGTGTCTTTCTGGCGCGCGGCGCGTTCGATGTCCCCAAGATCGTGGAAGCGGCCGGCGCGATTAGCGAAACATACAAAGGTGTTTCGATGGTTAAAGTGTCGGCGCAGGAATTGGCGTTTCCGGATTCCACCTTGGCGATATTCGGGGATGCCGCCGCCGTGCGCGCCGCCATCGACCGCATCTCGGCGCCGACCGCCATCCCTGCCACGGACATGGCGGTGCTGGTAAACGAGTTGAGCGTGACCGAGGATGCCTGGTTCGTTTCGATGGCCCCCATTCCCCAGTTACAGGCCGCGGGAGCTCCGGGACCAATCGCGATGCTGAACAATGTGAAGCAGGCCAGCGGCGGTTTGAAGTTCGGGGCCAACGTGGTGCTAAGCCTGCAACTGTTCCTGCAGACAGACCAGGATGCCGCGGCGCTGGCGATTGGGCTGAAGGCAGCACCCGGCATTGCCACGATGGGTGGCGATCCTAAGGGCAACGCCGCCATCGCATCGCTGTTGCAGAGCCTGAACGTCACGGCGGACGGTTCGATCGTGAAGATTTTGTGGAGTGTGCCGGAGGCGCAGATCGAACAGAGGATGCGGCCAAGTGAGGCGGACGCTCCCGTCCGCGCGCGACCCCCCGCTCCCGCTGCCGCACCCGCGCCCTCCACTGGCGAAGTTCCGCAGCGCATTCGCGTGGGGAGTGCTGTGCAGGCGGCCAAGCTGATCGAGTATCCCAGGCCAGTCTATCCTGCGCTAGCCAAGCAGGCGCGCATCTCCGGCGTAGTGCGGTTGAACGTCGTCATCGGAAAAGACGGTACGGTTGAGAACCTTACCCTCGCCAGCGGACACCCGGTGCTGGCGCCCTCCGCCATGGAAGCGGTGAAGCAATGGGTCTATCAGCCGACGTTGTTGAATGGACAGCCGGTTGAGGTGGTCACGCAGGTGGAAGTGAGTTTCACGTTGGAAGAGTAGGTGGGGCAGACGATGGTCTGCCCCACAGCATTGCAATTTACCCCGCGGTGCGCCGCAGCATGGCGCGCTTCACCTGCTCCAGCAACGCGTGCGCGCGCGGAAGACTGTCCACCGCCCGCTGCACTTCCGGATCGTTGGCCCAGCCCAAACGGTCGGCCGAGCGCTTGTCGAACGCGCGCGAATACAACTCGATTTTGAGCTGCTCTTCCACCCAGGCGCGATTGTCTTTAAACTCCGCGTCCGTGAAAACCGTGCCCTGCTGCCGCAGATAGTCGTGGAAGCGATCCACGAGGGCGTCGTCGGGCGACCAGCCCTGCGCCAAGTGCGGCGTATCCGCGCCGAAATACACAGATCCGAAACGGAAGAACTCGCCCGGCACGGGGAAACGTACCCGCCGCTGGAAGGCGTTCATCGTCTGCGGGGGGAATTTCTCGTCGGGCGTTATGCCGCCTCCGCCATACACGGTGCGGCCGCTATCCGTCATTTTCACGTCGTTGGAGTCCTGCGAGTCCGCTTGCCGGTTGTTATAGTAATAATCGAAAAAAGAGCGGTGCGAGTAATCGCGCTGAATGAGCCGTCCGCTGGGCGTGTAGTAGCGCGCGATGGTCAGCAGCAGCGCGGCGTCTTCCGACAGCGGAAATTGCGCCTGCACCAGGCCTTTGCCGAAGGTGTTCTCGCCCATCACCCAGGCGCGGTCGTGATCCTGCAGGGCGCCCGCGACGATCTCCGAAGCGGAGGCCGTATTGCGGTTCACCAGCACCACCACTGGATACTGCCGGCCTTGATTGCCGATCTTCGCGCGGAACACCTGCTCCGGTTCCGACCGGCCGCGATGCGAGACCACGGTCTGGTCCTTACGCAGGAAGTGTCCGGCCACCTCCACGGCTTCGTTGAGCAATCCGCCGCGGTTTTCGCGCAGGTCCAGGATCAATCCGTTCACCTTGTCTTCGCCCAAACGGCGCAGGTCTTCTTCCATGTCGCGGCCGGCGCTCTGGGCTTCAAAGGTTTTGATGGTGACATAGGCGATGCCGGGCCGCACCCAGAAAGCGTCCACCACGGAGGGCGAGATTTCGCCGCGCGTGACCGTGTAGGAAATCGTCTGCGCCGCGCCATAACGGCGTACACCGACTTTCACCAGGGTGCCGCGCGGACCCTTGAGCCGGTCCGCGACGGCGCCGGAATCCTCGCCTTCCACGTCGTGGTCGTCCACCGCGGCGATCACGTCTCCGCGGCGCAGCCCGGCGCGGCCTGCCGGCGAATCCGGAAAGGCCTGCACCACAATCACGTGCGGCCCATCCATGGTGACTTCCATGCCGACGCCATAATACTGGCCGCGCTGGTTCTGCTGCAGCAGGCGGTACTCTTCGGGATCGAGGAAGTTGGAGTGCGGATCGAGCGTGCGCAGCATGCCCGGAATCGCGCCTTGATAGATGGCTTTATCCGGCGCGAGGGTGTCCGCGAAGTTTTCCTCGATGAGGGCGTAAGCCTGGGCAAAGGACTTCACATTGCCGCGCAGGTCGCCTTCCGTTTGTCCGGTGGCCGTGCGCGCGATACCGGGCGCCCAGAGAACGGCCAGCACGACAGCCATTGCGATTGCCAGCGGCGCCAATACGGCGGAACGGGTTTTCTTCGGTTTGTTGGTGTCTTTCGCCACGCGCCAAGCCCTCGATTCTTTCCATGATAGCACCGAGGGCCGCCGCGCGATGCTAAGGGGACGTTAAGCCTGCTCGTCGGCGGAAGGTCCGTACAAAGCCGGTACCGGTACGTCGTTCAGCCGTAGATACACCGCGAGCTGGCCGCGATGGTGGATGATGTGGTTCATGGCCATGCCGCGCAATACGGCGATGCGCGGCAATGAAAACATGGTCCGACCGCCGTTCAGCAGCGTCCACTTAACCATTAATTGCGCGTCGGTGGCCTCGGCGATGGCGGCGCGGGCTGCCACGACGTTCTTGTCGAACATTTCCAGAAGCTCGGCGCGCGTGGCTGCCGTCTTGGGCAGGCGGGGAGGCGCACCGGGCGGGGAAAAATCGAACGATTCCGTTTGGAGAGCGGTCGGCACCAGTCCCAACAGTTCGGCAAGATGCGTGGCCAGGCGGCCCATGGTCATGGACTTTTCGTGGGGCTTCCAGCCGTACTTGTCTTCGGGGACGCGTTCGATGGCTTTGCGGGTGTTGGCCATTTCGTGATCGAATTCGGGTAATAGGGCTTGGCTCATTGGCATGACATTTCCTCCAATAGTGACCTTACCACTCCTGCATTCAGACCGCGACCGCCCGGCCCTGCAACGCCCCCGCGATACGCCGGTACATTACGGCGCGGAAAAGGGCCCCGAAGTTCGGGTCGTCCTTGATTTTCTTGTAGATATCGAAATCGGAGTCGATCATGTCCTCGAGCGTGTCTCCGAAGAAGGTGTCGAACGCCAGCCTGCGCGTCTCCTCCGAGGGATTCACACCGGCGTCGAGGGCGCGCCGCAAGCCTTCCCGATCTTCAAGCCGGCGGCCCATGTTCTCCGCGAAGAACCTGACCTTGTCCGCATTCGTGAAGTCGGTCCCAAAGTGGTCGTTGATGTATTCGATGATCTGGCTGAGTGGCGCCGGATCTTCCTGCTGGGGGCGCCCTGTACCGAGCGCCGCGATCGGCTTCAACTGGCCGTCTTCGTCCATCAGCTTGATTGAACCAGAACTGGTCTGCTGGATGCGGTACGAATCCATGTTGATGTTTTTCGTGATTTCGACAGGCAGCGGATCGTCCGGGAGTTTCAGCTTCCGCAGCAGGTGCCGGGTGAACTGATAGAACTTTTCCAGGCCTGCATCGCTGAACGTGATGACTTGCGAGAGGAACGCATACAAGCGAACGTAATCGCCGACGTGCTTCCGGATATTCGCGCAGTCCTCTTTGGGCCGCAGTTCATAACGATCCACCACCGAATCGAGCAGCGGCTGAAGCTGGTCCTGTTTGCCCTTCGCGCTGAAGTAGACCCGCGCAAAATCGTCCACCTCTTCCGGTCCAAAAAGGTGGTGGTCCTCCACGGTCCGCTTCAGGTCGTAGAGCTTGTTCGGATCGGTTGGTTCGGTTAACTGGGTGGCCTGGAAATAGGGCTGAAAGGACTTCCGTATATCTTCCATCTCGTTGACGAAATCGAGAACGAAAGTCTCTTCTTTGTCGGGCCGGTAGGTCCGGTTCAGGCGGCTCAGCGTCTGCACTGCGTTCACGCCGTCCAATTTCTTGTCCACGTACATCGTGTGCAGCAAAGGCTCATCGAAGCCGGTTTGGAACTTCTCCGCCACGACCAGAAAGCGGTATTCCTTGCCCTTGAAATTGGCGGCGGTCTGTGAGTCCGAGAAGCCATTCATCCCAGCCTCGGTGAACGCCTGCCCGCTGTCCGGGTCCTTCACCTCACCCGAAAAGGCCACCAGTGCCTTGTAAGGCAACTGCCGCTTCTTGATTTCCCGATCCAACTCCAGCCTGTAGCGCACCGCATGCAGGCGGGAGCGCGTCACCACTATCGCTTTAGCCTGGCCGGCAATGCGACTCTTCACCTCTCCCTCGAAGTGGTCCAGAATCATTTCCGACTTCGTATGGATGGCGTGCGGATGCAAGTCCGCGTAGGAGCGCAGCAGGTAGGTGCCCTTCTTGCGGTCGTACTGCGGATCGGTTTCGATTTTCTTGAGCAGCGAGAAATATACCTTGAAGGTAGTATAGTTCTGCAGTACGTCGAGGATGAAGCCCTCCTCGATGGCCTGCCGCATGGAGTACAGGCTGAACGGGGGCTGGCCGGTTCTGGGGTCCGGCGTATTGAACAGCTCCAGAGTTTTTGCCTTGGGCGTGGCAGTGAAGGCGAAAAAGCTGACGTTCTTGAGCCGGCCCCGCCGCCGCATGGCCGCTTCGACGGCCGCATTGACGGCGTCCTCTTCATCTTCCGGTTCGGCCGCCTCTTCCTTGGCCGCGTCTTCCAGCGTGCCCGCCGTCAGGACTTCCTTCATGCGGCGATTCGACTCGCCGGATTGCGAGGAGTGCGCCTCATCCACAATCACCGCGAACCGATGCCCCGGCATTTCCCCGATCTTCTCCGTTACGAACGGGAACGTTTGCAGGGTGGTGATGATGATGTCCTTTCCATCCATCAACGCTTGGGCGAGCTCGTGCGCTTTGTGCTTCTCGATGGCGGTAACGATTCCCTTTACCTGTTCGAAGCTGCGTATGGTGGAACGCAACTGCTGGTCGAGCACGCGGCGGTCCGTGACGACCACGATGGAATCGAAAACCCGCCGGTTGTTCGCATCGTGCAGGCCGACGAGCCGGTGACAAAGCCACGCAATGGAATTGGACTTGCCGGAGCCGGCGCTGTGCTCCACCAGGTAGTTCTGCCCAGTGCCGTTCCGGCGGGCATGCGCGACGATGCGCCGCACGGCGTCGAGTTGGTGGTAACGCGGAAAGATCACTTCGCGCTCGCCGGTCTTCTTGCCTTTCTCGTCGATCTGGTCCCGGTCGACCACGAAGTGATTCAGGATTTCGAGCAGCCGGTCCCTGCGCCACACCTCTTCCCAGAGGTAGGCGGTCCTGAAACCGTTCGGATTGGGCGGATTGCCGGCGCCCCGTTCGTGGCCCTTGTTAAAGGGCAGAAACCAGGTTTTGCCGTCCTGAAGGCGAGTGGTCATGAACGCCAGATCGGTGTCCACGGCGAAGTGCGCCAGGCAGCGCCGGACTTGAAAGAGCGGCTCCCTGGAGTCGCGTTTGTACTTGTACTGCTGCACCGCGTGCTCGACGGTTTGCCCTTTCAGCGGCGTCTTCAGCTCCGCGGTGACCACCGGCAGCCCGTTGACGAAGAGCACAAGATCGAGGCTGTTCTCGTTTTGCCGGCTGTAGTGAACCTGCCGCATCACGCCCAGGATGTTGGCCTCATGCAGGCGGGCGTGTTCTTCGTTGAGCGTGGTTTCGGGGTGAAAATAGGCGAGGTCGAAGTGGCAGCCGAGGTCGTCCACGCCTTTGCGCAGGACGTCCAGTGTGCCGCGCTTTTCGATCTGATCGGACAAGCGCTTCAGGAAGCGTTCCTTGGCCTGCTCTCCATGCTGAAGCTTCAGCTTTTCCCAGGTTTTTGCCTGCGTGGCGTAGAGGAACTCGAAGAGGGCGCCGGGGTCGAGGCAAAGGGCTCGGTCGTAGGCGGAGTCGTCGCGGGGAGTGTGTCCGTTGGCGGCCAGGTAAGTGAAGATCCCGGTTTCGAAGTCCTTTTCGGAGGAATCCATGGCGGCGTCCGATTAGTGGGATAAAGCGAGTCCGGGTTCTCGGGCTCCCGAGTAGTGATGCACGTGCCGTTGGTACAACTCGTTCAGCGTCCGGTCCAGGTCCCCGCTGAGGCCTGCGCCGGCTCTCGAAAACTGGAGAGCGCTGTCGTCGGCGGGCAGGACCTTGGCAAGCATGCCCTCGATACTGAGTCCCGATTCGGGCCGCAGGGCAACTTCGTACTCCCGGCCCACGGCGCAAATCTGGTCCTCAATATAATGCGAGAACTGCCGGAAGCCCTGCCCATCGATTTTCCCGAACATTTGCGTGATGCGGCTATAGCTTGTCGTGCACATGGCGCGGAAATACCCGGCTTCCGGAGAAAACACGGCGACGCCGATGTTAACGAACTCCTGTGTCACAGGATCGTGAAGGTAGCGCAATACGCTGAAGCTATAGGCAACCTTCATACTAAGGATGCCCGCTCTCACCGAAGGGCGCACCCACGCCTATCATTGTTTCACCTCGAGGCGACGTCCGCCAGCCTCTTTCATCCCGCGCACTCTGCCTCGGGCACCTGGATCTCGATTGAGGAGCTTCCGGGGGATCGGTTTATCCTTTTGCATCAGATCGGCGGCAAAACGGTTTGCTTCATCTTCGCGGCTGTCCAACGTGCCATCCAACTCGATGAAGATGTCTTTCTTGGGGTGCAGTATGAGATGCCCCGCCTCGTGGAAGAAGGCGAACCATAATCGCTCGTTAGAGTCTCCGCGGGAGCCGAGTTGAATCAGGGCCTTGCCGGGGGCGAGCCAGCGGGTTGCGCCCCAGGCCCGTGTGCCCGGAAGCTCCGGTACGAACACGACGGCCACGCCCGATGCGGCGCAGAGACGCACCACCTCCGGCGCGGCTTCCGCGATGGGACACAAAGTCAGGCCCTGGATTTGCGATAGCGCATAGCGAAACTTGTCTTTGTCAAACGTCTGGCAGCCGATGGCTCGCCCATCTATTTCGCCCTTGCGCAGCCAGGCCAGAACGGCGCCCGGCTCAACACGCCGCACCGCGGGCTGACGGAGGGCCGCGCCGGTATAACGATCGATCCGATCCAGGGCCTCAAATGTCGCTGTGCCAAAGAAATTCAACAGGTCGGAAAGCGCCTCAAGGTGGTCGGTGCGTTTGGGCAGCCAGCCCAAGTCGCACATCGCCTTCACCGGGAAACCGTCAAGCCGTTGCAACTGCCGCGCCAGACGCGCCCGCTCCGCCTGCCGTACCAAATGATCGCGGTACTGGCGCTCGGCGCTGTTCCAGAACCGGGCGGGAATGCCGAGCACTCGCTCCAACTGGAGGGCTGTTTCCGGCTCGATGGGAGCCTTGCCGGTGACGATCTCGTTCACGGTCTTTTTCGTCCGGCCAACCCGGCCCGCCAAGTCCGTCTGGGTCATGCCGAGTTCCTCCAGTTTTTCCTGAATGTAGAAGCCGGGCGGGGTTACGGTGTCCGGCTGGTATTGATTGACATTCTGGTTACTCATGAGTGTCCTCGATTGCGAGGATTCTGACGGCGGTCACCCGCCGCCAGTCCAACCCTCCGTCTTCGGCACACGGCACGGGGTCGTGGCCAGGCACGAAAATCAACCGGTATGGGTGATCGAGGTCCAACGAGAGCTGGCCTTTGCGATTTCCTTTCAACTCGTGCAGGCGGCCGGAGACATTCCGCAAATCTTCCAGGCACGTCGCGGCATACAGCGCATCGAGCCGCACGCGAATCAGTTGGGCTCGACGGCTGCCTTGCGCGCGTACCAGGGCGGAGTGCCGGTTGCATTTGCTTCTCGAATTTCCGCTCCTTAAACAGGATATCCACAAATCGGCCCCCTGTCAATCAACTGTTAACGTATCACGTTAACGAATTCCGACGCGAGAGGATCTTGAAGACCCCGATCTAGGCTACCTGGCGCGCTCTTGGCCGCTTGGGCTTGGCGACGGAAATCAGCCGAATTTGGAGACGTTTGCCGAGCGCATCCGCTATGCGGAGCAACATCACGAGGGAGTTCCCTTCGTAGTCGGCGTCCTCCAGACGGCCGATCACTGGGGCGGTCGTGCCGACCTTCTTCGCCAGGGCCGCATGGCTCAGCCCTGCTTTGGTGCGGAGGTCGTAGACCTTGGACGCCACGTCGGTATCGAATAGCGCCTGTTCGAAAAATTCCTCGTCTTCCGGGTGGGCCGCGATGAAGCGGTCGTAGGAGTATTGCAGCGCCTCCGAATAAAACCTTCTTTTCGTCGCCATTTCGCCATTTTCCCTCCGGCAAGAACGAGTGTTTCGGCGGGTTGGCCCTGAACCGCGCCATCCTCTCGATCGCCCGCTCAATCTCCACGCTAGGCACTTCCCCCTCCTTCGTCGGGCCATGTGAAACCACGACCGCCTCGCTGCCATAGAAGAAATAAAGGATGCGATACTGCACGCCCGCGAAGGAAGGGCGCAACTCGTAGATGACGTCCCGCAGGAAATCGGCGGTCGGCCTTCGCAGTTCATGTCCTTCCGACTCCAGCCGGGCCAGGTAGACGTGGCATTTGTCATTCGCTTTGCGAGACAGCGTGGCGAACCAGGCAAGGATCGGGACCGTCTGATCCAACTCCGCGTAGTAAATAAGCTTTGTTCGCGGCACGCCATATTCTAGCGAGGCATTCGACCTCAAACCGACGAGGTGCCGGCGGACGCGGCGTTGCGTAGTCTTTCGCCAGGCCGCCAAGGCCCAAGGAACGCCAAAACGGCACCGGAGCTATGATGGGGATTACAAACACTTCGGATCGGTCCCGAGGTTTTACCTCATCACGCCGATTGGCGATATCCGCACGACGGGAGAAATCCCGATTTAAGCGACTCGGTCAAATGGCCGAGAGGATTGCCCTCGTGGCTTCTATGCGGGCACTGGATGGACCCGATCGGCTGTCACAGCTAACTGGCGTGACTCCCGGTTCACGCGTCCAGTGTTGTCTTTTTTTCAAAACTTGACACTTTTGTTCAGATCTTGGTCCTGAGAGACGTCTAGTGTTCGTCAACTTGCGAACGTTTGTCAAACTCTGCGGATGCTGCGCCACATTCCCTCACGTCGATTTTGCCGGTCACCGCGGCGGAGATGAGGGCGGTGCGGTATTCGTGGAATTTGGCGATCTGTTCGCGGATCTTGAGAATGGCAGCGTCGATTCGCTGGGAGTCTGCGTCAATCGCGGCGCAGATCCGCCCTTGCTCGGGAGGGGGTGGCAATACCACCGGCAGGCAGGCGAGTTCGTTCTGTCCAATTGTGCTCATCGTCGTTGTCTGGGCGATCGCCACGGTGCGCTGTCGGACCAATGCCGAGTTCAGATACAACGACAGGAACCCGGGCACCGCCAGGCAGGGATCTGGGCGAAGCCGAACCAAGTGGCACTCGAACACGGTCGGCTCCGGGACGTGGTCGACGAGGGCAGAGGCACCGGTTCCCTCCAGCTTGAGTGAGGACCGCACAAACAGGATGTCGCCGGCCGACACTCGGTACTTTTCCGCCTCGGTAGGGATCGCGCGAACGCGGTCGAGATTGTCAAAGCAAATCCGGTGATCGCTCTGGTATACATCGACCACGTTTATCAGTGGCGTGCCGTCGCCGTAAGCGTCTTTGGTCTTGAAGATCCCGTTCGTCAATCCGCCAACGCTGATATTCTTGAGGCGCTTTACTTGCCAGTGGGCGGGGACGGAGCCTAGCCACAAAATTCCAGAGGTCTTCATCGGCGCGCTCGGGTCGAGGCCCTTGGTCACGGCGCGATTGATCAGCGCCGCCCGTTTCTCCTCCAATAGCGTGATCAACCGCTCCTTCTTTTCGACTAGGGCGTTGATCTTGGCCGATTGGCGCTCAACGAATGCGCCTATGGCATTCTGTTCCGCCTCGGGCGGCACGGGTACGCTGAGATTGGCGATGGTATCTACCGCCAGTCCGGGCTGAGCCGCGGATTGCGAGTACTGGTTAAGGTCCAAGGAACGAAGGATCTCGCCGAGCCATCTGACGTTGAACCTCCCGCCAGTGTCAACAACGACCGCATGCTCGGATGCCCAGAACCTGCCGGAGGCGTAGTTTATGCACCCACATAGAGCGCCTTGGCGGCCGATCAACACGAAGCTGCCCGAATGAGTGAAGCCGGAGGTGAAACCCCTCAGACCGTTTCCGCCGTAGACAGGATACTCGCCCGCTTCCGATATCGATTCAGCCGTGATTGCGTCACCACTCCGTAGTGAGGCCAAGTACTTGAGTTTCTTGCGCGTCCATTTCGGTGGAATCGTTTCGGCAGATCCCTCCGTCTTGGTCACATTGTCACCTCGCGGAGCAACTCAACGATCTCGTTCTCGGTTCGCTCTAAGTCGGCCTGAATCTCCGACAGTGACCGCGGCGGCACGTACTCGTAGAAGTACCGATTGAAATTGATCTCGTAGCCCACCCTGCCGATGCCGCCATCCCTCTTATCGCGGTCCCTGGCTTCCTCGCTGACCCAGGCGTCGGGTACGTGCGGCAGCACCTCGCGCTCGAAATAGACCCGGATATCCTCTTTGAGAGGCACGTTCTCGTAGTCCCGCAGATCCGGATCGGGTTCGGGCTTGCCATCCGCATCCAGGCATGGTTCGGCGGTTGGGTCTTTCTCGCCCAGCGCTGCCAGGATCGCCTTTCTCACCGGCCCGCCAACGCGCAAGCCGGCCTTGTCGAGGGCGCCGTCGAGCAACTCCGCAAACTGCGCGCGGTCCTTATACAATACGGCCGAGTCCATCGCGCTCACAACCGCCAGGATCTGCTCCTGTTTCCGCCTCCCCTCCGCGACCTCCTCCTCGCCCCCCTTGCCCTTCTTCTTGCTCGTCGCGAGAGCCACGAAACCGGCCTGCGACGGCAAGGGCGCAATGCGTTCCGGGCTAGCCTGGAAATTCAGCCGCAGCGGGCGCTCCACGGTGACCTTGCGGAATCCGAAGTCCGTGCTGTCGAAGATCTTCGTGTACGGGCCCGCTTCGAATGCCTGCGCCAGGCGCGCCAGTTCGACAATGTGCTCCTCGCCCAGTTCGTTGCGCTTGTCGCCCAAACTGCGGCGCATCTTGCGCGCGAAGATTTCCACCTCTTTACCGTTCTCCTTGCGCACCGCCGCTCCGTTCACCAGCAGCACCTTGCCGCGCCGGGCCTTCGCCTTCCGATTCGTCAGCACCCAGATGTAGGTATTGATGCCGGTGTTGTAGAACAACTGGCCGGGCAGGGCGACGATGGTCTCCAGCCAGTCATGCTCCAGAATCCAACGGCGGATTTCGCTCTCGCCGCTGCCGGCGTCGCCGGTGAACAGAGGCGATCCGTTCATGACGATGGCGATACGGCTGCCGCCCTCCGCGACCGGCTTCCTCTTGGAAATCATGTGCTGCAGGAAAAGGATCTGTCCGTCGCTGATGCGCGGCGTGCCTGCGCCGAAACGGCCGGCTTCGCCGCGAGCGGCCTCCTCGTCGATGAAATCCTGCTCCTTCTTCCAGTCCTTCCCGTAGGGCGGGTTGGTGAGCATATAGTCGAAGGTGGCGCGCGCGTGCCCGTCGGCGGAGAGGCAGGAGCCGGGCTTGATGTTGTCGGCGTCGCGGTCGTCGCCTTTGATCAGCAAATCGGACTTGCACACCGCATAGGTCTCGTCGTTCACTTCCTGGCCGAACAGCCGGATATCGGCATGCGGGTTGATTTGCCCCAGCACGTGCTCCTTGGCGATGGAGAGCATGCCGCCCGATCCGCACGCCGGATCGAACACGGTGCGGATGGCGCTTTCCTGCTTCAGCACCGCGCGGTCGCCGTTGATCAGCAGGCGCACCATCAGGCGGATGACCTCGCGGGGAGTGAAGTGCTCGCCGGGGTTTTCGTTGGATTGCTCGTTGAAGCGGCGAATCAGTTCCTCGAAGATGGTCCCCATGGAGTGGTTGTCCACCTTGTCGGGGTGCAGGTCGGCGTCGCTCAGCTTGCGAACCAGGGCGAACAGCAGGCCTTTTTCGTCGAGCGTGTCGATGGTGCCGCGCAGCTTGAAGCGGTCGATCACGTCGCGCATGTTTTCGGAGAAGTTGTTGATGTAGGCGCGGAGGTTCTTGCCGATGTTTTTCGGGTCGTCCAGCAGTTTGGGGAAATCGAATTTCGACGTGTTGTAGAAGGAATGGCCGGCGGCGCGGCGAAGCTGGCCGTCCATGTTTTCGAGGCCCTTGACTTTTAGCTCATCGTGGCGCTTCAGGACCCTTTCTTTCGTAGGCGCGAGCACGCAATCCAGGCGGCGCAGGACAGTGAAGGGCAGGATTACATCCGGGTACTTGCCACGTTTGAAATCGTCGCGCAGAATCTCATCCGCAATCGACCAGATGAAGTTCGCGATCTCCTGAAAGCTATTCATGTCGTCCAAGACAAGATAGCAGAATAGGCGCGTGACCGCCCAGCACCGGGCACGCGACCCGGCTTATCCATGTGCATCCGTGTCCATCTATGGTTCCATTCTGCTAAGCTGCTGGAAGTGGCCGAACCTCCCAGCCAGCCGCCGAAGCCTCCCAAGGTGTCGGCCCTGGTCGTTTCCTACAATCGAAGGGACCTGCTACGGCGCGCGCTCGAAGCGCTGGAGCGGTCCGAAGCGCGCGACACCATCGAAATCGTCGTGGTGGACAACGGTTCCACCGACGGCAGCCAAGAGCTTGAGGTCGTTTTCCCGCACGCGCGGTTCATTCGCATTCCGCGCAATTTCGGCTTGACCAAGGCCCTCAATCTGGGCGTGCGCGGCTCGGAAGCAGAGTACGTTTTCCTGCTGCATGAAGACACCGAGGTATTCCCCGACGCCGCGCGTCTGCTGGCAGTGCTGCTGGACGCGCAACCGGACGCCGGGGCCGTTTGTCCGCTGCTGGTAGACGCCGAAGGCCGCCCCGCCCCGCAATTGGGACATTTTCCGCCGGATGATACGTGGCAGCCAGCGGAGCCCGGCCCCGATCCAGTGGCGGTGGAGTACGCGCGGGGCGCCGCGCTCATGATGCGCCGTTCCTTATTCACCGCCATTCGCCAAATCGACGAGCGCTATGGACAATTCGGCAGCGACGCCGACTTGTGCTACCAGATCCGGCGGGCCGGCAAGAAGATCCTGCTGGCGCCACAGGCGCGCGCGCACCACGAGGGTCGCGCCAGCGAGTCCAACCTGCGCAAGGCCGATCGCCAGCAGGGGACGGCGGCGTGGATCGGCAAATACCAGGGCTTCGGGAGCGGCCTGCGGGCGCAGATCGGCGCGATTTTCGGCGCGCTGGGTTCACTTCAGTTAATGGTGCTCAGATATCTGTTGGCTAGTCAGAAGGTTGACGGAAGTCAACAGGAGTAATCCAATGGCGACCCGGACGGCGCCGGTTTCCGCTATCATGTAGGCAATGGACGCTATACTTTGGATACTGCTGCCGGGCTTCGTGGCGGTCGGCTCGGGCTTGCTGGCGTTCTACATCATGCAGTCCCGCATGGAGGTGGCGCTGGCCCGCGAGCGGGAAGCCATGGCGCAGGCGCGCGGCACGATGGAGGCCGAGAAGAACTCGCTCGAACAGGCGCTGCGCGGCGCCAAGGAATCCGCCCGGCGCGAGGCACTGGACGACTTCCTGGCAGATGTACACGTGGAGCAGCGGCACTACGTGAAAGACAACAAGCTGCTGTTCCAGAACCGCAAGGCGCTGGTGCTGCAGGAGCGCATCTTCTTCCGCAATATTCCCCTTTCGAACTGGATCGATCACGAGATCGTGCTGCAGGAAGGCGAAGATGCGGACAAAGCCGCGCACAGCCTGAGCTCCTTCGTGGACGTAGTCAGCGTTGGCGGGCAGAGTCCCAGCGGCAACCGGCTGCTGCGCTAACGGCCAGGCGAGGCTTCGCCTTGATATCGCTTCGGGTCCTCAGAATGTGGGGCGGGCAATTCTGCCTGGCATTCTGCCCGCAGCCGGCTGTCGGCCTGCTTGGCCGCCCCACAACTGCCTAAACACCCACCCCACGAAGCCTACCTCTCCAACCGGAAGGTCACTGCGATGGTAGTCACCACTTCAACCGGCGCACCATTCAATAGTGTCGGCTGGTAGTGCCACTGCTTGACGGCGTCCATCGCGGCGGCGGCCAACTCGCCATCCACCGACTGATTCATTACCGACAGGCCCAGCAGGTCGCCGCCGGTCGAGATGACAGCGCGCAGCATCACCGTACCTTCAATGCCAGCCGCCTCGGCGCCCGGCGGGTACACCGGTTTCGCCCTATTTACCAATTTGGTGGCCTGCACGTTGCCGCCCACGCGAATGCGCCGTGGCGTGCCGGTCTCTGCCGGGCGCGGCGCCTTGCCCACCACGTCCACGGCTTCGGTGACCGGTCCGATGCCGAGCGTGATGTTCGTCTGGGATGCGGCGGGCAGCACAATCGCCTTTTGAAACTCGGCAAAACCCTGCGCCCGAACTTCCAAGGTGTACGACCCAGCAGGCACGCCCGACAACGCGTATTCCCCCGCGCCATTGGTGCGCGCGGCTTCCTCACGATTGGTATCGTTCTTCAGCAGAATCAGCGCGCCCGGCACTGCCGCGCCGCTGGCATCGTAGACCGATCCCGCGAGCGACGCGCCGGGTTGGGATTGCTGGCCGTGCAACGCAGCCAGCGGGACGACCAGCGCAAGCACCGCCGCCGCGGCGGTCCAGCAAGCGCGCCAAGTTAGGCCATTTCGGTTGCGGCGCGCATCGAGCAAGGCGCGCACACGCTGCTCCAGGTCCGCGCTGGCCGCCATCCCCAGCGCCGCGGCGTAAGAGCCGGGGTTCGTCACGAACCGCGCCAAGTCTACCAGATGCTGAGCGTATACCGACTGCACCACCCCCGCCGTCACCACGGCATCGTCGCAGGAGCGCTCCTGTTCACGGCGGAAGCGCGCGAGCGCCAGCCAGGCCAGAGGATGGAACCAGTAGAGCGCCAACGCAACCTGCGCCATGAGCCAGAGCAGTGGATCTCTGCGCCGCGCATGCGTCAGTTCGTGAAGCAGGACGATGTGGCTGCGTTCGGCGTCCCACTCTTGAGAGGTCTCGGGCAACACGACGGAGGCCGCGAATACGCCGGCGGTCAGAGGCACGTCGGTCGCACCGCTGCGCCGCAGCTTGACGGTGCGCCGCAACCCGATGCGTGCGCCGGCCCGGTCGCGCGCAGCAATCCATTCGGGCGCGCGGACTTAGGGCGCGCGGCGCAGTGACAGCGCCAACCGGAAGTGACCCACGCCCACACGCAACAGCATCACGATCGCGCCCGCCAGCCAGATGACCATCGGCCATGCGAGCGCCGGACCGGCATGCGCGGGAAGCACGACAGGGTGAGGTATTGCCGTCGAAACTTCCGGCGGGGCGGCAGCCATGGCCGGCGTTTGCACGCGCACTTCCCATCGCGATAGAAGCGGCGCGATGGCGGGAACGGCCAGCAATGCGCCCAGCGCGCACGTCCATATGAAAAAGCGCGCGGCAGCCGAACTGCGGCGCATGATGACGGTTAGCAGCCACGCAGCCAATAGAATCATCGTTGCCTTGGCGGCGGCATCCAATAGAAACGGAATCGATCGCATATTTAGAGACCCTCTCGTTTGGCCTTTTCGATGAGCGCGGAAAGGCGGTCCAATTTGTCTGGAGCCAAGCCGCCGCCTTTCAGGTTCAGAAGGGCGGTGATGGCCTGCTCGCTGGAATTGTCGAAAAACGTCGCCAGAAGGTGGCGCAGCGCAGATTGCCGCGCCCGGTCGCGCGGCACCGTGGGCAGGTATACGTAGCGCAATGCCTGCTCTTCGTGACGCACGTGGCCTTTCTCTTCGAGGACACGCAGCTTGGCGCGGACAGCGGAATAGCTGGGGCGGTCCGGCAACTCGCCGTGGATTTCGGAAGCGGTGGCGCGCCCCCGGCGGTAAAGAATATCCATCATTTGCCGCTCGCGGCGGCTGAGCGTTTTTTCGGGCATGTGTTGTGCTGCAAAAGCAGCAGCGTGCTCTAAAAGTAGCACTTGGGAGGGCGGTTGTCAAGAGAATTTTGAAGATCTGGTTATGGCGCCGCGGCCGGGGGACCCGGCGGCATCGGCGCCATAACCCGGCGCAAGGGCGAGCTTCGCTCGGCGGCGCCGGCAGGAGTGTCGGCGCGGCAGGCACTCGTGCCTGCGCCACGGCTCACTGGCGCTCCAGGACGATTAGTTCGACGGCGGGCGGAGTTAGGTCGTGGCTCAGTGCGAGGGCGGGACCGTGTGCCAGGGGAAGAGTCTGTAAGGTGAAGTTGTCGGTGTCACTCAGGCGGTAGCGTTTTATGCTGAATGCCGCATCGCCCCACGGCAGGTTAGCGATCTTCAGCGCATAGCCGCGGTTATTCGAGTAAGCGATGCCCGTCTGGCGCGGCAATCTACGTTGGCCCGGGCGCGGCGAACGGTATACCGGCGGAATCTCGTAGTTGGCGATCAGTATCCGCACGTTGCCGCCATCCGCGGAGCGTCCCGCGAGCACTGCGAATCCCAGGGTATCGGCGCCGGTGACGGCGAGCCGTTCCGGCGTGTCGAGCATCCCGCCCGTGGCCTGGAAGACATAAGTGTTCTTGGTGTAGCCGCCGTCGGTTTCGAACAGTCTGCGCGGACCGGCGTCGGCGCGATAGTAAGTCGCGTGCTGCAAAACCGAATCCTGCAGATAGATGAGCGCGGCACCCACGAACGCGGCCGAGGCTATGGGCGACAAGTTGGCAAGTTGGCGGGGGCTGCGGCCCGCGCCCTGGCCCACGTTCCATTCGGTGACGTCGATTTCGGCCTCGCGGAATCCGCTCGCATCCAGGAGCTGCCGCGTAACCTGGCCGATGCGCGGCATATCGTACGGGTCGTCGGAAGCTCCGTGATAGTGGTGCCAGGACAAGAAATCGAGCGGGACGCGGTGGGCAGCGCAATACCGGATGAAATCTTCGCGGTATGGTCCGGGCATGTCGGCGGCGGCCTTGGCCGGACCGCCGACCTTTAAGGCAGGGTCGAAGCTCTTCAGCGCGCAGGCGACTTTCTCATAGAGCGCGTAGAACTGGTCCGGCGTGCCGGACCAGAAGGGCTGGGCAAAGCCCGGATTCCAGGCGCGCTCGACATCCGGCTCGTTCCAAATTCCCAATAGCGGATGTTGTCGTGGAAGCCGCGCGCCCAGCCGGCGTTGTAGTGCATGGCCACATGCTTGACGATGTTGGCGTACTTGTCGAAATCGGCCGGCGGCGATGCGTCCGCGCCGTAACTCCGGCCGATGCGATAGCAGACTTGCGCGCCGCAATAGACCACGGCTTGGGTGAAGCGGTCGGTAGGCGCGAAGTTGTAGCTCTCGGGCCGTTCGGGATCGGCGCTCCAGTCGGGAAAAACGGTGTTGGCCGAGGAGGCGCGCACAGCGGTGGCGATACGCTCCGGATTGGGCCAACGGGAGTCGATATCCACGGGGCCGAAGAGATCGTGCAGGCGGACGAAGTCGATGTGCAGATCTTTGTATGACTTGCTGAGATCCGCGCCGCGGGGCGCGAGGGGCAGGGGACCGTCGACTACGTCCTGGAACGAGCGGATCTTGCCGGTGACGTGCGCGGCGTCTACCGCGACCGCGCGATAGTCCGCGCCGGCGGAGAGGAAGGCGAGGAGGAAATAGGGGAACATGCTACTTGGGCTGGAAGCCCACCATGCTGGCGACCACGCCCAGCTCCCGCAAGTCGGCCGGGCCGGGCGGAATGGCCTTGTCCAGGGAAAAATCGACCCGGGTCACGTCGCCGCCCAGCAGATTGGCGGGAACGTCGCGGGCATATGTAAACTCGCCCGCCTGCGTGTAGCTTTCCGGCGCAAGCGGCGTGCCGCTGACGTATGCGGAGAGCGAGACGGCTTTCAATTTCGCCATGGAGGGCGCCGGAATCGTGAACTTGAATTGCAGGACGGCGCCCCGCGCGGCGGCGGTGCGCGGCGGGCGCAACAGCACGGAGAATCTGGCGGCGGTCCAACGCCAGGCGTTGTTTTCCACGGGGTAGAATCCGCTAATTAACTGGGTGGCGGCGTGCGGGTCCGCGGTGGCCACCACGCTGGCTAGCGCCGGCGACTCTTCCACGGTCTCGACCGTCACGCGCCTGTGCCGGTTGCAACCCGCCGGAATAATGGCAAGGCCTAACGCCAGGATCGCTTTCGAAAAGGAAATGCGCATCAGTCTCCGCTCTTCTCCACTTGTACGAGGCAACTATAGAAGGTAGGTCCACCGCCCTTGTCGGTAAGGCGCTCGGAGGTGAGGGCGTTCGGACCGTTATGGTCGGGCGCCATGCTCGCCCAGCGCACGGCGGGCACGCAAACCACGCCCTGGCGCACGACGCCATCCACCTGCGCGCGCAACAGGCAGGAACCGCGATTATTGTAGACGCGCACCTGATCGCCGGTGGAGATGCCGCGCGCCGCCGCATCGGCCGATTCGATGTGCAGCGTGGCGGTGGCCGCGTCGGTGTCCGGACGGTTGCCAAAAGTGGAGTTCATGCTGTCGTCGTGCTTGGGCGAGATCATTTCGAGGGGGTAGCGCGCCAGCAGGCTCTGGTCGCCAAAACGGGATTCGAGCGGCGGCGTGTAGGCGATGGATTCGGCGCGAAAATCGCATTTACCGGAAGGCGTGCCGAAGCCGCCGTTGGCGAAGGGCAGGAAAGGCTCGCCCGCGGGCGCCACCTGCAGGCGCACGGAGCGCTCACACTCCAGTTGTTCGAGGGTGATGCCACGGATGAAGGGATGCTCGGAATCGAGCACCGTGCGAATCATGTCGTCGTCGGAATCGGCGAAGCACGGGTCGTCGAAACCCATGCGGCCGGCCAGTTCGCGGAAGACTTCCACGTTCGATCTGGTCTCGCCGGGCGGGGCGAGCGCGGGCCGCGCCAATTGCAGGTAATAGTGGCCGTAAGAGAAGTATAGGTCGGTGTGTTCCAGGAAGGTGGTGGCCGGCAGCAGGAAATCGGCGTAATCGGCGGTATCGTTTTGGAACTGTTCCAGCACCACGGTGAACAGGTCGGCGCGGCGGAGCCCGCGGCGCACGGCATTCTGGTTGGGCGCGATGGCGGCGGGGTTGGAATTGTAAACCACCAGGGCCTTGACCGGCGGATCGTCGACTTCGTTGAGCGCCTGCCCCAGCGAAGACATGTTCAGCATGCGCGCCTCGCGGCCGAGGGCGAGTTGCTGCAGGTCCGGGCGCTCGAGGCCGGCTTTATTCAACCGATAAGCTCCCGAAAGCGACAGTTGCAGGCCGCCGCCGACGTCTTTCCACGATCCGGTGAGGGCGGGCAACAGCGCGATGGTGCGCACGGCCATGGAGCCGCGTTCGCTGCGCTGTACGCCGTAGTTGAGGCGGATGGCGGCGGGACGCGTGGTGGCGTAGTCGCGCGCCAGGGCGACGATATCATCCTCAGGGACGCCGGTGAGCACGGCGGCGCGCTCGGGCGGATATTCCTGGACGCGCGCGGCGAGTTCGGCGAAGCCGGTGGTTTGTTGCGCGACGTAGTCGGCGTCATACAACTTTTCGCCGACGATCACGTGCATCATGCCGAGCGCCAGCGCGGTGTCGCTGCCCGGATTGATGAAAAAATGTTTGTCGGCGGCCGCGCCGGTGCGATTGCGGCGCGGATCGATGGTGTAGAAACGCGCGCCATTGCGGCGGGCTTCCACGATGAACGGCCAAAGGTGCACGTTGGTGCCGAGCACGTTCGCGCCCCAGGCAATGATCAGCTTCGCGTGGCGGAACTGTTCGGGCTCGGTGCCGTAGCGGAAGCCGAGCGAGTCCATCAGGCCGGCGATGCCCGCCGACGAACAGATGGTGCGGTCGAGGCGGGATGCGCCCAGGCGGTGGAAGAAGCGCCGATCCATGCCGGAGCCGTTGAGCAAACCCATGGTGCCCGCGTAGCTATAGGGCAGGATGGATTCGGGGCCGAATTCGGCGGCGACGGCTTTCAGGCGCGCGGCGATTTCGTCGAGGGCTTCGTCCCAAGTGGTGCGCGCGAAGCGGCCTTCGCCTTTGTGGCCGGTGCGGCGCATGGGATAGAGCAGGCGGCTGGGGTTATATTCGCGGTCGAGATAGCGCGCGACTTTGCCGCACAAAAATCCGCGGGTGACGGGATGGGTGGGGTCGCCGCGCAGGCGGGTGGCTTTGCCGGTGTCGTCGACGGTCACCAGGACGGCGCAGGTGTCCGGGCAGTCCAGAGCGCAGACGGAATGGCGGATTTGAGGCACTTCAATGAGAATTATACCAAGGGGAGAGCTGGGCTCGCCGAGGGTATGGGCCGGGGCTCTGCAACGGATCTACTCTGTCGATGTCCAGTAGGCATGCACCGCCCCTCCCCTGGGTTTGTTCTCCGTTGCCCTGGGGCATTAGATCATGCAGCGGATCAATACCGTCGATTCAGCGTTGGGGCTACCCAAGTCACAATGAACCCCGGTTGCAGCGCTGGTGTTCGGCGTCAGCCAGTATAACCACATAGTGCCTGGCGGCCCCGCCGGGGGAGGACTAGATCCGTTAATGGTGATGGTCACGCCTTCATCGCAACTTGCACTCACCACATAGTAGCCCGCTGGGCACGATGCGTCAATGCGGGAGGTGTAATTCGTCTGTACGGTCATCATCGTTGCGGCCCCAGAAGGTCCCTGTGGCCCTTGCGGTCCTGCCGGGCCCGTCGGACCTGTCGGGCCAGCCGGCCCCTGGGGCCCTCGCGGGCCCGGCGGCCCCTGCGCGGTTGCGGTGGTTTGGATCGTGCCGTTTGGAAACTCGAAGCCGCCGGTAGTCGACTGCACGATTCCCGCCACAGTGAGAGTCGAGGAAGGGGCTGAAGTGCCGATACCGACGTTGCCTGAGGAGTTGATGACCATGCGGGATGACGGACTGTACGTGTTTCCGACGGTCAGCCCCGCATCCGTAAAGAAATGAATGCCTCCGTTTACCGAGACGATACCTGGTGCGGAGGCTTTCGCTACCCAGCTAGAGCCGTTGAAGCTCGCGCCACCAGACAAAGCGAGTTCCTGCGGCGCGATGCTAAGGAGATAGGCGCCACTATCTAAGCCGCCACTATCCAGATGAATCTGCGCATTCGCCGGAGAAGTGACGTCCAAGGTGTAGAGAGGCGCCGTTGTTCCGATGCCCACGCTTCCGGCGGAACTGATGGTCATGCGGGATGACGGAGTGTACGTATTTCCGACGGTCAGCCCCGTATCCGCAAAGAAATGAATGCCTCCGTTTACCGAGATGATGCCTGGTGTGGACGCTTTGGCCACCCAGTTGGAGCCGTTGTAACTCGCGCCACCAGATAAAGCGAGGTCCTGCGGCACGGTGCTAATGAGATAAGCGCCACTGTCTAAGCCGCCACTGCTCAGATGAAACTGCGCATTCGCCGGGGAAGTGACGTCCAAGGTGTAGAGAGGCGTCGTTGTTCCAATGCCCACGCGTCCGGCGCTCTCGGTGATGGCGGAGCTAGCAATGTCGCAGGTGGCGTCGAACAGGGCCACAGCGTTTACGGTGCCGCCAGCATTGCTGGTGATCGAGGGGCAAGCGGAGGTATTCGGAACCACGGTACCGCGCACGACGGCCGGAGTCGGGGCGCCCAGCGCCGGTCCGCTTGGGACTGGAGCGCGCATGAAGGCGGAGGCCGGCTGACCACCTAAGGTATCGGCATCCGCGGCCTTCAGCGCGTACGGTACGCCTACCAGGAGCACACGAGGTAGTTCCGCTACGCCGGCGAGCTGCGGTTGGACACCGAGCCAGCGGGCCTTGCCAGTGGTGAAAAGATCTTGCGGCAGCCCGCCCGTCTGCATGGCCCCAAGCAACGCCGTGTAGTGTCCCAGTTCGTCCGGTTGCACGTTCTGGATCTCGGACCACAAGGGGCTTCCGCCTTCCTGCTCCTCGTAAAGGGAGAAGGTGATGCCCAGAAGGCCTGTGTATGGATTCCCAGCAGCGTCCTTTACCACTCCGCTGAAATTGGTGACGCGGGGCACGGTTGCCGGGACCGCTTGGGACACAGATGCGGCGGCCCTCCCCGCCGGGTTACCAGCAGATTGACCCGACGATGGTAACTGCGCCTCCGAGCGTGAGGCGAATGACAGGACGAACAACGCGATGCAGATCCGAGCGCGATTGCCGCTCATGGCAGCCTCCTATCCTGACTGTATTTCCTACCTGGCGTTCGATCTCGACCCCAGGTTTTTCACCATTGTACACCCAGGGCCGGCTTTAATTCACCGGTTTTTTGTTATTTGGATTCTTTCCCGGTGGCCAAAACCAGACTCCGTATCAGGGCCGGCGGCTGAGGTTGTATTCGCGGTCGAGATAGTGCTCGACTTTGCCGCACAGGAATCCGCCCGTGATCGAGATGCAAGGGGTCGCCGCGCAGGCGGGTGGCTTTGCCGGTGTCGTCGATTGTAACGAGCACGGCGCAGGCACCCGGGCAATCCAAGGCGCACACGGAATGGCGGATTTCTGGCGCTTCAACGGGAATTATAGCAAGGCTGCGGCGCGGCAGAAACGCGGAATCTGCTATGATTAGTACTTCTTCTCGGTTACAGGAGTTGCCTTATCCCTGACCTGAAGCTGCTTTTCATCCTCGTGTTTGCGCTCTTGCCTGGCGCCCTTGGCGAGTGGTTCTACGGGGTACTCGTGGGTGTCCGTCAGGGCGAGAGCCAATGGCGGCTCGCCCTCCGGGTCGTAGGTTTCAGCATTACTGGCTTGGTCTTCTACAGTTTTTGCAGCCTATGTGGAGCGCCAGAGCCCACGTATATTTCCCGAGCCTATTCAGTTTGGTGGTTCCTGCCACGCTGCCCATAGTGGCGTTGGCGTACCTGGGACACTGTGCGTCTGGCGCTTTGGCCGGAACGTTGGCCGCTCTGTTGGTTAGAGGGTCCGCCAAGCTGTCTCGGGCATCCGGCTTCCCATATGCTTGGGACGTCTTTGTGCGAGACTGTGTCCCCTACCACATGGTCGCGGTAACGCTGCAAAACGGCGATGCCTACGTCGGGATTCTTAGGGCTTGCGACCGCACCGTAGGAGGTGACGAGCGCGATATCGTTTTGGAAGAGCCGGCGGCCTACAATGAAGAATCGGCAGACTACACTGCTCTGCCCTACCAGCACCTATTTGTCCCGGCTGCCCTCGTATTTTGCATTGCAGTGGTTCACGATCCCGCAAGGGACAAACGTATAGTGCCAGTTGGGGCATCCCCGTTCACAGCTTAGGAGAGCAAACAATGAGTAAACCGTCACCATCGCCTCGGCCTAGCAGGGCATGGGACGACGTTGGAAGTCCGAGACCCCCGAAGGGTCCCCCACGGATAATCCCGCCGCCGCCACCTCCTCGACCGAAGAAGTGACGGCGCTTACCTGCTAAAATCGGAATAGGAAACCATGACTAAATTGCCGCCTACTGCCCGGCTCGACAACCTCCGCGCAAGAGATCCGGGGCAGCCACCCCCTCCATCACGTCCGCCGAGGATTGCGCCTCCGCCGCCACCGCCTCGACCGAAGAGATAGCCGGGCCGGGCGCCACGAGGCGGGATTGCCTGTAGTGCCGTCACCGCGTGCCCAGATTCTCGTACCACTTCAAATCCGCGGTGGCCGAGCCGATGCAGGCGATATCGGGACGGCCGTCGCCGTTCAAGTCCGCGATGGCGCAGGCTGCGGCGGCGATGCTATTGTCCAGAACGACCTTGGTCCAAGCGTGCGCATCGTAAGAGTAGATGTTCACGCCCTGGCCGCGATAGCCGGCGATCACTTCGTCCGAGCCATCACCATTCAGATCGGCGGTGAGGATAGTGTGGCCGTCCGAGAGCGAATCGTCTATGACGTGGCGCTGCCACGCGCCGCCGCTTTCCTGGTAGATGGCGACTTTGTTGCCGTGCCACGGCTCGATCGCGGCCAGGAAGCGCCGCTTGCCGATGCTGCCCACGGCTACGTCGCTCGACCCGCACTTGGGCCACGGCGCGGGGTCGCCCTGGGCGATTTCGGTGCGGCTCCAACGCCCGTCCTTGCCCAGCTTGTACAAGTGCAGGCCGGTGAAGCCGGCGGTCAGGATCTGGTCGCTGCCGTCGCCATCCCAGTCGACGATATAGATGCCATGGACCACGCCTGCATCCTGCTGCGAGATGGTTTCGCGCTTCCATTCACCCGGCCGGTAGAAGACCAGGGGCGTGTGGGCGTGGTCTTCGGGGTGGGCGACGTTGGCGGCGGTCAGTGGCTGGTTGATCAGAACCGGCTTGCCGCTGCCATCGATATCGGCCCAGCGCAGGCGGTGAGAGGTGGAGAGACGGTCGATTTCATGGACGGTCCAGGGCTGGCGCGGATCGCCATTATGGCGGAGGACGGAAACGATGCCGACGCTATTTTTCGCGTTCATGGAGAAGCCGGAGGCGAGCACGATTACGGGGATGCCTGCGCCGTCGATATCCCAGGCGGCGAGGTTGATCATGCCGGTGAGATTGGAGGCGATGACGTGGCGCTGCCAGCCGGGATTCTCGAACCAGACGAGCTCGGTCATGCCGCTGGCCAGCGCGACGAGGTCGAGTTTGCCGTCGCGGTTCATGTCGACGGCGACGACTTGATAGCCGCCGTTGAGGCCGGTGGCGACGGTGTGCGCGGCGAAGTGGGCGGGGGTCGCGGCGGGGATGGCGGTGCAAAGGGCGGTGCCGAGGAGGAAGGAGGGGATGGGGCGCACGGTCCAAGTATAGAACGGCGCGGGACGGACTGGTGTTGGTCTTGAAAACCAAGACGCCAAATTGTGCAGATTGTGCAGAATTGTGCATCGGGGGCATCGCTTCACGGGATGCTATTTCTTGGACAAACGAACCCAATTTATCCTTTTTAAATCAATCAGTTGACTATTTTCGAGGGTGAAAATTGGGGCGTTGGCGCAAGTGGCGCCAACTATTCGGTTTTCAATGAGCAAGCGGGCAATCCGGCAGAACGCGGCTCCCTCTAGGCGAGTGCGGAGCGCCCCCTCTTTATCTGCTGTGAGGATAGCATGGCGGCCAAAGGGGTTTGGCGGATCGATTGGGGTTGGGCGTTTGTTTTCAGCCGGGAGCGGGGCCGGCCGACGCGTGACTCCCGTCCGAATTCCAGTGGCGCGTGCGCCGGCAACGGTGTAGAGTAAGAAACATGCTCCATAACCTTGCCTGCCTTCAACCCACACCCGACAACCTCATCTATCCGCCAAACCGGGGCGATTACACGTACTTTGAAGGGCTACGACACATTCCGGGGCGATCATTCCTCGTAAATGCCGCATGGGCCATGGATGCGTCGATGCTGGCCTACGCCCGGTACGGCCGCACACGGATGACGGAGGAGGAATTGAGCGCCATCCTGCATGACGCCGGCTTCACGAACGTGGATACATTCGGCGACAATTTTGTCGATAACGCCTGTACCGCCCGTGGATTTTTCGCCAGCAACGACGAACGCGGCTTGCTCGTATTTCGAGGCACGGAGGGCGACGACCCCAACGACAAGGAAGCGGACTTCGATTTCGTCTTCGTTGAAGATGATGGGACGCGCGTCGAAAGAGGATTCTACCGCTACATCCAGACAGTCTGGTGGTACGTCAGCCGGCTGGTGGCGGCATACCGGCGGGATCACCCTACGCAGGAGATTTGCGTCACGGGGCACAGCCTTGGCGGAGCGCTCGCGAATCTTGCGTTCGCATACCTGCGCGACCCGGCGACGAGCCTGTACACTTTTGGCTGTCCCCGCGTGGGCGACCGCGCATTCTGCGGCCGGATAGAAGCTGCCGCGCGAACCCAACAATGCTACCGCTTCATCGACAACCAAGATGTTGTGACCCACGTGCCTACCAACGTCCCCGTCTTCTTCCCGTACGAGCATCCCAAGACGAGCCTGGTGTGGTTCGATGCCAACGGTAAGATGACCACAGATGAACCGGACGCGCCCAGCGACTGGGCCGAATTTGCGCGTGTCATATTCGGGTACATGCACGGGCACATACTCGATTCCCTCCCGAACCCACTGCCGCTGCCATTGGCCGATCACTCGCCCGTACGGTACTGTCACTGGATCGGCGAGGCGCTGCAAAACCGGGCGCCGCAGAACGAGAACCCTCAAGCATAGGCGCGGTTCAACCAAGCGGACAGCGCGCCGAGTCGAGTTGAGTTAAGCTACCGAAGGCGCCGCTTTCACGCCGTCCCGCCCCCGAATGCTGTATTGGACGCGACGGTTTCGCCGGTCACCGCGTCGGCGCTGCTGGCGATCTGGCCGTTGTTCTTGCCCGCCGTGTAGTTGCGGGTCATGTTCATGCGGGTGGCGCAGCCCTCCTTGGAGGGGGCCGGACTGGAGGGCCGGCGGCTTCATAGCCGAGCCCTATGGGTAGGGATGGAGAGCCACGACCTCGGTCGGGCAGGCCCAACCTTCCTTCCGCCGCTTCAGGCTGTCGTATTGATACGCGACGGTTTCGCCGGTGATTGCGTCGGCGCTGCTGGCGATCTGGCCGTTATTCTTGCCCGCCGTGTAGGTGTAGGTCGGCCGGTGGCCGCGGCAGTCGCGGGCGGCCTCGGCTGGCGCGGGCTTGGTCACGGTATCGCCGGCCCTTCGTGCTGCATCAGGTCCGGAAGCGTCCAGCCCTCCAGGCCGCGGTACGGCCCTTCGCGCACCTTGACTCGCACCGCTTGGTACAGGCCGGCGCCACCGCCGAGCTCGCCGTGGACCCGTGCGCTTGACCCACGCACCTCCAGCCGATCTGTCTCGCTGGCCGGAGTACCGTTGGGGACAAAGACCACCCTTCCAGCGGCGAGGGCCTGTCCGTAGCCCGCGGCAAGTGGCAGGATCTCCTTCTCAAGGTCCGTGCCCGCTATCCGGTGGCTGAAGTAGAGTGCCCACGCCGGGGTCGGGCGGTCAGCGAGTAGGGTCCTGAACGCGTTGACGTCGCGCGCCAAAGCGACTGACGGCGCGGTCCAGTCGGAAAGGGTGACACAATCGGAGTGCATTCCGCATCCTGTGGTCGCAAGGGACAGCAGGCACGCAAAAAGCGTGAGCCCGCGGCTCGCATTGGCCCTCAACGCGTTGTGAGGCTTCACGGAAACGGCACCGAAGTATTACTCCAACCCGGGTAGGAGAAGTTGGAGAGGCCTCCGGGCACCGTCAGCCCGAAGTCATTTAGGAGCGAGTGGGTAAAGCTGTTGCTGTTCGGCCCGCCCCAGGGCCACCAATTATTGTACGTGATGGTGTAGTCGCTGTAATCGGAAACGTCCTGGATCACCGTCCCGCAGAACTGGGGCGTCTCCAGCCACGCGGTGATAAATGTGGTTGGGTTTTTGTAAGCTGGTTGGTTGAATGTAAGCGATTTGTTCAGCCACATTGGGAACAACAGGGGGTTCTGCAACGGGGCGATCTTAGGGTACGGTACGCCTTCGAGGAATTCGTTAGTGCCGTTCTCTGAGACTTCCAGTAGCGTGTGCTTGAAAGGGTCCGATTGGGGCCCGGCGGGCTGCCCCAGAAGCTCAATCGTGCAGAATGAGGGCGTCGGAATTACCGGCTGCTGTGGCGGTGGCGGCGGTGGTGGTGGTGGCGGCGGATCTGGCGGATCCGGGGGGTCCGGCGGATCTGGGTCGGGACTGGCCTCCACGTCCACGACGGTCAGATAGCCATCAACGTCGAATACTGCTCCGGTGTCATAGACTATGTAGCACCCCGTCTCGTCGCAATACCAGTCGTCGAGGCCGGTCGGATCAATCCTGTTTATGGAGTCGTTCGTCGCGTAGATGTACCTATTCCAGGACTGCGGATTCCCGAGGTGCGCGCTGCCGCTGTAGGGGTCGGGCGACATGAACCGGCCCCACGCGCTGTAGAAATAGCGGTTTATCGCGTAGTCCAGGCCGGTCAGATTATCGCGCGTGTATGTCGCGTACTTTTCCGTGTTGCCCGGAGTCGGGTTGTATTCCGCGCCATAGGGATAATATGTGTGGCTTCCGCTGGCGGCGTTCCAGCGCACGGAGCCGAGCCGGTCCACGGCCACGGCGTTGCCTTCCGCGCTGATCAGTTTTCCGGCGAAGTAGACATTCTGGCTTTGCAGGGTGAAGCTGACCTGGTTGTTCGCGATGCCGACTGTGTACGTCGCCAGTTTCTTTCCACCCTGCCCGTATATGTAGAGGCTCGCGGTGCCGGCAGAGTTGTGGAAGTAGACGCGCTGATTGGTGGAGGAGTAGGCGTATGCGTTGTTGGAGGAATTCAAAGTCGCCAGGCGGTTGGAGACGTCGTACGTGAGGTTGGTCAGAGAGCCGGAGGGGCCGAACTGCGTGACGTTCCCATTACCATCATGCCCAACATTAAAAACGTTGCTGGGCAAAAACTGATTGGTCGCCGGATTTACCGATACGCTCAGGGCGGGCGCCGAACCGCTGCCGGTGGGCGTCATGCCGGTAAGGTTTCCGAAGCCGTCGCAGGTTTTGTCTTTAGCAGCCTTCATGAAGCTGGCCCTGGAGGAAGCCGCATGCGTTCTCGCGCAGCAAAGGGTCGCCCAGCCTAGCCAGTTGTCTGATTCGTCTGGCGCAGTCCGCCTTTCCCAATAGGTCGCAGGCGATGTCCCCGACATCAAAGAGATAGTCCCCATAGGCCTTGAGGGTCTTCTTATTGGCGCGCGGGGTTAAAAGGAGCACGCCAAGCCGCTGCCGCGGCGGCAAGCGGGGGCCTTCGTCCCAAGCGGTGAGGAGGCCAAGGTATTTGTGGGTCCCATAATCAAAGACCGGCCGGAGGAACTCGCCCTCCACCCGAAGAAAAAACACACGCGTCTTAGCCTCGTTACCCCAGTCGGGCGGCATACTGTTCAAGACCTCGCAATCGGACCAAGATACGTAAAGATACGTTTGGGGGGCGCCATCCAGGCTGCCCTTCACGACTGCCGTCGCGTGAAAGTCGCCCACGCACCAATGCAACTCGTGCTCCCAGGGATGGGCGGGGGACGGGAGGCTGGCGTAGGTGTGCGTGCCGTAGGTGTGCGCGTGCAGAACTTCACCGACCGCGACGATGGTGGCGTCCTCCCATTCGGTTGGGAGCCTCACGCTGCTGCCCCGCGGTTGGGGGAACCATTGCTGCGCGTCAAGACCCAATGCCGCCCAGAACAGGCAGGCGATGGCGGCGATGGAAGACCGGCAAGGACGGGACATGTTAGGCACCGGGGCAAAGTTGCGTCTTCGAGTTGCCGACGACGGTTCCGTTACTGACCGAAACCGACGTGCTCGAGTACGCGTTTTGTAGGACGCTTGGCATCCCAGGGAAGTTAATCACTGGTAAGAGGTACTGGCCTCCTTTCATGTAATAAGAGAAGGACTGGTTCGCCGTGCTTGGCCCTTGGGGATTCGCAGCCAGTTCGTCGGTAAACTGGCCTTTAGAGTTCATGGTGCCAGGCTTGGCGCACAATGGGCTGAACGCTGGGCACCATTGTCCGTTCGCATCGATCGGTTGTCCGCTGGTAACCGTGACGTTCTCGAAGACGGCGGCGCCCAGGCTGTTCAGCGTATCGTTCCCGAAAATCGGCTGATCATTCTCCAGCAGTTGATAGGTGATGTCGAGTTGAAGCATGCCCGTGACTGCGGTTACACCGACGCCATGGGGATAGACGCATGCACCGATCGCTTCAAGCTCAAAGGACGGTGGCCCGGTCGGCGGCGTGGGGTCTGCGGGGGTTGGCGGCGGCGGTGGGGGAGGCGGCGGTGGTGGATCCGGTGGGTCTGGCGGGTCCGGTGGCGGCGGGTCAGGGGTACCGCTACCGACTGCGCACCAATCGTAGATTGGCCCGCACCCCTGCAGCCCGTCGCTGCCGTCGTCGCCATCCCCGAAGAGACTGCCGTCGGCCAAGCCCTGGCCGGGATCGCCCCAGCCGAATAGGCCGTCATCGCCGTCGCCGTCTTCCTGGCCCTTGGGGTCGCGGCGGTTCGCCGGGTCGTTCGTCGCGTATGTGTATCTATTCCAGGACTGTGGATTCCCGAGGTGCGCGCTGCCCATGTATCCGTCAGGCGACATGAATCTCCCCCAGGCGCTGTAGAAATACCGGTTCATCGCGTAGTCGAGGCCGGTGAGATTATCGCGCGGTATGTCGCGTACTTTTCCGTGTTGTTCGGCGTCGCGTTGTATTCCGCGCCATAAGGATAATATGTGTGGGCTCCGCTGGCGGCATTCCAGCGCACGGAGCCGAGCCGGTCCACGGCCACGGCGTTGCCTTCCGCGCTGATCAGTTTTCCGGCGAAGTACACGTTCTGGCTTTGCAGGGTGAAGGTGACTTGGTTGTTGACGATGGCCACAGTGTAGGTCGCCAGCTTTTTCCCACCCTGCCCGTATATGTAGAGGTTCTCGGTGCCGGCGGAGTTGTGGAAGTAGACCCGCTGGTTGGTGGAGGAGTAGGCGTACGCGTTGTTGGCAGTATTCACAGTCGCCAGCCGGTTGGAGACGTCGTAGGTCAGGTTTGTCAGGGAGCCCGAGGGGCCGAACTGCGTGACGTTCCCATCCAGATCATACAGGATATTGGTGGGCGAAATCTGGTTGGTGGCCGCATTTACCGATACGCTCAGGGCGGGCGCCGACCCGCTGCCGGTGGGCGTCATGCCGGTAAGGTTTCCAAAGCCGTCTTAGGTATATGCTTCCGACCAGGCGGTCCCGTTTACCGGCGGCAGCGGCGAACGGGTGGCGCCGACGAGCCGCTTCAGGCTGTCGTATTGGTAAGCGACAGTTTCGCCGGTCACCGCGTCGGCGCTGCTGGCGATTTGGCCGTTGTTCTTGCCCGCCGTATAAGTGTAGGTCATGTTTATGCGGGTGGTGGAGCCCGACGCGGCGCGCGGTGGGCGACTGCGGCCGTCGCCGGCGGCCTCGTGCCCTTGGCTGCCTCGCTTGCTCTCTAGCAACCCTCGTGAAGCTGGCCCTGGAGGAAGCCGCACGCGTTCTCTCGCAGCAGAGGGTCGCCAAGCCTAGCCAGTTTTCTGATTCGTCTGGCGCATTCCGCCTTTCCCAATAGGTCGCAGGCGATGTCCCCGACGTCAAAGAGATAGTCCCCATAGGCCTTGAGGGTCTTCTTGTTGGCGCGCGGAGTTAAAAGGAGCACGCCAAGCCGCTGCCGCGGCGGCAAGCGGGGGCCTTCGTCCCAAGCGGTGAGGAGGCCAAGGTATTTGTGGGTCCCATAATCGAAGACCGGCCTAAGGAACTCGCCCTCCACGCGGAAGAAAAACACACGCGTCTTAGCCTCGTTACCCCAGTCGGGCGGCATACTGTTCAAGACCTCGCAATCGGACCAAGATACGTAAAGATACGTTTGGGGGGCGCCATCCAGGCTGCCCTTCACGACTGCCGTCGCGTGAAAGTCGCCTATGCACCAATGCAGTTCGTGCTCCCAGGGATGCGCCGGGAACGGAAGGTTGCTATAGGTATGCGTGCCATAGTTGCGCATGTTGACGACCTCTCCTACAGCGACAATCGTGGCGTCCGCCCAATCCGTTGGGAGCATGACATTGCTACCACGCGGCTGCGGGAACCACTGTTGCGCGTCAATGCCTACTGACGCCCAGAGCACGCCGACGATGGCGGCGATGAAGCAACGGTAAGGGTGCGACGCGTTAGGCGCCGGGACAAAGTTGCGTGTTTGAGTTCCCAACGACGGCTCCGTTGCTGACCGAAATCGACGTGCTTGAGTACGCGTTTTGCAAAACGCTTGGCATCCCAGGGAAGTTAATCACTGGTAAAATATATTGGCCTCCTCTAGTGTAAAAGGAGAAGGACTGGTTCGCCGTGCTTGGCCCGAAGGGATTTGCGGCCAGGTAGTCCATAAACGTGCCGTTGGGTCTCATGCTCCCTGGGGTACTGCACAATGAGCTGCCCGCTGGGCACCATTGTCCGTTCGCATCAATCGATTTTCCGCTAGTAACCGCGACGGACTCGAAGACGGCGGCGCCCAGGCTGTTCAGCGTATCTTTCCCGAAAATCGGCTGATAATCCTCCAACAGTTGATAGGTAATGTCGAGGGTAAGCATGCCTGTGACCTCGGTTACACCGACGCCGTGCGGATAGACACAGGCGCTGATCGCTTCAAGCTCAAAGGACGGTGGCCCGGCCGGCGGCGTGGGTTCCCCGGGGGTCGGCGGCGGTGGTGGCGGTGGCGGCGGCGGTGGTGGTTCCGGGGGGTCCGGCGGGTCTGGGGGCGGCGGGTCGGGGTCCGGAGTGGTGCTGCCGTCTGCGCACCAATCGTAAATTGGTCCGCACCCCTGCAAGCCGTCGCCGCCGTCGCCCCCGAAAAGACTGCCATCCGCTAGTCCCTCGCTAGGATCGCCCCAGTCGAATAGGCTGGGGGCGTCGTCTTCCTGACCCCTGGGGTCGCGGCGGTTCGCCGGGTCGTTCGTCACATAGGTGTATCTATTCCAGGACTGCGGATTCCCGAGGTGCGCGCTGCCGCTGTAGGGGTCGGGCGACATGAATCTCCCCCAGGCGCTGTAGAAATACCGGTTCATCGCGTAGTCGAGGCCGGTGAGATTATCGCGCGTGTATGTCGCGTACTTTTCCGTGTTGTTCGGCGTCGCGTTGTATTCCGCGCCATAAGGATAATATGTGTGGCTTCCGCTGGCGGCGTTCCAGCGCACGGAGCCGAGCCGGTCCACGGCCACGGCGTTGCCTTCCGCGCTGATCAGTTTGCCCGCGAAGTAGACGTTCTGGCTTTGCAGGGTGAAGGTGACCTGGTTGTTCGCGATGGCGACTGTGTACGTCGCGAGTTTCTTGCCACCCTGCCCGTATATGTAGAGGGTTTCGGTGCCGGCCGAGTTGTGGAAGTAGACGCGCTGGTTGGTGGAGGCGTAGGCGTATGCGTTGTTGGCAGTATTCACAGTCGCCAGACGGTTGGAAACGTCGTACGTCAGGTTGGTCAGGGAGCCGGAGGGGCCGAACTGCGTGACGTTCCCATTACCATCATACCCGACGTTAAAAACGTTGCTGGGCAAGAACTGGTTGGTCGCCGGATTTACCGATACGCTCAGGGGCGGCGATCCGTTTCCGCTCATGCCGGTAAGATTTCCGAAGCCGTCGTAAGCGTAGGCTTCCGACCAGGCGGTCCCGTTTACCGGCGGGAGCGGCGTACTCGTTGCGCCGGCCAGCCGCTTCAGGCTGTCGTATTGGTAGGCAACGGTCTCCCCGGTCACGGCGTCGGCGCTGCTGGCGATCTGGCCGTTGTTCTTGCCCGCCGTGTAGGTGTAGGTCATGTTCATGCGGGTGGTGGAGCCCGACGTAGTCGTGCGCTGGTACAACTGGTTCAGGGTGTTGTACACCCAGGTCTCAGTGCCGGAAGGGAGCGTGGCGTTGGTGATCTGATTGGCCGGGTTGTAGAGCGCGCCGGTGGCCCAGGTGTAGTTGGTGCTATCGGTGAGGGCGGTGGGGCGCTCTAGAGCGTCCAGGGTGTAGGTGAAAGTTGTGGGGCCGCCGTAGCCGTAGCTCACCGTGAGGGAGCCGGAGGGAGACGTGCCGCTCCTTTGTTCGGACACCACGGAGAGCGTCTTGGTGGCGACTTGGCCCATTGGGGTGTAGGTGTATAGGTGTAGGCGTCCGACTAGATCGCGCCTCCCGACGGAAGCGAAGTGACAGTCGTCCGGAGCTTGCCGATTCGTCATCCTGCCAGAAGAGTCCGCTTGATCCAGCTGAATAGCGGTCCTTGATTGCCTTCGCCGAGGCTCCCGATGGTCGCGAAGCTGTCGTTGGCGGAGTCGATCACGACGAGCTCGTCGAAATAATACAGGGACGTCCGGGCGCCCGCCAGGAGGAACCTTCCGTCCGGGCTCCAGGCCCCAGTTCCGGGAACCGCCCACCCGCGCATGAGTCGTTTGGGCGGGCCGCCCGACAATGTCACCCGCCAAAGCGCCTGTTTATTGTCAACGAACGCCAACGTCCCGCCGTCAGGGGAAATACGCGGAAATCGGCCCGAGCCGTCGTATGCAACTGTGGCGGAGCGCAGATCTATAACACAGAACAGCTCACGGGAGCCTACCACTAAGTGGCCGCCGGTTGCGGAGATCCGCAGCGTCTGGATCTCATCGAGACTGAACCGCGTGATAAGCGCGGTGACGTCGCTTTCGATGCGGCCGGTGGCCGGGTTCAAGACGATGAGGCGCCGGTCGAGGCCGCCGTTCCGTACGGCCACAAGGGCGAGGTTGCCGGCTTTGGAGGAGACCGCAATCGCCGACGCGAATCCCCCGTCAAACCTCACCGTTCGCTTGGAACGCGGGTGGTCTTCGACAAGAAAGACAATTGGCCCGCCTAGATCGGTAGCGTACGGTGCGGACCTCGCGTCAGTCCACGCAACGCACGCCCCGTCGGGCGACACTGCCACCTGCGGCGTCGGGGCGCCAGGGAGATCGAGGCGCCCGGCGGAGCTTCCGTCCGCATTGATGGCTGCCCCATCCAGTCCGAGGATGCAAAGGCCTTGCTCCTCGGCCAGCCGCTTGAAGGCCGCGAGAACCTCTTTTTTCCTTGGAGCGCACGCCGCAGCAGCGGCTGCTAACAGGACACTCGCCAACTCGCGGCGCGTAATGCCGGGGCCGGGATCCCGGCGCGACCGCTTTCCTTCCGAAATCGCGGGTGCGCTGGTCGGCGTATTCATCATAGAAGTGGTGTCAGCGTCTACAGACCGGGCAGCGGCGCCCACCAACCGAAGATTTGCATTGAGAAAGGGACTGTGTACCATGACACGTCGCCCGGATCATTCAACAGCACCAGGGTGTTCAGAGAGGAGACCAAATAGCGCAACGCCGAGCTGCTGTTCGGACCGAAGACCGCTGCGTAGGTAATATTTGCGGCGTTGATCCTGCTGACGTCGAGATCCAGGATGCCTCGCGCACCGCAGACCCACGGCCCGCTGATCGAGCCGTCGTATTGGTCGCGTGATGGAATGTCGCCCGGCAGGCCGGTGGGGCTGTCCCAGGCGAGAAGCTTATTGCTGTTCACGGG
>Ga0302324_100001307_pt1 | contig 60878 bp, 57 predicted proteins | sample Palsa_T0_1_FD_201949 | JGI IMG/M metagenome (GOLD analysis project Ga0302324, IMG submission 201949) | Peat permafrost microbial communities from Stordalen Mire near Abisko, Sweden - Palsa_T0_1 | ecosystem: Environmental > Terrestrial > Soil > Palsa > Peat permafrost | place: Sweden: Abisko...
CCGGCATCAGGTCGCTGAGACGCGTGAAGCGCTCCGGTCGGAGCTTGATCAGAACCGGCGTGCCTATGCTGATCGGATCAGTGAGTTTCATCGGCAGACCGCCGCGCTACTCAACAACATCATTGTCCTGCGATATGTGCTGCAGCATTCCGACGCTCGGCAGGAGAGCCTTCCCGGCATTCTCGTCTGGCATGCGGTGCGGGGAGACTTTACGGAATCAGCTTGGAAGACCGCGCAGCAGAGCAACGTCACGGCATTAATGCCGCAAGACGAACTTCGAAGATATACGTTGACCTACGACCGAATAGAGCAGGTTGCGAAGTCGTTCGACGTTATATGGCCGGCGATCGTCCAAGCGCGCCTTTACAGTATTTTTGATCCCGACCCGACCCATCTCACGCCCGCGCAGTTGGCGGAAGAGATGACGTATACAAAGAACGTGCTGGTGCAGCATTTCGCGGCGGCGGCGGCTCTCGTGCAACTCAACCGCGCGGACCGCAGTTTCAGGCCTGCGCTGACCAAGGATGAGCTGAACGAGATCATGCACGTGACGGACGCCGAGCAGGACCCGAAGCTCGCAGCGGCCATTGCGCTTACCAATAGCCGGCTTCCGGCAGACGCACAAATTTCGGTCTCGCAACCTCTCTCCAAGCCCGAATCCTCGGCGCCGAGCAAGTAGATGCCGCCGACGGCGCGTTGTGCCGCCAAGATTGTCGCGCGCGTACTTGATCTGCTTTCCTTCGTCACGCCAGATCTTGCCGGCCTTCGCGATAGCAGCCGTTCGCGGCGGCCTGAAAGGGGTCCAACATGTTGACGGTTCAGCGATCCAAGTCGGTAGACAGTATGATCGTCTTCGATGCCTTGAGGGCCACGAGCCGGTCGTTCAATCCCTTGTAGATTGAGGCATAGGCGATGCTGCCCAGCGCGAGCCTCAACGGCGAAGCGCTACTGTCCGCAGCGGTGATCATGGCGTCCACCATCTTGTTGGCATCGCCTGTCACTTTGAACTCACCGCTTGCCATGGCGTGACGGACTTCGCCGACCGAGGTGTCCGTGTAGACCGTCATCGGCTGCGACCGAACAAGGCCAGCACCGAAGTTAGTGCGGGTGGGGCCCGGCTCAACGAGCGTAAGTGCTGGATGAGGAAGGAGTCGTTCGCTGCATTCGCGCCGACCCTCTCGAACGGGTCACGAAGCGACCTTACCTTGGCCGCGCGCGCCGACGTGATCGAGTGCCGGAGAAAGAAACGGGAGGGGACACAATGCGATTCATCATGCACATCTCGCCGCCGCCCGAGAAATTCAACGCCGCCGTTCGCGACGGCAGTGCCGGCAAGATCATGGCCCGCATATTGGATGACGCCAAACCCGAGGCCGCGTACTTCACCTCCAAGGACGGCTGTCGCGGCGGCTATATTGTGGTCAACCTGACGCAAGCCTCCGACATACCGCGATTCGCGGAACCCTGGTATCTGAATCTCAACGCCACGGTCGAGTTTCTGCCGGCCATGATTCCCGAAGATCTGCAGAAGGCCGGACTTGATGAGCTCGCCAAGCGCTGGGCTGATCGCCGCAACACGGCTTCGTGCGGCGACTCTTCGGCTCGTTAAGTGAGAGCCGACCCTCGCGACTGGCAGGTCCGAGTAAGAACCGGCCCCAAGTGGCGAATCGCCGGTCATCGATCACCAACGGGCCGCACTCGGCCCGGAAGCGGTCCTCAGCATCGCTCGAATCACTGCCGGAAAGCGGACTGCAGATCATCTGCAAAACGACGCATCAGCCGCGCCAGATCTTGAAGATCGCGTTTGCGCCAGTTCGCAAACAGCACGGTCGCCATGCGTTCGCGGGCCGCGTCAATGGCATCTGTCATCTTCCTGCCTTTGGCGTTGATGACGGCTTCGCGGACCCGGCTGTCAGTCTTCGAGGCATGCCGGCTGATAAGGCCGAGGCCATCGAGCTTGGTGACCTGTCGACTTACGGTCGTGTAATCCCTGCCAACCAACTCGGCCAGATCAACTACACCAACAGGGCCCTTGCGCTCGATTGCGATCAGTAGCGGGAATAGCGCCCGGTCGAGAGAAACCCCCGCCTCCTGAAGTAGCGCACTGTCACGCTGCGGCCTGTTCATGAGGCCCACCAGATCAACGAGAGTGTGGTGCAGCTGGCGAATCTCTTTATTCATGACGCCTCTTCGATTGACTGCGTGACTGTACATATGTGTATAATACACGTATCGACGAGTGGGAATGAACCATGAAAGCAGCAATAGTAGTGGAAGCAGGCAAAACGCCCATCTATGGGGACTTCGAGGAGCCGATCCCGGCAAATGGCGAGATACAGGTCACCGTCAGCGCTGCTGCGCTCAGCAACGTGGTCAGGAGCAGGGCCTCCGGCAAGCACTACAGCTCGTCGGGTGAGCTGCCTTTCGTTGTGGGAATTGACGGGGTGGGCCACCTCGATGACGGCCGCCGTGTGTACTTTGTGCTTCCGAGAGCGCCGTTTGGCAGCATGTCGGAGAAGACGGTGATCCGGCCTTCTCAATGCGTGTCGCTGCCGGACAACTTGGATGACGTAACCGCCGCCGCCATAGCAAATCCCGGCTTGTCGGCGTGGGCTGCATTCAAAGAACGCGCCAAGCTCAGAGCAGGGGAAACGGTCCTTGTGAATGGAGGAACAGGCACGGCGGGCCGTCTGGCTGTTCAGATCGCCAAGTATATGGGCGCAAGAAAGGTTGTGGCGACAGGCAGAAATGCGGCAGCCCTAAAAGCACTGCCGGCCCTGGGAGCTGACGTGATCATCCCGCTCGGTGACAGTGGCGAGGTGTTCGAGGATGCCCTGAAGGAGCAATTCGCCGGCGATGGAATCGACGTAGTCCTGGATTACCTTTGGGGGCAAAGCGCCGAACGGGTCATTGTTGCCAGCGCCAAGGCGGGAAAAGACGCGGTGCCGATCCGCTTCGTACATATAGGCTCGGTTTCCGCACCGAATATCACGCTCCCGAGCGCGGCGCTGCGCTCTTCGGCCATCACGCTTATGGGAAGTGGCATCGGCAGCATCCCACCGGACCGCATGGTGAAGGCCATCGCCGAATTGATGCAGGCAGCCGTCCCCGGCGGCTTCGAAATCGCGACCAGCACCTTTCCGCTGTGCGAGGTCGAGCGTGTTTGGGCCGAGTCTGCGGGTATGCCGCGCGCCGTGTTTCAGATGTTACGGAGCGCGAATTGAGGGTCCCCAATGCGGCAGTTCACTCCGACAGGGCGGGGTCCGGCCAGGAGCCGCCCGTCACTGAGTCTTGTCGATTTTCCAGATAGCCGCCACTCAGCCCGCAAGCTGTCCGCGTGAGGGGTGCTCGCGGAGTCTGGCCCAGACAGCAAGGTACGAATTGGCGGCATTGCCAGTTGACGAGAAACACGCTGGGTATTAAGCAACATCCTGACGATGGAGGGTGAAGGAGCCGTAGGTGGGTCGAGATGGCGTCGGCGCGCAACCGATGGATTGCGCGTCGTTGGCTGGACTTTTGCTCGAAGAGGGAGGCCATGCGGCTTAGGATCATAGCGATTGGGCTGCTCGGCGCGGTTGTTGGCGTTGCTCACGGCGCACACGAGCCCGCCACATTGGCTGATTACATGAGGTTTTCGGGGCCGAGCCCGAATGAGAGATTTTCCTATGGAGGCTCGGCGTATCAATTCGTTGAGCTGTTCCAGCCTCGTGGTCGCGGGCCATTCCCAGTGGTGGTGTTGATCCACGGCGGTTGTTTTAAGAACGAGTATCAAGGCATGCCGCAGATGCGAGGCATCGCTGCCGCACTCAGTTCCCAAGGCATTGCTGTATGGAGCATTGAGTATCGTGGATTGGATGAGCCCGGTGGCGGATATCCCGGGACGTTTCAGGACGTCAACGCGGCACTCGATATGCTTGCCGCACAAGCTGAACGTCGACATTTTGACATTGATCGGATGATCGCCGTGGGGCATTCGGCCGGCGCTTACCTTGCTCTATGGATAGCGGGGCGTTCTCTGATACCCGCATCAAGTCCGCTCCACGACACTCGGTCGATTCAGGTGCGGAACGTCGTCGCCTTTGGGCGGCCTCGGTGATCTCCGGCCCTATGCGGAACATCTTCAGGAGGCCTGTGGATACTCAATATCCCAGGTAACCGGAGTTCCCAGCGCTGAACGTCAGGACGTATACGCGGATACCACTCCCATTGAGTTGTCGCCAAACGGCAGCCATACCGTGTTCATCAATGGAGAACTCGACAATTTCGCATCGCCACAAGAAGCGGTAGACTACGCCGATCGCGTTCGCAGACGGGGCGACTCCGCAGAAACTGTTGTATTGCCTGGCGCGAGTCATTTCGACGAGGTATCCATAACCTCTCCATCCTGGCGTGTGGTATTGGGTGTGATCATGAACGCGGCGGGGCTCGAGAAAAAGTGACCGTTGCCCCATTTTTCGGTCACTCATCGAAGCGAGGGTCGACTCACCCGTAAGCGGCCAGTCCCGACCGGCAGCATCAACTTGAGCCATTGGATGCTCGACCTTGGTAATTTCGCTCCAACGGCCGGTCTGGAGCGGGACGTGGGACAGGAGGCGGCCAGAAGCAGGCACTGACTGGTCCGTGTTAGCCGCCCCGAAGCCGCCGTTCGTGAGCCGGCGCTGTACCGTGGCGACCCTTCGAGCAGCGGTTGTTACTTACCACAATTAATCATGATGCCGCCACGATGGCGCCACTTTCTGGCGCGACGCTGGTAAACAGTTCGGATGGAAGGAAAAATGTACGTTCGTTCCGATAACCTTTGGAGAGGTCGGCGTGGTCGCGCACGATAGCGTTACCCGGTGCAAACTGTTAACGGTCCTTTGCGGCGTCTTTATCAGTTCTCAGCTTCAGGCCGCCGCACCCGTGGATCTTCCTGGTGCAACTACAGTCTCAAGCACCGACCTCACAGACTCCTTCCACACAAAAGCGAAGTGGCAATTTTTGATCCGGCAAGATCCTCCCCAAGAGACAGGACTGGGTACAGTACCGGGGAATCTTCACTTTTGTTTCGTAAAAGGTAGCGCTCAGAGCTGCTTCAATAGTGCCTTAAACGTCCTAGGTTCGACTCAGATCGAAAATCCAACGCCGACGTCGCGCGAGCCGATCTTAGTCGTCGAGGTCATTGACCATGTCTCGCTAACAGGTAGCGGTCGTTCGACCCTCATCTGGGCGTACAATTTGAAAACCGATCAGTTTGACGAAATATTTGATCATGCTGTCGGCCACAACACCAACGGCGAAATTCGCGTCATCACGAATGGGCCGTTAGCTGGCGATGTCGTGCTCGACAGAGCTGGGCAGCACGCTCCTTATCGCTACGCCATTACCGTCTACCGATTGGTGAATGCGCAGTACCGGGAAATCCTAAATTACGCGGGCAATTCGAAGTACAGCGACGGAAATCCCATGCCCGTCATCGACGCGGAAATGCCCGAGATCGAGCGACGTCTAAATCTTTGGAAGCCCGGAGATCCTCTACCCACACCGGCGCGCACACATTGCAGCAAGCTTGAGTTGCGGCATGGAATAGAGTGGTGCGAGCCATAGTAGTCACCACTACGCTATAACGCGAGAAAATGGGTGGTGTCCTAATTTGGACGTCCGGGGTAGCAGCACTCCGGCGGGTGGCCCATGTCCATGAGTGACATGGGAAAGTCAACGAGCCGGACCCCGGGCGGCATGGCTTTAACGCTTTTGCTTTTCGCAATCCTTGGGATTAGAAATTGCTACTGCACCTCCCTGAAGGTGCTCCATACAGAAGTTTTCCTCATAAAGAGTTCCATATCCATCCCAATACTTCATCTCAATCAGTACGCCGATAGCCTTATCTATTGCAAGCAACCTATTTACATCTTCCTGCCTGAAGATCGGTGCCGAAAATGCTGTAGCCCAACTGACTTTGGTTGGGGGCACGTTGCCGCCAAATATGGGATCGGAAGTCTGATAGGTGCTTTTATATTGCCCATCCCCTGCTTTGATGAATTCGCGAAATTCAAAATTCACCGCAGTACTCTTGCCGTAATTCGTAGATGGCCAGTTCCATGTTATCTGCCCCGTGGTGGGATTGAAGCGAGGAATATCTTGTACGTTGTAAAGGCCCATGTACGGCCGTTGATCGGCATGAATGGCAGCGAGCTGCCCATGCAATTCGCACCACTGAAGGCCAGCGGCAGCAGACAAGACGAAAGTGAGGTAGGCAATCCATCGAGTCGCATTGGCGGTTACTCTGGCCGCCCTTTCTTGGGGCTGTTCTTTGGCATCGTTGGGTGGGCGCTCGTAAAACGAGCGTACGATACAACTGATAAAGCTACGAATAGTCGACATGACGTTGTCCGTGCTCTTTGTGTGTGGCTTATTGCTGCCGCCGTTATCGTTCAAGCTGTATCCCTGTTTCTTCAGGGATGCCTAATACTGTAACACAATAACTATTGACAGTCACTAATTACTGTATTACAGTATCTTCCATGGCAAACGTACTCGACACCGACAAGAAGATCCAGGTCATCGCAGCCTTAGCGGAAGGTTCTGCCATCCGCTCAATCGAGCGCATGACCGGCGTTCACCGCGATACGATCATGCGGCTGGGCGTGAAGGTCGGACAGGGCTGCACGCGCCTCATGGACGAGAAAATGCGGGAACTGCAGTGCGGGCGGCTGGAGCTGGACGAGATTTGGGGATTTGTCGGCAAGAAGGATCGCAATGTAAAGCCCGGCGATGTGGGCCTTGGCAGCGTTTGGACGTTCTGCGCCATTGATTCCGAGACCAAGTTGGTCCCGGCCTTCAGGGTTGGGCATCGCGACGTAGCGACCGCAGACGCCTTTATGCAGGACGTGGCGAGTCGCATGAGGAATCGCCTTCAGATTTCAACGGATGGCCTGCGGGCCTATGTAGATGCCATTGAAAGGGCGTTTGGCGCGGAAGTGGACTACGGGCAAATCGTCAAGACGTATGGCGTTCAGGAGACGAACGGCGTTCGCCGCTACAGCCCGCCTGAGTTCATATCCTGCGAGAAGAAAGTCATCGCAGGAGTGCCGGATAACAGCCTGATCTCGACCAGCTACGTAGAGCGTCTGAATGCCACGACGCGCCACCACATGCGCCGTCTGACTCGCCTGACGCTGGCGTTCAGCAAGAAATGGGAGAACTTTGAGGCTGCCGTCGGCCTTCACTTCGCTTACTACAATTTCGTAAAGCGCCACGGCACGCTGCGCTGCACGCCCGCGATGGCGGCCGGTGTGACTCAGAGCTTCTGGAGCGTGGGGGATCTTGTGGAGGCTGCCGCGTGACCGGAATCGAGGAGTTGCGGAGGGTCATTCGCCAGTTGCACGGCGTGGACGCTACGCACCGCGCCAGTGTGCCGGTTAAGGAAGTTTTTCAGGGAAAGACCGTTTGGGAAGGAATTGTCGAGGTATTCGATCTGCACGGGCACCCGAAGGCGAATGCGGCCTATGCGTGGTCCCATGTCACGGATGATCCGGCGCAACCTAAGCGCCATGTAACCGTGCTGCACATCCCGCCTGCCACATCGCCGGAGACGGCCGTGCGCGCAGCCATCGTTCAGGAGTTCAGGAATCTTGCCCCAGCCCAAGGCTAAGCGGCCCGGTCGGCCCAAATTACCAAAGGGGGATGCGAAGTCCTCTATCGTGCCCGTGCGTCTGAACACCGAGGATCGCAAGCGGGTCGAGGCGGCAGCGCGCGCCAGCAATCAGAGCGTATCGGAATGGATTCGCAACGCCTTGACCGCCGCGTTTGGGCTGGCTGACTGAGAATGGGCAAATTAGGACACCACCAGAAAATGGGATCCTACGGGAGCAACATGTGCCTCTCGGAGCAGACAGTGACGGATGACAGGTTGGGGTCAGCTTGGGAAACCGAAGTGAAACTGAGATTTGTATACCGACTGATCATCCTTGCGGCTCTTCTCAGCTTGGAAGTTTGCGTCGCAGAAGCCGCGACTCCCAATCAACAATGCGCACCGATCGCAAATGCGCAACGAGAGGTCGTCAACATCATCAAGCAGATGTATGTGGCGGCCCGCGCGAATGATCTACCGGCGCTGGTCGCTGTAACGACCCCGGATTTTTACGCCTACGACGGCGGCAAGCGTTTCACGGCTCAAACACTGATAGAACTCATTAAGAAAGCTCATGCAGCCGGCAAGCAATACGATTGGAACGTCACGGAGCCTGAAGTCCATATCGCCTGCAGTTTGGCATGGGTTACCTATGTGAATCGGGGATCCATCGAAGACGCCGCGGGTCGTCAGGACATGACGTGGTTGGAGTCGGCCGTTCTCGAATACGGTAGTGGGCAATGGCGTACGCACTTTTTGCACTCAACGCGAGTGCCTAGCACGCAGTAGGCTATAGCGACGCCGATACGCTAGCGAAGTTTTAAGAGGTTCGAGCCGCCCCCTTCCTGCCGTTGGCGAGCGGCAGGTATCGGGCAGGCTGATGTCGAAGGGAGTGCGAATCGCGTCTGCACAATCGGAGCAAAAAGGCCGCTGTCGCTCCCTCGTTCATGGACGCCTGAGGAATCTCAAGTAGAAAGCTGCGAACACCAGGACAATGCCAATGTTCACTGTCAGCCGTTCCCAGAATCGGTTTCTGAAGAACGCGAAATCCACACCGACTATGACGGCTGCCATTGCCACCACGTAAAGCGCGACAATGACCTGCCTGCCCATTTCAGCTTGCATGGCCTTTATCGTAAAGGGAGGCGCGAATGTCCGGAAAGCAGACCACTCCTTCGACCGAACGCGTAGGTTCGCGGCAAGTGCAAAAATCATCCATCTTCCTCGTCAGACGACTGGCCATTCGAAAACATCTTCTCGGTGAGGCTAATAGCGCCGCTTATCAACAGGAAATCTGCGATGCCAATTGGCAATGCAAAGGCTATGTTGCTTTGACGCCACCGAACAATGAATAAAGTGGAATCTGAAGTGCCATTCTTACAGCGATCGTCACCCAGAACCAAGCATGCACCCTTAATTTCGAGCGCAACCTTATAGCAACGATAACCATGCATAAAGCAATGAGGGCTGTGAACCCGGTCTCGGGCTTACCAAAGTGGACAAAAATGAAGAACACAGGCGACGCAAGTGCCGCCGCTATAAGACCTGTCCAATCGGCTCGGCGCTTTCGTCGTCAGCCATTAGAGACCTGCCATACATGACTGATAGATCTTGTAGGCTTGGTATCCAAACGTAGGCCGGGAACGCATCGCATTAGACTAATGCATCGAGCGAACGGCCGCTTGGCGGGGGTCAATTTAGCGGGACGAGTGTCTCAAAGCTGGCCGTCTGCTGCCTAACAAGCCGCTTCGAACCCGCCATTCGCTGAACACTATGACTCATTCTGTTCACGCCGACCCTCCGGCTCCTATGGCCGAACGGCCGGTTCGGAGCGGACAATCGGAGAGCAGACGGCCAGGAGCCGACAGTCAGTGCCCGGAGCGAACTCCCTGTAAGCAGACACTCCGCAATAGCCATGGCGATGCTATTGCAAAGCGCCGTCAATGCGCACGAACATGAGCGACGAAGTTGGAAATTGGGGGGGCGATGTCTATCAACCGACGAACCGTGCTAACGGCGAGCTTGGCGAGTGCAGCCGCGGTGGGACTATCCGCTAACGATTCCGCGTCGGCAGAAGCCGATAGTCACCCGGAGCGCAGCCACACTGATTCCTCGCCTGCGCTCGTCAATTTGTATGACTACGAAGTGGCCGCCAAACGGATACTGTCTAGACCAGCCTGGGAGTATTTCAACGGCGGGTCCGCCGACGAAATAACTTTGAGGCGAAACCGCCAAGCCTTAGACCTCCTGCAGCTCAAGCCCAAAGTGCTCGTCGACGTTACTCGCATTGACACGAGTTGCACCCTACTTGGGCACAACATGACACATCCAATTATCTTAGCCCCCACATCGTCACACTTATTGGCTCATCCGGACGCTGAAGTGGCTACCGTACGCGGCGCGGCAGCAGCGAAAGCGATCATGGTGGCGAGCACCGTATCGAACCGCAGTGTCGAAGACATATGCCACGCTGCTTCCGAACCAGTCTGGTTCCAACTGTACGTCGAAGATGATCGCGGCGCGGTCAAAGCGTTGATCGAGCGAGCGGAGAGCGCTGGGTGTAAGGCGCTGTGTATCACTGTAGACAATCCAGTGGCGTATGCGAGAAATCGCGAAGAGCGCGAGCGTGCTCGGGCCCCTATGCTGCCCTTCCCCAACCTGGGGATCACTGCCGGACCTGGCGGTCGCGGTCGATCCCGCAAACATTTCAACTGGAGCGATCTCGCGTGGATCCAGTCCTTCGCGCAGACGCCAATCGTACTCAAAGGAATCATGAACCCGGACGACGCTGACGAGGCTGTTCGACACGGCGTCGCTGCCATCATCGTCTCCAACCATGGGGGACGGGTCCTTGATACAGAACCGGCTACGATCGAAGTGCTGCCCGCAGTGGTCGAGCGCGTCGCCGGTCGCATCCCGGTCCTCTTCGATAGTGGCATCCGCAGGGGCACCGACATTGTGAAGGGCCTGGCCTACGGTGCTTCTGCCGTACTGATCGGGCGCCCGTATATCTACGGACTCAGCGTTTCCGGTGCCGACGGCGTGCGCAGCGTCCTAGACATCTTGAGGGCCGAGCTCGAGGGCGCAATGGCAATGACGGGTAAAACGCAACTCAACGAAATCGATCGCTCCGTGTTCTGGAAATCTCAAGACTACCGAGAGTGATCCTCGACTCGGCAGCGCCACAGGCGGCTGAGGCAATGATTCGCACGAGCTGGCGCTTGACATCAGTGTATGAAGCGTTGCCGCATGCGCAGCACAGGCCAGTTCACCGCCCTCGCTGTCGGGGGCGATCGATGGAGCACGCCCGAAGTCCTGCTGACGGCCCTTGGGCGCCGCTCCGGGAGAAGTACTTCTGGCAGGGGATGGACAGGCCGAAGGAAGAGGATATCTTCAGCTTCGGGATAATGATCGTTCCCGATTCTGGAGACCGAGATGAGAGTACGCGGCAAGCCGGATCTTTGTCGGCGCGATCTGCTCAAAGTGGCCGGCGTGGCAGCCGCCCTCGGCGTCGTCCCGCTCACTGCCCGTGTTGCTTTGGCTGCCGACAGCCAGAAGATGAAGATCGGCATCATCGGCTCCGGTCATGTCGGAAGCGCGCTCGGGGGCGTTTGGGCCAAGGCGGGAAACGAGGTGATGTTCTCCTCGCGTCATCTCGAAAACGACAGGAAGCTCGCTGCTGAGGTCGGAGCGAATGCGCGGGCAGGTGCGCCGCAGGAGGCGGCTGCGTTCGGGCAGGTGCTGCTGCTGGCGGTTCCGTACAGCGCCTTCCCGGAGCTCATCAGGAGCCTGGGTGATTCAATCAAGGGCAAAGTCGTGATCAATGCGAGCAATCCCTTCCCGCAACGCGACGGTGAGATCGCCAATGATGCGCGCGCGAAAGGGGCCGGGCTCTTCGACGCGCAAATGCTGTCGGGCGCACATGTCGTGCGTGCATTCAACGCCGTAAGCGCAGCACGCATGGCCAGCGCACACGAGGATCCGGGGAAAATCGGCATGCCGATCGCAGGCGACGACAAGAAGGCCATCGAAGTCGCCTCGCGGCTTGTCCGTGAGGCAGGCTTCGAACCGGTCGTCGTCGGTGGACTCGAGATGGGTAAGTATCTGATGCCAGGAGCCCCGCTAGCCGGCGAGCACACGCCGGACGAGGTACGCAGCATCGCGGCAGCACTGAAGCCCTGAGGCCGACCCGGATCTCACCCTCGGAATGGCGATGGCTTCGGCGGTTCCGTCCATCCGCCGGCGCATCCCTCAGCGACCCTCAGTTGTGTCAACGCTAACCGGAGCGGAGCCTGTCAACAGGTCGCGCCGGAATAGGCGCATGCAGGTCACCGACACCAGCAGCAATGCGAACAGTGCCAGGCAGATGACAACGACACTCTTGCCCGTGCGGAACGGCGTTGCCCATAACGCCGAGAAGAATGCAGCGTAGATCAGATATAGATTCAGGCCGATGCCCGCAATCGGTACGACCATGTTATGCAGGACCTTGAAATGCGCAGGCGCAATGCGCCGGAAGTAGACGATGTTGGCAACATTAACTCCCGTGTAAGTGAGCGCGGCAAAGAAGACCAACGCATTGGACCACCAGATGAAGCTGTCCAGGCCGTTGTGTAGGATCGCGAGGCTCAGCAGACCCATGGCAACGCAGGTCAACACGACGATCAGCACCGCGTTTTTCGGGACGCGCTTTTCTCCTTTCAGTCTCGCGAAGAGTGGCGGTAGCAGGCCGTGGCGAGCCAGGGCGAAGATGAGGCGCGACGCGCCCTGTACGCTCGCGATGTAGATTGCCGTGAGACCGGTAAATGCGGTGGCTACTACTAGGACATTGCCCCAACCCCAGTAGGCGCGCGCAACCGGCGTGATCGCGGTCAGGCCTTCGGCGTTGTATTCAAGGACTTGCGCCAGAGGCGCGGACAGAGTCAAGACCCAAGCGTTGACTGCCCAGAACAGAGCAACGCCGATGACCGCGACGATGAGCACACGCGGCACGTGCTGTCGCGGCGCCTGAGCCTCTTCGGCGGCCGTGGCGACCACGTCGAAGCCGGAAAACGCCAACATTCCGAGAATGATGGCTGCCCAAAACCCCGAGAGCCCGTGTGTCACATGCGCCGGATCAAAGGGTCCGAGGTTGACTGCGCCAGGCTGGCCGGCCTTGACCCACAGGATGGTCGCAGAGAGGGCGAGAGCCACGCCCGTTTCGATCAACATCAGGCGGATTGTCGTCTTGATCGAGGCTTCCGCTCCTCTAAAAGGCAGACCCAAGCGATCAGAGCAGATTGCAAGACAAGTCCGGCCGCCAGTGCTGACATGCCCGGAATCTCCACATGCGCCCACACCACAAGGTCACGGAAAAACAGGGCGAACAGCAGCGGCACCGAGATCGCGGCCATTAGGAAATAGACGATCATCACCAGGCCGGCGACCAGTCCGGTTGTCGGATTGACGGTCATCCAAAGCCAAGCGGCTGCGGCGCCGGCGGAAGGCGCGTGGCGCGTAAGGCTCGCGTAGGACAGAACGGTCGGCAGGGTAATTATCAGGGCTGCGAGGAAGACGAGCGGCGCGACGGGGCCCGCTGTCGCCTCGATTGGCCCCCACGTTGCGTAGAGACCGATGGCCGGCGAGGTAACTCCGATGACGAGCGCGGCGAGCCCCCAAGGCCCGATGACGCCCGCCTTCAGGCGCGGCGCTACCGCCGCCTCATTGATGCGGTCGAGTTCCAGGATTCTCTTCAGCTGCAGGAAAAAGCTGCTGCACGATCTCAGAAGGTAACAGAAGGTAGCTACCGCACATTGGGTTCATTGTAGAAGCCGATCGTCATCAAGGTCATTGTCTGGATGATGCGCAGGTTTTCGCCGAGGCACCAGCGCGTCAGATCTAGTATCGGTGTGAGTCTGTGTGCCCCAAACCGGACGGTAACCAACGACCTTTTGGGGTTTAAACCGGCACTCCAGTCGATCCGGCAGCAGACGGCCCAACGGCGGACCTCCAGCCAGGCGAATTGACCGCCCGGAAGCGGACGTTCCACGACCCCGAAAGTCCCCGGCAATTTGCCAACCCGGAGAGCATCCACGACCATGCCGCACAAGTGGCGCGAGAGGCTGCATTTACCTGTGCGGTTCTACGTCTTTGGGAGGGAGGCAACGTGAACAGCGCCGCGGTCGAGCTCACAGCGCCCGGAGATGTCAGTTTCATCGGTCATCCCAAGGGGCTGTTCTTTCTGGCCTTCACCGAGGCCTGGGAGCGATTCTCCTTTTACGGCATGACGGCGCTGGTCGTGCTGTACATGGTGAACCATTTGCTGCTACCCGGGCATGCCGAGCATATCGCTGGATTTGCGGGACTCCGTGCAGCCCTGGAATCGCTGTTCGGGCCGCTGTCGACGCAGGCGCTGGCATCGGAGATTTACGGCCTCTATTCCGGCTTCGTGTACTTCACGCCGCTTCTCGGCGGCATGATCGCCGACCGCTGGACGGGTCAGCGCAATGCCGTGGTGATCGGTGCGCTAACGATGTCCGCGGGGCATTTCGTCATGGCTTTCGATCGGACATTTCTGGTGGCGCTGCTGCTGCTGGTCGTTGGTTCGGGCTTCCTCAAGGGCAATATTTCCGCGCAGGTGGGCGCGCTGTATCCACCCGAGGATGAGGCGCGGCGTAACCATGGTTTCGTCATCTTTAGCACGGGAATCAACATCGGTGCAGTGCTCGGCCCGCTGCTCTGCGGGCTGCTCGCACAGGTTTACGGCTGGCACTACGGCTTCGGTGTCGCCGCCATATTCATGCTCCTGGGTCTCGCAACCTATCTCTATGGCTACCGCTATCTGCCGGCACGTGTGGTGCGGAGCAAGCGCGCTGGCACTGGGCTCACCACGGCTGACTGGCGCATCATCGGCGCGCTCAGCGTCGTGATCTTGATCTCGATCCTGCCGTCAATTGTTGTCAATCAAGTTTACAACGTGATGCCGGTCTGGACCCAACAGCACGTCGCATCCCAAGTCGGAAGCCTGCGCATCCCGGTCCCCTGGTACCAGTCGATCTACGCATTGTCCAGTATCGTTGGCGTGCCATTGCTGTTCTGGATCTGGCGGCGACAAGCGGGGCGTGGTCGCGAGCCCCATGATGTTGCGAAGATCGGCATCGGCGCGGGCCTGGCAGCGGCAAGCACCCTGATCCTGGTCGGCGCGACCGCCTGGTCCGGTGGCGGTGTCATGAACCCGATCTGGCCACTCCTGTGTGTGGGTGGAATGGGGATAGCCTTTCTCTACTATTGGCCAACGCTGCTCGCACTGGTCTCGCGCGCTGCGCCCGCCAGCGTCAATGCCACGATGATGGGCATTGTCTTCATGAGCCTGTTCATCTCGAACAATCTCATCGGCTGGATCGGCGGCTTCTACGAGCGGATGGGTCCGCTTCAGTTCTGGCTGATGCATGCGGTGATCGGCGCAAGCGGCTGCCTGCTGGTAGTGCTTGTCGGGCATCTTCTCACTCGGGAATTGCAATCGGGCGCAAGAGTTTGACCTGACGTCGCGTACACCACGACGCGCCCAGCGTTGCGGCGATTTCGGTGCCGATAAACCGAGCGAAGCAGGCCACCACAAATTTGCTACCCAGACGCGGTCGTTGCCGGACGGCGGCTCAGGGTCCAGGAGCGGACCGCTCGAGGTCGGGGTCGAACGTCGCTGACCGGGCCAGTTTGAGACGAGTAGGCGGAATCGCAGCTTGAAAGCGGCCGTTGACGGCTTAAGGTAGGCTATCCGGGTGATAACGAAGAGCGCGTGAATGGCCGACCGCGCCGAACCAATCTTTCCTCGGAACTCCTGCGTGACGAGAATACCGTGACCGACCCGGGCGGGGCGGTATTCCTGAGCTATGCGTCCCAGGATGCGGAGGCTGCCCAGAAGATTTGCGAGGCGCTGCGAATCTCCGGAATCGAGGTTTGGTTCGACCAGAGCGAGCTGCGGGGCGGGGACGTCTGGGACCAGTCGATCCGCAAGCAGATTAAGAGCTGCGCCCTGTTCCTCCCGGTCATCTCGCACACCACGCACGATCGCCGCGAGGGGTATTTCCGTCTCGAGTGGAAGCTGGCGGTTGATCGCTGTCACCTCATGGATGCCAACCTGGCTTTCCTGTTGCCGGTCGCGATCGACGACACGCGCGATGATGACGAACGGGTGCCGGAGCGGTTTCGGGAGGTGCAGTGGACGCGCCTGCCGGGAGGCGACACGCCCCCGGCTTTCGTTGAACGGGTAAAGCGCCTGCTGTCCCCGGAGTTGTCACAGGAACCGACTGCGACCGCCCCGGCCAACGCTCGCGTGGCTGCTGCGCCGACAACCCCAAAGCCTGTTCCGGCATCCTGGCGCTCGAAGCCGGCGCTCCTTGCGACGATCGCCGTAGTCGTCGTCGCGCTCGGTTATCTCGCAGCCAACCGACTCGTCCTCTCGAAGCACGGTGCGGAGGTGGGGGCCGTACCGGGATCCGCAGCTCAGAGCGCTGCCGCCACCGCCTTCAACCCGCCGCCGCACTCGATCGCGGTGCTGCCTTTCCTCAACATGAGCGGGGATGCGAATCAGGAGTACTTTTCTGACGGAGTCAGCGAGGAGCTCCTGGATGCGCTTTCGCGCTTGAAGGAGTTACAGGTCGTCGCCCGGACCTCGTCGTTTTCCTTCAAGCATCAAGATCTCGATGCCTCCGCCATCGCACGCAAATTAAACGTCGGCGCCGTACTGGAAGGCAGCGTGCGGCGTTCGGGGCGCAACGTACGAATTGCCGTACAGCTAATCAATGGCAAGACCGGGTTTCAAATCTGGGGACAGACCTATGACCGTGTGCTCGATGACGCTCTTAAGCTGCAATCCGAAGTCGCGAGCACGGTGGCGGAACATCTCGAGGTCAAGCTCACCGGCGAAGACTCCGCAAAGCTCGCACTGGGCGGGACCAGAAACGCTGCGGCCTACGATGCTTACCTACTCGGGCTGCAGCGCTATGAGGAAGCATACGAGAGTAGTGATTATGCCGCGGCCTTGGCGGCGTTCGATCGGGCGATCGCACTGGATCCGGATTTCGCCCTGGCTTATGCGCGCCGGGCCGCCACACTCGCTTACATCTACCGTTCCAGGGATGCCAGCACTCGCCCGCAACTGAAAGCGCAAGCACGTGCCGCGGCTGAGCATGCCCTGGCTCTGGCACCGCAGCTTGGCGAAGCACACCTGGTGCTGGCATATACGTACTACCGTGGCGAGCCCGATCTGGCCGCAGCGGCTCGCGAATACGATCAGGCAGTGGCGCTTGCACCCGGGAGCGCCTGGGTGCAGCGAGGGTTCGCATGGTTCGCGTCGTTCCTCGGTCATTTTGACGTCGCCCTGCGGGCGGCGCGTCGCGCCGTGACCCTTGATGCGCGCAATGGGAGAACACACGAGGTGCTGGCCGAGGTCTTGATTAGTGCGCGCCGTTACCGCGAGGCCTTGGGCGTCCTGGACGACGCCATTGCGTTGTTGCCAGGTAACCAATGGGATCGAGTCGCATCGGCCGAGTGCTCTGATTGCTTCCGGGCAGATCGAGCGGGCTCGTGCGACCTGTGAGTCACCTGCGGAAGCCATGGATGAGGACGACCGCCACGGGTGCCTGGCGATGGTTTATCACAGGCTCGGCCATCAAGCCGAGGCAGCACGGGAAATGGAGAAATTCAAGACGATTGTGGGAGATGACGAGCCATACACTGCTGCCGGCCTGTATGCACAGTTGGGGAACAAAGAGGAAGCACTCCGATGGCTCGCCGAGGCTGAGCAACGACACGATTTCGATCTGCTGAGCATGAAGGTGGACTGGTATCTCGACCCAATCCGAAATGAGCCGCAATTCAAGGCCATCGAAGCTCGGATGAAATTCCCGCCCTAGACTGGCTCCGCGTGCCGATTGGCGGCGGCATGGGGCCAAACGCAGACGGTCGACACCCAAATCAACCTTCTCTAAAGCTTTCAAAAGGATCGATGACGCAACTCAATCCTGACACCTCGGTGTCGTCTCGGGACGGGGAAGTCCCTTACATTCGTTGTATGTGCAGCGGCCTCATTGCCGTCGGCGGTCGGTAATCACCCGATCTTCGGCGGCACATTCGCGTTCAGCCGAAACAGGTTCGTCGGGTCGTACTTGGCCTTGAGAGCGACAAGCCGCTCGAAGTTAGCGCCGTAATTCTCGCGATAGCCTGCCATCGTGACATCTGAATCCACGTAGTTCGTGTAGAAGCCCTTGGTCAGCGGCGCCAGTTCGTGCCAGTTCGCGCGCATCTTCGCCGTGTTTTCCTCGATGCCGTCCTTGTTCGGCCAGATGCTGTGTGCGCCAAGCGTGAAAAGCATGTCGCGATTGGGGAACGCCGTCGCCGCCGGTGCTACCTGTCGGTACGCTCCGCCACAGTGATCGAAGAACACCAGGTACCAGTTTGGCATGCGCTTGAACGAATCGATGATGAGATCGATGCCGTCATCCTTGAGCTGCGTCAACATGCCGGTCTTCAAATAGTAGTATTTGCCGGGCGCAAGCAACTCATCCCCGCTGGACTGTATGGCCACATAGGGCATGGGCGCGAGGCCGTCACGCGTCGGTTTACCGAAAGCACGCAGTTTCTTGAGCCACGCCTCGCCTTGGGCGTGATCTCCGGACCAGCACACTTCGATTTCAATCGCTGGGCCATCTGGCCCCGAGTACAGGAGCGGGGCCAGGTTGACGACATGGGCGCGTCCCCGGCGATATCACGGTAATATCGCAACACGTCGCGCGCCTGGGCCAGGGGCCAGACAATACTGCCGCCAAGAATTACCGGATCCATGTCGTGCAGCCGGTATTCGATCGAAGTGACGACGCCGAAATTGCCGCCACCGCCGCGCAGGCCCCAGTAAAGATCGGGGTTCTCCTTGTCGTTCGCCCGGAGGAACCGTCCGTCGGCAGTCACGACATCGAAGGAGGCGGCATTATCGCAGGCGAGCCCGAAGCGCCGGCCCAGCCGGCCGAGGCCGCCGCCGAGCGTGAGACCCGCGGCGCCCGTATGCGAGACGGTGCCCGCGGTGGTGGCCAGCTTGAAGGCGGCGCATTCATGGTCGAGCTGCCCAAGGAGCGACCCCGCCTGGAGATAGGCGCGCTTGGTTTCTGGATCGACTTGCACGCCCTGCATCGGTTGCAGGTCGATCATCAGTCCGCCGTCGCAGCTGGACTTACCTGAGTAGCTGTGGCCGCCGGCGCGCACCGAGGTTAGCAACTGGTGCTCGCTGGCAAAAGCCACGGCCTGCTGGACATCTGAGGCGCCCGTACAGCGCGCAATCAGCGCGGGCTTCTTGTCGAACGAAGCGTTCCAGATGCGACGCGTCCGGTCGTAGTCCTGGCTGCCCGCCAGCAGCACCTCGCCGCGCAGACTGGCAGCGAGGGCCTCGATGGCCGAACCGGGCAGCACGGTCTCCCCGCCGGCAAGGCTCTTGGCCGGCGCGTCGCCGACACCTTTAAGTACGGCAGTGAATCCACGCAGTGGCCAAGTCGCAGCAAGCGCCAGACCCGACCCGACGAATTGACGCCTTTGCATGATTGCCCCCCGGTTTTGTTCATCGGTACCATAATCAGTTGAAACTGGTCAACACACATCCTGTGATTTTCACGCGCCGCGAATTGCCGGCCGGACCGGCAACCAGACGCCCTCTATGTGCGGCAGGTAGCTCACCTCGTGTCAGAAGGGAAATTGCCACCTAATTTCCTAAAGCAGACGGTCGCAAGAGACCGCAATGAGTCAGAAGCGGCCGTCTTCGAACCCTGGACACCGCGACTCATCGATTCCCTGGTACGGTTAATCGCGCTAGATCCGAATCAGCTCAAGTTGGTCCTAGATGGAATCGCCCTCGCGAGGGCCACCAGGGCGCCTGAGGGCTGAGGGCTCGTTCGCGTTGTGCAAATGGCTAGGGGCTTTACTAGTCGAACTTTCCAGTAGCCCGTAATTGACATGATGTGAGGGTCAGGGTCATGGCGTGGCGACTGCGACAGAGCGCCCAAGAGCTGCCACTCGCGAGGGGCGGGTTGGGATAGCTGATTTCAATCCAAGGCTTGCCGGTTCGTAGCCAGGGCCGCGCAGTATCTTCCCGGGCAGTGCGCCGGTCATGCGGCCATGCTCGATCACGGGCACGCCGTTCACCAACACGTACTCCATCCCGGAGGCGAGCCGATTGGGGTTTTCGAACGTTGCGGTATCGCGAACCGCAGCCGGGTCGAAGATAACGATATCGGCCCACATACCCGCCTTTATCACGCCCCGATCGGTGAGCCGCATGCGCTGTGCGGGCAGCGCGGCAAACTTTCGGATCGCGTCCTCCAGCGTGAGCTTGCGCTCCTCCCTGACGTACTTGCGCAGGATGCGCGGGAAGGTGCCGTAGGCGCGCGGGTGCGGATGCTCCCGGCCGAGCAGCCCCTGCGGTGAGGTCCCGGGGGAATCGTTGTCCACCGAGGTCCACGGTTGCTCAAGTGCCAGAGCGACGTCGGGTTCCGACATGCCAAACACCGCCACCTGGGTCAGCGCATCGTCCTCGATCAGCAGGTCGCACAGCGCATCGATCGGGTCCTTGTTTGCGGTTCTCGCCACATCCGCCAGCGTCTTGCCCTGCAACGGCAGCAGGCTGGCCTTGTGCACCACGCCGATGAGGATCGCCTCCGGGCCTGGGATCTCGCTCCACTCGTTGTCCCACTTGCTCGATGCGCTCAGCATGTCCGTGCGGATGCGGGAGCGCAGCGTCGGGTTCTTGAGTCTGGCAACGAGCCTCGCGTTGCCACCGTCGTGGGCCCAGGGTGGTATGAAGGCGGACAGGTCGTTGTACCAGGCGGTGTAGGCATAGGTGTTGGCGCTGACATCGATTCCCGATGCGCGGGCTGCATTGATCTTCGCCACCACTTGCGACATGTGGCCCCAGTTGGCCTTGCCGGCGACCTTCAGGTGCCAGATCTCGACGGGAATGCCGGCCTCGCGCCCGATCCTGAAAGCCTCCTCGAGCGCGGACATGATGCCGTCGCCCTCGCTGCGCATGTGGGTCGCGTAGATTCCGCCGAATTTCTCAGCCTCGCTGGCTAGCGCGATCAGCTCCTCGGTCGTCGCGTACGGGGCTGGCGCATATTCCAGCGCGCTGGAAACACCCACGGCGCCCGCGCGCATGCTCTCGGCCACGAGCGCTTGCATCCGCTGCAGCTGCTCGGCAGTAGGGCGGCGGTCCTCGTCCCCGAGCACCATTCTGCGTACGCGCGTCGCGCCAACGTAGCTTGCGAAGTTGATGCCGATGCCCTGCTTCTCTAGTCGCGCGAAATACTGCCGCAGCGTGCGCCAGTCGGGGGTCACGCCGTAGTGCTCGTAAACCTCACGATCGGCATGCACGATGGTGTCGTTGAGGGGCGCCACCGAATCGCCCTCACCGGTTATCTCGGTGGTGATGCCCTGAAAGATCTTGGAAGGCAGCCGCGGCTCTACCAGGATGCTCAGTTCCGACTGACCGAGCATGTCGATGAAGCCGGGAGCTACCACGGCGCCCTGGGCATCGAGAGTCTTTGCGCGCGGCTGTCTTGCGAGGTTACCGATGGCGACAATCCTGCCGCCACGGATTCCAACATCTCCCGAGTACCATGGTGAACCGGTGCCGTCGATGATCCGCCCGTGGACGATCACCAGGTCGAGCGGTGCGTTCGTGTCGTGAGCGACAGCGCTTGCCCGCGCGCAGGCTGCGCAGCAACTCGCAGCGCATACAAGGACCGCCAGCCGCGTGCGCCACGTGAGCGGTCTGCGTGGCTGCGACGTCCGAGCACTCACCATCAGGACACCTCGCCGAAGCTCAGGAATGATACGCAGCCGTTACGCGTGATGCGCATGCTCGCGGGGGAGGCCGGGCGGGCCGAGGGGTTGGAAGGTGCAAACGGACGCCGCTTCCTGGCCTACCCGCAGCGCTGCGCTGGTGATTGCGCGCCGCGCTCATCGAGCAGCGCGCGGATCGCCGGCCAGTCGTTCGCAAGCAGCCCGAGCGCCTCGGGCTGGCGGCCCGCGAGCACGCTGAAATCCTTCGCCAGGTACTGCTGCACCAGTGCATCGCGGTGTTCGGCGAGCCGGCGCGAGCCGGGATCCGGGTTCAGTACCATCCCAAGTCCAGTGGGCGGGGTCGCGATCGTGCGTACCACGAGATCCGGGCGTTGCTCGCGCAACAGCAGCACCAGGCGCCAGATGTCGCCGCTCCAGAATCCGGTTGCGCGCTCGCGCTGCGCGGTGCGCGCATCGAGCGGATAGCAGTCGTGCATCAGGATCACTGAGCCTCGCGCACAGGCGCGCTCGAGGTTGATGAAGTCGCGCAGCGCGTACTCGAAGCGGTGCATGCCGTCGATGAACGCCAGCTCCACGCTGCGCCCGCCGAACAGTGCGCGCACCTCGTGCTGCGCAAAGAAATCATCGCTGGTGGCGGCGAAGATCTGCCGGCCGGGCCCGGGCGGCCCGCGCAGCTTCGGCTCCGGATCGACCCCGATGACCTGCGTTTGCGGCAGCGCCAGCGCCAGCGATTCCCCGCCGGCCACCCCGATCTCAACATAAGTCGCCGGTCGCAGGTGCCGGTGGATGCGCGCGAGGACGGCCAGATAGCCCTCGCCCGGGAGCGTGAGGTGCGAGATCAGCGAGTAGGCGCGCGAATAATCCGCGTGCTCGACCGCCCGCCGGCACAGCGCCAGCGCCTGTTGCGGCCGTCCTAGCCATTGCTGCCAGCGCGCGCGGCGGAACAGGGCCCGCGCCGCGCTTCGCCCACCTGGGTCAGGATTCACCGCCACGAGGACCTTACGTTTTGCCGTCGTGACAGTCTACCGCTGCGCTGCCGCGCCGGGTACGGCTGGCCCCGGGGCGGGCATCGGGAGTAGGCTTTCAAAAAAACCGGGAGCCTTCGCCATGGGATACACGACTGCGGGGATCCGAAATATCGCGCTGGTCGGACAGGCTGGCGCCGGCAAGACCTCCCTGCTCGAGACGCTGCTCCTGCAGGCGGGCGTGACGCGCAGCCGCGGCAGCCTCGCGCGCGGGACCACGGTGTCCGACTTCGATCCGCAGGAGAAGCGCCTGCAGCACTCGCTCGACACCGCCATCTGCAGCTTCGATTGCCATGACGCGCACTTCAACCTCATCGACACTCCCGGCTACGCGGACTTTCTCGGCAAGGCGCTCTCGGTATTGGAGGCGGTCGAGGCGGTCGTCGTGGTGGTGAGCGCCGCGAGCGGCGTGGACACCCTTACCCAGCGTCTCATGGAGTTCGCGCGCGAGCGCGACCTGTGCCGCCTCATCGTCGTCAACAAGATCGACAGCAAGGATGCGCACTGCGCGGAAGTGCTGCAGCAGCTGCGCGAGAACTTTGGCAGCGAGTGCCTGCCGCTCAACCTGCCTGCCGGGGGCGGGGATTCGGTGGTGGACTGCTTCTTCCAGGCGCACGGACGGGCGTCCGACTTCTCCTCGGTCGAGGCGGCGCACACGCAGATCATCGACCAGGTGGTCGAGCTCGATGAGCGGCTCATGGCGCTTTACCTGGAGCAGGGCGAGGAGATCTCGCCCGAGCAGCTGCACGACCCGTTCGAGCAGGCGCTGCGCGAGGGGCACCTGGTGCCGGTGTGCTTTGCCTCGGCCGAGAGCGGCACGGGGATCGCAGAGCTGCTGCGGGTGTTCGAGCGGCTCATGCCGAACCCGACCGAGGGCAACCCACCGCCCTTTCTGAAGGGCGCGAGCGCGGACGCCGAGCGCGTGCCAGTCACCGCAGACCCTGCGCGGCACGTGATTGCGCATGTGTTCAAGATTTCCATCGACCCTTACGTGGGCAAGCTCGGCGTGCTGCGCGTGCACCAGGGCACGATACGTCCCGGGAGCCAGCTGTTCGTCGGCGATGCGCGCAAGCCCATCAAGATCGCGCACCTGTTCCGGCTGCTCGGCAAGGAGACCAGCGAGATGTCAGCGGCAGTGCCGGGAGACATCTGTGCGATCGCCAAGGTGGACGAGCTGCACCTGGATGCCGTGCTGCACGACTCGCACGAGGAGGACCAGTACCACCTGAAGCCGGTCACCTTCCCACCGCCGATGCTGGGTCTGGCCATCGAGCCGGAGCGGCGCGGGGATGAGCAGCGCCTCGCGGACACGCTGCACAAGCTCACCGCGGAGGATCCGTGCGTGCGCGTCGAGCACCATGCGGCGGTCAACGAGACGGTGCTCTACGGCATGGGCGAGTTTCACCTGCGCGTGCTGCTCGAGCGCATGACCGAGCGCTACGGCGTGCACGTCAAGACTCATCCGCCGAGCATCCCGTACCGGGAGACCATCACGCGACCGGCCGACGGACACTGCCGGCACAAGAAGCAGACCGGCGGCGCCGGACAGTTCGGCGAGGTGTTTCTGCGCGTCGAGGCGCTCGGGCGCGGCGCGGGCTTTGAGTTCGTGGACGATGTGGTGGGCGGGGCGATTCCCGGGCAGTACCTCCCGGCGGTGGAGAAGGGCGTGCGTCAGGTGTTGGGCGAGGGGGCGCTCGCCGGATTTCCGATCCAGGACGTGCGCGTCACGGTCTACGACGGCAAGTACCATCCGGTGGATTCGAAGGAAGTGGCGTTCGTGTCCGCAGGCCGCAAGGCGTTCCTCGATGCGCTCGGCAAGGCCACGCCCATCGTGCTCGAGCCGATCATGCGCCTGGAGATCACCGCCCCGGCGAGTGCGATCGGCGACATTACCGGTGACCTCGCCACCAAGCGTGCACGCATCAACGGCAACAGCTCGCTCCCGGGGCAGCGCGCGACCCTCATGGCGTTCGTGCCGCTGGCGGAAGTATCGGAATACCAGTCACGCCTCAAGGCGCTCACCGGCGGACAGGGCGCCTACACCATGCAGCTCAGCCATTACGATCCGGTGCCCCCGCGCAAACAGCACGAGCTCGCGCAGGCGTGGCGCCCGCAGCAGAAGGAAGAGTGAGCGCCTCTCGCGCCGTGCTTGTCATAAGCCGTGTGATCCGGGCACTGGCTCACTAAAGTCGACGAGCGGATGCTCGGCGGCACGCGCGTCCTGGGTAGACTGCGCTTGAGGAAGGACGAGCATGAAACTCGCCGTGATCTGCTTACTGGTGTTCGCTGCTCTGGCCGGTACGGCCCTCGCGCCTGCGCCCGCGCGCCCGGGCTCCCCGTGCGCGCCGGCCGACTCAGCGAGGCCCGTCAAGCCGAGTTCGTTCGCACCCCAGGGGCATTCCGGCACGCGCGTTTACGGCGCGCCGATCCAGTCGCGCATCCTGACTCGCGCCCCGAGGAAGCCGCGCACCCCCGGCGGCGTAGCCCCGCCCGCACGCAGCGTGCACTGAGCCCCTCTAGCGCTCCGGAGCCTTCTGCTCCTCGCCGAACACGACGGTACCGGCGAAATCGAATCTCGACACCAGGATGCGTTCATCGCGGTTGAGCGTGCTGGCAGGGGAGACGCAGAAACCACGCGCCACGACGCGCCACGAGCGCTTCGTCCCGCCGCCGGCGGCGAGGCGCTCCTGCCGCAGCTGATCGACCGTGCAATGGTCGTCGCCGCGGGTGGCGAACAGCCGCTGCTCGCCCTCGAAGATCACGGTGAGATTGGTGGGCAGCTCGCGCCCGCTCCTGCCCTCGTGCACCTTCGCGACACCGAACACCATGCGCAGGCGGTGACCGTCATCCTGCGGCGGGCCGGCGAAGGCCAGCCGCAGCCCGCTGCCCGGGCGCGGGCCGCCGGCGCATTCCATCTCGGCGTTGTGCCAGTCGATGTCGAGATTGCGCGCACCGCGGATCTGCGCGCGCAGGTAGCCGTTACCCTCCGGCAGGCAGCCGTGCGTGGCGCTCGATGCCGGGGCCGCCGGTGGCGGCTGAGCCTGCGGCATCACAATGACCGGCCGCGGCGGGGACGGCAGGAGCTGGGCCTGGATGAGCGGGCTGTTTGCGGTGAGCACCACCGGCAGGCTGATGAGGCAAAGTACGCCCCGGCGGATGCGCAGCATGCGCGGCAGTGTAGCGAAGGCTCACGTGCCTGGCTCGACCAGCAGCGCTTTCGCCAGGCGCGCGTGGCCGCGCGCGATGGCGCGCGCGGCGTGCAGCAACAGCGCGATCAGCACGAGGCCGAAGGCCATGAAGAGCAGTGCGACGGGCAGCGAGTGCGTCACACCGTAGTTCATATCGTCGATGCGGATGACGCCGAAAGAGGTTCCGGGGAGCCCGAAATCATGGCTCAGTACCAGAAGCGGCGTCAGTGCCAGGCGCAGCCCGAGCGACAGGCCGGTCACCGCGATCACGAAATAGGCGATGCCGAGGGGCAGCATGGCGAGGAGGTAAAGCAGCGTCGTCCAGGTGCGCACGTCCTTGAGCATCTCCCCGATGCGCGTGAGCCAAGGGGAGGGCGGGCCGGGATGCACCGGGCGGCGCGGCATGCGCTCACCGGTCAGCGCCTCGAGCAGCCGCCCCTCGCCGAGGGCGATGACGCGTGCGATACCGATGAAGACGAGGAAGAACGGAATGCCGATGATGAGGACCGCGAAGCCTGCCGAGAGCGACAGGCCCACCACCACGAACGTGAAGTAGGCGATGCCGGTCACAAGCGACAGCAGCATATAGAAGAGGGAGGTGTAGGCGCGTACGTCCATGAAGACGCCGAAGAAGCGCCCGAACCCGGAGGAACGTGCGAGCTTCGGCGGGGCGGGAGTCTTCAGGGCCGCCGTCACCTTCGCGTCGTTGTCGCGGTAAGCGGCGGCGACTTCCTCGGGCGCCCCGTAGGTGCTGGCGATGAGCTCGAGCACGTCGGCCTCGGACTTGCCCGGGTGGGCCGCGACCTCCGCGCGCAGGTATTCCTCGGCGTCGTAGAGCGCGTCCTGGACGAGGGAGCGATCCTCGCCGGCGAGCGCTTCACGCAGCTGCTTCAGGTAATCGTCTATCGAGCGTGGGGCGTTGGCACTCATGCTTGGGTTCCTGCGATGAAACGGTCGACGAAGCCGCGCGTCTGGCGCCAGATCTCGCTCCACTGGCGCAGGGTCGAGCGGCCCTCATCGGTGATGCGGTAGTAACGGCGCGGGGGTCCGGCGTAGGAAGGCACGACACGGCTGGTGAGGAGCCCGCCGGCCGCGAGCGCGCGCAGTACGGGGTAGACGGTGCCCTCCTTGAAGAGCGCCTCGCCTTCATTTTCCTTCTGCAGGCGTTTGGCGATCTCATACCCGTAGAGGTCCTCGGTAGTGCGCTCGAGCACGGCGAGCAGCACCAGTGCCGTCAGCCCTGAATTCAGGTCCTTCTGGAACTTGCGTGCCTGGCTATCATCCATGTGCCAGTACTATATACTATATAGTACTAATAACAAGCTAGCATTGAGGGTTATTGGCTACCGCGTGCGAGAGAGCGCGCGCCGCACGCATCGGCAGGCGCAGTGCTTCGGGAGCCGAGCTTGGCAGGGCTGCTAGACTCCCCGGCCGCCCTCACTGGTGAAAGCAGCGGATGAGAAACTCGCTCCTCGAAATCACCCCCGTGATACCGGGGAGCCTGTCGCGTCTATCTGAGCTGGCTGCCAACCTTCTCTTCAGCTGGCATCGCCCCACCCGGGCACTGTTCGAGGATCTCGATCCCGAGCTGTGGAAGCAGACCAACGGCAACCCGCGCCTGATGATCCGCTGCGTCAACCAGACGCATCTCGAGCGCTGCGCGGCGGATGAGAATTACCTCGCGCGCTACCACGCCGCTTTGCAGACGCTCGATGCCTACCTGCAGGTCGGCACCGCGGGCGAAGGGCCGCTGGTGGCGTACTTCTGCGCCGAGTACGGCTTTCATGAGAGCTTCCCGATCTACTCGGGGGGCCTCGGCGTGCTCGCCGGCGACTATTGCAAGGCTGCGAGCGATGCGCGCGCCAACTTCGTCGCCGTGGGCCTGCTGTACGAGCAGGGATATTTCACCCAGACCGTCGACAACGACGGCATCCAGCACGCCGAGTACCGCGAGCGCGACCCACGCGACCTGCCCGTGGAGCTGGTGCGCCGCGACTCAGGGGAGCCGATGACGGTGAGCGTGCGCATCGGGGCGCGCGAGGTGATCGCGCGGCTGTGGAAGGCGCGCGTGGGACGCGTGCCGGTTTACCTGCTCGACACCAACACCCCGGAGAACGCCCCTTCCGATCGCGACATTACTTACCGCCTGTACGGGGGCGATGAGTCAACGCGCGTGCGCCAGGAGATGATTCTCGGTATCGGCGGCGTGCGTGCCCTGCGCGCGCTCGGCTTCAAGCCCGACGTCTGGCACCTGAACGAGGGCCACGCGGCATTCCTGATTCTCGAGCTGCTGCGTGAGCACCTGGGCCAGGGGCTGCCCTTCAACGCGGCGCTGGAGGCGGTTGCCGCCGACTGCGTGTTCACCACGCACACCCCGGTGGCGGCCGGTCACGACGTCTTCAACCGTGACCTGATCGTGCAGTACTTCGAGGGCTTCATCCGCGAGCTCGGCGTGCCCGTGGAGCGCTTCCTGGACCTCGCCCGCTCACCCTCCGCCCCGGGCATGTTCAACATGACCCGCCTGGCGCTCACCGGCACTCGCCACGTGAACGGTGTGAGCCGCATCCACGGGGCGGTGTCGGCGCGGCTGTGCGCCGATGAGTGGCCGGAGGTGCCCCCCGCGGACAACCCGGTGGGCTTCATCACCAACGGCGTGCACGTGCCAACCTTTCTGCACCAGCGCTGGATGGAGTTCTTCGACCGTGAGCTCGGGCTGGAGTGGCGCGAGCGGCTGCGCGACGTGCAGTTCTGGAACGGGCTCGAGCGCGTTCCGGAGGAGCGTTACTGGGCGACCGCGCAGGACGTCAAGGCACGCATGCTGGCCACCGTGCGCGAGCGGCTGCAGCGCGAGTACGAGCGCAAGGGCGGCAGTCCCGCACAGCTGCGCCACGTCACGCGCTTTCTCGACCCGCAGCGCCCGGGCGTGCTGACGCTCGGGTTCGCGCGCCGCTTCGCCACCTACAAGCGCGCCACGCTCCTGCTGCGCGATCGCGCGCGCCTGGCGAGTCTGGTCAACAACCCCACACGTCCGGTGGTGCTGCTGTTCGCCGGCAAGGCGCACCCCGCGGACGAACCGGGCAAGCATGCGCTGCGCGAGCTGCGCCAGCTCATGATGAGCCAGGAGTTCGCAGGCCGGATCGTGTTCCTCGAGGACTACGACCTGCAGCTTGCCCGCAGCCTCGTCTCGGGCGTGGACGTCTGGCTCAACAACCCGATCGCGCCGCTGGAGGCGAGCGGAACCTCCGGGATCAAGGCGGCGATCAACGGGCGCCTCAACCTGAGCATTCTCGATGGCTGGTGGGCGGAAGGGTGGACGCAGGACAACGGCTGGGGGATTCCGCCGGCAGCCGTCACCGATCCGGAGCGCCGCGACGCGCTCGAGGCCGAGGTGATCCTCGCGACACTGGAGGAAGAGGTGCTGCCGCTGTACTACGGCCGCGGCGACGGCGGTTGTCCCTCGGGGTGGGTGAGGCGCAGCAAGCGCGCGATGATGACGGTGATCCCGCGCTTCAACATGCGCCGCGTGCTGTTCGACTACACGCAGGGGCTGTATCAGCCGGCCGCGACGCAGTACCAGCGTCTGTCGGCCGGTGGCTTCGCTGGTGCGCGCACGCTCGCGGACTGGAAGCAGCGCGTGCGTCAGGCATGGCCCAAGGTTAGTCTCAAGCTGCTGAGTGACGCCGCGCGCGATCTGCCGCGTGGCGAGCGGCTGCGGCTGCGGGTGGCGGCAGGGATGAACGGCCTGTCCCCGGCGGACGTGCGTGTCGAGTTCATCGCGCAGCGCCTGCTGCCGGAGGCCGACCTGTCGCCACCGCCCCTGTCTTCCTACGGAGACGTTCCCCGCCAGGGACTCTGGCACACCGCACTCGTCCCCACCGAGGAGCACTCGGAAGATGGTGCGGTCACGTTCGCGCTCGACGTTGAGCCGCCCGAGTGCGGCCAGTTCCGCACCTCCGTGCGCATCTATCCATGGCACGAGCTGCTGTCGCATCCTTACGAGCTCGGACTCGTGAAGTCGCTATGAAGCGCATGAAGGTTGCGCCGACAGCGCACCTTGGGTTGTAGTACGGCTCATGTCCCGCCAGCCCGCACGCGCTTCATCCGGCCGCTACGTGAGTCGCCTTACCGGCGGCACGCTTGCGATCATCATGGCCGGCGGGCGCGGCGAGCGGCTGCGCGATCTCACCGCGCATCGCTGCAAGCCGGCGACTCCCTTCGGGGGCAAGTTCCGCATCATCGATTTCGTGCTGTCGAACTGCGTGAACTCCGGGATCCGCCAGATCTCCATCCTCACGCAGTACAAGGCGCAGTCGCTCATCCAGCACGTGCAGCACGGCTGGAGCTATCTCAGGGGTGAGTTCGGGGAGTTCATCGAGGTGGTGCCCGCGCAGCAGCAGCTCGGCCCGCAGTGGTACCGCGGCACCGCGGACGCCGTGCACCAGAATATCGAGCTGATTCTCGCGCATCGCGTCAAGCATGTGCTGGTACTTGCCGGGGATCACATCTACAAGATGGACTACGGCCCGATGATCGCCTACCACGTGGAGAAGGGCGCCGACATCACCGTGGGCGTGGTGGAGGTGCCGGCGCAGGAGTCGCACCACTACGGCGTGCTCACCGCGACTGAGTGGAACCGGGTGACGAAGTTTTCCGAGAAGCCCACCGAGCCGGATACCCTGCCGACGCGCCCCGACGCCATCCTCGCCTCCATGGGCATCTACGTGTTCAACACCGCATTACTGGAGAGTCTGCTGGCCGCGGATGCCGCCAACGAGAGCTCCGGTCACGACTTCGGCAAGAACATCCTGCCCGAGGCAATCGGGGCTGATCGGCAGGTGTTTGCCTACCCGTTCCAGGACGTGAAGACGCGCGCCCAGAGCTACTGGCGCGATGTGGGCACCATCGACGCCTTCTTCGATGCCAACCTCGAGCTGGTGCACGTGCGCCCCGAGCTCAACATCTATGACGAGGACTGGCCCATCTGGACCTACCAGGTGCAGCAGCCACCGGCCAAGTTCATCCTCGATGAGGACGGCCGCCGCGGCACGGCCATCAACTCGATGGTCTCGGGCGGGTGCATCATCTCAGGGGCTGTGGTGCGCGAGTCGCTCCTGTTCTCCAACGTGCGCGTCGAGGAGCGCACCACCATCCATCGTTCGGTGATCCTGCCCAATGTGGAGATCGGCCGCGGCTGCGTGATCACTGGCGCCATCGTCGATGAGGGCTGCGAGGTGCCCGAGGGCACGCGCATCGGCGTGGATCGCGCCGAAGACGCGCGGCGCTTCCACCTCACCGAGAAGGGTGTGGTGCTGGTGACGCCGGACATGCTGCGCGCGCGTCGCGCGGGTGGGCGGTGAGCCCAGCTCCGCGGCTGCCGGTGATCCTGCTGTGGCACATGCACCAGCCGCAGTATCGCGACGCGCTCACCGGACAGTACGTGCTGCCCTGGACCTACCTGCACGCCGTGAAGGACTACACCGACATGGCCGCGCACCTCGAGAGCAACCGCGAGGCGCGTGCCGTGGTGAACTTCAGCCCGTTGCTCATCGAGCAGATCGAGGACATCGCCAGCCGCATCGCCGAGCACCTGAAGAGTGGCGCCGCACTGCCCGACCCGATGCTCGCGCTCCTCGGACCGGGGCCCGTGCCCACCGAGGCACCGCTGCGTCTCGAGCTGCTGCGTGCCTGCCTGCGTGCGCAGCGCCGGCAGATGATCGAGCGCTTCGGGCCGTACCTGGAGCTTGCGACCATCGCCGAGACGCTCGGCACGCCCGAGCGCATCGGCTACGCCTCCGACCAGTTCATCCACGACCTCGCCGTGTGGTATCACCTCGCCTGGCTCGGTGAGACGGTGCGCCGCGGTGTCCCTCTGGTTGCACGCCTGAGCGATCGGGGGCGCGATTTCAGCCCCGCGCAGCGCCGCGAGCTCCTGACGCTCATCGGCGGTCTCGTCGCGCAGGTGTTGCCGCGCTACCGTGCGCTCGCCGACAGCGGCCAGTGTGAGTTATCCGTGACACCCTACGGGCATCCGATCATTCCGCTGATGCTCGACTTCCGTGCGGCACGCGATGCGGTGCCCGCGATGCCGCTGCCGGCACACCCCTCCTATCCCGGCGGGGCTGCGCGCGCCGCCTGGCACGTGGAGGAGGGCATCCGTGTGTTCACGCGCGCCTTCGGCCGGCGCCCGGCCGGCTGCTGGCCCGCCGAAGGGGCGATCAGCGCTGCGACGCTCGAGCTGCTCTCGGGAAGCGGTTTTCGCTGGACCGCGAGCAGTACCGCGGTGCTGCGCGCAAGTCTTGCGCTCACCGATCCTGCGGCGGCCGCGGACCGGCATGCCGGCAACCGCCCGTACCGCCTCGGCAACTCGGCAATGAGCTGCTTCTTCCGCGAGGACACGCTCTCGGACCTGGTCGGGTTCACCTACGCGACCTGGCACGGCGATGACGCTGCCGCCAATCTGGTTCACGAGCTCACCCAGCTGGCGCGCTATTACCCGCCGGACGGCAAGCACGCGGTACTGATCGCGCTCGACGGCGAGAACGCCTGGGAGTACTACCCCTTCAACGGCTACTACTTCCTGCGCGCGCTCTACGCGCAGCTCGCCCACCACCCGCGTCTGGAGTTGACCACGCTCTCGGACTGTCTCGCGCGCGGCATCCAGCCCGCTCCGCTCGAGCGGGTGTGTGCCGGCAGCTGGGTGCATGGGACGCTTGCGACCTGGATGGGGGATGCGGCGAAGAATCGTGCCTGGGATCTGCTCTGTGATGCCAAGGAGGCTTATGACCGCGTGTTGCCGGCCACATCCGACCCCGCGCAGCGCGATGCGATGGGGCGGCAGTTGGCGCTGTGCGAGAGCTCGGACTGGTTCTGGTGGCTCGGGGACTACAATCCGGCCGAGGCCGTCAACCAGTTCGATCGTTTGTTCCGCCGCCAGCTCATGTCGCTGTACCGGCGCATGAACCTGACACCCCCCGGGGATCTGCAGCTGCCGCTCTCGACGGGGCACGGGACCCCGGAGCGCGGTGGGGTCATGCGTCGCGCCAGCGCCTGAGCGCGACGCCGCTCGCAGCACCATGCCCAGCGCTCTCCTGCCCGTGTTCGACCGGCGCCGCGCCGGTGTGCTGTTGCCCATGTCCGCGATCGATCATGCGCTCGGCCGCGGCGGCCGCGCGTTCATCGACTGGCTGGCGCAGTCGGGATTCTCCGTATGGCAGATCCTGCCCGCAGGCCCGGTTGGCACCGACGGCTCGCCGTACTGGGTGCGCTCCGATTGCGCCGGGAACCCGACGTTCCTGGATGCCGCGGAGCTGCCGGATGCCCGCGAGCCGCTGGGCGCGGAGTTTCGCGCGGCTTCCGCATCCTGGCTGCCCGACTACGCGCTGTTCGAGGCGCTCTCGCAGGCGCACGGCGGTGAGCCGTTCTGGCGCTGGCCGCCGCCGCTGCGCGATCGCGACCCGGGAGCGCTCGCGAAGGCGCGTCGCGAGCTGGCCGCCGAGCTCGAGCGCATCGAGCGCGAGCAGTACGCCTTCCACCTGCAGTGGAACGGTCTGCGCGCGCACGCCGCCACGCGCGGCGTGCGGCTCTTCGGCGATCTGCCCTTCTACGTCGGCCCCTCCTCGGTGGAGACCTGGGCGCACCGCGAGCTGTTCCGGCTCAAGCCCACAGGCGAGCCCGAGATAATCGGCGGCGTGCCGCCGGACTACTTCTCGGAGCTCGGGCAGCTGTGGGGCAATCCGGTCTACAACTGGCAGGCGCTGCAGCAGACGGACTTCGCCTGGTGGCGCACGCGCGTGCGCGTGCAGCTCTCACGGCTCGACCTGCTGCGCCTCGATCACTTCCGCGCGCTCGCCGCGTACTGGGCGGTGCCAGCGGGTGCCCCGGATGCGCGCGGCGGCGCCTGGCTCAGCACCCCCGGTGAACCGCTGCTGCAGCGCTTGCACGAGGAGTTCGGCGAGTTGCCGCTGGTCGCGGAGGATCTCGGGGTGATTACGGAGGACGTGCTCTCGCTCAAGAACGGATTTCACCTGCCCGGCATGCGCGTGCTGCAGTTCGGTTTCGACGGCGAGCCGGGCAACGTGCACGTGCCATTCCGGCACGAGCGCGAATGCGTGGTCTACACCGGCACGCACGACAACGACACGAGCCTCGGCTGGTACACGAGCCTCGATGGCGCCACGCGCGAGCGGGTGGATTTTTACCTGCACCTGCAGCCCGGTGAGATGCCCGAGGCGCTGATACGCACCGCGCTCGCCTCGGTCGGGCAGCTCGCGATCCTGCCGGCGCAGGACCTGCTCGGTCTTGCCTCCGTGGCACGCACCAACACCCCGGGCACCTCGAGCGGCAACTGGCAGTGGCGGCTACCGCCCGGGGCGCTCACCGCGGAGCTCTCGCGCCGGTATGCGCATCTGAATGCCGCCTTCGGGCGAAGCTGACATGCGGATGCGCGCGCTGAGCCGCTGGGTTGCGCCGCTATGCGCCGCCGTGCTGCTTGCGGCCTGCGCGCTGACGAAATTCGAGACGCCGAAGCTCACGGTCATCGGCGTACAACTGATCAGCGCCGACCTGTGGACACAGCACCTGAAGGTGCGCATACGCGTCGACAATCCCAACGAGCGCGCGCTCCCGGTGAGCGCCATCGAGTTCACGCTCGAGGTCGAGGGGCAGCCGTTCGCAAGCGGCGCCTCCGCCTCGAGCTTCGTGGTTCCGGCCATGGGGGAGGCGGAGTTCGACACCAACGTGAGCGCAAACCTCGCCGGCACGCTCCTCGGGCTGCTGCTGCGCGGCGGGGATGCGACGCAGAGCGTCGCCTATCATCTGTCGGGGAAGCTGTCGCTGTCGCAGGGCCTGCTGCGCTCGATCCCGTTCGAGCAGCGCGGCGCGTTCAGCCTGCAATGAGTCGTCGGTAGAGCGCGAGGTATTCCCCGCCCTGGCGCTGCCAGGAGAAGTCGCGCGCCATGCCGTTCTTCATGATGCGCCGCCAGTGCGCCGGCTGAGCGTACCAGTCGAGCGCGGTGTTGAGCGCCCACTCCAGGCCCTGGCTGTCGAAATTGTTGAACACGATGCCGGTACCCGTGCCGCGCTCGTCGTCGTAGTGCTCGACCGAGTCGGCGAGTCCACCGGTACGGCGCACCACCGGCACGGTCCCGTAGCGCAGGCTGTACATCTGGTTCAGACCGCAGGGCTCGTAGCGCGAGGGCATCAGGAACAGGTCGCTCGCAGCCTCGACCCAGTGCGCGAGTTCATCGTCGTAGCCGCAGTGGAAGGCCACGCGGCCAGGGAAGCGCTGCTGCAGGCTCGCGAAGAACTCCTCGTACTGCGGCTCCCCGTTGCCGAGCACCGCGAAGGACAGCGGCCGCGCCTGAAGCAGCTTCGGCACCGCCACGAACATCAGCTCGATGCCCTTTTGCACCGCAAGGCGGCTCACCAGGCCCGCGAGCGGCACGTCCGGTGCCGCCGCCAGTTTGTGCTGCGCGAGGAACTCGCGCTTGAGTTGGCTCTTAACGGGCAGCGTGTCGGCATCGTAGTGCGCGGGCAGGTAGCGGTCGTTGCGCGGATCCCATTCCTCGTAGTCGACCCCGTTCAGGATGCCCGATAAGGCGCCCTCGGCGGCGCGCACGCGCAGGCTGTCCTGCAGCCCCATGCCGTACTCGTCCGAGCAGATCTCGCGCGCATGCGTCGGGCTCACGGTGCTGATGGCGTCCGCGTAGAGGATGCCGTGACGCAGTGCATTGATGCGTCCGGCACGCAGATCCTCCTGATGCAGCAGGTTGAGCGAGGTGGACAGTCCGAGGTCTGCGACCTGCGAGGCCGGGAAGATGCCCTGGTAGCCGATGTTGTGGATCGTGAGCAGCGTACGCGTCGAGCGAAACAGCGGCTCGCGTTTCCACACCGCGCGCAGGAACAACGGCGCGAACGCGGTGTGCCAGTCGTTGCAGTGAACGAGGTGCGGCGACCATTTCATGCGCTGGCAGGCAATGAACGCGGCACGGGTGAAGGCGAGGAAGCGCAGGTGCTCGTCCGGATCGGCGGTGTAGATCGTGGTGCGTGCGTAGAGCGCGGGACAGTCGATCAGGAAGGCGGGTGCGCCGCCGGGCAGCACCGCGCGCAGCACCGAGAAGACGTAGTTGTGCGCCCCGACCGCCAGCGGTACCTGTGTCAGCCCGGCGACCGGCTCGGCGGCGAACGCCGCACGGTCGATGGAGGCGTAACCGGGGGTGAAGAGGCGCACGTCGTGGCCGGCGCCGTGCAGGTACTTGGTGAGCGCGCCGGCGACATCCGCCAGTCCGCCGGTCTTGGAGAGCGGCTCGACCTCGGATGCGAGCAGGCAGATGGCGAGTTTCTCTGGCACGGTGAGTGAGCGATTCGGAGCGCGGGTCCTTCCGGTTATGATGCGCGTATGCGGCGCCTGGCGATCGGCCTGACGGTCACCTTACTAGTCATTGTTTCGATCGGCGTGGGCATCGCCGTAGCCCGCTGGCCGCACCCACTCACGCTGCCGTAGGCGGCGGCGACTTTTCCGGGTGCGCGCAGTTTAACCGAAGGCCGCAAGAACCGGGTCGCGTGCCGCGCCGGCGCGCCTATCATCCCCGTATGCCGCACCGTGATGACTTTCTCGACAGTCGCGACTTCGCGCGCGTGGCGCGCGCGATCCGCTTCATCGAGGAGAACTTCCGCTCGCAGCCACGCCTTGCGGCGATTGCCGCCGTGGCGCGCCTGTCGGAGTTTCACTTCAACCGCCTGTTCCGTCGCTGGGCCGGGGTGACGCCGCGGCAGTACCTCGCGTTCCTCACCGCGCGCGCCGCCAGGGGCGCACTGGCGAGCACCCCGTCGGTGCTCGAGGCCGCCTACGCGGTCGGGCTGTCCGGACCGGGCCGGCTCCACGATCTGCTGGTGACGCTGGAGGCGGTGACGCCCGGGGAAATGAAGACGCACGGGGCGGGGCTGAAGCTTGAGTACGGCTTCAGCGATACGCCCTTCGGCAGAGCGCTGCTGGCGCAGAGCCCGCGCGGGCTCTCCCACCTCGCCTTCGTCGAGCCGGGTGGGGAAGATGCCGCGCTCGCAGCACTTGCCGCGAGCTGGGCGCAGGCCTCACGGGAGCACAATGACGCACTCGCCGGCGCGCTCGCTTCACGCATCTGGGGCGCCGCCGGGTCTGTGCCCCTGAGGCTCGCCGTGAGGGGCACCAACTTCCAGCTCAAGGTCTGGCGGGCGCTGCTGGAACGCGGCTCGGCGGGCCCCACGACGTACGCAGCCCTGGCGCGGGCCGCCGGTGTTGCCGGCAGCTGGCGGGCGGTCGGGAACGCCGTCGGGGCGAATCCCGTGGCGTGGCTCATCCCCTGCCATAACGTGCTGCGCGGGGACGGAGCGCTCGGCGGCTACCGCTACGGCGCCGAGCGCAAGCACTCCATGCTCGCCTGGCAAGAGCTCAGGTCCCCCACACACCCGCAGCGCCCGCCCCTGGTACGGCCCGCGATGTAAGTGGCGGCCTCCCTTTGCGCTCAGCCGTCAAGCACCCCAATCGTCAAATTGCGGTCATATCCAAATAACATATTGATTTGTTTGGATTAAAAATCCAACAGGCGGGGATGGCACCCGGCGGAACTGCTAAACTACGGACCGTTCCCCGGTTGCCGCGAAGACCCATGTCCGCCTCCCCCTACAAGCAGCTCGAGCAGGAGTTCAGGCGCCTGCACGCCTTTCGTGGTGCGCTCGCGCTGCTGCGCTGGGATGCGGCGGTGATGATGCCGCGCGGGAGCGCCGACGTGCGCGGCGAGCAGCTCGCCGCGCTCGAGACCGAGCACCATGCACTTTTGACCGCACCCCGGATCACGCGCCTGCTCGATCGGGCGCAGGCGAACATCCAGGGGCTTGAGGACTGGCAGATCGCCAACCTGCGTGAGATGCGCCGCCAGCGCGATCACGCCATTGCAACTCCCGCTACGCTGGTGTCGCGCCTGACCCGGGCCGCATCGCGGGCGGAGTCGCGCTGGCTTGAGGCCCGCGCCCAGGGCGAGTTCAAGCCCTTCGCGCCGTATCTTGAGGAGGTCGTGCATCTGGTGCGCGATAAGGCGGCCTTGCTCGGGCAGGCCCTGAATCTCGCCCCGTACGATGCGCTCGTGGATGAGTTCAGCCCCGGGCTCACCACCTCTGACATCGAAGCCATGTTCAAGGCGCTCTCGCGCCGCCTGCCGGCCCTTATTCGCGAGGCGATCGGGGTGCAGGAGGGTCGCGGGCTGCTTCCGCTGACCGGGAAATTCCCTGCCGGCAAGCAGCGCGCGCTGGTCGTGGAGGTCATGAAGGCGGTCGGATTCCCCTTCGACCGCGGCCGGCTCGATGAGAGCGAGCATCCCTTCACCGAGGGCGGCCCGGGAGATGTGCGCGTCACCACGCGCTTCGACCCCGATGAGGTGTTCTCGGGACTGCTCGGGGCGCTGCACGAGACCGGGCATGCCATGTACGACCTGGGACTGCCGCAGGACTGGCGCGACCAGCCCGTCGGGCAGGACCGGGGCATGGCGCTCGAGGAGAGCCAGTCGCTGCTCATCGAGATGATGGTGTGCCGCAGCCGCCCGTTCGTGCGCTACGTACAGCCGCTCCTCGCCCGGCACTTCGGCACCGCAGGCCCGGAGTGGGACGTGGAGAACATCTATGGCCACCTCACGCGCGTGCAGCGCGGGTTGATCCGCGTGGATGCGGACGAGCTCACCTATCCCTTGCATATCATGCTGCGCTACGAGCTCGAGCAGAAGTTGCTCTCGGGCGAGCTGCCGGTGCGCGATCTGCCCGAGGCCTGGAATGCCGGCATGGAGCAGCGCCTGGGGATCCGCCCGACGAACGACGTCGAGGGGTGTCTGCAGGATATCCACTGGGCGGTGGGGTCCTTCGGCTACTTCCCCTCCTACGCACTTGGCGCGGCCATCGCCGCGCAGCTGTACGAGAGCCTGCGGGCGCAACTGCCGGCCCTCGATGAGCAGCTGGCGCGCGGGGAGTTCTCCGGACTCTTCGACTGGCTGCGCACGCATGTGCACGGACTTGGCGCCAAGGTGCCGGTGCAGGAGCTGCTGAAGAGCGCAACCGGCAAGCCCCTGTCGGCCACTTCCTTCATCCGCTATGTCGAGGCAAAGTACCTGGAGAGCACCGCGAGCAGCGCCGCTGCCTGAGATGTCCGCCACCGCCGCGAAGCCCTCCCGCACCCTGACGCGCCTGGCGGCGCAGCTGCGCAGCAGCGTCGGCAAGTGCATCGCCGATTACCGCATGATTAGTGCGGGCGACCGCGTCATGGTGTGCCTCTCTGGCGGCAAGGACTCCTACACCCTGCTGGACATCCTGCTCTCGCTCCGGCGCAGCGCCCCGGTGAGCTTTGAGCTGCTCGCCGTGAATCTCGACCAGAAGCAGCCGGGGTTTCCGGCGCACGTGCTGCCGCAATGGGTGGCAGGTCAGGACGTGCCGTTCAAGCTCATCGAGCAGGACACCTACAGCGTCGTGAAGCGCCTCGTACCGCAGGGCCGCACCTTGTGCGGACTGTGCTCGCGTCTGCGGCGCGGGGCGCTCTACCGCTTTGCCGCCGAGAACGGCATCACCAAGATCGCCCTCGGGCACCACCGCGACGACATCGTCGAGACGCTGTTCCTGAACCTCTTCTTCGGCGGGCGCCTGAAAGCCATGGCGCCGAAGCTGCTCTCCGACGACGCTCGCCACATCGTGATCCGTCCGCTCGCCTACGTCGCCGAGCGCGACATCGCGCGCTACGCGCGTGGCCGAAGCTTTCCGCTGATTCCGTGCAAGCTGTGCGGCTCACAGGAGAACCTGCAGCGCGTCGCGGTCAAGAAAATGCTCGCCGCCTGGGAGCGCGAGTTTCCGGGACGCACCGAGTCGATCGCCACCGCATTGCGCAACGTGCAGCCCGAGCACCTCGGGGACCCGCGCCGCTTCGATTTCGCAGGTCTCGAGCTGCGGCGGCTGCCGCCGATGAGCGATGGCGAGGAGCACTCCCTCGCCGTGAATCTCGCAGCGCAGCCCGCCTGCGCCTAAACGGGCCCCGCTCAGGCTCGCGCCGCAGGCGCTGCTGCGCCGCACGCCCCACAAGGACCTTGATCACATAACCTCAAGGCTCGCGGGCCACGCCCGCAGCCCCCGGGCGCCGGGGGTCAATTGTGGGCCAGGTCACTTAGCAACGGCAGCGGGGGGCGGTACGCTTTGCCGGTGGCTTCCTCACCCGCCCCTGCCTCGGCTGCGCCGCCGCTCCCCAACACCTACTGGGTGCTTCCCGGCAAAATCCTCGCCGGTGAGTACCCCGGTGGGGCGAGCGCCGAACTCACCCGCGCGCGCCTGGCGAAGCTGCTCGAAAGTGGCATTACCTCGTTCATCGACCTGACGCAGCCGCGCGAGTGTGCGCCGTACGATGCGCTGCTGCCCGTCGGGGTCGACTACCTGCGCCGTGCGATTGCCGATCATGGCGTGCCGTCTGCGCCTTCTCACGTCGCGGAGCTTCTCGCCTACGCGCGCGATGCGCTGCACGAGGGCAAGGTCATCTACCTGCATTGCCGTGCCGGCATCGGCCGCACCGGCACGCTCGTGGGGTGCCTGCTCGCCGAGCAGGGTCTGTCCGGGGACGATGCGCTCTCTGAGCTGAACCGGCTGTGGCAGCAGAGCGCGCGCTCGGCCAAGTGGCCCACGATCCCCGAGACCGACGAACAGACGGAGTATGTCCGGCACTGGCGGCGTGCCACCCCGGCGGAGGGCGATCCCCTGTTCGAGCCGGCCACGCTCGCCGCCGCCCGTCTTCTGCGCGAGCGCTTCCAGGGTGCCTTGCTCGGGCTCGCCGTGGGGGACGCGGTCGCGGTAGCCACGCAGTTCGGCAAGCCGGGCCGGTTCACTCCGGTTGGCGACATGCTGGGCGGGGGGCCCTTCGACCTGCCACGCGGGGGTTGGAGCGATGACACGGCGATGGCGCTGTGCATCGCCGAGAGCCTCATCGAGTGCGAGCGCTTCGATGTGGCCGACCAGGTGATGCGCTACCGGCGCTGGCAGCAGGAGGGGTACCTGTCGGCGACCGGACAGTGCCTCGGCATCACCGCCGGCACCGCGCGCGCCCTGGCGCTCGCGCACTGGCGGCGGCAGCCGTATTCCGGCGCACACGATCCGCACTCCCAGGAGGCCGATGCGCTCTCGCGCGTGACACCGGTCGCCATGTATTTCTTCTCGCAGACGCAAAGCGCGGCGAACTGGGCCGCCGAGGCCGCCCGTACCACCTGCCAGGCGCCCATGGTGCTGGAAGCCTGCCGCGCACTGGCCGAAGCACTGCATGCCGCGCTCTGCGGCAAGCCGAAGGCCACGATCATTGCCCGGGCCCGCACTGCAGCAGCCGTGCGGGGCACACCCGGGGAGCCGCTCCCGGAAGGGGCGCCGGCAGCCCTTGCGGCCGCACTGGACGTGTTCGCCCGCACGGACAACTTCCGCGACGCGGTGCTGGCAGCGGCCAATCTCGGCGGCAACAGCGATGTGGTCGCCGCGGCCTGCGGGGCGCTGGCCGGTGCGCACTACAGCGCAAGTGCCATCCCCGCTTTGTGGCGCAACAGTCTGATGAAGAAGCAATTGATCGAAGCCACGGCGGACAAGCTCCTCGCCCACGCGATGCTCGGGCTCGGGAGCTGACACTGCGGGGCCTCGCGCGGGCCAACAAAAGTCCGGTCGCATGGGCTAAGCTCATCCCACACGTATGTTTCCCGCACGCAAGCGCCCGCCAACTGCGACGCGCCGCAAGGTGCATTCCTGGGCACGCCTCGCCGATGAGCAGCTGCTGCGGGTGCGTTTCTGCGATCTGAAGCTTTCCATCGAGCGCTCAACGCTCGCCCCTCATGTGCGGCGCCTGTACCGCGACCTCGAGCGTCGTGGCCTGAGCGTGCGCCCGCACGTGTGGCTGTCGGAGGAATGGTTCTCGCCCGATGGTGTGCCCGGTATCGCGGTGCCGTTTTATCTCGCGCATCCGCGACTCGAGCGACTCGAGCGACGCATCATGGGCGAAGCGGAGGGCAGTGACTCGCGTCTGCTGCTGCGCATCCTGCGTCACGAAGCCGGGCACGCGCTCGACAACGCCTACCGGCTGCGCCGGCGCAAACGCTGGCGCGATGTCTTCGGGCCCGCCTCGCTCCCGTATCCGGCGCGTTACCGCGCACGTGCCGGGAGCCGGCGCTACGTGCATCACCTCGGGGAGTGGTACGCCCAGGCGCACCCGACGGAGGACTTCGCCGAGACCTTCGCGGTGTGGCTGACTCCGCGCTCCAGCTGGCGCAAGAACTACGCGGACTGGCCGGCGTTCCGCAAGCTGCGGGCGGTCGATGAGCTGGTGGCGAGCGTGCGCGCGCAGCGCGCGCCGGTGCGCAACCGCCTGCGCATCGAGCCGCTCGAGGCCAACACGCGTACCCTCGCGCAGCACTACCGGCGCAAGCTGGCGCGCAACCGCCTGATCCGGCGCGGGCTTGCGGATGAGCTGCTGCAGCGCGCCTTCACGCCCGAGCGGCCGCGCCGGGATGCGCTGCGGGCGAGCACGCTGTTGCGTGCGCACGCACGGCGGCTCGCCGCAAGCGTCGCGCGCGCGCTGCGCGTGGAGCCCTACAGCACGCGGCAGATCCTGCGCATGCTCATCGAGCGTAGCGAGCGGCTGCAGCTGTATGTTTACGGCAACCGCCGCGACGCTCTGCGCTACTCGCGCTGGATGCTCGAGCGGCTCACCGGGTCGTATTCCGAGGGCGAGACTCCGCACCTGCCGTTATGAGGTCACTGCGCACGCTCGTGGTGGTGCACGCGAGCTTGGTGCCCCCGGAGAGCCTGGAAGGTCACAGCGAGAAGGAGATCGAGGAGTGGCGCACCGAGTACGACGTCACCGTCACACTGCGCCGGCGCGGCCATGACGTGCGCTGCATCGGCGTGCTCGACAGTCTCACCGAGCTGCGCAGCGCCATCGCCGACTGGGAGCCGGACATCGTCTTCAACCTGCTGGAGGAGTTCGACGGCATCGTCACCTACGACCAGCACGTGGTGGCCTTCCTCGAGCTGATGCGCCAGCCGTATACCGGCTGCAACCCGCGCGGGCTGCTGCTCTCGCGCGACAAGTCGCTGTGCAAGCAGCTGCTCGCCTTCCACCGCATCGCCACCCCGCAGTTCACCGTGTTCCGGCGCGGCGCGCGTATGCGCGTGCCGAAGAAGCTGCGCTTTCCGTTGTTCGTGAAGTCCACCGTGGAGGACGCCTCCCTCGGCATTGCCCAGGCCTCGGTAGTGGAGGATGCGGCGCGACTCAAGGAGCGCATCGCCTTCGTGCACGAGCAGGTAAAATCCGATGCCCTGGTGGAGGAATACATCGAGGGCCGTGAGCTGTACGTCGGCATCATGGGCAACGAGCGGCTGACGCGGCTGCCGGTGTGGGAGATGGTGTTCGGCTCCATGCCCGACACGCTTGCCGCCATCGCCACGCGCAAGGTGAAGTGGGACAAGCGCTACCAGGCGAAGTACGGCATCACCACGCACGCAGCCCTCGACCTGCCGCCCGCGGTGCTCACCGCGCTCGACCGGCTTTCGCGTCGCATCTACCGGGCGCTGGGCATGTCCGGTTATGCTCGCATGGACTTCAGGGTCACCCCACAAGGCCAGGTATACGTGCTGGAGGCGAACGCGAACCCCAATCTCGAGACCGCCGAGGACTTCGCGGAGTCCGCGCGCGCCGACGGCACGCCCTACGATGAGCTGCTCGAGCGCCTCATGGACCTGGGACTGAAGTATCGCGCCCAGTGGCGCGCCTCCTATGGCTGAGCGGGTAGGTCTGCGGCTGCTCTTCGCCTCGCTGAGCGCGCTCGGCTGTGTGGCCGGCTGCACCGATCAGACCAAGGTGCGCGAAGCGGACCTGACTGAGCTTCTTGGCGCGCTGCCGGGCACCTACGACACCAGCGCGCAGGCCGACCAGGACGCGCGCACCGGCGCCCGGCCGGCGCACGAGCGCATCGCGATGGTCATCGTGCGCGTGTACGCGCCGCGACTCGGCAAACACGTGCAGTACGTGCAGGAGATGGCGCCCGACGATCCGAACCGCGTCATGAGCCAGCGCCTGTTCAGCTTCAAGACTGACGAGAAGCGCGGCATCATCCAGACCATCTATACCTTCGTCGAGCCGCTGCGCTGGCGCGACGGCCAGAGGGACACGGTGCTGTTCACCGCCATCGACAAGGACGATGTGCAGACGCTCTCAGGCTGCGAACTCACCTGGACCAAGGCAGGCGGCCCGCCTGCGGGCAAGAAGGCCGCCAAGGGTGCGAGTATCCTGCCGGTCTCTTTCAACGGCACGGTCGATCCGGCGCGCTGCCACCCTCGCGGGGTGTTCCCGGGCACCATGAAGCTGGGCGACGGCTCACTGACCATCGGCGACTACGAGTTCCTCAAGACGCGCTAGGGCGTGTGCGGCTGCGGCGGGTTCTTCAGGTGCGCATCGAGCCACCCGAGCACCGTGTGGTACCACTGAATGCTGTTGGCGGGCTTGAGCACCCAGTGATTCTCATCAGGAAAGATGAGCAGCCGGCTCTCGATGCCGCGCCGCTGCAGCGCCGTGAAGGCAGCGATCCCCTGTGAGTAGGGAATGCGGAAGTCCAGCTCGCCGTGCACCACGAGCATCGGGGTGTGCCACTTGGCGACGAAGTCGGCCGGGTTGAACTGCTCGTAGCCCTGCGGATTCTCGTAGTAGGGGCCACCGAACTCGCGCTCCGGGAACCACAGCTCCTCGGTCGAGTAGTACATCGTGCGCTGGTCGAACAGGCCGTCGTGATTGACGATGCAGCGGAAGCGATCCGGCCAGCTGCTCTCGATCCAGTTCATCATGAACCCGCCGTAGGAGGCACCGAGCGCACAGACGCGCTCGCCGTCGAGCCAGGGGTATTTCTGCAGCGCCGCGGCGAGTCCCTTCTGCAGGTCCACGAGCGGCTTGCCGCCCCAGTCGCCCTGGATCGAATCGGTGAACTTCTGGCCGTAGCCGGGCGTGCCGTGGAAGTCGATCATCACCACCGCGTAGCCGCCGCCGGCGAAGGTCTGGGCATTCCAGCGGTAGGTCCACAGGTTCTGCATGCTCACCTGTGGGCCGCCGTGCACCACGAACGCCACCGGATAGCGAGCGCCGCTTTCGAACCCGTAGGGCTTCAGCACGTAGCCATATACGGTCTCATCGTTCCAGCCCGTGAAGCTGAACTGCTCGTACTCGCTCAGGTGGCGCGCGCCGAGGAGTTCCTGGTTCACATCCGTGAGTCGCTGCGGCTCCCCGCCGCGCAGCGACACGGCGTACAGGTCCGCAGGGGCGCCAAGATCTGCGCGCGCGATCACGACGCGCTCGCGCGTGGCGCTGTAGGCCTCCACCGCCCCGACGGAGGTCAGCCGCGTCGGCGTGCCACTTTGCGGGTCGATGCGGTACAGCACCTGCTGCCCGCGCTCCTCGACGCTCGCCAGCAGCATCCTGCCATCGGGCGTGGCGCCGAGGCGCGCAACGGAGCGGTCCCAGTCAGCGGTGAGCGCGCGCGCGAGGCCGCTGCGCGCGCTCCTTAGCATGATGTGAAAGCGATCCGATTCGTAGCCGGGGCGATCCTGAGCCAGCCAGGCGAGATCACCGTTGGCGAGAAATACCGGTTGTGCATCCCAGGCCGGATTGCTGGCGGTGAGATTCACCGCCGCCGCGCTGCCGTCCGCGGGCACCTGGAAGAGATCGAAATTGGTCGACCAGGGTTCGGTGGCTCCGGCGATGCGCGCCGAGAACACCAGCGTGCGCCCGTCGGGGCTGAAGGCGAAGTCCTCGTCGCCCCCGAAGGGCTTACCGGGGATGTCGGCGTCGAAGCCCTTCGATACGTCGATCGGGGTGAGGGCGGTGCGCTCAGGTCCGAGCGGCGCGGTGAACAGGTGCGAGCGCGTACCGTCGCTCCAGGTGTCCCAGTGCCGCACGAAGATGCGCTCGTAGGTGCGTCCGCTCGACTTGGCTTTGGCCGCCGCATCCAGGCGCGCGCGCGTGCAGGCGAGGGTAGGACAGTCGGGGAACACCTGCATCGCAATGGCGAGCGTATCCCCGCGCGGTGACACCTTAAGCGCAAGCACATCGAGCGGATAGTCGCTCACGCGCTGCGCCTTGCCGGCATCCAGCTGCAGCCGCCACACCTGGGAACTCCCCGAGCGCGTCGAGAGGAAGTAGAACGCGCGGCCGTCGGGCGCCCAGCGCGGGCTCGAATCGCTGCTGGTGGGATCCAGCAGCCGCTGCGGTTGCGCCTGCCCGCTCAGCTCGAGGAGCCACAGACTCGTGTGCCCCTTGTTGGCGTCCATGTCCGTGTCACGCTGCACGAAGAGCACGAAGCGGCCGTTGGGCGAGACCTGCGGGTCGCCCAGGCGCTTGAGCACCACCAGATCCTCCACCGTGAGCGCAGTGCCGGAGGCGGCCCAGGCGGAGCTTCCCGTCAGGGCACAACTGCCAGCGAGCAGCCACGCCAGGGTGCGAGTCGTCACAGACACGTGTGTCTTTCCGTTGGTCGCGCAGCTGCGTGCCCGGAGGCGCACGGTCGCCCCGAGCGCACGGTCAGCCCACCTCGTCGGCCGCGATCGTCCACGTTTCTTGTTTTGCGGCCTGCAGCCATTCCTGCAGCGCCGGATCCTCGAGCACCGTGGCCATGTACCAGCGGGCGTTCTGCGAGATGCCAGCCCCGTAGGTGTTAAAGCGCAGCACCACCGGCGCATACATCGCATCGGCCACCGTGTAGTCGCCGAACAGCCACGGACCGCCCGCACCGAAACGGCTGCGGCAGTCGTTCCAGATCTCATCGATGCGCTCGATATCCGCCTCCAGAGCCCCGGTGACGGCGGTGTGGCGGTTGCGTGCGCGTGCGTTCATGGGCCACAGCGAGCGCAGCGTCGTGAAACCGGAGTGCATTTCCGCGCTCACCGCGCGCGCCACCGCGCGCGCGGCGGGCGCCTGCGGCCAGCCCTTGCCGGTGAGCTCTGCGACGTATTCGCAGATCGCAAGCGAGTCCCACACGCGCAGCTCCCCGTGGCGCAGCACCGGCACGCGCCCGCTCGGCCCGTGCTGTTCTATCTCCTCGCGTGTCTGCGGGGTATCGAGCGCGATCACGATCTCATCGAACACCAGGCCCACATGCTTCAGCAGGATCCAGGCGCGCAGCGACCACGAGGAGTAGGTCTTGTTGCCGATGACGAGCGTGAGCGGCGCCATGAGATGATAACCTTGCCTCGTGCTGAGCGACGTGCGCGCCATCGCTTTCGATCTTGATAATACACTCTGGGATGTCGAGCCGGTGCTGGCGCGTGCGGAAACGCGCCTGGCCGAGTGGCTGCAGCGACACTGCCCGCGCATCGCCGCGCGGCTGAGTGTCGCGGACATGCGCTGCGCCCGCGAGCAGCTCGCCGCGCGCGAGCCGCACAACGCCCACGACCTCACTTACCTGCGCCTCACTGCGCTCACCGCGCACGCGCGTGAGCACGGCTACGATGAGCGCATCGCCGGTGAGGCCTTCGAGGTGTTCATCGCCGCCCGCAACGAGGTCGAGCTGTTCGCTGACGTGCGGCCCGCGCTCGCGCGGCTGCGCCTGCGCTACCGGCTCGCCTCCCTGAGCAACGGCAACGCGGATCTCGCTCGCATCGGTCTGCATCAGCTCTTCGCGGTCTCGCTCAATGCCCGCCAGATCGGCGCCGCGAAGCCCGAGCGGCGCTGCTTTGAGTGCCTGGCAGAGCAGCTCGCGCTGCGCGGGGAGGAGATTCTCTACGTCGGCGACGATCCGCTGCTCGATGTCGCCGCGGCACGCGAGGCCGGCCTGCGCAGCGCGTGGATGAACCGCCGCGCGTGCGCGTGGCCTGCGGCACTTGCGCCAGCTGAGCTCGTGGTGCGCGACTGCGCCGAGCTCGCCTCATCCCTCGGCGCCTGAATCCGAGCGCCGCCCCCGGTTTCAGGCCGGCAGCGCCCGCCCGCGCGTCTCCACGACCACCCAGCGGGTGAGGAGCGCTGCCCCGAGCGGGGCGAGCGCGAGCCAGCACAGGATCCTCATGAGCGCATCACTCGAGCCGCCGGAGGCGGCGGACAGGTAGCCGACGGCAAACGGGCCGGCGGCGGCGAACACGCGCCCGATGTTGTAGCAGAAGCCTGCGCCGGTGGCGCGCAGGCGCGCCGGGAACAGCTCCGGCAGATAGAAGGTGAAGACGCCGAATATCCCGAACACCCCGGCGCCGACTACGAACAGCATCGCGAGCCGTGTCTGCGGGGCGAGTTCGGCGCCGAAGGTCACGAACAGCGCCAGCGCGGAGAACAGGAAGTAGGCGAGGAATGTCGGCCGGCGGCCGAGCCCGCGCGCGAGCGGCACGGCGGCGAGTGCGCCCACCAGTCCCCCGAGGTTGAAGGCATTGGGGGCGCGTGCCTGCCAGGCGGCTGCCAGCAGCCGCGCCGCCTCGGGGGCGAGGCCTGCGCGCAGCGCCTGCTCGTGGGCGAGGGTGTTGCCGAGCAGCGGCACAAAGGCATTGCAGGCCCACCAGGTGAGAATCGCGATGATCGCCACGAACACTCCGCTGAAGGTGGCCGCGCGCATGTCGGGGGCGAATAGCTCGCGCGGGCTCGAGGGCGCCGAGCGCGCCCGGGCGGCCTGCCAGCTCTCGCTCTCGCGCAGGAACACCCGCGCACCGAGGGCCACGATCACCGGCAGGAGCCCGGCGAGGAACACGTAGCGCCACGAGCTTTGCGGCTGCCCCGCGAACCACACCCCTGCGATCTGGTAGTTCACCGTGCTCGCCAGCAGCACTCCGAGCGGGGAGCCAGTCTGCATGATGACCCCCGCTTCCACGCGGCGGTTCTCCGGCACAGCTTCCGCCACGAGCGCTGCGCCGACCCCCCATTCACCGCCGATCCCGAGCCCGGCGATCGTACGGCACAGGATCAGCTGCCACAGGTTGCCGACCAGCGCGCACGCGCCGGTGCCGATGGCGTACAGCGCGATCGTGACGAAGAGCGTGCGCTTGCGCCCGAGTCGATCGGCGATCCACCCGAACAACAGCCCGCCGGCCGCCCAGCTCACCAGCAGGAGCGAGGTAATGGCGCCGTTCCAGAACACCACCGCCGAGTGTGCGGCCGGTGAGCCTGGCCTCAGGTGCAACAACACCGGGATGCAGTTCGGGGCGACAAAGTTGAATAGCACGGCGTCGAACACATCGAAGCCCCATCCGGCCCACCCGGCCGCGATGACCAGCCAGTGGTAACCGGACATCCCCAGAACGGTGTTATGACGCAACGCGAGCTCCCGGGCCGAAGGCTGTTAGCACTGTAGGTTAGGGGCTGCCAGAGGCGGGTACGGATTGTGTGCCCGATCAGCGCAGCGCATCACGGAAATCCCCGAGCGTAGCGGTGAACCTTGTGGAGCATGGAGCATTCCATATAAGTAAGGATTCCATATAAGTAGGGGGGATGGAGGCCGCAGACGATGACCGAGGCTGCAAAGTGCGTACTGCCGGTGGCGAATCTGCGCGAGTTCTTCCGCGACACGCTGCACGATGCGCTGCAGCGCCAGCAAGTTGCGGTCGAAGATCACACCGAGCATTACGTCGTTAACCTGCTGACGCTGTTCGCCCGCTCCGAGGCACTGTACGAGCAAACGCCCGAGGGATTGCGCCTGAAGCCCCTGGTGACGATGTTGTGCGAGGCGCTCGAAGCACCTCCCGACACGCCCGGACACCACCGTGCCCTGCAGCGGCTCGGAGATGTCTCGCTGTTCATCGCGGGGTTCTTCGCGCGCGGGTTCGCCCGCAAACTCGTCGACATCGATTATCACATCGCGATGGGCGGCAGCGCCTACCGCACGCTCTCGCACTGCACCTCACACGGGCGCGGGCGGGTGCTGGCGGGGGTGTTCGCGGAGCTGTCGCAGAAGTTCCAGCCGCTGGTGGATGCCTTGAACGAGGTGAGCGGGGTGCATTCCGACCGCGACATCCTGCGCCTGTACGAGATCTGGCTGAAGACCGGCAGTGCCCGCTGTTACGGCCAGCTGATGCGCCTCGGTGTCGATCCTACCAACGCCGGCGGCACGGCGTTCAAGCATTAGAGCGCATGCTGCTGTCGCGACTGCAGGATCTGATCGGCGGTATATACGACGTACGCATCGCTCATGATGTGTACGACTTCCTGGTTACCGACCGTGCGCGGCTGCCCGCAGCTGCGCGCGGGGGAACCGCCGAGGAGGAACTACTCGTCGCCCAGCCCGCCAACGGCAGTGACGAGGTGGCGCTGTCGCTGTACCTGGACCCAGCGCTCCTTGAGCGCCTGGCGCACGCCGACCCGCTGGTGCGTCTGCACGCGGGTAACGTCGAGGACTGGTGGACCGCGCTCGAGGGGGTGAGTCACTTCCTGTACGTCGCCTGGAACGCAGGTCATGACAAACCGGTGTCGCTGCTCGAGTTGGAGATGCAGGCCGAGGTCGACAAGTACGTCGCCAGTTACTGGTTGCTGCGCCGGCAGTTTCCGGGGCATTTCCCGGCGGAGCTGCGGCGGCTGCTGTTCGAGCGCACGCACCTCGATCCACGCGCCGCGCACCGCGCGCACCTCTACCGCGAGGCGAGCCGCTATGCCGAGCGCTTCTGCGCTCGCCTCGAGCAGCGCCTCGCGCGCAGCCAGGGGCGGCGCATGCGCGACAGCGAGGATCACGCGGTGCTCGCGGAGCTGCGCCGCTTCTATCGCCTGACCCACGCGCGCAAGCGCGCACTCATCGAGGAAATCGGCTGAGGCAGCTGAAGAGCCGGCGGGGGCGCCGCGGCTCACGTGGAGGATCAATCCTCGTCGGGGTTATTGCGCTTGCGCTCTTCGAGCTCGCGCATCTTCTTGATGTGCTCGGAGAGCTTGCGCAGATCGGTACGCGCGGTGCTGGAGTTCGCCTTGGGCTTGTTGTCGGCCCGTGCGCGCGCGTACGGGTCGCTGTTGTCGTCGGTCTTTATCGACAGGGGGCCGCCGAGCAGCTCGAGCACATCACGCGGCTCCCCGCCGGGCGCATTACGCCAGCTCACCGAAGCGTTGCCGCGATCATCGTGCACGACCGTTCCCACGCGGCGCCGCTCGTTGTCCGGCTGCGGCTCCTGCGGCGGTCTCTTTTTGAAGGTCTTGCCCACGGATTATGGTCACTCAGGGGGTAATAGCCGGTCTATCCGGTAGGGTGCAGGTTAACCGTGCGCGATGCGGTGCTGCCGCGAGGTCGGTCACGGAAAACCGGGGATTTCAGCCCGTTCGTCGGATGGCCTCGTGGGCGCGCAGCACCCCGAGGGCGCTCTTGCAGTCCGCGATGCGGCCCCCGAGCGCCCAATCGCGCGCCTCCTCGAGGGCCACCCAGTGAACCTCGATGACCTCGGCGCGCTCGTGCGCGCTCGCGGCGGGCATAATGTCCCGCGCCAGAAACAGGTGCAGCCGCTCGCTGAACACCCCCGGTGAGCTCAAGACGGTACCCAGACTGTCCCAGTGCCGGGCGCTCACGCCGGCCTCCTCGGTGAGCTCGCGCTGTGCGGTGGCGAGCGGGGGCTCATCGGGCTCGAGCTTGCCCGCCGGCAACTCCCACAGCCAGCCGTCGGCAACATAACGGTACTGGCGCAGCAGGCAGATGCGCTGCGAGTCATCGAGCGCCGCCACGGCGGCCCCACCGGGGTGGTGCACCACCTCGAGCAGCGCGCGGTGTCCGTTGGGCAAGAGGACCTCGTCGGTCGTCACGCTGATGATGCGCCCGGTGAAATTCACGGTCTGTTTGTCGGGTTTCATAGTTGCATCGTAGCTAAGTCGCCAGTGCGCATGCATGGCAGGTATAGTCCGCAGCTCTACGACCATGGCTACAACCTCGCACCTCGACCAACTCAACCCGGCGCAACGCAAGGCAGTCACGCACGGTGCAGCGCTTGCCGAGCAGGGCTATACCTCCGGACCGCTGCTGATCGTGGCCGGCGCCGGCACCGGCAAGACCGACACGCTCGCGCACCGCGTCGCGCACCTGGTCATCAACGGGGTATCTCCGGGGCGCATCCTGATGCTCACGTTTACGCGCCGCGCCGCCACGGAGATGCGCCGTCGCGCACACGACATCACGCGCCGCGCGCTGAATGAGGCGGCCGCCGGGGGCCTGAGCGCAAGTATCGCGCAGCGTCTGAGCTGGGCGGGCACCTTCCATTCGATCGGCAACCGGCTGCTGCGCCACTACGCAGCGCACCTGCGGCTCGATCCGCATTTCAGCGTCATCGACCGCAGCGATGCCGCCGACCTCATGGACAGCCTGCGCGAGGAGCTCGGGCTTGCGAGCAAGGCGCAACGTTTCCCGCGCAAGGAGACCTGCCTTCAGATCTACTCCAACAGGGTCAACACGTGCGCTTCGCTCCAGCAGACCCTGGAGCGGCATTATCCCTGGTGTGCGCAGTGGGAGGCGGATCTCGGGCGGCTGTATCGCGCCTATGTGGAGCAGAAGCAGCACGCAAGTCTGCTCGACTACGATGATCTGCTGCTGTACTGGCACACGATGATGGGCGAGGCGCGCCTCGCGCAGCATATCGGGGCGCACTTCGATCACGTGCTGGTTGATGAGTATCAGGACACCAACCGCCTGCAGGCCGAGATCCTGCAGGCGCTGAAGTCAGATGGCGCGGGGCTGGCGGTCGTTGGCGATGATGCGCAGGCGATCTACTCCTTTCGCGCCGCGGCGGTGGAGAACATCCTCGGCTTTGCGGAACGCTTCCAGCCGCCCGCCGAGCTCGTCACGCTGGCGCAGAACTACCGCTCCACCCAGCAGGTGCTCGATGCCGCCAACGCCCTCATGGCCGAAGCTCCGCGCCAGCACCGCAAGTACCTGCTGGCCGCGCGCGGGGAGGGCGCGCGCCCGCGCATCGTCACCGTGGACGAGCTGCAGACGCAGGCGGAATTCGTGTGCACCGAAGTGCTCAAGCGGCGTGAGGCCAACGTGCCGCTCAGACGCCAGGCGGTGCTCTTCAGGAGCGCAAGCCACAGCGACCTTCTGGAAGTGGAGCTGACCAAGCGCAAGGTGCCGTTCGTGAAGTACGGGGGCCTTAAGTTCCTCGAGGCGGCACACCTGAAGGACCTGATGGCGGTGCTGCGCTGGGCGGACAATCCGCGCAACACCTTGGCCGCGTTTCGTACCCTGCAGCTGCTGCCGGGGATGGGTCCGGTGAATGCGCGCGCTGCGATCGAGCACCTGCAGGCGAGCGGCTATGCATTTGCGGCACTGCAGGGCTTTCAACCGCCGCAGGGCTGCGAGCCTGACTGGCGGCGCCTGAGCGAGCTCATGCAAACGCTCAGCGATCCGCAGCTGCCCTGGCCCGGACAGGTGAATATGGTGCGCGAGTGGTACCGGCCGCATTTCGAACGCCTCTACGAGCACTTCCATACCCGGCTCGGGGATCTCGATCAGCTCGAGATGCTCTCGGGGCAATACCCCTCACGCGAGCGCTTCCTCACCGAGCTCACGCTCGATCCGCCCAATGCCACCAGCGATCTGGCGGGGCGCCCGACGCTCGATGAGGACTACCTGGTGCTCTCGACCATCCACTCGGCGAAGGGCATGGAGTGGGACACCGTCTTCGTGCTGAACGTTGTCGATGGCAGTTTTCCTTCCGAGTTCGCCACCGGCAAAACGGAGCTGATCGATGAGGAGCGGCGGCTGCTGTACGTCGCGCTCACGCGTGCGCAGAACGAGCTGCTGCTCATCGCGCCGCTGAAGTTTCACCTGACGCAGCAAGCTCGTCAGGCGGATGGGCACGTGTATGGCGGCCGCAGTCGCTTCCTGACCGAGAAGGTGCTCAAGACGCTCGAGCCGGCGAGCTTCCGCAGCATCGTGTCCGATGGGGCGGATGCGCTGGCGCCCGAGAGCGCGCCGGTCAGTGTCGATGTCAGCGCGCGCCTGCGCGATATGTGGTAGGGCGCTGCGCTGCTAACGCGCAGGCTTCACGAAACGCAGCGTGAAGCGATCGCTCTCGCCGATGGCGGCGTACTTGTCATGATCCCTGGCACCTAGGCGGTAGGTCGGCGGCAGTGTCCACACTCCCTGCTCGTAGTCCTTGGTGTCTTTCGGATTGGCGTTGACTTCGGACTTGGCGACCAGCCGAAAGCCCGCCGCCTCGATCAGGTGGATGGCGAACTCCTCGTTCACGTAACCGCTCTTGGCGTGCGGGTCCTGCGGGGAGGCCGGATTGCCGCGATGTTCGACCACCCCGAGCACGCCACCGGGCTTGAGCGCCTTGTACATGCTGGCAAAGGCCTGGGGCGCAGCGTCCCGTGCCATCCAGTTATGGATATTGCGGAACGTCACGACCATGTCCACCGATCCCGGCGGCACGGCATCGCCCCCGTCGGCGGGAAAGCTGACCACGCTGACGCGCTCGTAGAGATCCGGGCGGGCGGCGAGCGTTGCCCGGTAGTCCGCCAGGCGCTGCGTGATGTGCTTGTCGGTCGGATCGGGGGCGATGACGGCGGCGTAGTACTTGCCCTTCTCGCGCACGAGTGGTGCGATCACTTGCGTGTACCAGCCCGGCTCGGGCCATACCTCGAGCACGCTCATCTCCGGGCGGATGCCGAAGAACAGCAGCGTCTCCTTGGGATGGCGGTAGACATCGCGCGCGCGCTCCTCGGGCGTGCGCTGATCGCCCGCGAGGATCGCGGTGAGCGCATCCGTGGTCGTCTGCCGCGAGCTCGTGGCGGTGCTGCATGCCGCCACCAGCAGCGCGATCCCCACTGCGGCCGCGCCTGCGGCCAGTTTGTGCGTGCCTGGTATCACTTGGTTTTCGCGGAGCACCAACCCCTGGAGCGCGCCAAGCTCCTTGAGGTGCACAAAAAAACCCCGCGCGAGGCGGGGTCTTTTCCGTGGCCCGTGCGCGCGCTCAGCGACGGAACGGGCCGCCACCCTGGCGCGGACGTTGCGGGCGTTCCTGTGCCTCGTTGACGCGTAGCGGCCGGCCGTTCATCTGAAAGCCGTTGAGGGCCTGTATGGCGGTCTGCGCCTCCCCCTGGGCCATATCGACGAATCCGAAGCCGCGCGGTTTGCCGGTTTCCCGGTCGTTGATGAGTTTCACCGATTCCACTTTGCCGTGCCGTTCAAACAGGGTTTTAACGTCCGCCTCGGTGGCGTTGAAGGGCAGATTGCCCACATAAATCGTCGTCATCCGGAGGTCTCTCTTGGGAAAGCGGACAGCGGCGATCCGCACGCGTCGGTCGCATGTACCGCGTGATCAGTCAAACAGGTCAAGGCTTCAAGGCACACGATCGGCAGTTTTAGTCAATGCGCAGCGCTTGGGCCGGCGGCCTGCACCTGCGTTCGCGCACGGATGAGAGGCGCGGGGCGGGAAATAAACTCGACACACTCAAACAAAGCGCACTTCATCCACGACGGATTCGAACGCAAGGTCATGCTACTCCCGGCCCCTGCGGTACGCAAACCAAGACGGGGCCGTACGCACGGCATCGCGCCCACATACCATAATTTGCCGCTCACCGGCGGTGTGCGGGGCGCTCATGCTGCGCATGCACACGCGGCATGCGCCCTCGCATGGGCGAGCCGCTGGAGCGCGGCTTTTATTTAGCTGCTCGGTTAATTATCATGGATGTTAAATATGAGTAGCGACCGCCTGAGTCTCGCGCTGACGGCACTCGCCGATCCGACGCGCCGCGCGATCCTCACGCGCCTTGCGAAAGGGGAGGCGACGGTCAATCAACTCGCAGCCCCCTTCGACATCAGCCTGCCGGCGGTCTCGCGTCACCTGAAGGTGCTCCAGTCCGCAGGACTCATCTCGCGCGGCCGCGACGGGCAGCGCCGCCCCTGTCGTCTCGAACCGCAGGCCCTGCGGGTCGTTGATGGCTGGCTGGAGCGCTACCGGCGCTTCTGGCTTGCGAGCTTCGAGAACATGGATGCCTATCTCGCCGAACTGACCAAGGGCGGCCGCAGTGAACGCAAACCCTGATGAGGCCAGTGGCGCACGCGCCTGCATCTCGTCACGCAAGTACACCGAGCGTCTCGGCCGGGAAGCAGCATGATCACCGTCACCGCGCTCAGGCGGGTACCGCCCTTCGCCCAGGGCGTCGTGCGCGATCTGCGCGTGCGCTGGGCACTGCACGAAGCCGGACTTCCTTACCAGGCGCGGCTGCTGAGCATCGCCGAGCTGGGCTCGAGCACCTACCGTGGGCTGCAGCCCTTCGGACAGGTACCCGCCTACGAAGAGGACGGACTGGTGCTCTTTGAGTCCGGAGCCATCGTGTTGCACATCAGCGCGCGCAGCGCCGCTTTGCTGCCGACGGATGAGCGGGGCAGGGCGCGCGCCGTCGCCTGGGTCTTCGCCGCGCTCAACTCCATCGAGACGGCGGTGCAGCAGCTGGCAGAGCTGGATCTGTTCTATGCCGCTGAGCCCTGGGCGCGCGAGCACCGTCCGGCGCTCGAGCAGCGGGTGCGCTTGCGGCTAAGGGAGCTAGCTGCCTGCCTCGGCGATCGAGCGCACCTCGAGGAGCGCTTCACGGCCGGAGATCTCATGATGACCACGGTGCTGCGCATCCTCAGGCACACGCAGCTCGTGGCAGCCGAGCCGGTGCTGGGCGCCTACCAGGCGCGCTGCGAGGCGCGTCCGGCGTTTCAGCGCGCGTTGCAGGAGCAGCTGGCGGATTTTGCCTGAGACGCCTCAGGCGCCCGCGGGCTCAAGGTAGGCGTAGCCGTCGAGCTCGCTTTCGTAAAAGCGCTTGAGCGCCTGGCTCTCCGCGATCGTCATGCGCCCATCGCGGATCGCACGCTCGCAATCGCGCGCCAGCGCCGGATACAGCTCCGCGACGTCGTATTCCATGTACTCGAGCACCTTGTTGGCGGTGTCGCCCTTGACGATCTCCTCGATCCACCACCCGCCCTCGTCGTGCAGCCGCACGTGCACCACGTGGGTGTCACCGAACAGGTTGTGCAGGTCCCCGAGGGTCTCCTGGTAGGCGCCCACCAGAAACGCCGCCAGGTAGTATTTCTCGTCGGTCTTCAGCTCGTGCAGCTCGAGGGTGCGCTTGACGTCGCGCAGCGAAACAAAATGATCGATCTTGCCGTCGGAGTCGCAGGTGATGTCCGCGAGCACCGCGGTGCGCGTCGGGCGCTCGTCCAAGCGGTGGATCGGCAGAATCGGGAACAGCTGGTCGATCGCCCAGCTGTCTGGCAGCGACTGGAATATCGAGAAGTTGCAGAAATAGGTGTCCGAGAGAATCGATTCCAGGTCCTCGAGCTCCTCGGGCAGCCGCTCGAGCTTGCGGCATGAATCGCGGATCTTCGCGCAGGTCGCCCAATAGAGCCGCTCGGCGAGCCCGCGGAACTCAAGCGACAGCAGACCGAGATTGAACATCTGCTGCACCTGCTCGCGCGCGGTGAGTGCGTCGTGATAGCACTCCACCAGGACCCGCTCGCTCACCGTGCGGTAGGCCTCGAACAGATCGAGCACCGGCTGCGGCGGCTCCTCCGCGCCGTTGAAGTCCTCGGCGCGATCGCCGGTGACGCGGAACTTGTCGAGGGCCGAGGAGCCGAGCGCATCGAAGATCAGCACGCTGTGGTAGGCGGCCACCGCGCGCCCGGACTCGCTGATGATCATCGGGTGCGGGATGTCGCGCGCGTTGCATACGTTCGCGACGCGGTACACCACATCGCTCGCGTACTCATTGAGCGTGTAGTTCATCGAGGAGGCGAAGTTGGTGCCGCTGCCGTCGTAGTCGACGCCGAGCCCCCCGCCGACGTCGATGTATTGCAGCCCCGCACCCATGAGCTTGAGTTCCGCGTACACGTGTGCGAGCTCGTTGATGGCTTCCTTGATGCGGCGGATGTCCTGCAGCTGGCTGCCGGGATGGCAGTGCACGAGCTGCAGGCAGTCGAGCATGTCACGTGACTTCAGCACGTTGAACAGCTCGAGAATCTCGGTGATGAACAGGCCGAACTTCGACTTCTCGCCGGCCGAGGCGCTCCAGCGTCCGGAGCCCTCGGTGAAGAGCTTGACGCGCACCCCGATGCGCGGGCGCACCTGGTAGGCCTCCGCGTGCTTGAGGATGAGCCCCAGCTCCTCGAAATTCTCCACCACCGGAATGATGGTGCGGCCGAGCTTGGTGGCGAGCGTCACTGCCTCGATATAGCTGTCGTCCTTGAAGCCGTTGCAGATGATCAGCCGCTCGGAGGCGTTCTCGGTCATGGCCATGACCGCCAGCAGCTCGGGCTTGGAGCCGACTTCGAGCCCGAACCCGAACTCCTTGCCGTAGCGGTAGACCTCCTCGACGACCAGACGCTGCTGGTTGACCTTGATGGGGAAGACCGCCGCGTAGCGGTTGCGGTAGTCGTTCTCGGTGATCGCCTGGGCGAACGCCTCGTGTATGCGCCGCAGGCGGTGCGCGAGGATGTCCGAGAAGCGCACCACGACCGGTGTCGTCAGATCGCGGGCCTTGAGTCCCTCGACCACCTCGTACAGGTCAATCTCATGCCGCTCGGTGGTGTCCGGCCGCACGACCACGTGTCCGCTCGAGTTGATGCTGAAGTAGCCCTTGCCCCAGGCATTCACATGATAGAGATCGAGGGAGTCCTCGATCCGCCACGGCTGTGCGGGATTGAACTTGCGAGTGCCGTTGACGACGCTCTTGGGATCGGCTGCCACGGCGCGTTATATCAAAATTAGGTGTGAAGTAAGAGTGGTTCAGCCATCAGTTTCGGGACCGAGCGCGACGGCGTGAGCCGGATCACGGATCCACTCGCTCCAGGATCCGGCGTACAAGCGTGCACCGCTCAAGCCTGCGACCTCGAGCGCGAGCAGATTGTGGCAGGCGGTGACGCCCGAGCCGCACATCGCGATCACCTGCGCGGGCGCAGCGCCGCGCAGGGTCTGCTGCCAGCGACGGCGCAGCTCTTCCGGCGCGAGGAATCGTCCCTGCGCGTCGGTGTTGGCGGCGAAGGGGTGGCTGCGTGCGCCGGGGATGTGTCCGGCCACCGGGTCGATGGTTTCGTTCTGCCCGGCGAAGCGATCGGCGCTGCGCGCATCTACCAGGAGGCTCTCCCCGCGCGCGAAGGCGCCGGCTTCAAGCGATGCGGCGACCTGTGCGCTGCTGACGAGCCGCGCTGCATCCGGCGCGGGTATGAAGCGGCGCGTGGCGCGGGTGTCGGGGGTGGTGCCCAGCGCCAGACCGGCGCGCTGCCAGGCGGCAATGCCGCCATTGAGCACCGCCGCCCGCTCGTGACCCAGCCAGCGCAGCAGCCACCAGAGGCGCGCGGCGAAGGCCCCGCTCCCCTGGTCGTAGGCGATCACCTGCACCGTGGCGTCAATGCCGAAGCGGCCGAAGGTTGCGGCGAGCACCTCGACCTGCGGCAGCGGATGGCGCCCGCTGGAGGGGGTGCGCGGGCCGGACAGATCCTGATCGAGGTCGGCGTAGCGGGCGTGGGGAATGTGCCCGGCGGCCCAGGCGCGCGCGCCGTAAGCCGGGTCCGCCAGATCGAAGCGGCAGTCGATGATCGCCCACTCGGGATCCTCCAGGTGGGCGGCCAGTTGTGCGGGCTCGATCAGCGTCGTGGCCATGTGGTGCATTTTCGGCATCCCGGGGTTGTCGTTACAATCGTGGCACTACCTCGTGCGAGGCGAGCGATGGCAATCGAGGTTTTCTGGGGCAGCGGCAGCCCCAACGCGTGGCGCGTCCTGCTGGCGCTCGAGCACAAGCGGCTGCCCTACGTAAGCCATCTGCTGCAGTTCTCCAAGCAGGAGCACAAGTCCCCGCAGATGCTCGCCCTCAACCCGCGCGGACGGGTGCCGGTGCTGAAGGATGGCGACTACGTGTGCTTCGAATCCCTCGCGATCCTCTATTACCTCGACCTCAAGTACCCGCACCCGCCGATCTTCGGGCGCACGCCGGAGGAGGCCGGTACCATCATGCGCGTCATCTGCGAGTATCAGGCGTACATCGAGCCGCAGCTCACCACGATCTGTCGTGGGGTGTTCTCCGGCAAGGCTGATCTGGATGGCGATGAGATCACCGCAGCGATGCATGCGGCCGCAAGCGAGGCGCGTACCATCGAGGGGCGGCTGTCGAAGTCCGACTGGATCGTGGGGGAGTCGTACTCGGCGGTCGACATGGTGCTCTTCCCCGGCATCCAGCTGTTGAAACGCGCGCTCGAAAGACCGCAGGCGCGCGCCCTGTCCTCGCGCTTCATGCCCGTTGAGGTGAACTACCCGGCCCTCGGTCGCTGGCTCGGGCGCGTCGCCGCGCAGCCCGGGTACGAGCGCACCTACCCGCCGCACTGGCGCGCAAGCTGAGGCCGCCCCGGCCGCAGGCAGCTGCGCGGAAAATTGAGCCGCGCCCATCCGATTGCTACGCTGCGCCTTCCGCACTGGCGTTGTGCCCCCGATCAGGACCACTTAAGCATGCATCATGAGTGAGCAACAACAGATTCACGTCGAGTTTCCCGGACGCATCCTGTTCATCGGTTTCGGCAGCATCGGCCAGGGAGTGCTGCCGCTCATCCTGCGGCACATCGGCATCGCGCCCGAGCGCATCACCATCGTGAGCGCGGAGGACAAGGGCGCCAAGGAGGCCTCCAGCTACGGCATAAAGTTCGTCCAGGAGCGCCTGACGCGTGAGAACTACCGGCGCGTGCTCAATCCGCTGCTCGGGCGCGGGGACTTCCTCATCAACGTGTCGGTGGAGGTCTCGAGCCTCGCGCTCATCAAGCTGTGCTGGGAAAAAGGCGCGATGTACCTGGATACCTGCCTCGAGCCCTGGCCGGGCGGCTACACCGATCCGACCGTGCCGGCCGGACGGCGCACCAACTACGCCCTGCGCGAGGAGGCACTTGCGCTGCGCGCCGGCAACGAGCGCGCGCCCACTGCGGTACTGACCCACGGGGCCAATCCCGGGCTGGTGTCGCACTTCGTAAAGCAGGCGCTGCTCAACATCGCCTCCGACACGGGGGTGGAGGCCGGCAAACCAGCCTCGCGCGCCGAATGGGGCGAGCTCGCACGCCGACTGGGGGTGAAGGTCGTGCACATCGCCGAGCGCGATACGCAGGTGTCGCGCATCCCGAAGCAGCCCGGGGAGTTCGTCAACACCTGGTCGATAGACGGTTTCGTCAGCGAGGGTTCGCAGCCGGCGGAGATGGGCTGGGGCTCGCACGAGCGCAATTTCCCGCGCGACGGCAAGCGCCACGACTTCGGCTGCATGGCGGC
>Ga0302324_100001308_pt1 | contig 60875 bp, 63 predicted proteins | sample Palsa_T0_1_FD_201949 | JGI IMG/M metagenome (GOLD analysis project Ga0302324, IMG submission 201949) | Peat permafrost microbial communities from Stordalen Mire near Abisko, Sweden - Palsa_T0_1 | ecosystem: Environmental > Terrestrial > Soil > Palsa > Peat permafrost | place: Sweden: Abisko...
TAAGAACCGAAGCCACCTGAGTGTGAGAGGTCAATATGGAGATCGGATTGACGCCAGCCCTGACTGTCCATCCCTACCGAAGAAATTTTGGCCGGTTTCGCTAAATGGCGAACTTTGGCTCGGCAGAGCTGAAACCTCAATCCGTTCAAAATTTGGTGCCCCGTCCAAAACCATCGAAAACTGGGAACAGTTCTACTACTCAGGGAAGACGAGGGGTGATGGCAAATGCGCTCCAGATGGGTACGACGTAATAAATGGGTTCTCAATTAAGATTGAGGGCGGCGTCGTAAGAGACGTTGAGGCCACTCAGGTTACGAGCTGCTAGGATCTTCGGCGCGAAATTAGCGACCCATCAGACACCACGCTGCACTCGAAGCCACTCGCGCCGGATAATTTCGACGCTCATAGTTACGATTTGCCCGACGATCTTTTGACCCTCGCTCTGTAACTCATCTTCGGCTGAGGTTGTCAGAAATCGGGCGAGAAGACCATTCATTACTTCGATCAACCGCTGATGTTCCTGCTCGAGCGGATTGATCATCAGCCTGATTTTGTTGGCGGTATAGACCAGTTTCTCATACGACGACAAGAATGCTGACTCGGCCTGAACCACTATCCGGCCGTCCCTCACAATCTTTTCCCGGACTTGAGCCGAGGTCGCGAGATCGGAACAGAAGTGTGCGATCAGGTCTCTAAACTCATCAATCCATCGTTGCCGATTTGCCGATCGGACATTGACTTTAAACTGAGATCGGGAAATTTGCCGCACGAATCAAACCGTGGCTCCTGCCCGGCCGGATCGCGATCGTGGTGGTCCGGTTCTGGCCCGCATCTGCAAACGAACAGGGATGAATCCATCTCTGTGGTGGCCGCAACAGGACAGGCTCAGCCCGCTTATGTTGGTGGCCAGTTGGGGCCTACGGAGCCCATGAGATAACAGGCATCCGTTTGCGATGCAACCAAAGGCCCGTGATCAGTGCCAGTGTGTGCGAAAGACTCGTCAGTGTCTTCGAGCCCGATGGGCCGGCTCACTGCCCGTTCGCCAGCGCCTGAGCTTGCGCCAGCATTTGGTCCAGCGCCGGGCGTCTGAAGAGCCTGCCATTCAGAACAACGGCTTGGATTGCGCGAGTGTTGTGAATATCGGCCAGCGGGTCTTTGTCGAGTAAGACAAGATCTGCAACCTTGCCAACCTCGACAGTGCCTCGCCGGTCGAGTTGACCGATGAATTGAGCTGCGTTGCGGGTGGCGGCCTGCAGGGCGGCGAGCGGAGACATGCCGGCATCGACCAGCAACGCCAGCTCGTCATGGATACCAAAGCCCGGGAAGCAATGCGGGTTCATGGAGTCAGTGCCGGCCAGGATTGGAACCCCTGACCTGTACATCAGACCCACGATTTTCATGGATTCGTCGAACTGGACCTTCGATAACTCAACGAGGGCGGTTCGGGGCTCGGGAGGGTAGTACTTGTAATAGCCGTCGTTCCATTTTGACCGCACCTCTTTGCTCAGATACTTCAATCGTGGGTCATTCGTGTCCAGAGGTTCGTCGATCTGCGCTTTGAGCAAGGTAAGTGTAGGCGTCTGCCAGGTCCCATTCTTGATGAACAAGGCAAACAGCGAATGGGCGGTCGCTTCGTCGAACGTTTCCACAATGTGGGCATTAACCTGGATGATGCTCTTGCCGGCATCCATCTTTTGGGCCATGGTCGCACCCGGCGCCCGGAACAGGGCTTCGAGCCTTTGCAGTTCGGCGATGCTGGCCTCCTCATCTCTGGAAGAACCTAATGCGACTTGGGTCAGATGCTCGATGCTTTTCTGGCCAGCCCCGGATGCTTCAGCTGCAGTGACCGATTCCGGTGCATGGCCTTCGAATGGAATGCCAATCTTGTGGGCTTCGTCGGCGATCGCAAAGTAGGCCTCGCGCGACAACTTGCTGTAGACCTTGATGAAGTCTGCGCCGCGCTGCTGCTGCTGATCGACCACCTCGCGCCCTTGCGCTGCGTTCGTGACGACGATGGAATCGGGCCAGACCGGGTTTGGCCCATCAACTATTGGGCTGCCCAGGTAGATCGTCGGTGATGGATCTGTCGCGGAGGTCTGCGTCGCGCGCCACGCATTAGCATCGGGCGGACCTGACATGTCACGCACGCCCAGAACTCCGTTGGCCAGGAACAGCAGGTGACTCCAAGGAGCCCGTGTATCTGAGGCGCCATGCACGTGCATATCCCACAAGCCCGGAATGAGAAACTTGCCGCTGCCGTCAAAGCTCAGGGCACCGTTTGGAATATGAATTTTATTCGCCGGACGCACGGCCACGATGCGATCACCATCGATGACCACACTCATATTCGGTTGTGCGGCTCGCCCCGTGGCGTCAATCACCGTGATGTGGCTTATCACGAGCGGCTGGGACCAGCCTCGAATACTCCACGAGGCCATCACGATGATTAGGGCCAGCGTGAAAGACAGAGAGTGCTTAGGTAACGGCCGAAATCGTTTTGACGCCGACTTTGGTATGACAATGCAGCTCATTCTTGTTCTCCCTGTCTTGGCTGACTGTAGTGGCGGCACATTCGGTCACACCGAATATGGGCCCCGACGAGTCAGCAGCAGATCCATCTGCGGTCCGGCGCCCGATTTGGCGGCGCACCACCAACACAACTGAAATATCAGTATATCTTCTATCGGGACCGAACCAACAGCGAGCAGGGCGTTTGCCGCCAGGCTAGATCCGCTGGTCTACTTTGATGAGTCGCCAATAAGCCTCCATGGGAAATTCCGATTGGCGGCCCGGCTCGCGAGGTTGACCCGGCAGTCGAGCGATAAAAAGCGCGGCGTTGCCGTCTGCCCTGCATTGAGCATGTAAGAGACGCCAGTGGCGGCCTCCCGACGGTTGAAGTCCGACACCACGAAATCTGGCTAAAGCCGCTCAGTCAGGAATTTGCGAGGGCATCCAAGCAGGCAGCCGCCTAATGGTCAACGACTGCTTCCTGCGAAACCACTCCTACCATTAATGTGCGGGCGGCTGATCGATCCAGCTCCACTCCTTGCTGGACGCGCGGCAGCCGCCATTCCCGTAGCCCTTCCAGGCACGCCCCCGTAGAATCTTCCCCGGCAAATCGCCGGTGGGTTCCCCATCCTTCAGCGCCAGCTTGCCGTTGATGAAAACGTCGGTGACGCCGGTGGCATATTGCATTGGCTTCGCGTAACTGGAGTGATCCTGAATCGTATTCGGATCGAAAATCACCACGTCCGCGAAGTTCCCGGCACGCAAACAGATCGGGCGACGTAAAGCGTAACAATGGGCCCGGCGATTGAGGCAATAAGTGCCGTAAGAGCGCTAACGAAGCTGACAAGCGTAGCGTCAATCATTTTGTTAGACCTGGTAAGGAGATTCGAGGGGTTGGTCGAGGCTCGCTCCGAATTGAAGTGAGCCTCGACTGTATCGTCGTGACCGAGCTTTCTGGTGATGCTAGCGGCTAGCCAAACCGATTTGCGCGGGCAGCCAGGCAACGGCCCTGTCGATCACCTCGCCCATCTTCGATGGACCTCCTAAGACGCCACAATGTCCGATGCCCGGAATCAGATACACCTCGGTGTTGCGGCGGCCTTTAAAAACCAGCGTATCGGCTTGCGGGACGAAATAGTCGTTCGCACCGTTGATGACGAGCATTGGAGCGTTATCCGCCCGATCCAGCAGAGATCGCCGCGAGAACTGTTGTACCGCCGCCATGAAGTCCGCGGTCGTCGGCTCATGGTCGAACCCCATGTCATTGCCGATAATGCCGGGCATGCCGAAAGGCAGGTTCTGCGCGTTTTCTGTCCCCCAGGCCTTATCAACTGGGCCGCCGTTCACGATGGCGGCATCGACCGCGCCGGTTAGCCCCGTCATTGCGGAGAAGTTGCCGCCGAAAGAAAATCCGAGATGCGCGACCTTTCCGTTGCCGAGCTTGCGTGCTTCCTTCACGATGCCGAGCACGAGTTCGTCACCTTTGATGGAAAGTGGGATAGTGCTTTCACCCGTCCCTGCAATGTCGAAGCCCAATACCGTAATGCCGAGGCGTTTGGCCAATTGCACGTAGACCGGGTGCAGACCCATTTTGAAGGTATCGACGCCGCCGGTGTATATCAGTACCGGCGCGCTCGCATACTCGCCCGTCGCTGAAAACAGATGCACCGGTGTGCTCACGGTGCCGCCTTGATAGGGAATCGCCAGCGTTCTGCGCTCGAATTTGACGGGGAAGCCCGGTGCCGCCTTGAGGTAGCACTCAAGCTGATTTTGCTGCGCCTTGCGCCGCGCATCGGTGGCGAGGCAGGGAAATATCGCAAAACCGTAGGCGAACGATGCGAGAAGCGGGTTCCCCGCTTCCAAATATTTCCGCGCGATTGCCGACCATTCGTACGACCAGCCGCCCGGTGCATCGGCCCACATGTCTTTGATGGTGGTTCGCAACGCATCGGCATCTGCTTTCGGGATGCCGAAGGCAATGAACTGGCTATAGCGGTCTTCGAAACAGGTGGCGGGGCTGAGGTTGTAGGTGTAGCTCATGGCGAATCTCCTGTCGGGTTGACGTTCTCGGCTATCGGGGCCGGTGATTGCCAAGTTATCCGCCCTCGAAGCGTGAGTCGTTCGGGAACGGTCCGGAAACGGTCTGGATTGGGCCGCGAGCAACCGTGCGTCGATAGCCAATGCCGAGGGTTCCAGCTCTCTGGACCTCGCGAGCGGAGTGCCTTCGGCGCAGCGACATCGAGCGGAAGTCGGGCGGTGCCAGACCGGCATCCACGGACGGAGGTGGATGGGTATCCGAGTCGGTTAGGACCGTCATGTGGCGGCGCAGCAAACGCCTGGATTTGTGCCGCCTCCATGCCGACCGCGCGATGGATAACGAGCGCCAGGAGCAGAATCCTGCTGCGCCGAAAGCCGCTCGCATGCCGGCGCCAGAGCGCACTCAGGCATCACTATCGGTGGCGCCGGCAGCGACACCGTTGCTAGGCTGGGGATCCGGGGCACCCGCAGTCTGAGGTCGCAAGCATTAGTGTCATCGCACCGCCGCTGTGTGTTCGATTCGGCACATTCGAGCTGGACGAAGCGGACGCGCGCCTGAAGCGCGACGGTCGCCCCATCGCATTGCCACCCAAGGCCTTCGGCGTGCTGTGCGCGCTCGTCCGTCAACCCAAAGCCTTGGTGACCAAGAACGCACTGCTTGATGCGGTCTGGGGTCATCAGCATGTCAGCGAATCTGTCCTGAAGACCGTCATCAGCCAGATCCGCTCGGCTCTCGAGGACGATGCCAGTCACCCACGCTTCGTGGAAACCGCCTCTCGGCTAGGCTATCGCTTCGTCGGCACCGTCGGCAGCAGCGCCGAACCCACTTTGCCTGCGGTTACGGCGCCATCCCAAAACGTATTTATCGGTCGCGAGTCCGAGTTGGCAAGGTTGCAGGCGGGTTGGGAACGTGTCGCAGCGGGGCGGCACCAACTGATGTGGATTGCCGGCGACGCGGGCGTCGGAAAAAGTACGCTGATCGAGACTTTTGTTACTCGCTCCGGCGCGACGTCCATCGCCCAGGGACAGTGCATAGACCAGTTTGGCGCGGGTGAGCCTTTCCTGCCGGTTCTGCAAGCCCTGGGGGACCTGTGTCGTGCGTATCCGGACTTGGTCAGCTTGATGCGCGCGTGTGCACCCGCCTGGCTTCTACAGCTCCCCTGGCTACTGGAGGAGAGCGAGCGCGGTTCGCTGACCCGTGAACTTACCGGTATCAGCCCCGAGCGCATGTTGCGTGAATTCCAGGAGCTGATGATCCGCTTCACCGCGCAGCGGCCGCTGCTGTTTATCATCGAGGATCTGCATTGGGCGGATCCCGCGACATTGAGGCTGATAGATCACTTTGCCCGCCAGCGCTTTGCCGGTCAGGTCTTGTGGGTCGGCACGTTCCGGTTAACTCAGGTGATCGCCGAGGGGCATCCGCTGCAGGCACTACGCCAGGAGTTGCGGTTGCATCGGCTCTGCGACGAGATCGTTCTCGACTGTTTCACCGAGCTGGAGGTACAGCAGTACCTGCAATCGCGCGAATTGCAGGCTAGCCACTCCGAAGACTTCGTCAGGCGTGTTCATTCGCACACTGACGGCTTGCCGCTTTTCGTCGCTAACGTCGTCGAGGCCCTGCGGACTCTGCACAAGCCCAGCACGAGTTCAGCGGCGTTGCCCGTGCCCGAGGATCTGATGGACGCGGTCGAGCGGCGTATTGCGCTGCTAACGGAAGATGTCGTCGCATTGCTGGAGGCCGCCGCGGTGTGCGGCCGGCTTTTCCGGGCGCGTGTAGTGGCCTCAATGCTCGATCGCCCGTACGCAGAGATCATCGAAGCCTGTGACCGGCTGGTCCGGCAGCAGTATTGGCTGCGGCATGCGCTCACACTGGATCTGAATGACGGCTCACTGGATTCGCAGTATGCGTTCCGGCACGCCATTTACCGGCACGTATTCTACTTACGTATCAGCGGCGCGCGGCGCGTGCTTCTACACCGGCAATGCGCCCGAGCTCTCAAGGAGGGTGAAGCGCTTGGTTCCGACCCTTCACCGGCTGAACTGGCCTATCACCACGAGCAAGGCCACGAAATGGCCGAGGCGATACGCGCCTATGCGCTTGCGGCCCGCACTGCGTTACGCAGCTTTGCGCCGGGTACAGCTCAGGAGCACTGCGAGAATGCGCGAAAGCTGTTACCGCAGATTCTCGACATCAACCAGCGACACGGGCTTGAGCTGGGCGTTGAGAGCGCACGTGGGGCGGCTTTTTCGCAGCTCTATGGCGTTGGTTCCTCGGAAACTCGCGCCGTCTTCGAACGGGTATATGAACTGTGTGAACTGCTGCCGCAGCATCCCGCGAAGGTCGCGCTGCTGAGCGGCTACGGTGGGTCGCTGTTCCTCCGTGCTGAATATGCAAAGCTTGAGAGGCTGGCCGAGCAGCTCGATGCTCTCCAACGCGACGATCTGATTACCTTGCCGTTCTTTAGGTCTATCTTTCGCGCCATTGCGACATCGGCACGCGGCGAATGCCGTGTGGCCACGGAATGGTGGCTGCGAACTATCACGATCTGCGAAGGGATCACCGATCGCCGGGCTTACGATGGGTTCACGCTAGATCCAGAAGTAGGGGCACGCGCGAACGCCGTGCGAACGCTCTTCGAACGCGGACTTTATGATCGGGCGCGAGCCGAACTGGAGCATGCCGTGGGTCTCGCGCAGCAGATCGGCCAGCCTCTTACTCGTTCGCTCGCGCATTGGCGGGCGGGAATGCTCGAAGTCCGGTTCGAAAATCCACAAGGCGTCCTGAAACACGCAGAAGCTCTGCAAAAGATTGTAGAGACGACCACAGTGACACAGGGTGATGGGCCCGCCCGCTACCTTCGTGGCTGGGCGCTGGCCCGGCTGGGAGATCCCAAGGTGGGTCTGGAGCTGATCCATGACGGTCTCGAGCGGCACTTACGCATCGGCGCGATCGCCAACTCTACCGAAGTGATGGGCTATGCAGCCGAGGCCATGGTATTGGCGGGCGATTGGACGGCGGCCGAACGACAGCTGACCACGGCGTTCGACCGCGCTCGTGATCTGGGCGAGTGGGTTTATTCGCCCATGCTGATGCTCCTTCAGGCGCGTGTGGCTGAAGGACGGGGCGATTCAGCCTTTGCACTACGCCGACTGCGTGAAGCAGTCGCGACCGCGCGTAAGCAAGAGGCCCCCGGATTCGAACTAAAAGTCGCCTGCGCGCTTGCCCAGCACCCCGATGGCATGCCTGAGGATCGGGTTGCGCTGGCCGATCTGCTCAAAAAGCTCCCCGAGGGGCACGACACGCCTGATGTCATTCGCGCGCGGTCGCTTTTAGCCTAATCCAGACCGTTTCCAGACCGTTCCCGAACGACTTCCCGCTCAACCGTCGGTAACTTGCCCTCCATCAAAGGAAGGGCAATACCGTGATCCTCGCCAGTCAACCTACCTACCCGCACTCTCGTACGTACGTCCTGAAGCTGCACTGCGACGCCGCACCGGCGGAAGGGCACTTCATAGGCCTCCTCGAGAACGTCGCCACTGGAAAGCGCTTCGGCTTCTCCAATGCTGAAGAGTTGATTGCGACCCTCGTCCGCGACGCGCTCGCTTCAAGTACCCAAACCGACATCTCTTGAGTCGAATCAGCCCTGCAACCGAATAGGAGTGGCACATGACCTCGAAACTTGAATCCGATCCCCGTCTAGATCCCCGGATCAAAAAAGTGTTCGCCGGCATGCCGACGCCCGCGGAAAAGCCGAATGTGTCGAGCCGCGAAGAGTTGCTCGCACAGGAAAACACGCCGGCGGCTCTGGCCGCCCTGGCCCGCCAAGCGGCCTTTTTCGATTCGATGGACAGCGAGGTGATCGCACCGTCAGCGGGATTGAGCGTGCGCACCGAGACGCTCACTTCCTCGCCTGACGGCAACACGATCAAGATCCAGTACATCCGGCCGGATAACGACAAGACGTTGCCTTGCGTTTATTACATTCACGGCGGCCGCATGGAGATGAGCTCCTGCTATGAGGGGAACTACAAGACCTGGGGCCGCATGATTGCCGCCTACGGCGTCGCGGTGGCCATGGTTGAGTTCCGCAACTCGGTGCATTCCTCTGCTGTATCAGAAATCGCCCCATTTCCCGCTGGCTTGAACGATTGCATCTCGGGGCTCAAGTGGGTACACGCGAATGCAACCAGTCTCAAGATTGATACGAAGCGCGTCATCGTCGCTGGAGAAAGTGGCGGCGGCAATCTGGTCCTCGCCGTAGGTATGAAGCTGAAGCAGGATGGCGAACTGGGTCTGATCCAGGGCATCTACTCCTTGTGTCCCTATATCGCCGGCGAGTGGCCGCAGTCGCAGTTCCCCTCTTCCATCGAAAATGAGGGCATCGTGCTCAACTTCGGGGATAACCGCGCCACCATGGCTTACGGCATCGAGGCGTTTAACGCCCGCAACCCGCTCGCATGGCCCAGCTTCGCCAAGCGAGAGGATGTCGAAGGGTTTCCGCCGACGGTCATCAGCGTCAACGAGTGCGATCCGTTGCGCGATGAGGGCATCGCCTTCTACCGACTTCTGATGAATAGCGGGGTTTCGGCGCGTTGCCGCCAAATGATGGGCGCCTGCCACGGCATCGAGATCCTCCTGCCGGCTATATGTCCCGATATCGCCCGCTCGACTGCCGGCGACATCGCCAACTTCGCCATCGGATGACCACGACACTCCAATACACACGACACCATTCATAAGGGGCCTACCAATGAACACTCAATCACTCGCGCAAGGCGCTTCCATACCTGCTTCATCGGCGTCGAGCGCTGGGGCTGCAACGCCAGCACAATCAGTGCTCGCGCCCAACACCGGTACCGACGCACTGCTTTTCAAGGACGATCCTCAATTCTGGTTTGAGATCTCCCGCTTGTTTGGAGCTGCGGACTACGGTGGGGCTCTGTTTGGCGAGGTGATCGCTATCGCCAAGAACATTAAGTCCGGTGACTACGATAGTTGGTACGATGCCAACAACGCTTTCGCCGATCGCCTCGCCGATGAAGCCGCCGGTCAACTCCGGAAGGGCCACAAAATCAGCGCCCGGGACAATTACCTGCGAGCCTGTAGCTACTATCGGAGCGCCGAGTTTTTCCTACACGCCAATCCGGAGGATCCGCGCGTCAAGCGTGCTTACGAGCGATCCGTCGCTAGCTACAAGGCAGCCGGGGCCCTTTTCACGCCCGCAATCGAAGCCGTGGAAATTCCCTACGAAGGGACGACGCTGCCAGGGTATTTCCATCCGGTCGACAATTCCGGTACGCCTCGTCCCACGCTCATATTGGACAACGGCTTCGACGGGTCCGCAGAGGAAATGCACTGGATGGGCGCGCGTGCTGCAGTCGAACGCGGCTTCAATGTATTGGTATTCGACGGTCCAGGTCAGTTCGGAACCGTTCACCGGCAAGGGCTCCATTTCCGGGCGGACTGGGAAAAGGTCGTCACACCCGTGGTGGACTATGTACTGACGCGTAAAGACGTCAATCCGGGGAAGATTGCCCTTCACTGCGTAAGCCTCGGCGGATACCTGGCGCCGCGCGCAGCCGCTTTCGAGCACCGTCTCGCGGCGTGCATTTCCGACGATGGTGTTTACGACTACGGCATCGCGCAGCTCTCCGGGATTCCGGCCGATAAGCGCGAGGAAGTTCTTGCCGCCTTGTCCGCTCCGAGTGCGCCGCAACTCGACGCGATGTTGGAAAACGCCATGAAGACAAACAGTGTTGCACGATGGGCATTCACTCATGGCATGTACGCTTTTGGCGTAGACACCCCGCGCGCCTATCTGGCCGCCGCGCAGGCCTTCCATATGCGTGACGGAATCGCCGAGCAGATCAAGTGTCCAACGCTTGTCTGCGAGGCGGAAAAAGATCTGTTCTTCCAAGGCCAGGCGCAGCAGTTATTCGACCACCTCACATGCCCCAAGACCTTAATGAGATTCACCGACGCCGAAGGCGCAGGCGCCCATTGCGAGGCAGGCGCGAGCCGCCTTGCCTATGGCCGTATGTATGATTGGTTGGACGAAACACTGTCGGCCACGAAGTAGTTCGAACCGCGGCATAAATCGCGCGGCACCGTAGCGACCCGGTTGGAAGTGGGAATTCCAGCCGGCGTTGTCGGCAGCCGCGGACGCCATGCACAGCCAATTTGGCTTGACTCAGGCCACGCCAGACAGGAGCACACCTATGCGAGCACTCATCAAGCGCAAACGCTCGACCATCTCGGCGACGTTACCTACCCTTTGATAGGAGGCCTTCGCATGCGCACTCTCATTGGGCCAACCCTTCTGGCCAGCAATTCAATCCAACCCCAAAAGAAGCCCTTCGAGATCTACGATACTCGGCTGGCTGGATTTACTCTGCGTGTGCAGCCTAGCGGCGCGCGCTACTATTACGCCCGCTTCGGCAGGAACCGGCGCTTTTCCTTAGGCAAGGTGGGGTCAATCCACCCTGACGAGGCACGCGACCAATGTCAGCGAATCCTTGGAAACATTGCCTCGGGCCGCCATCCACAGGAAGGCTTGGCCGGTGGGGCCGGCATGACACTCGGCCGGTTCCTGACCGAGACCTACGAGCCTTGGGCCCGGGCCAACCGCCCCCGCACGGCGCGCAACACGCTTGAGAAAGTGCGATTCCTGTTCAAGTCTTGGATGGCCGAACCCCTTTCAGCGATCACGGTCGAGCGACTGGAGCTGTGGAAAGGACGCCGCCTCGGCAGCGGCATCAAGCCTACAACCGTGTTGCGCGAGCTCTTTGCCCTCTCTAGCGTGCTGTCGCGCGCGGTTCGCGTCGGTCAACTCATCAACAACCCCGTCCGCCTCGTGGAGAAACCCCGCTTCGATCGACGCCCACGGGTCCGATTCTTGAGCCTGGAGGAAGAGTCAAGATTGCGAGCCATGCTGGCTGAGCGCGACCAGCAATTAATAGCGGCGCGCCAGTCCGGCAACGCGCACCTGCACAGCCGCGGCAAGCCTGCACTGCCTGAACTGCCGCACTTTGGTGATCACCTGACGCCTGCGGTTCTGCTGTCGATTAACACGGGATTGAGGATGGGCGAGACGCGCCGCCTGCGGTGGGATTGGATCGACCTGGAGCGGCGTTGGCTGACGGTGGACGGTGCCCACGCGAAGACACGCCAGACCCGCCACGTACCGCTCAATGAAGAGGCGCATCTGATCCTCAGCAATTGGCGCGAGCAGGCCGGTCGTGGCAAGCAGGCGTTTCAGGTCGCGACTTGCTTCAAGACAGCATGGGGTCACTTGCTCAAGAGGGCCGGCATTGTGGGGTTCCGGTGGCACGATCTGCGTCATCACTTTGCTTCGCGCTTGGTGCAGTCAGGCGTTCCACTCAACACGGTGCGCGATCTGCTCGGTCATGCCTCGGTGGCCATGTCGCTGCGGTATGCGCACCTCGCTCCCGACCAACGCTGCGAAGCGGTCGCGCGGCTGGATGACAAACCGCTGTACTCCGTCGCTTTCCTGCTGCCCGGGCGCGATCCACGAAACCCAGTGACGCCTCTGGAGCAACCGTTTTGGGTCAACGGCCTCGCGCACAACTAGATATCCACGGTTTCGGATCTGCGCTTATAAGCGCAATGCCCCGTGCGCGATAGACACTACAAAACAAGCTGTTTGCTGCGCGTGGACGGTAAACAACATGCGATTTGCGCTTATATGGCGCTTACTGGGGGAACGCGATTCTGGCGAGTCGCGCCTAAGGTTTTGAATTGATTGGTGGCTAGGGTGGGACTCGAACCCACGACCTCGGCATTATGAGTGCCACGCTCTAACCAGCTGAGCTACCTAGCCTCGCGGGACGCGCATTCTAGGGGCACTGGCGATAGCGGTAAACGTGCCAAAGAAAACCTTTGTGAAATCTGATGCTTACAGCAGGTATGCCGGTCGCTCGCCCACCTTACTCTTTGGGGTATCAGAATACGCGGTGCGACGGACTCGAACAGGGTTTCTGAAGGCGCTATGAGTCAGCAGCGAGACTTTCGCTATTGGTGGGTCAATCACCGGCAGGCGGTTGCCCAGGGGCCGAGCGGCGATCATCTGTGGTCGCCCCAGCGCAATGGCAACGGCTCCCACAATGAGTCGTATCGCAACATGACGCGCGTGCAGCCCGGCGACCTCGTATTTGCCTTCAGCGATGGCGCCGTGCGCGGCCTGGGCATCGCGCTGGGCAGCGCTTTCGAGGCCGCTGCGCCGGCGACAGCGGGCACGGGCCTCGGCTGGCGTCTGCCGGTCCGCTTCCTCGAGCTCGACCTGCCGCTGAACACGAAAGCGCACATGTCCAAGCTCAAGCCGGTATTGCCGAAGAAGTATTCGCCGCTTCGATCAACTGGGGTACGCAATCCAGGCGTCTATCTGGCCTCGATATCCGAGACCATGGCAGGGGTACTGCGGCATTTGCTCGCCGAACAGGTCGAGGACGTTGAAGCGCAGCTCAAGGCGACGGTGGGTTCGGAACTCGCGGATGATTGGATGGAGACGACGATCCGCCACCGCACGGACATCGGACCCACCGACAAACAGCGACTGATCCGCGCCCGCCGCGGTCAGGGCGAGTTTCGTCGCAGTCTCGAGAAGGTCGAAAGCGCCTGCCGCTTGACCGGACTGCTCGACCGCCGGCACTTGCGGGCCTGCCATATCAAACCGTGGAGCGTTGCGGAGGATCGGGAGAAGCTCGACGGCTTCAACGGTCTGCTGTTATCCCCGCACGTAGCGCATCTGTTCGTGCGTGGCTACGTATCGTTTGCCGACGACGGCGAACTGCTGGTCTCGCGGCACCTGAATCCCGCGGTGCTGAAATCCTGGCAGCTGCCGCTGCCTATGAACGTCGGCGCGTTCCAGCCGCAGCAGCGCAGCTATCTAGATTATCACCGGCGCGAAGTGTTCGATAAGGCGGAGATCGGGCGGCGCGCGGCACAGTAAATCCGTCAACGCGACGAACCGGTCGCGCTGTTGGCCACCTTGCCGGCCCAACCGGGCAGATAACGCGCCTGGCTCGAATGCGCCAGGTGCAGGCCGAGCTGCGTGGCCCGCCGGGGCTGGCGCTTGATCAGCCGCACCGAGACTCGCGGCCGGAAAAAGTCTGCCCACAGGAACTCGACGAAGGGCTCCTGGTCCTTGGCGTAGCCACCGGCACGACGCACCAGTCCGGCCAGACTGCGGTATGGGTCGTCCTCGAGCTGCGGCAGGCGCCGAGGCATGTCGCGATAGTTGCAACGGCGGCCGCGACGGTCGTAGGGATGGCTCCACGAGCGAAATTCCATGGTCCGCCAGAACACCGGGGTCTCAAGCCACGACAGGTCATCGAGGACCGCGACGAACACGTCCTTGATGCCCTCATCGATCAGGGCGATGCCCAGATGGTGGTGGTCGATGATGAAATACTCGCTCTTGGGCCCCAGCACCGCCGGGAATACATGCTGTTCGAGCACGATCCTGCGCCGCTTCTTCGGCAGGCGCGCCCACTCCCGGGCCTTGAGCGCCACCTCGGCATAGCCGACCGTCAGTTGGGTGGGGCGCAGGCGCGCCAGACGCACGCTCGCCAGCGGGGGACTGCGGGTGACGTGGTACACGGGCCGCGCTAGATCGACGGCACTTCGAACTGATGCAGTCCCGGGCCGCCGACGACGTCGAGACGAACCGGTTCGCTGTCGGCCGCGTAGCGCTCCGACAATGCCGCACCGCGCATGGCCGTGGAGTCATAGATCATGGTGTCGAGCCGCTGCACGCGCTCATTGAGCGCGCCGGCGATTCCGCCAGGACGATTACGGCCATAAAAGCCGGCATGAAAGGCGCGCGGTGTGGCCGGATAGGCGATCGGCCGGGCGCAGATCTCCTGGATGCGGCGCAGCAGACTCGCCTGTTCGACGTAGCCGAGGCTCACGCGGCTGCCGGCGAAGTGTCGTCGTACATAGCGCTTCGGGTGCGATAGATAGTGCAGATTGACGTGCGGCGCGATCAGACCTGAGATCACGCTGCGATCGAAACACACGCCCCAGGAACAATAATCGCCGCTGGTCAGGTAGTAGCAGTCCGGATCGTCGGGGGTGTCTATGCGGCGATTGTGATTGCGCACTGCAATCGAGCAGAACAGGCCTTCGCGCTGTGAATGCACGGCGCTGTGCCAGCGGAAGAAATCGCGCCCGATCATGATGTCTTCTTCGATCAGATAAACGTAGCGGCGCGAAAGGGCCGCCGCCTGCATGTAGCCGAGCAGAATGTTGGCGCTGAGCTTGGTGCGCCGATAGGGGCACTGCGGCGCGGGCTGAATCTCGTAGCTCGGCAGGCGTTCGGCATGATCACGAATGACGGCGAGGTTGTCGGCGTCGTAGCCGCTGTCGGGCCGGAATACCAGGTGCATCGATTGGATGCCGTCGGCCTTACAAAGATTATCGATGCAATGCCAGAGCATTTCCGGCCGGCGCCAACAGGGCACGAGAACGATGTCGCGCGGCACCGCTGCGTTCGCCGCGGCTCGCGGTCGCGTCGCCGCCTGCACAGCGCCACGGGCAGCACGTCGGAAGTTCCAGCGATCGGTCGCCCACTGCAGCATCGCTGCCTCCATCGCCTCACGGGGCCTGGCAGCCCCACATTGGTCGCGTGTCCCTTAAGCGATCATGTGCGTACGGTTAAAACCGCTTAATCAATGCGCACTGTACGCCGCGAGCATAACAGATGTGCCGCGCCTGCCCCGGATCAGACATTGAAGCGAAAGTGCATGACGTCGCCTTCGTGCACCAGGTACTCCTTGCCCTCGAGCCGCAGCCGGCCAGCCTCGCGTGCGCCAGCCTCGCCGCGATACTGAACGTAGTCGGCGAAGGCAATGACTTCGGCGCGTATGAAGCCGCGCTCGAAATCGGTATGGATCACGCCCGCGGCCTGCGGCGCGGTGCTGCCACGGCGCACGGTCCAGGCGCGGACCTCCTTCGGCCCGGCCGTGAAATATGTAATGAGCCCCAGCAGTTCGTAGGCGCCGCGGATCACGCGGTTCAGCCCCGGCTCGGCTAATCCCAGGTCGCGCAGAAACTCGTCCCGCTCCCCTTCCGGCAGCTGCGCGATCTCGGCCTCAATCGCCGCGCACACCGGCACCACCACCGCATGCTCAGCCGCGGCGCGCGCGCGTAGCGCGCTCAGATGCGCGTTGTCCCGGGTCAGTCCCGACTCATCGACGTTGGCGATGTACATCGCCGGCTTACCGGTCAGCAGATGCAGTTCGCGCAGATCACGCCTGTCCTCCTCACTGCCCCCCAGCAGCCGTGCCGCCTTGCCCTGATTGAGCAGTGCGCGCGCGCGCTCGAACAGCTCGCGCCTGCGCGCCGAGTCCTTGTCGGCGCCGCTCTTGCCCGCCTTGGTAGCGCGGTCCAAGGCCTTTTCCACCGATACCAGATCGGCCAGGGCCAGCTCGGTATTGATGATCTCGACATCCGACAGCGGGTCGATGCGGCCGGCCACATGCACGATGTCGTCGTTTTCGAAGCAGCGCACGACATGGGCGATCGCGTCGACCTCGCGGATATGTGCCAGGAATTGATTACCCAGGCCCTCGCCCTGGGACGCGCCCGCCACCAGGCCGGCAATGTCGACGAATTCGACTGTGGTCGGCAGAATCTTCTCGGGGTGCACGATCGCCGCCAGTTCGGCCAGCCGCGCGTCGGGCAGGGGCACGACGCCGACGTTCGGATCGATGGTGCAGAACGGATAATTCTCGGCCGCAATCTGCGCACGCGTCAGCGCATTGAACAGGGTCGATTTGCCGACATTGGGCAATCCGACGATGCCGCATTGAATCGCCACGTCTGCTGCCGCCTAGGCCGCCGGCGCGTCGTCGCCGCTGCTGTGCAGGCGATGCATCGCCTTCTGGGCGCCTGCTCGCAGCAGCTCGGGCAGCACCGCGAGCGCGCGCTGCATGGCCTCATCGATCAGTTGCTGCTCGGCGAGCGTGGGACGATCGAGCACGGCGTCGAGCACCAGGTCCCTCGCACCCGGGTGACCCACCCCTAAACGCAAGCGCCAGAATTCGGCGCCGAGGTGCGCGATCACATCGCGCACGCCGTTGTGGCCGCCGTGACCGCCGCCCTGTTTGAGCCGCGCGACCCCCGGCGGCAGATCGATGTCATCGTGCACGATCAGAATCTCCTGCGGCGCAATGCGGTAAAAATGCGCGAGCGCGCTCACCGGTGCGCCACTGCGATTCATGAAGGCCGTGGGTTTGGCCAACCACAGCTCAGACTCATCGATGCGAACCCGCGCCAGGTCGGCATGCTGCTGGGCGTCATGCCGCCAGGCGCCGCGATGCTGCGCCAGCAGGGCATCGAGCCACCACCAGCCCGCGTTGTGGCGCGTGCGCGCGTATTGGGCCCCGGGATTGCCGAGGCCGACGATGAGCTTGAGCGGTAGTGCGGCCACGATCGACCGCGGCGCTTACTTCTTGCCGCCCTCCTTCTTGGCTGGAGCGGCGTCCTTCTTGGCCTCTTCCTTCTTGGGTTCTTCCTTCTTCGCGGCATCGGCCGCCACCGGCACGGCCGCCGCTGCCACCACAGCCTCGGTCGGCGCCGCCGCCTCCGGTTCCGGCTCCGCGGCGCGCGGGCTGTGCACGGACACCACCGGCGGATTGCGATGCGCCAGCTCCGGGATAGTGACCCCGCTTGGCAGCGGGATGTCCGCCAGCAACAGGGTCTCGTTGAGGTTCATGGCCGACAGATCGAGCTCGAGAAAGTCCGGCAGATCCGCCGGCATGCAGCTGATCTCCACGTCCTGCATCAGATGCGAGACGATGCCGCCCTGTGTCTTGACGCCCGGGGCCACCGCTTCACCCTTGAAGTGAATGGGCAGATGGATGCGAAGCTTCTCGTTCTCGACCACGCGCTGCAGATCCACGTGCACCACGGCGTTCTTGGCCGGATGCATCTGCACGTCGCGAATGATCGCCGGCTGCGACTGCGCATCGACGTTGACGCTGATGATCGAGGAATAGAACTTCTCTTTGTCGATCAGCGTCAGCAGTTGCTGGTGATCGAGCGTGATGCTGCGCGGGCCGCCCTGCCCGCCATAGAGCACGGCGGGGACCTTACCGGCACGACGCAGGCGGCGGCTCGCACCTTTGCCCTGATCGTGACGCGAGTCCGCGCCTACCTGATACGTGATACGCATATAGCACTCCTGACTAGTAATGACCCAAAAAACGCGCAGTGCGACCAATGCGCGTGCACCGAAAAACCAATCGATAGCTAATCGATATACAGCGAGCTGACCGATTCCTCGTCGCGGATGCGACGAATGGTCTCGGCCAGCAATGAGGCGACCGAGAGCTGGCGAATGCGCCCGCACTCACGCGCCGCCGGCGACAGCGGGATCGTATCCGTCACCACCAGCTCATCGAGCACGGAGGCGGCGACGCGCTCCACCGCTCCGCCCGAGAGCACGGCATGAGTGATGTAGGCGACCACTTTGGTCGCGCCCTCTTCCTTGAGCGCCTGCGCCGCCAGGCACAGAGTTCCGGCTGTGTCGACCATGTCGTCGATCAGCACACAGGTCTTGCCGGTGACTTCGCCGATGATATTCATGACCTTGGACTCGTTCGGCCGCGGCCGCCGCTTGTCGATGATCGCCAGTTCCGCGTCATCGAGCCGCTTGGCGAAGGCGCGTGCCCGCACCACTCCGCCGACATCGGGCGAGACCACGATCAGGTTCGGATAGCGCTGCCGCCAGACGTCACCGAGCAGCACCGGCGAACCATACACGTTGTCCACCGGAATGCCAAAAAAACCCTGGATCTGATCGGAGTGCAGATCCAGCGTCAGCAGCCGATCCACGCCGGCGCTGGCGATCATGTCCGCGACCAGCTTGGCCGTGATCGCCGAGCGCGTGGCGCGCGGCCGCCGGTCCTGGCGTGCGTAGCCGAAATACGGCACCACCGCGGTGATGCGCGCCGAGGAGGCGCGGCGGCAGGCGTCGGTCATCATCAACAGTTCCATCAGATTATCGTTGGCCGGCGGGCAGGTCGGCTGGACGATGAACACGTCGCGCCCGCGCACGTTCTCCATGATCTCGACATTGATCTCGCCGTCGCTGAAACGGCTCACGGCAGCGCGACCGACCGGCAGGCGCAGATGGCGCGCAATGTCGTGCGTGAGCGCGGCATTGGCATTGCCGCTGAACAGCGCGAGAGTCTCCGAATCCACTATGAACGCTTCCTATCCGTCAAACCGTGGCTGGGGTGGAAGGATTCGAACCTCCGTATGGCGGGATCAAAACCCGCTGCCTTACCACTTGGCGACACCCCAGCAGTATTCCAACTGTTCAGCTCGCCAGGCCGAGCATGGTATGCAGCGGCGAACGGTCCAGACCGCGCGCCACAAAACTGCTCCAGCGCACCGGAACCCGCTGCGCGATACGCCGCGCTTCCTGCTCGTGTGCGAAGCCGGCGAAGATGCACGCACCGGTGCCCGTCAGACGTGCGCTCTGACGCGACTCGTGCGCCTCGATCTGTGCATCCAGCCAATCCAGCGCCGCCGCGACTTCAGGATAACGTGTACGCACGACCGGTTGGCAGACATTGCTGGTCTGAATTTGGCCCTGCGCGAAGGCGCGTATTGTGATGAGGCTAGAATTTCGTGTCAATTCAGGGGCCTGGAAGATCTCCGTGGTGCTCACGGCCACGCCTGGATGAATGATCAGAAACCAGCGCGCGGGCAGGCTCAGCGCCTGCAGCCGCTCTCCGCGTCCCTCACCCCAGGCCGATGCACCATGAACGAACAGCGGCACATCGGCGCCCAGCGCCAGGCCCAGCCGCGCGAGCTCGTCCAGATCCAGCCCCGTGCCCCAGAGGCGGTTCAAGCCCAACAGTACCGTGGCCGCATCCGAACTGCCGCCACCGAGGCCCCCGCCGGCAGGAATATGTTTAATCAGATGCAGATCAGCGCCGAGGCGCACACCCGTGTGGCGCTGCAATGCCCGGGCGGCACGCACCGCCAGATCCCGCTCCGGCGGCAGATCCGACATGCCGCTGACGCGCTCAATCAGGCCATCCGCCCGGGATGCGAGTCCGACCGAATCGCACAGGTTAACCAGCTGGAACAGCGTCTGCAGTGCGTGATAGCCGTCCGCGCCGCGCCCAAGCACGTGCAGAAACAGGTTCAGTTTGGCCGGCGCCGGCCACCAGGACGGCGCCGAGGCTAAAGCCGCCACGTGTTGACGATGAGTTTGAGCCGCAACGCCTGGCGGGTCACGGTCAGCCGTCGCGGCAGCCACTGCTGCCCCACCAGCGCGTAGTCCTCGCAGTCCACATGCCAACCGTCCTGTTCCAGGTGCGTGAGGCGCTGCTGCGCATCGATCGACTCCTGCGCCGGAAAGGACGGGTCGCTGGCGCCCAGCACCCAGTACCGCAGACTGCTCAGCGGCGGCTCGAAGCCCAGCGTCGCAGCCAACTCCTCGCTGGCGGCCGCATGCTGCAGCGTAACGCCCTTGCTGGTGGTGACGGTCAGGCTGCCGGCGGTCTGTTCGATGTGCGCGGCGCCGAAGCCGAGCGGCGCGGTCAGATCAAGCACCGCGGTGTCGTTCTGCTGGCGCCAACGCAGGCCGGCGCTGAAGCCCTGCTGGCCATCGCTGGCCGCCACCCGGCCGTCGAGTTCAAACTCAGCGATGGCCTGCAGCACGGGCAGGCGCTGCTCCCAGCTTGAGGATGCGGCGGGGCTGGCGGGCGGCGCAGCGCGCTGCGGCGTGCTCGCGCAGCCCGCGCACAGCAGCAGGCTCAAGCCTGCGATGCTGTAGGTACCGCGGCGTGCCATCGTTTGCGGGAGTCGGTGCGCTAAATCGACGTGCCGGTGCCGCTGGCCGGCATCTGCGGCACACCGGCGCGCTGCTGCGCGGCGCGAACCAACGCATTGTCGGGATCGGCGATCAAGGCCCGGCTCCAGGCCTCGCGGGCCTTGACCTTGTCACCCATCGTCCAAAGCACCTCACCCCAATGCGCGCCAATATCCCCATCCTGGGCCAATCGGAACGCGCGCTCGAGCAACGGCAGCGCCTCGCGCGAGTTGCCGCGGCGATATTCGAGCCAACCCATGCTGTCCAGGATGGCCGGATTATCCGGCTCGCTTTTCAACGCCGCAGTGATCAGGCGGTCAGCCCGTGCCAGCTCGCGATTGTGATCGGCCAGCAGAAAACCCAGGGCATTGGAGATCGCTCCATCCTGCGGCCGATCGTGATACAGGTTTTCGAGCTGCGCGATCGCCGCTTCCGTGCGCCCGGCTTTTTCCAGCAGGATCGCCTTCTGATAGAGCAGGTCCGGGTGCGCCGGAAAGCGCGCCAGCGCGTCATCGATGCGCGCCAGCGACTGATCCGCCTCACCGCCATTGGACAGCAGTTGTGCCTGCTCGATCTCGGCATTGAGCCGAGATTGCGGATTGGCGTCATCAGTGGGCTGCAGCAGTTGCAGCGCCTGTTCGCGCTGGCCCTGCTTATACAGCAGCGTCGCGGCTCGATCGCGCGCCGCGCCATCCAGAGCCGTGCCGCCCAGCAACTGGTAGCCACGCAGGGCCGTGGCCACGTCGTTGCGCCGATCGGCGATGGCAGCCAGGTAGTAGACCGCGATCGCGGAGGAATCGTGGTCTTTGAGCAGTTCCGAGAAGTCGCGCTGCGCCTCCTCGTAGTCGCCGCGGTTGAAGGCCAGCAAGCCCAGCCGCCGCTGCGCCTGCAGGCGCAGCGCCGCGGTGTCGCGCAGGGTCTCGAGCGTCGTGCGCGCGTCGCGCTCGCGCCCAAGCAGCATCAGCACATCGGCGGCGGCGAACGTCTGATCCTTAGGCGATGCCGTATGGGCGGCCGCGGCCGCGGCCACGGCCTGATCCGCCTCTCCAAGACCGGCGTGGGCCCGGGCCAGCAGCAGCTGCGCGGGCGCCACCGGAGCCCCGGCACTGAGGGCTTTCTGTCCGTACTGCAGCGCCTCGCGGTAGTTCCAACCGTCGAGCGCCAGATCGGCGAGTGCGAGCTGCGAGGGTCCGCTCTGCAGCGGTCGCGCCTGGACCCCGCGCAGCATGGCGAGGGTTGCCGGGACGCCGGATTCCTGCGCCAGCAGCCCCACGGCTTCAGCGACAGCGCCGGCGCCGCTATCGTCCTTGTCCTTGCCGGCGCTGCGCGCGCTCGCCAGGCCGCCTTCCCTGAGCCAGCCCTCGAAAGCGCTGCGCGCATCATCGATCTTGTACAGGCCCAGCGCCGCGCGCATCTCCGCATGCAGCGCCGCCGGCTCAGTGGGCACCAGCGCGCGCCAACGTGCCGCAGCGCGCTCGGCGGCCTGGTACTGGCCGCAGTCCAGAGCCACGTCGGTCGCCCGGGCGGCGAGCTTCGCGTCGGCCAGACGCTGGGCGGCGATGGTGTAGTTGGCCGAGGCGCGGCCGCAGTCATCGCGCTGCAGTGCGATTTCGGCGGTCATGATCAGCGCATTGGAGTCCTCCGCGTCATGCGAGCCGCGCGCCGACCAGACCGCCAGCGGCGTGCACAGCAGCGCGCCAGCGAGCAGCCATTGAAAAACGGGGTTGCAATAGTGAGGCTTCATGGCCGCTAGACTATAGCTGAAGATGAAAGCATCGATCCGCCAAAAACTCGAAAAAGCCGAACAGCGTTTTGAAGAGCTCGCTGGCCTGCTCGCTGACCCGGAAATCCTCGGAAATTCCCAGCGTTTCCGAGACTTATCGGTCGAATACGCGCGCCTGCAGCCTACCGCGTCGGCGTTTGCCGAGTATCGGCGGCTGGAGCGGGATTTGTCCTCCGCGGAGGGCATTTTGAGCGACGCGGATTCTGACATGCGGGCGCTGGGGCTGGAGGAAATCACCGCCATCCGGCGTGCCATCGAGGCGCATGAGGGCGAGTTACAGAGACTTTTGCTGCCGCGTGACCCGCGCGATGAGCGCAATATCTTTCTCGAGATCCGCGCCGGCACCGGCGGCGATGAGGCCGCGATCTTTGCCGGCGATCTGCTGCGCATGTACAGCCGCTACGCCGAGATGCAGGGCTGGCAGATCGAGACCTTGAGCGAGAGCCCCGGCGAGCACGGCGGTTATCGCGAAGTCATCTGCCGCGTCGTCGGCCGCGGGGTATTTTCACGACTCAAGTTCGAGTCGGGCACGCACCGCGTGCAACGCGTGCCGGCGACCGAGGCGCAGGGCCGGATTCACACCTCGGCGGTAACGGTCGCGATCCTGCCGGAACTCGATGAGATCGACAAAGTCGAGATCAATCCGGCCGAGCTGCGCATCGACACCTACCGCTCCTCCGGCGCCGGCGGACAACACGTGAACAAGACCGACTCGGCGGTGCGCATCACGCACATACCAAGCGGCATCGTCGTGGAATGTCAGGACGAGCGCTCACAGCACAAGAACCGCTCGCGCGCGATGGCGCTGCTGGCCGCGCGGCTGCTGGCCGCGGAACAGCAAAAGCAGCTCTCGGCCCAGGCCCAGTCGCGCAAACTCCAGGTCGGCAGCGGCGATCGCTCCGAGCGCATCCGCACTTACAATTTTCCGCAGGGCCGCGTGACCGACCACCGCATCGACCTCACGCTGTATCGGCTGCCCGCGATCATGGACGGCGAGCTCGATGAGTTGCTGCAGGCACTGAGCCAGGAATATCAGGCCGAACTGCTCGCGGCGGAATGAAGCACCAGCAGCAGCGCGCTCAGATAGACGAAAAACAGCGCGCCGAAGCCGACGGTGATGGCGGTCTCGATCGCGGCGAAGGCCGGCCCATTGCCGGCCAGCAGCGTGGCGATCACACCGATGATTGCGGCGAACACCAGCGCGCAGATGAAGAACACCAGCGTCGCGATCACCAGCGCCGCCAGCGCCTTCCACCACAACCGCCGGATCAATTGCACGCTTCGCAGCAGCGCGGCGTAGGGCCCCAGACCGTCAAACAGAATCACCGGCAGCAGCACCAGATAACACACCATCAGGAATACGCCGGGCACCACCAGCAGCAGCAGCCCCGCGAGCACGCTCAGCGTCGCCAGCAGCGTGCTCACGAGCAGCACCGGCAGGCGCCGCCACGCCGCGCGCAGCTCCACGCCGGCAAGGATGGGCGCGCCCATTACCACGGCTCGCTGACGTAACATCATGGCGCCGATCAGCCACAGCTCGATCGCGGTGCCGAGGATGGTCAGCAGCTCGAAGTTCGCGTCGTACTCGGCGCTGAAACTGATCGTGTGGCCGGTCGCGATCCAGTAGATGTTGGGCAGCTGCGCGCACAGCACCGCCACCATCCCCAAGGGCAGGCACTTGAGCAGAGAGGCCCGAAACAGCTGTGCCGCGGTCTGCAGCCAATCGCTGACGCTCGCGTTGCCCGGCGGCGGCATGGAAGCGGTCATAATGGCTCCGTCATGGAAACGGCCGACAATCTAACAGAGCCCGTGGCAACGCCGCTGTCGCGCCTGCTGAGCGAAGCGGCCGGCTCGCTGGGCGAGACGCACGCGCTCGCGCGGCTGGATGCCGAGGTGCTGCTTGCACACCTGCTGCAGGTGCCGCGCAGCGCTCTGCTCACGCAGGCTGAGCGGCCGGTCGCGGCGGCGACAGTGCTGCGCTATCGAACGCTGCTGGGCCGCCGCGCGCAGGGTGAACCGGTCGCCTATCTGGTCGGCGAACGCGAATTCTGGTCGCTGCCGCTGGCGGTGACGCCCGCGGTGCTGATCCCGCGGCCCGAGACCGAACTGGTGGTGGAACGCGTGCTGGCGCTGCTGCCCGAGACGCGGGGCGCGGCGCCGCAGCTGCATGTGCTCGATCTGGGGACCGGCTCCGGTGCCATTGCACTGGCGCTGGCCCGCGAGCGCTCGAGCTGGCAGCTCACGGCCACCGATCGATGCGCGGCGGCGCTGCAGGTGGCGCGCGAGAATGCCCGGCGCCTGAGGCTGGCTCAGATCGAATTCATCGAAGGCGATTGGTTCGCACCGCTGGCGGCTCGTCGCTTTCATGCCATCCTGAGCAACCCGCCGTATGTGGCCGCCGGCGATCCGGCTTTGCGAGCATTGCGCTACGAACCTGCCTCGGCCCTGAGTCCGGGCCCCAGCGGTCTGGAAGCGCTGCGACATCTGATCGCGATGGCGCCGCAGCATCTGGTGTCGGGCGCGTGGCTGGTGCTCGAGCATGGCGCGGATCAGGCCGGCGCGGTGGCGGCGGCGCTTGTGGCGGCGGGCTATGCTCGCGTACGCTGCCATCGCGACCTCGCCGGCCGCGATCGCGTCACCGAGGCACAGTGGCTGCAGTAACCCTTCGGTGGCGAGCAGGAGTGCATACATGGTTCGATTCGAGACCTCACACGGCGCATTCACCATCGAGCTCTACGATGAGGACGCGCCGCAGACCGTGGCGAACTTTCTGCGCTATGTCGACGAAGGCTTCTTCGACGGCACCATCTTTCATCGCATCGTTCCGGGATTCGTGATCCAGGGCGGCGGTCTGACCAGCGACTTCGCACAGAAGAAGACCCACCCACCGGTGCGCAACGAGGCCGCAAACGGTGTGCGCAATCAGCGCGGCACGCTGTCGATGGCCCGCACCGATGAGATCCATAGCGCGACCTCGCAGTTCTTCGTCAATCTTGCCGACAACGATTTTCTCGACCAGCGACCCGGCCAGTACGGCTACGCTGTCTTTGGTCATGTGTCCGAAGGCATGGACGTGATCGAACGCATCGCCAAAGTGCCCACCGGCCGCCGCAAGGGCTACACCGACGCGCCGACGGAGGATGTGCTGATCACCTCGGCCCGACGGGTCGACACGCCGAAATAGTTCGATGGGCAAAGCGCGGCCCAAGCGCGAGAACCGCCCGCGACGCGGCCGGCCATGGCGCCTCGGTCGCGCGCTGCTGTACACGCTCGTGGGCGCGCTGGCCCTGGCGGCGCTGTGCGTGCTGGGGCTGCGCTGGATCGATCCGCCTACCACGGCCTTCATGCTCGAGTCGCGGGCCGAGGCGCTCTGGCACGGCGAACACGACTATCGCACACGCTATCAATGGGTCCCGCTGGAAGCGATCTCGCCGCAGGCGGCCCTCGCCGTGATTGCCTCCGAGGACCAGCAGTTCCCATTTCATGCCGGCTTCGATTTCAAATCGATCCGCGAGGCGGTGCGCGCGCACGAGCGCGGCGGCAAACTTCGCGGCGCCAGTACCATCAGCCAGCAGGTGGCCAAGAATCTGTTTCTCTGGTCCGGCCGCATTTTCGTGCGCAAGGGCCTGGAGGCGATGTTCACGGTCATGATCGAGGCCATGTGGCCCAAGGAACGCATTCTCGAGGTCTATCTGAATATCGCCGAATTCGGCCGCGGCGTTTACGGCGTGCAGGCCGCCGCGCGCGTGTTCTTTCACAAGGATGCCATCCGGCTCAACAGCGCCGACAGCGCCCTGCTGGCGGTGGTGCTGCCCAACCCGCGTCTGTATCGCGTCGATGCGCCCTCGCGCTTCGTGCTCGCGCAGCGCGACTGGACGCTCAGGCAGATGGCGAATCTGGGCGGACCGGCTTACCTGAGCGCCATCGAGCCGCCCTAGGAAACCGCCGAATGACCACCGATTCGAAGCCGACGCGCCAATACCGCTACTACGATTTCATCATGGCGGCCTACGTCTGTATCGTGCTGTGCGCCAACCTGATCGGCGCAGCCAAGAGATCCACGGTGCATCTGCCGCTGTTCGGCAGCGTCACCTTTCTGGCCGGCGTGCTGTTCTTTCCGCTGTCCTATCTGTTCGGCGACATCCTGACCGAGGTCTACGGCTATGCCCGCGACCGGCGCGTGGTCTGGGCCGGATTCGTCGCTCTGGCCTTCGCCTCGCTGATGGCCAGCGTAATCGTGGCGCTGCCGCCGACCCTCGACGGCGCCGAGGAGCAGCGCGCCCTGGCCAGGATTTTCGGCCAGACGCCGCGCATTGCCGCCGCTTCCATCATCGCCTTCTGGTGCGGCTCGTTCGTCAACAGCTACGTCATGGCGAAGATGAAGTTGTGGACCGGCGGGCGCTGGCTCTGGACACGCACCGTCGGCTCGACGCTGTGCGGCGAACTGGTCGACTCGGTGCTGTTCTACTCGCTGGCCTTCTACGGTCTGTGGGACAACGCGCAACTGGAGGCTGTGACGCTCACGCAGTACGTATTCAAGAGCGGTTGGGAGATCATCATGACGCCGCTGACCTACCGCGTCGTGGGCTTTCTCAAACGCGCCGAGCGGGAAGATTTCTTCGACCGCGACACGAACTTCACGCCGTTCTCGCTCAAGGCCTGAAAGCCGCGCAGGTCAATTGAGCGACTGGGGCGTTTCCGGGCTCGCGCCCACGGCGAACAGCCGCTCGACGTCGATCGCATCGAACTGGTAGGGGCGCCCGCAGAATTCACAGGTTACGGTCACGGCCCCCTGCTCGGCGAGGATGCTGCGCAGTTCATCCACGCCGAGCGAGCGCAGCACGCTCTCGACCCGCCCGGCATCGCAGCGGCAGGCAAAGTGAACCGGCTGGCCGGCGAACAGGCGGCAGTCATGCTCTCCGCAAACGCGCTGCAGAACCTCCTCGGCGCTGCCGAGGCGCAGCAGCGGCGTGTCCAGGGTCGCGATCTGCGACTGCAGGCTCTCCCAGGCGTCGTGCGACATGGCTCCGAGCGCCTCGCCCTGGGCGTTGGACAGCGGCAATTTCTGCAGCAGGACGCCGGCGGTGCGCTGGCCATCGGCGGTCAGTGCGATGCGGGTCGACAGCTGCTCGGACGTGGTGAAGTAATTCTCGATGCAGCCGGCCAGGTTCACGCCTTCGAGCGCGACGATGCCCTGATAGCGCGCGGCACTCTCATCGGCCTCGATGGTCACGCTCAACCGCCCGCCACCGACCAGCTCGCGAAAACTCGGCGCGCCGTGGATCTCCGGCTGGCAACGCGCGACCGCGCGGATCGCAAAATCATGCGTGCACTGCGCCACCAGCAGGCTCACCAGGCCGTCGCCGGCCAGCTGCAGCGTCAGCGTGCCGCGGAACTTCAGCGTCGCCGCCAGCAGCACCGAGGCGGTGACGGCCTCGCCCAGCAGCGCCTCGACGCTGGGCGCATAGTGCTGATGACTGACCAGCTCGCGCCAGGCGCCATCGAGTCGAATCCAGAACCCGCGCACCGGGTGACGCTCGAGTATGAAACGCCGCAGCTCGCCGGCGCCGGCGGCGAGCTCGTCAGCCACCGAGTTTCCTCTTCAGCAGCTCGTTCAGGCGCGCCGGATTGGCCTTGCCGGAGGTCGCCTTCATGACCTGACCGACAAAGAAGCCGAACAGCTTGTCCTTGCCGGTCCGATAGGCGGCCAATTGCGCGGGATTGGCGGCCATGACGGCCTCGATCGCGCGTTCGATCGCCGACTCATCGGTGATCTGCTGCAGGCCGCGCGTCTCGATGATCGCATCGGCCTGGGCCCCTTCCTGCCACATTGCCTCCAGCACGTCCTTGGCGATCTTGCCCGAAATCGTGTTGTCCGCGACTCGCTTGAGCAATCCGGCGAGGCTATGGGCGTCGACGCGGCTGTCGCCGATCTCCAGTCCATCGCGATTGAGCAGGCCGGCGAGTTCTCCGGTGACGGTGTTGGCGGCGAGCTTGGCATGGCCGCCCAGATCTCGCACCACGACCTCGTAGTAGTCGGCAAACTCCGCGCTCGCGGTCAGCACGCCGGCATCGTAGGCCGACAGACCATATTCGCCGATTAAACGCTGCGCCTTCTGGTCCGGAAGCTCCGGCAGCGTAGCGGCCACGGCATCGATGTAGAGCTGGTCGATTTCCAGCGGCAGCAGATCCGGATCCGGGAAGTAGCGATAATCGTTGGCCTCTTCCTTCGAGCGCATGGAACGGGTCTCGCCGCGATCGGAGTCGTACAGGCGCGTCTCCTGCACGATCTTGCCGCCGGCCTCGAGCAACTCGATCTGGCGCACCACCTCGTAGTTGATGGCCTTCTCGACGAAGCGGAAGGAATTGAGATTCTTGATCTCGGCGCGCGTGCCCAGCTTCTCGCTGCCGCGCGTTCGCACCGAGACGTTGGCATCACAGCGGAACGAGCCTTCCTGCATATTGCCGTCGCAGATGCTCAGGTAGCGCACCAGCGTGTGCACCTTCTTGAGATATGCCACCGCCTCCCTGGCCGAATGCATGTGCGGCTCGGAGACGATTTCGATCAGCGGCGTGCCGGCACGATTCAGGTCGATGCCGGTCAGGCCGGCGAGCCCCTCGTGCAGCGACTTGCCTGCGTCCTCTTCCAGGTGGGCGCGCGTAACGCCGATGCGTTTGGAAGTGCCATCCTCGAGAACGATGTCCACGGCCCCGCCGCACACGATCGGCAGCTCGTACTGGCTGATCTGATAGCCCTTGGGCAGATCGGGGTAGAAATAATTCTTGCGCGCGAAGATCGAGCGGCGCATGACCCGCGCGTTGATGGCCAGCCCGAACTTCACGGCCATCCGCACCGCCTCGGCATTGAGCACCGGCAGCACGCCGGGATAGGCCAGATCGACCAGATTGGCCTGAGCATTGGGCGGCGCACCGTAGGCGGTCGCCGAGCCCGAGAAGATCTTCGAGCGCGTCGCGAGCTGGGCATGGATCTCGAGCCCGATGATGGTTTCCCATTCCATCAGGCGAACCCCGCGGGCGCTCGTCGATGCCAATCGGTCTCGAGCTGGTAGCGATGCGCCACGTTGAACAACTTGGGTTCGCCAAAATGCGGTCCGATGATCTGCAGCCCGACCGGCAAGCCCTGCACGAAGCCGCAGGGCACCGATATCGCCGGCAGTCCGGCCAGATTGGCGCCGATGGTGTAGATGTCGTTCAGGTACATGGTGACCGGATCGGCGGTCTTGGCGCCAAGCTCGAAGGCCGGCGTCGGCGTGGTCGGGCCGATCAGCACGTCGACCTCGTGGAAGGCGCGCTCGAAATCGGCGCTGATGAGCGCTCGCACGCGCTGCGCCTTGAGATAGTAGGCATCGTAGTAGCCGGCCGAGAGCACATAGGTGCCGGTCATGATGCGACGCTTGACCTCGGCGCCGAACCCCTCCCCGCGCGAGCGCCGATACAGATCGAGCAGATCGCGCGGGCTGTCGCAGCGATAGCCGTAGCGCACGCCATCAAAGCGCGCGAGGTTGGAGGAACACTCGGCCGGCGCGACCACATAATACGTCGGCACCGACAACGGCAGGTTCGGCAGGCTGACTTCCCTGAGCGTTGCACCCTGCTCGCGCAGCACTTCCAGTGCCGCGCGGATGCGCTGCTCGTTCTCGCCGTCGAGCCCGGAATCGAAGAACTCCTTGACCAGCCCGATCTTCACCCCCTTGAGCGACTGCTCCAGCGTGGCGCTGTAGTCGGGCACCGGCAGTTCGACGCTGGTCGAATCGCGCGCATCGAAACCGGCCATCGCGCCCAGCAGCAGCGCCGAGTCCTCGGCACTGCGCGTGAGCAGTCCGGCCTGGTCGAGGCTCGAGGCGAAGGCAATCATGCCAAAACGCGACACTCGGCCGTAGGTGGGTTTCATGCCGGTGACGCCGCACAGCGCCGCGGGCTGACGAATCGAACCGCCGGTGTCGGTCGCGGTCGCCGCCGGCGCCAGCCGCGCTGCCACCGCCGCCGCCGAGCCCCCGGACGAGCCGCCCGGGACGCGACCGGGGTCCCAGGGGTTGTGTACCGGGCCGTAGTAGCTGTTTTCGTTGGACGAGCCCATGGCAAACTCATCCATGTTGGTCTTGCCCAGCATCACCACGCCGGCCGCGCGCAGCCGCTCGACCACGGTGGCGTCATAGGGGGAGACGAAGTTCGCCAGCATGCGCGAGCCGCAGGTGGTCTTCTGGCCGCTGGTGCAGAAGATGTCCTTATGCGCGATCGGCACGCCTACCAGCGGCCCGCTGTCGGCAGCCTGCAGCCGCGCATCGGCGCGCTCGGCTTCGGCGAGTGCGGCATCGTGCAGTACGCTGATGAAGGCATTGAGCGCCGGCTGGTGCTGCGCAATGCGCGCCAGGTAGCCGCGCGTGAGTTCGACGCTCGAGAGCGTGCGCGTGCGCAACGCCTTGGACAGCTCGGCGACGGTCAGCTCATGCAGCGCCGTCATTCGATGACTCGCGGCACCAGGTAGAGCCCGGCTTCCACCTGCGGTGCATTGCGCTGGTAGAGCTGGTGCTGATCGGTCTCGCTGACGGCATCGGCCCTCAGCCGCTGGCGCTGTCCGGGCAGCGGATGCGCCATGGGCTCGACCTGGCTGGTATCGGCACGTTCCAACTCTGCGACCAGGGTCATGATGCGCGAGAGATTCTCGACGTAAACTGAGACCTCGCTCTCAGTCAGCGCGAGGCGCGCGAGCTGGGCGATCTTGTCGATGTCTTGGCGATTGAGGCTCATGTGGAAGCGTTCAAATTCTGCAGAAAAAACGGCGCGAAATCATACACCTCGCCTTGTGGAATGTCCTGTCGGTTGCTAGATTAGCGCCCGCTTTACGTAAGCCCACTCGAAAGGTCTGCCGCCCTCATGTTCAAACGCCTGCGCGGCTATTTCTCCAGCGATCTGTCGATCGATCTGGGCACCGCCAACACCCTCATCTACGTGCGCGACAAGGGCATCGTACTCAACGAACCGTCGGTGGTTGCGGTCCAGGACGAGCCCTCGCGCGGCGGCAAGATCATCGTCGCGGTCGGCGCCGAGGCCAAGGGCATGCTCGGTCGCACACCCGGCCACATCACCGCGGTACGGCCGATGAAGGACGGCGTCATCGCCGACTTCACCTACACCGAGAAGATGCTGCAGTACTTCATCAATAAAGTACACGGTAATCGCTTCCTGAAGCCCTCGCCGCGGGTCCTGGTGTGCGTCCCGTTCGGCTCGACCCAGGTGGAACGACGCGCGATCCGCGAATCCGCCGAGGGCGCCGGCGCGCGCAATGTCGCGATCGTCAGCGAGCCGATGGCCGCAGCCGTGGGCGCCGGCCTGCCGGTGCAGGAGGCGCGCGGTTCCATGGTGCTCGACATCGGCGGCGGCACCAGCGAGGTGGCAGTTCTGTCCCTGAACGGCATCGTCTACGCCAATTCCGCCCGGATCGGCGGCGATCGCTTCGATGATGCAATCATGAACTACGTGCGCCGAAACTACGGCATTCTGATCGGCGAGGCTACCGCCGAGCGCATCAAGATCGAGATCGGCTCGGCCTACCCGGGAACCCAGGTGCGCGAGCTCTCGGTCAAGGGTCGCAACCTGTCCGAAGGCGTGCCGCGCAGCTTCACGCTCAATAGCAACGAGATACTCGAGGCGCTGCAGGAACCCCTGCAGGGCATCGTCAGCGCCGTCAAGCAGGCCCTCGAGCAGACGCCGCCCGAGCTTGGCGCGGACGTGGCTGAACGCGGCATCGTCCTGACCGGCGGCGGCGCGCTGCTGCGCGACGTGGACAAGCTGCTGATGGAGGAAACCGGGCTGCCGGTGGTCGTCGCCGATGATCCACTGACCTGCGTCGCGCGCGGCGGCGGCCGCATTCTCGAGCTCATGGATCAGATGGGGCCAGGACATTTCGGTCTGGAGTAACCGGCGCATGCGCCGCGCCCACATAGGCCGCTAGGATCGCGATGGCGGTCTTCGGCACCGAGGTGGATCGACCGCTGTACGGCCGCGGGCCCTCCCCGGGGCTGCGCTTCACGGTGTACGCGGTGCTCTCGGTCGTGCTCATGTACTACGACCAGCACGGCCATTGGGAGCAGCGTCTGCGCTATGCGCTCGAGGCTGCCGCATACCCGGTGCAGGTGGCGGTCAACTCCCCGAGCGCGGGCTGGCGGGCGCTGACAGAGAGTTTCCAGAGCCGCGCCATGTTGCGCGCCGAGAACGAGCGCCTGCGCACCCACGAGCGCGAGCTCGAGCTCGAACTGATGCGCGAGGCGGCGCTCGAGCAGGAAAATGCCGAGCTGCGGCAGCTGCGCGCCTCGCTGCTGCCGGCGCTGATCAAACATGCGCAGCTGGCCGAGATCATCAGCGTCGAGACCGATCCGCTGCGCCAGCGCGTGGTGATCAACAAGGGCGCGCGCGACGGGGTGAGTCTCAACCAGGCCGTGGTCGACGGCAGTGGCGTGCTCGGTCAGGTCGCGCGCCTGGGCCCCTGGAGCGCGGAAGTCATTCTGGTGACCGACCCGGAACACGCCATCCCGGTGGAGATCAACCGCAACCGTCTGCGTTCCATTGCCGTGGGCTCGGGCAACTCCGGGGAACTGCTGCTGCCCTATCTGGCGATCAACTCGGACGTCAAAAGCGGGGATCTGCTGGTCAGCTCGGGGCTGGGCGGGGTGTACCCGGCCGGCCTGCCGGTCGCCCGCATCAGCGGTGTGCGGCGCGAGAGCAATCAACTGCTGGCGCAGGTGCGCGCCCAGCCGCTGGCCACTGTCGAGCGTGACCGCGAGGTCATCCTGCTGGAGTTCGAGCCGACGCACCCGGATGCACCGGCGCCGAACCCGCCGATCGCGCCGGCTCCCGCGCCGCCGGTCAAGCCGCCGCCGAAGATCCCGGACAACGACGAATGAGCGATCGCAATCCGGTCCTGACCATATTCCTGACCGCCATCATGGCCCTGGTTCTCACGGTGCTGCCGCTGCCGATCTGGTTCGCCATCGCGCGGCCGAATTTCCTGGTGATCACTGTGCTGTACTGGTCGATCATGTTGCCGCGCAGCGGCGGACTGCTGCTGGGGTTCGCCAGCGGGCTCGCGCTCGACGTGCTGCAGGGCCCGGTGCTCGGCGAGCATGCGCTGGCGCTCGCGTTCGCGACCTATCTGGCCATCCGGCTGCACCTGCTGGTGCGCGCCAAGCCGCTATTCGAGCAATCGCTGTTTGTGTTTGCGGCACTGATGGTTTATGAGTTCCTGCTGTGGGTGATCGACGGTTGGAGCGGCCATCCGCTCTCCACGCCAACGCGCTGGGTGCATACGCTGACCGGCGGCCTGATCTGGCCGCTCGTGGTCGGAGTGCTCGGCCGATTTCATTCGACACGATGATCAGCCCGTGAGCTCGCGCGTCCGCATCAAAGACCAATGGACCGAGCAGCGCATCTTCTCGCAGCGCACGGTCGGCGCCATGCTCGTGATCGGCTTGCTGGTACTGGCTTTGCTGGCGCGCTTGAGCTATCTGCAGGTGCTGCGCCATGACTATTACGTGGAGCTCTCCCAGGGCAACCGCGTACGGCTCGACCCCATACCCGCCAGCCGTGGCCTGATTCTCGATCGCAGCGGCAAGGTCCTGGCCGATAACGAGCCGACCTATCAGCTCGAGCTGATTCGCGAGCAGGTGCCCGACCTCAACAACACGCTCAAGCGCCTGGCGGCGCTCGGCCTGATCGACCCTGAGGAGCTCGAGGATACACGGCGGGTGATCTTCTCGCGCCGCAGCTTCGACAGCGTGCCGGTGCGCCTGCGCCTGACCGATGACGAGATCGGCCGCTTCGCCGTGCATCGCTTCGAGTTTCCGGGCGTCGACCTGGCCACGCGCCAGACCCGGCACTACCCCTACGGCGCGCTCGGTGTACATGCCCTGGGCTACGTCAGTGCGATCAGCGAGCAGGACCTCGAGCGTATCGACCGCGCCACCTACGCCGGCACGACACTGATCGGCAAGCTTGGCGTCGAAAGCGCTTTCGAGCCGCAGCTGCACGGCCACAACGGCTTTCGCCAGATCCTGGTCAACGCGCAGGGTCGTTCGGTGCAGCGTCAGGGCGCCTATGCACCGGTGCTGCACTCGCAGCCGCCCACGGCCGGGGAGGATCTGGTGCTGTCAATCGACCTGCCGACCCAGCAGGCCGCCGAGGATGGCTTGGGCGATCACCGCGGCGCGGTGGTTGCGATCGACCCGAGCAACGGTGATGTGCTCGCGCTGGCCAGCGAACCCGGCTTCGATCCGGTCGAGTTCGCGCGCGGCATTTCGCGCAGCGAATATGCGGCGCTTTCCGACAACATCGACAAACCGCTGCTCAATCGTGCGCTGCGCGGCACCTACCCCTCGGGCTCGACCATCAAGCCGGTGATCGCGCTCGCGGCACTGACCTATCACCTCGTGGACCCCAATAAGCCTGAGTTCTGCGCCGGGGTCTTCCACCTGCCCGGCAGCAGCCTGCTGTTCCGCGAGGGCAAGACCGGCCGGCACGGCTGGCTCGATCTGACGCATGCGATCGCCAAGTCCTGCGATGTCTATTTCTACGGCTTGGCCGCCACCGTCGGCGCCGAGCGCATTGCCGCCTTCATGTCCCCATTCGGCTACGGCGAGCTCACGGGAATCGACATCAGCGGCGAGAAGCCCGGTCTGCTGCCCTCCCCGGAATGGAAGAAGAAGGCCTTCAAGCGACCGCAGGATCAGGTCTGGTTTCCCGGCGAGACCGTGAATTTCGGCGTCGGCCAGGGCTACCTGCTGGTGACGCCATTGCAGTTGGCGCACGTGGCCTCGGTGCTCGCCGAACGCGGCAAGAGCTTCCGGCCGCGGCTGGTGACCGGGATCCGCGACACCGCGGGAATGCTGCATTCGGTCGCGCCGATTGCCAATGCGCCGATCGAGGGCGTGAGCGGCGCCGACTGGGACATCGCCCTCAATGGCATGGTCGGCGCGGCCTCCTACGGCACGGCCGCGGCCATCAGCAAGGGCGCGAGCTACGTCATCGCCGGCAAGACCGGCACGGCACAGGTTTTCACGGTCTCGCGCAGCGAACGCCTGACGCAGAAGGTGGCCGAGCGGCTCAAGGACCACGCCTGGTTCATCGCCTATGCCCCGGCGGAAGCCCCGCGCATCGCCGTCGCCGTGCTGGTCGAAAACGGCGGCTTCGGCGCCAGCGCGGCGGCACCGATCGCCCGCAAGGTCATGGACGCCTACCTGCTGCGCCAAAGCACGCCCAATGCCGCCGAGACCGCGGTACCCGAATCCCAAGCCGCAGATTGACCCGCGATGGAAGATTCAGGTTATTCCCGCACGCGCCGCACGTTGTTTTCCAGCGCCAGGCTGCTGTCGGTGCTCAATCTCGACGGCCCGCTGCTGGTGGGGCTGAGCTTGCTCGCGCTCTACGGGCTGGCGATTCTCTACAGCGCGTCCGGACAGAGCATCGATACCATCGTGCGCACGGTCATTCGCCTGGCGCTGGGCACCGCGGCAATGCTCGCGCTCACGCATGCCAGCCCCAACCTTCTGCGCCGCCTGGCGCCGTGGCTGTATCTGCTCGGTGTGGTGCTGCTGGTGGTGGTCGAATTGACCGGCGTCATCGGCAAGGGCGCCCAGCGCTGGCTGAATCTCGGGCTGTTCAAGTTCCAGCCCTCGGAGATCATGAAGCTCGCGGTACCGATGCTCGCGGCCTGGTACCTGCACGACCGGCCGCTGCCGCCGGACTGGGGATCGCTCGGGGTGCTGGCCGTGATCATTTTTCTGCCGGCAGGACTCGTGGCCATACAGCCCGATCTGGGCACCGCGGCGCTGATCAGCGCCAGTGGCGCGCTGCTGGTACTGATGGCCGGGCTGTCGCTGCGCGTCGTGTCTGCCTTGCTGGTGGGGATGGCCGGCGCGGCCGTTTTAGGCTGGAATTTCCTGCACGATTACCAGCGCGCGCGGGTACTGACCTTCCTGAACCCGCAGACTGACCCGCTGGGCGCGGGCTATCACATCATCCAAAGTCAGATCGCGCTGGGCTCGGGCGGGGTGTTCGGCAAGGGCTGGATGAACGGCAGCCAGGCCCAGCTCGAATTTCTGCCCGAGCGTTCGACCGATTTCATCTTTGCCGTGGTCGGCGAGGAATTCGGGCTCATCGGTCTGATCGGACTGCTGGCGCTGTATCTGTTCATCGTCGCTCGTTCGGTCTGGCTCGCCACGCAGACCAACGACACCTTCTCGCGCTTGCTGTCCCTGTGCCTGGCGCTGACCTTCTTCGTCTATGTGTTCATCAACGCCGGCATGGTCAGCGGCCTGCTGCCCGTGGTCGGCGTGCCGCTGCCGTTGGTCAGCTATGGCGGCACCTCGGTGGTCACGCTACTGGCCGGCTTCGGTATTCTGATGGGGCTTTATTCGCACCGAAAGTTGGTGGGTTCATGAGGACTGCCGTGCTGCTGTGCGCCTGGGGACTGGCCGCCGCCGCGGCCGCGGCCGAGCCGGACGCCGCGAGCGATCGGGGGCATTTTGACCTCAGCCGACCTGAGATTCAGGGCTTCATCGAGCAACTCGTGACTGCCGGCCTCGATCGCGATCAGGTCACGGCCGCGCTCGGCGCCGCCGAAGGGCAACCGAAGATCATCGAGGCCATGGACCGGCCGGCCGAGAAGACCCTGCAATGGTGGGAATACCGCGCGCGCATGCTGACCCCGCCGCGCATCGATGCCGGCGCGCAGCTCTGGCACGAGCACAAGGAACTGCTCGATCAGATCGCCATCGAGTACCAGGTGCCGCCCGAGTACCTGCTGGCCGTGCTGGGCGTCGAGACCCAGTACGGCCGCGTCACCGGCCGCTATCGGGTGATCGATGCGCTCGCTACCTTGAGCTTCGATTACCCGCCCCGCGCCAACTATTTCCGCAAGGAGCTGACCGAATATCTGCTGCTCGCCCACGAGGACGGCTTTGATCCATTGAGCATTCGCGGCTCCTACGCCGGTGCGATGGGCGCACTGCAGTTCATGCCCTCGAGCTATCGCCGCTACGCAGTGAGCGCACAGCACGCAACACACCGTGATCTGTGGAATGATTGGGGCGACATTTTTGCGAGCGTCGCCAACTATCTGCATCAGTACGGCTGGCAGTACGGCGCACCGGTGCTGGCCGAGGCGCAGCTTGCCGCCGATGCCAGCCTCACGCCACCCGAGCACATGGCGTTGAACGACACCTTGGGCGCCCTGCGCACGCGCGGCGTGAGCGTCACCACGCCGCTGCCGGATTCCACTCCGGCGCTGCTACTGGCAGCCCCGCAGCAGGAGGCCATGGGCTACCGCGTCGGCTTTCAGAATTTCTACGTGCTCACGCGCTACAACACCAGTCCGTTGTACGCCATGGCAGTGCACGACCTGGCCGAGGCGATCAAGCAGCAGATCGCGCAGGAGGCTGGGCTTTGAGAGGGCGCGGCAGCGCCCTGACGCTGCTGGCAGTGCTGCTGCTGTCGGCGTGCGCCCAGGCACCGCGCCGCGCCAACCCGTCCGGCTCGCCGGCGAGCGTAGTACCGGCACAGGCGCCTGACGTGGCATCGGTTCCCGAGCCGGTTCCGCGCGAGGAGCCGCGCAGTGCCTCGGGCAATCCGCCGTTCTATGAAATCGCAGGCCACCGCTACATCGTGCTCGCCAGTGCCGCGGGCTACCACGAGCGCGGGGTCGCCTCCTGGTACGGCAGCGATTTCCACGGCCTGCGCACCGCGACCGGAGAGCGCTACGACATGTTCGCGATGACCGCCGCACACAAGACGCTGCCGATTCCGTGCTACGCGCGCGTGACCAATCTGTCGAACGGCCGCAGCGTGGTGGTGCGCATCAACGATCGTGGTCCTTTCGTTGCCAACCGCATCATCGATCTGTCATATACGGCCGCGGCGAAACTCGACATGATCCGCAACGGCACCGCCTTCGTGCAGGTCGAGACCTTGAGCCCGGCCAGTGCGGCGGCAACGGCCTCGGCGGCGTTGCCCGTCACCACCCAGGCCGCCGCGGCGGCGAACGTCGGTGTCAGCGAAGTGCCGCCGCTCACCGCGCCGCTCGCAGCCGTGCCCGGCGCCAGCGCGCCGCCGGCGGCAACACCGGCCGCGGCAGCGAGCACCCCGGTCGCAGCCGCATCAGGCCGTTTCTACATCCAGGTCGGCGCCTACGGTCAGGCCGAGAACGCACATCGGGCCGAGCAGAAACTGCGCGCTGCCGGCCTCGATCATGTGTTCACATTGACACCGACGGCCGATCAAGTGCTGCAGCGAGTGCGCATCGGCCCGATTGCCAGCGTGCAGGAGTATGACCAGTTGATCGCGCGCCTGTCGGCGCTGGGTTTCCCCGAAGCGCGACTCGCACAAGACTAAACACTGCCGCTACACTAAGCGGCATGAAACCGATCGCCCCGTTGCTCGCCTTTGCCGTGGCCTCATGGTTCGCATTGAGCGGCTCGCCGCTCGCGCTGGCCGCAACCCATGCCGCGAAAACCAGCACCCCCGCAACCCCGGCAGCGGCTGCGCCCGCCGCGGTGCCCACGGCAGCGCCGGGCGCGCCGCCGGCCACTCCCAGCGCGCCCGAGGTCGACGCCCACGCCTATATCCTGATCGACTACACCAGCGGCAAGGTGCTGGCCGAGCTCAACGCCGACACGCGCCAGGAACCGGCGAGCCTGACCAAGCTCATGACCTGTTACGCGGTGTTCCACGCCCTCAAGGCCGGCACGCTCAAACTCGATGAATTGGTCACGATCAGCGAGCACGCCTGGCGTGCGGAAGGCTCACGCACCTTCGTGCAGGTCGGCAGCCAGGTACCGGCCGAAGTGTTGATCAAGGGCATGATCGTGCAGTCCGGCAACGATGCCACGATCGCCTTGGCTGAGCGCGTTGGCGGGACCGAGGCGGCGTTCGTACAGCTCATGAACACATACGCGCAGCGCCTGGGCATGAGCAACACTCATTTCGACGACAGCAGCGGCCTGCCCTCGCCGACGCACTACACCACGGCGCGCGATCTGTCCAAGCTCGGCGCCGCGCTGGTCCGCGACTATCCGGAATACTATGCCTGGTTCTCGATCCGCGAATTCATCTGGAACAACATCAAGCAGCAGAACCGTAACGGACTGCTGGAGCGCGACCCGAGCGTCGACGGCATGAAGACCGGACACACCGACAGCGCCGGATACTGTCTGGTGACTTCGGCGCTGCGGCAGAACATGCGGCTGATCGCCGTGGTGCTCGGATCGCGCAACATCAAGGGACGCGAGGATGCGAGCGCAGCGCTGATCAACTACGGCTACACGTTCTTCGAGACCGTGAACGTCAAACAGCGCGGTACCGTCGTGCTCAAGCCGCGGGTGTTCAAATCGACCGAGGAATATTTCCCGGTGGGCACCGCGACCGACATCAACATCGTCGTGGCACGCGGACAGGGCGGCAGCATCGAGACCAATGCCAGCGTGCGCCATCCATTGATCGCGCCGCTCACGACCACCACGGCAGTGGGGGAACTGCAGGTGCTGGTTGCCGGCAAGCTGGTGACTTCGGTGCCGCTGTATCCGACGGTGGATGTGCCCGCAGGCGGCATGTGGAGTCGGCTCAGCGACACCGTACTGCTGTGGTTCCAGAAATAGCGCGTCGTGGCTGAGCCCCTGCCGGTCTGTCACCTCAACGGCGGCATGCTGCCGCTGCGCGAGGCGCGCATCTCGCCGCTGGATCGCTGTTTCCTGTTCGGCGACGGTGTCTACGAGGTCATCGCGCGGCGGCGCGGCCGCGCTCGGCGGCTCGCGTTCCACCTGGCGCGGCTTGCGCGCAGCCTCAACGAACTGCGCATCCGCAATCCGCATAGCGAGCCCGAGTGGCGTCAGCTGATCGAAGCACTGAGTCAGGCCAACGGCGGCGGCGACCTGTACGTCTATCTACAGGTCTCCCGCGGCGCCGAGTACGGCCGCAACCACGCGCCGCTGCCCGAGGTCGAGCCCACGGTGTTCGCCTTCTGTGCACCGCTGCCCGCGGCCGACGCGCAAGCCTTGCAGCGCGGCATCGCCTGCATCACGGCGACCGACACGCGCTGGGCGCGCTGCGACATCAAATCGGTGGCGTTGCTGGCCAATGTGCTGTTGCGTCAGCAGGCCGTGGATGCCGGCGCCGCCGAGACCATTCTGCTGCGCGATGGCTGGCTCACCGACGCCAGCGCCTCCACGGTGTACATCGTCATCGACCAGGAGGTGCGGGCGCCGCCGAATTCGACGCGGCTGCTGCCCGGCACCACGCGCGGCCTGATCGAGGAGCTCGCCGACGCCCACGGGATCACCCTGCGCAGCGTGCCGATCAGCGAGGCGCAGCTGCGCTCGGCCGATGAGATCTGGCTCACGGCCGCAACCCGCGGAGTCGTGTCGGTCACGACGCTCGACGGCCAGCCGGTCGGCGCGGGCCGGCCCGGGCCGCTTTGGCGGCGCATACATGAGCTCATCGAGGCGTACTGGATGGATTGATGAAGATCCTCGGTCTGCTCGGCGGCATGAGTTGGGAATCCACACTGCCCTACTACGCTCAGATCAATCAACTGGTCAAGCAGCGCTTGGGCGGCCTGCACTCAGCCAGGCTGATTCTATACAGCGTCGACTTTCACGAGCTCGAGCAGCTCATGCAGGCGGGTGATTGGGATGGCGCCGGGGCCGTGCTGGCTGGCGCAGCCCGTTCACTCGAGGCCGCCGGTGCACAGGGTCTGGTTCTTTGCACCAACACGCTGCACCGTGTGGCCGGCGCCATCGAATCTGCGGTCGGCATCCCACTGCTGCACATCGTCGATGCAACCGCGAGCGACATCGTCAAGGCCGGCTTCGGCACGGTCGGCCTGCTGGGCACGCGCTTCACGATGCAACAGCCGTTCTATCGCGATCGACTCGCCGCGGCGTACGGCCTCAATGTGCTGACGCCCGATGAGTCCGAGCGCGCCATCGTTCACCGGATCATATTCGAGGAGCTGTGCCTGGGCCGCCTGATCGACGCGTCGCGCCGGGAATGCCGGCGCATCATGGCGAACCTGGTTGCCGCCGGCGCGCAGGCCATCATTCTGGGCTGCACCGAGCTGTCGGCGCTGGTCGCTGCCGACGATGCGTCGGTGCCGTTGTTCGATACCACCGCCATTCACGCGCGCCAGGCCGTTGACTGGGCGCTGTCGGCCGATTGATCCGTGATCACAGATCAAGCCTGCGCCAGACGCTCGCGAGCCACGGTTGCTGCTCACGCGGCAGTCCGGTTGGCCGGTAGTAATGCTCCAGCTCCAGAAAATTCGCAGCCATCAGGTAGGCTCGCCAAGCCGCCAGATCGTGGTAGGCGCCGTAGCGTCCGCGATTCCAGCCCTCCTCATTGCTGCCGTGCGGGTTGGAGCTGAACAGCACGCCCTCGGGCCGCAGCGTGGCATGCAATTGCCGCAGCACCTGCGGCAGCAGCCGCGAGGGCACGTGAAACAGCGAGGCATTGGCGAAAATTCCGTCAAAGCGCGCCGGCGGCAGATCCAGCTCGAGGAAATTCTGCTGCCAGACCTCGCAGCCGCTCGCGCGCGCCATCGCCACAAAGGGCGCCGCACCTTCCAGCCCTATGGCCGTGTGACCCAGTCTGGTGAAGGCCTTGAGGTCGCGGCCGGGCCCGCAGCCGAAGTCGAGCACCGTGAACGGCGGCTTGGCGACGATGTGCCGCAGCAGGGCCGCAAGGTTCTGACTGACGTCGTGATCGCCGGTGCCGGCGCGAAACTGCTGCGCGGTTTGTTCGTAATGCGCCAGCGTGTCGCGGGCGATCCTTGCCGGCGCTTCAGGTTCGGGCGGCTCGTTGCTCATCGACGCATTGTATAATGGCTGATGATTCCACAACTCTCCGCCCTGGAAGCGCGGGTGATCGGCAGCCTGATCGAAAAGCAGATCACCACCCCCGAGCAGTATCCGCTGTCGCTGAATGCGCTGGTGCTGGCCTGCAATCAGAAAAGCAACCGTGACCCGGTCCTCGATCTCACCGACCGGGCGGTGCAGGATTTGGTCGACGGCCTGATCCGCAAGCACATGGTGCTGGAAAAATCGGGCTTCGGCAGCCGAGTGCCCAAGTATCAGCAACGCTTCTGCAACACCGAGTTCAGTGCCCAGCAATTCACGCCCCAGGAGCGTGCGATCCTGTGCGAGCTGCTGCTGCGCGGACCGCAGACAGCCGGCGAGCTGCGCACGCGTGCCAGCCGCATGGCCGAGATCACCGACGTCGCTCAGGTCGAACAGGCGCTGGAAAAGCTCGCGCAGCATGAAGGTGGCGCACGGGTCGTGAAGTTGCCTCGCGAGCCGGGCCGGCGCGATTCGCGCTATGCGCATCTGTTCAGCGGCGAAGTCCCAGCCGCGCCCGCGACCCCAGCCGCTGCGGCGCCCGCGGCCGAGCCGATGCCGGCGCAGCGACTGGCCGCGCTCGAGGAACAGGTGCGCGAACTGCGGGCCGAGCTGCAGTCACTGCGCCAGAGCATACAGCCGCCGCGTTAGCTGACCTCAGTCGGCCGTGCCCGAAGCGGGCGCGTCGAAACCCAGCGCCTGCAGCTCCAGGCTTGCAATCTCCTGCAGCGATTTGCCGGCGATGCCCTGCAGGTCGCCATACATGCCGACGGTGGCGCCCATGACGCGCTCGATCTGCTCCTCGCGCTTGGCCCATTGCTTCATGATCGCCTTGCGCTCCTTGTCGAGGTCCTCGCGCATGCCGGTAAAGGCCTCGACGATCGCCTCCACGCGCTGACGAAAGCGCGGACCGGTCAGATACTGGTAGACCATTTCGGTTTTGCTCTGCTGGCCTTCCGAGACCTGCCGCGCGGCGCGCAGCTGCAACAGCATGTGACGCAGCACCGTGGCAACCGGCAGCGCTGCGCGCGGATGCGTGATCCATATGCCGTCAACGACATCGAATGTTTCAATCCCCTTGGGTAAGGCCTGGCTGACCAGCACCGCGAATTCGGCTTTCGCGCAGCGCTGGTCTTCACGCAGCTTGACCAGCCAGAGGTCGCTCCAATTGCGCGTGCGCTTGCACTCCCACAGGATCGCGCCGCATTGCGCCCCGCCGCTGCTGACCACGAGTTGCAACGCATCGCCGCCGTATTCACCTTTCGGCACCGGTTCGATGACATCGAACGGAAACTTCACGCGCAGCAGGCTCTCGAGCTCGAGTTCCTGCACTTCACCCTGCAGCTGCTGCGAGCCCTGTTCGGCGCGAAGTTTGAGTTCCTCGATCTTGTGCTGCATCGAGGCGATGGTCTGATCCTTCTCCATGACCTTGAGCTTGAGGCCCTCTTCGGCTTCGCGCCTGGCCAGCGCTCGCGCCTGCGCCAATCCGTCGTTCACCCGGCGCTCGACGGTGAGCGAGAGCTCGCGCCGTGCATCTTCGAGCTCGCGTTGCTGGCGTATCAGCTCGGCCTGCGCCTTTTGCGCCTCGGCCAACTTGTGTTCACGGCTCTTGAGAACCTCCTGCAGCTCCGCGACTTCGCGGCTCTTTGCCTCCAGCTCCGCGGCACTGAGCAGACGGGCCTTGCGCGACTCCTGGGCGATCAGCCGCGCCCGTTCGTCCCTGAGCTGCTCCTGCATGTGCGCGTCCTTCTGCGACAGCTGCAGCTCGAACTGCGCTCGCGTCGCCGCAATCAGCGGCGCAGCCAGGGATTCGGTCAGGCGAATTTCGGTCCGGCAGTTCGGACACACGACCGTCGGCTCAGCCATCGGCGCGCACCGCGTGAAAATGGCTCTGCACCCAACCGCGCTCATGCCGGACCCAGACCTGCGTGACCCACGAGTCCGCGCTGACCGGATCGGGCTTGTCCACGCGCTGCATGCGCGTGTGCATCCTGCCGGTCATGATGGCAACATGACCCAGCACCTGCACCTTGAGCTCGCTGCGCTCGACCTCGAGGAACTGCAGCGTCGTCATGACATAGTCCATGAGCTGCATCTTGTTCATCACCGTGCCGGTGCTGTGGATGTGCACCAGGTCCGAGGGCCAGAGCGTCTCGAGCGCGACCGCATCGCGCCGGACCAGCGCCTCGCCGCGGCGACGCTCGAGCTCGATCAGCGCCGCACTGACTGCCTGCTCGCTCATGGCGGCGCTGCAGCGGCAGGCACCAGCGGCATGCGCAGGAAGTGCGGCTGCGCTTCGACGCGTGCCAGCCAGGCGACCACCGCCGGATAGTGGCTGAGCTCGAATCCGCCGTCATCGGCCGCGTGCGTGTAGGCATACAGCGCGATATCGGCAATCGAGTAGTTGTCGGCGACGAAAAACCGCCGCTGCTTCAGATGCTGCTCCATGACCGCGAGCGCCTGCGCGCCGCGTTCGTGCAGGCGCGGCAGCTCGCTGCGGCGTGCATGCTCCGCCGGCAGCATCGTGCAGATGAATCGCGCCACGGCGATGTAGGGCTCGTGGCTGTACTGCTCGAAGAACATCCACTGCAGGACCTCGGCGCGCGCGCGCCGCTGCTGCGGCCAGAACAGCGTGCCTTCAGCCAGAAAGAACAGGATCGCATCCGACTCGGCCAGGTACTGACCCGGCTCGAGTTCGAGCACAGGCACCCGACCGTTGGGATTCCTGGCCAGGAACTCGGCGCAGCGCGTCAGGCCGCTGCGGACATCGAGCTCGACCCAGTCATACGGGGACCGCAGTTGCTCGAGCAGCAGCCGCACCTTGTAGCAGTTGCCCGAGCTCGACATGCCATAGACCGTGTACATCGTGGCTGCCGCACCTAGCCCCGCGCGACCTGCTGCTCCCAATTGCGGCCATCGAACGGGCTCACGCGCAGCGCGCTGACCGTACCGGCATCGAGGCAACGGGCGTTGACGCTATAGCCGCCCGGGTTGGTGCGCGGCACGTAGAACGACTTGACGCCACAGACGGCGCAGAACAGGTGCTTCGCGGTCCCAGTGTTGAACTGATAGCTCGTCAGATGCTCGGCGCCCGCCAGCAATTGGAAGCGCGAGCCGGGTACCAGCAGGTGCAGGTAACCCGACTTGGCACAGATCGAGCAATTGCAGTCTGACACCGCCAGCTCCGCCGGCGCGAAGACTTCGAAGCGGACGCGGCCGCAGTGGCAGCCACCGGTATGTCGGATCATGTCGCTCATCATGGCATATCCGCGCACTGTGGCGCAGCGCTCGCAGCGCATCAAGTGGCATTGTCAACGTGCTCGTGCAGTTAGCGTTATGCCCCAGAGACACCAAGGATCGACGCCACTTGACCAAATCACGAACTGCCGCTCGGGCCGCGGCCGGGGTCTCAGCGGGGCTGGCAGCATGGAGCGCGATGCTGCTGCCGGCCTGCACGGCTCCCGGTTCCCGGACCGGCGGCGCAGATACGCCGGTTGCGCCGGCCCTGCCGGTGTTGCATCGCGAGGATACGCTGTGGCTGCAGCGCGTCAGCTTCGGCCTGGATGGCGCCAGCGTCGCCGACTACCGCCGCCTCGGCCGCGAACGCTTTCTCGACGACCAGCTTGCGGCGCGCGATCAGGCGCTGCCGGCCGCGGTCAAGGCTCAGATCGACGCCCTGGAGATCTCGCACGCCGATCCGGTGCGATGGCTGGTCGAGGTCAATGCACAGTACAAGGACATCAACGCCATGGCCGATGGCATCGACAAGGAGCAGGCGCGCAAGAGCCTCAATGACCGTGGCAACAAACTGGCCTACCAGACCGTGCGCCGCGACCTGCTGCGCGCGCTGTACTCCGGCTCGCAGCTGCAGGAGCAGATGATCTGGTTCTGGCTCAATCACTTCAGCGTCTACCAGTACAAGGCCAATCTGCGCTGGCTGATTTCCGACTATGAAGAAACGGCCATCCGGCCACACGCGCTCGGCCACTTCTACGATCTGGTGCTCGCGAGCCTGGAGCATCCGGCGATGCTGCAATACCTCGACAACAACCAGAATGCCGCCGGGCACATCAATGAGAATTACGCGCGCGAACTCATGGAGCTGCATACCCTCGGAGTCGACGGCGGCTACACGCAGCAGGATGTGCAGCAGCTCGCGCGGGTGCTGACCGGGGTTGGCATCAATGTCGGCGATGTGCCGCATTTGAAGGCCGAATGGCAGCGCCTGTATCGGCGCAGCGGCGCCTTTGAATTCAATCCGGCGCGCCACGACTTCGGCCCGAAGACGCTGCTGGGCCGGCCGATCGAGGGCAGCGGCTTTGGCGAGGTCGAGAGCGCCATCAGAATCATCGTGCATCAACCCGCCTGTGCGCGCTTCATCTCGCGGGAGCTGGCGAGCTATTTCGTCGCCGACAATCCGCCGCCACAGTTGATCGAGCGCATGGCGCAGAGCTTCCTGCGCAGCGACGGGGACATCGCCGCGGTGCTGCGCACCATGTTCCTGGCCCGGGAGTTCGATGCCGCGCTCGGCGGGAAATTCAAGGACCCGATGCGCTACGTGGTGTCCGCAGTACGCTTCGCCTACGATGGCCAGCCGATCGCCAATACCCGTCCGCTGCTCAACTGGCTCAATGCACTCGGTGAGGCCCCTTACGGCCGGGCAACTCCCGACGGCTATCCGCTGAGCGAGCAGAACTGGGCCAGTTCCGGCCAGATGAGCCGCCGCTTCGAGATTGCGCGCGCGATCGGCTCGGGCAACGCCGCGCTGTTCGACCCCGAAGACGGCAGTGCCGCGACCACCACGGGCTTCCCGCAGCTCTCCAACCGGCTGTATTTCGAGGCGGTGGAACCGTTTCTGGCCGCAGCCACGCGCGCAGCGCTCGCGCGCGCCAACTCACAGCAGGAATGGAACACGTTTTTGCTTTCATCGCCCGAGTTCAGCTATGAGTAAACCCATGGAGCCATCATGAACCGCCGTCAGCTGCTGCAATTCGGCAGCGCCGCGCTTGCCGGCATCGGACTTGCCGGCCGACTGTATGCCGCGCCAATCAGCGGGCCACGCTTTCTGCTGGTGTTCCTGCGCGGCGGTTACGATTCGACCAACCTTCTGATCCCGTATTCGAGCGCTTACTACTACGAGGCGCGGCCCACCATCGCGATCGCGAAACCGCAGCCCGCAGCCGGCACCGGCGCGCTCGCACTGGATGCCAACTGGGCGCTCGCGCCCGCCGTGCGCGACACCATTGGTGCCATGTACCTGCAGCGCCAGGTGGCGTTCATTCCCTTTGCCGGTACCGACGATCTGTCACGCAGCCATTTCGAGACCCAGGACAGCATCGAACTCGGCCAACCCGCCGGCGCAGCGCGCAACTACCGCTCGGGCTTTCTGGCGCGACTGTCGGATACCTTGCTCGGCTCGGCTGCCGCCGCCTCGCCCATCGCCTTCACGGATGCGTTGCCGCTCGCCTTTGAAGGCAACGCGCCGGTGCCAAACCTGTCACTCAAGAGCGTCGGCAAGCCGCCGTTCGACGAGCGCCAGGCGCGGATCCTGAGCGACATGTACGCCGGTCACCCGCTGCAGGCCGCGGTCAGCAACGGCCTGGAACTGCGCCAGGAGGTGGCGCAGCAGATGGCGGACGAAATGCGCGCCGCCAACCGCGACGCCATCAACACCAAGGGCTTCGAACTTGAAGCCGAACGCATGGGGCGGCTCATGCGCGAGCGCTACCGCATCGGCTTCATTGACGTCGGCGGCTGGGACACTCACGTCGGCGAAGGCGCCGCGCAGGGCAATCTCGCGACCAATCTGGCCAGTCTCGGGCGTGGTCTGCAGGCGTTCTCGCAATCGCTGGGCAGCGAATGGAACAACACGGTCGTGGTCGTGCTGTCGGAATTCGGCCGGACCTTCCGCGAGAACGGGGATCATGGCACCGATCACGGTCACGGTACGGTCTACTGGGTGCTCGGCGGCGCGATCAGCGGCGGCAACATCGTCGGCGAGCAGCAGCCCTTGGAGCGCCACACGCTGTTCCAGGATCGTGACTACCCGGTTCTCAATGATTATCGCGCCGTGTTGGGTGGCTTGTTCCGCTCACTCTGGGGCCTGTCGAGCGAACAAAGTGAGCGCATCTTTCAGCTGACGGCGCCGGTCGATCTGAAGCTGGTGTGATCGCGGCTCATTGCGCCGCGATTGGCCCGTACACCAGGATGCGAAAGCTTCCCGGTACCGGCACCGGACGTGCGTGCGGCGAGGCCTCGGGCGCGGCGCTGAGGGTGGCGCTGGCCAGATAAATGCGGTGACTGATCGGATCGAGCGCCATGGTGCGCGCACCCGGGCGAGTTGGCAGCGTCTGCACCGGTGCCAGCCGATCGGGCGACTGTTCACGCGCGATGCTGACCGTGCCCTCGCCATTGGCACTGAAGGCCAGTTGCGTGCCCGGATCAAAGGCGTTGGCATCGACCCCCGATCCGATCGGCAGCGATGCGAGCACGCGGCCGTTGCGCGTATCGAGCATCACCATGCGCTGATTGCGGCAACCGATGAACAGTCGATGATGCGCGGTGTCGAGGGCCATGCCGGAAGCGCTTTCGCCCGGGGCAATGGGCCAGCGCGCGACGATCGCGTGGGTCGCCGCGTCGATGGCGACCACCAGATTCTGATCTTCGATGTTGTCATAGATCCGGCCGGCGGCCGGATCGGCCACCGCGAACTCCGGCTTACCCGGTAACGCGATCGTGTCGAGCACCTCACCGCTGCGCGCATCGAACACCGTGGCGGATTGGGCGCGGCCGTTGAAGGCATACACCTGCCGCTGGCTGGGCTCGAACACGATCGCATCCGGATTGGCGCCAGTGGCGACCGTTGCGAGAGTCTGCTGCGTATTCAGATCCACGATGCTGACCTGCGAGGCCCCGCCGTCGCTGGCGTAGCCGCGGGCGAGTTCGCCGGCGATCGCAAAGCCGTGCACGCCGGCTGTATCGGCGATCCGTCCCACCAGCGCATTGCGGTCGATATCGATGACATCGATATGATCCCCGTGCGTGACATACAGGCGCCGCGCTCTGGCATCGATCGATAGGTAGTCCCAACCGCCATCGCCCGGCACGACGATTTCCTGCACGAAAGCGTAGGCGCCGGGGTTCGCCGCGCCGGCCGTGGCCACGGCCGCTGTCGCTGCCGCCGCTGTCAGAACGGGCACGCTCAGCGCGCACGCTCGCACAAAAACTCGCCTCATGGGACCTCGCGATGCGCTAGGCGCAGTAAGTAGGCCAGATACGCCGCAATCAGCACGTTGAGCGTCAGCGTGACGGCCACCGTCCAGCGGTGACCGGGCGGCCGTGCGAACAGTTCCCACAGCTCGAACGGAATCAGCGATGTGGTCGCGACCACGGTGACCCATTGCGCCCAGCGGCGGCGAAACCATAACCCGGTACCCTCCACGAGCACCACCGCGGTGTACGCAACCGTCACGGCGAGCACCAGTTGAAGCCTGCCGGCGCCGAGGCCCTCCACCCAGCTCAGCGCGCGCAGGATCAGGCGCTGGTCGACCCGATCGGTCAGTGTCGCCGACCACAGATGGATTTTTTCCAGCAGCTTCGGGTCGAGCAGTTTGTGCACGCCGTAGCCGGTCAGGATCAGCAACAGCGCCTTGAGGAACTTGAACAGCGCAATGATCCGCAACCCATCTATCTTGGGCGGCGGCGCTGAGTTCGACGCAGTCTGGCCACTGGATTCGCTCGAGGACGGCATAGGCGCAATCGTTAGGGATAATCCGATACCCTAAGCGATCGCGAAGTCGCGCGCCACGCGGCCGGACACGCCCGCCAGGACCTAAGCCGATGGCGCGATCGCTGCCCATCGGCTCGGCGCGGCTTGCGCTACAAGACCCCGGCGAAAACCAGAATCAGCAGGATTATCAGCAGCGTACCCAGCCCGCCGCTCGGGTAGTAACCCCAGGCGCTGCTGTACGGCCAGACCGGGAACGCCCCGATCAGCAGCAATACCAGGACGATGATCAGAATAGTGCGCAACGGCATCGCGGTTCTCCCCATGGGTGCTGGTTGTAGCCAGTAAAGGGTAGAAACCGAACCGACGGCGCCGATAGGGCGGCAGCGCTGATTCGCCTGTAGGAGGACCACTCAGCGCTCGACGGGCGTGTCCTCGCGCGCGCCCCACTCTGCCCAGGAGCCATCATAGAGCGCGCCGCTGGGCAGCCCGGCCACGTCGAGTCCGAGGCTGAGCACCGCGGCCGTGAGACCCGAACCGCAGCTGGTGACCACAGCGCTGTCGGAGCCGACGCCGGCGGCCGCGAACCGCTCGCGCAGCGCGGCCGGAGGCAGCAGCGTCTGAGCATCCGTCAGAAGTTCGGTGTACGGAAGATTGTGGCTGCCCGGAATGTGTCCGCCGCGAAGGCCTGGACGCGGCTCGCCGACGCGGGCGAAGAAACGGTCCGCCGAGCGCGCATCGAGCAGCAGTTCGCGCAAGTCCGGCAGGTTCGCGAGCACATCGCCCAGCCCGCGCAGATAGCGCGCGTTATAGGACGCCAGGAAGACCGCTGGGGCGGGCGCCGGCTCCTGTGCGGCGCTGAGCGCCCGGCCCTCCCGGCGCCACTTGGGCAGGCCGCCATCGAGTACCGCCGCGCGCTCGTGGCCGAACAGGCGCATGAGCCACCAGCCGCGTGCCGAGGAGAACAGACCTTTTTGGTCGTAGAACACGACGCGATGCCGATTGCTCAGGCCCAGCGCCTCCACCATGCGCTCGAAGCGGGCGCTCGTGGGAGCCATGTGCGGCAGCTTCGAGTCGGTGTCAGCGATCAGGTCGATGTCGAAGAATCGCGCCGCGGGCAGGTGCGCTGCGCGATACAGCGCCTGCGCATCACGCTGCTCAGTGGGCAGATAAAGCGTTGCATCGAACAGCAGCAGATCCGGCGCCCCGATCTGCTGCGCTAGCCACTCCGTGCTGACCAGTGATTGCACCGCTCACTCCTGAAAAAAAAGCGATGATGCCTGCTGCCTGCGCGCAGCGGTATCCCTTATCCAGTTCAGTTCAGGGCGGCAACGAGCGGCTGCCGGTGAAGGGATTGAACCCCAGCTCGGCCAGCGCCACCCAGGCGGCCGCGCCCAGATGCTCCAGATGCAGGTACAGGCGCGGCTTGTCCGGATCGGTGTCGAGCATGAAGCCCGTGGGCAGCGCCGCCACCGTCGTGGCGTAGTAGCCTCCATCGGGCGCTCGCGCCGCGGCAATCGCGGCCTCAGGGGCGGCAAGCAGCGCCTGGCGATGCAGGAGCTTGAGCAGCAGCAGCACCTGGGCGGTGCCTTCGGTCCAGGGGCCGCCGCCGGCTTCGCTATAGGCATAGCCCTGGCCGGCGCGAAAGCGCTGTTCGGCGCGGGGCAGCACTTGCGTATATCGGCTCACGGCCTGCGGCAGCGCCAGCAGCGGCCAGATCTGTGCATCCAGTGCCAGCAGCGGATTGACGGTCAGACCGTCCGCCGTCGTGCCGGCGGCGAAACCGCCGCGCTGCGCATCCCACATGGCAGCGACGAATTGCTGTGCGCCCTGCGCCTGGGAGCGCCAGCGCGTCTGGCTGATGGCCGAGGCCAGCCGCTCGAAGGCCGTGGCCAGATCGACATTGTGCTCCGTGGATTTCCAAAGCAGCCGCTGGGGCGCGCTGTCAGGGCCAAAGCTGCCGCCGGTGAATCCCCCGGCGCCGCGCGCATCACGCTGCCCCTGCAGCCATTGCGCAATCCCCAGGGCACCGAGAGCATAGCGGGTCTGGGCGTGATCGGCCGCGCGCGCGCGCGCCTCGGCATCCAGCGTCAGCAGCGCCAGCATCGCCCACGCCATGTTTCCGCAGTCGCTGCCGGCCTGATAATCGTCTTCGAGCCAGAGAGCGCGCTGCGCATCCCACCAGCCGGCCAGTTTGAGCGGCGACGCATCCACGGCCCCGGCCGCATAGGCGTTGCGCAGCCGCCCGTCGTGCCAATGGCGATCGTGCGCCAGAGCCAGCAGTATTGCATCGCCGATGCGCCGGGCCTGCACGGCCTGGCCGCACGCGACCAGCGCGATCACCGCCACCGCGTTGTCGTACAGAAACGCGGCATGCTGCAGCGGCCCCGGCTCGGCCGCCGGATAGCTCGCCAGCAACAGCGCCGCCCCGGGCTGTAGCGCAATCGTGCGTGTCAAATAGGTACAGGCGCTTTCGGCCGCGTCGCCCGCGACCGGCACTGCCGCCAGCGCAGCCAGTAGCGCGAGCCCCAGCGGCAGCCGAATCCGCCCGCGCCTAGCCGGCCCCGGCGATGGTCTCATGCACGAAGCGCAGCTTGGCGATCGCGGGTGTGGACAGCACGAACGGATAGCCGTCGGCCAGACCCATGCTGCGATTGAGATTGTTGAGGATGTAGGTCAATGGAAACCAGCTGGCGATCAGGCGCTCGAACGGTTCTTCGCTACCACTGCGGGCGCGCAGCATCACCGGATCATCGCGGCTCCTGGGCTGCAGCGACAGGCCGCTCTCGGCAGCGGTCTCGAGCATGTCGCTCATGTGCAGATAGTGCGCCCAGCTCTCGGCCCAGTCTTCCCAGGGATGCGCGGCGGCGTAAGCGCTGACGAAGCTCCGGGCCCAGTCCGCCGGCGAACCGCTGTCATAGTGCTGCTTCAATGCCGCCGCGTAGTCGGCGCGCTCATCACCGAACAGGCTTCGAAACTCATCGAGTCTCGGACCATTGCGCACCAGACGCTCCCAGTAGTAATGACCGACCTCGTGGCGGAAGTGGCCGAGCAGCGTGCGATACGGCTCACCCAACTGCAGCCGGCGCCGTTCGCGCTCCGCGTCATCGGCCTCGGCGACGTTGACGGTCACCACGCCGTGCGCATGCCCGGTCAGCACGGGACTGTCGGCGTCGGCATCGCTCAGAAATTGATAAGCCAGCCCTGCGTCGGGGTCCTGCAAACGGCCTTGAATCGGACAGTGCAGGCGCATGAGCGAGTAGATCAGGCGGCGCTTTGCGGCTTCAAGTCTGAACCAGGCCTCGCGATAGCCCGGGACCGAAAGATTGGGAATGACCTGCGTCAACCGGCACGATTCGCACAGCGGCGATGGATCCTCGGCGGCAATCGCCCAGTTGCAGATGTTCTCCTGGCTGTAATTCAGGCACAGGCGGAAGCGGCGCCGGCCGCTGCCACGTCCCTGCATGCGCCACAAGTCTGCCGGCTGCGGTGCCATCGCCGCGATCACTGCCAGGTCCGGCACGTAAGCAAGCACGTGGCCGCAATTCATGCAGCGGGTGTTCTCGAAGAACACCAGATGGCGGCAATGGCTGCAATGAAATACCTTCACGGCAGCCCTCAAGTGGTCGCGAGCGGCTGCTTCGAGCGCGGCGCCGGGAAGGCCTGATCGATCTGCGCCAGTTCCGCGGCGCTGAGCTGCAGCTGTGCTGCCTGCAGATTCTGCTCGATGCGCAGTGGCTGCACCGACTTTGGAATCGCCACGACATCGGCTTCGCGCAGCACCCAGGCGAGCGCGATCTGCGCGGCGCTCAGCCCGCGCTCGCGTCCGATTCGCTCCAGTAGCGGATGCGTGGCCAGCGCACCCTGTCCCAGCGGCGAGTAGGCCATGGTCTGTATACCGCGCTGGCGCTGCCAGGGCAGCAGCGCAAACTCGATGGCGCGCGCCTCCAGGCAGTAGTAGAGCTGATTGCACTGCGTCGTGGCGCCAAGCGCCAGCGCCTGCTCGGCCTCGAGCCACTGCGCGAGTTCGTTCACGTCGAAATTGCTGACGCCGAACTGGCGAATGAGCCCCCGCTGCCGCAGATCGTCCAAGCCGCGCAATGTCTCCCGGAACGGTTGCGCGCCACGCCAGTGCAGCAGGTAGAGATCCAGATAGTCACAGCCCATGCGTGCGATCGAAGCCTCGCAGGCACGCACGGTGCCCTGGCGCGAAGCATGATCGGGCAGCACTTTGCTGACGATGAACAGCTCATCGCGCCCCGAGGGACCGAAGCTCTTCAGGGCCCTGCCGATGATGCGCTCGGCGCCGCCGTCACCGTACATCTCGGCCGTGTCGAGCAGCCGATAACCGATCGCCAGCGCATGCGTGACCGCGGCAATCTCCTGCGCCTGCGTGGCGCGCGCAGCGCCCATCTTCCAGGTGCCCAGACCGATGCGGCCTGGGAAGCGTAATGAACCGGCCGCTGCCGACATGTGATCTCCAAGAGCGTGCGCTCTGCCGGGCGCACATAAAAAAGGCCCGGGTCGCCCCGGGCCTGTTATCGCGTTCAGTGAGTCGCGAAACGCCTACCAGCGTCCGCCACCACCGCCGCCGCCGTTGCCGCCACGAAAGCCGCCGCCACCGCCGCCTGGACGACCGCCGCCAGTACGCGGCTTGTCTTGGGCTTCGTTGACGCGCAGCGGTCGGCCATTCATCGAATAGCCGTTCAAGCTCTGGATCGCACGAGCAGCATCGGCCTGGCTCATCTCGACGAATCCGAAGCCACGCGGACGACCGGTTTCACGATCGGTCGGCAGCGACACGGCTTCCACGGTGCCATGCTGCGCGAACAGCGTTCGCACCTCGGCCTCACTGGCCGTGAACGGTAGGTTACCTACATAAATCTTCGCCATAAAAATCACACTCTCCGGAACATTTCGATCCTTGTAGATCGTATAACACGGCAGGAACAACAACCGAGGTCAGGGAGAGAGCGTCTCACGAGCCGTCGAAACGTAGATCCTGTCACCATGATCGCAGGCGGTTCGGCTCCTCGACAAACGAAACACGGACGGTCGACGATCGGCGGCGAGTGTAGCACAACTACCTGAATTTCAAGCTGCAAATCTGTCGGAAGGGTCCTACAGCATTTGAAAAACGCCATAATAAACTGATCCCACCTATGACCCGCGACACCCCCGAACGCCTGAGCTTCCCCTGCGACTACCCGATCAAAGTCATGGTCCGGTCGGATCCCGGCGTGCGCAACCGGGTGGACGCCATCGTCGAGCGCCACGCCGGACCGGTGGATCTGTCGGCGGTTACGGAACGCCGCTCGGCCCGGAACCGGTTCATGGGCATCACTTATGTCATCCGCGCCACCAGCGAGGCCCAGATCTCGGCCCTGTTCGAGGCCCTCAAACTGTGCCCGCAGGTACTGTTGGTGCTTTGAGCCGGCGCCTCAGGGCCAGCTGTTGGCCTCGCTGGCGAATCGAGCCGAGAGCGCGCGTACGACACAGAAACGCTGCCCGGTCGGGGCCTGCATGACCCACCAGGTCCTGATCTGAGCGATGCGGCGCGCGCCGAGCGCTTCCAGCCGGCGCACCTCCGCCTCGATATCGTCGGTTTCGATGTCCAGATGCACGCGGCTGGGGTGCGCGACCGCCTGAACCTCCACGTGCACGTGCCCGAGCGGATCGATCAGCTCCAGGTACTTCGCCTCTTCCGTCGGCAGCGCTCGCGTTGCCATACCCAGCGCCGCGCCCCAGAACGCGGCCGCCGCCTGCGGCTCCTCGCTCTGACAGTCGATGATGAGCCCGGCCAGTTTGCTCTTATGCATGGCGCCCTCCAGATGCCGCTGCCAGGGCCACGAATTCGCCGACGAAGCGCCCAGCCTCCTGCTCAGCGCACATCAGCCGCGCCGAAACCGAAATGCGCGCCTTCCCCCGCCGTTCCAGGGTACGAAGGAATAGCGGCCACGGCGCCTGCGGCGGCAACGCGGCGTGGGCACTGAAGGGCCCGGCAATGGGCCGATCGTAGCTCATGGAGTTTCTCTGCAGCACCAGACTGGTGGCCGGAATGCGCTGCTCGAGCCGGCAGTAGAGCAGCGACCACGCGGCCAGGATCGCGAGCGTGCAGGCGCTGCCGCCGAATACCGTGCCACGATGATTCACATTGGGCGCCAGCGGCGCGGCCAACAGCACCGAGTCATCAGCGAGTTCCAGCACCGCGACCTGCATGGCTCGCGACAGTGGGATGGCGCCATGCAGATATTGCTCGAGCGCGTGCGGGGTTAGTCGCGCCAAATGGCGGCTTCCGGGCGCTACTTCTGCGCGGCGGAGCGGCGGTGCGTCAGCGCACTGACCACCAGATTGAATAAGCCCAGCAACACACCGGCGATCAGCGCCGAGAGGAAATTGGCGACCATGAAGCCCGGTACCAGCGCGCTCGTGAGCATGAGCATCAGGGCATTGATGACGATCAGAAACAAACCGAGCGTCAGAATCGTGATCGGCAACGTCACCAGAATCAAAATGGGGCGCACCAGGAAATTCACCACGCCGAGCACCAGCGCGGCCAGCAACGCCGAGCCAAAGCCGGTGAAATGGATGCCACTGACCAATTGGCTGATCAGCCACAGCAGCAGCGCGCTGACCACGAGATGAATCAATAGGCTTTTCATGGCGGGATGCTACGCCGCGCCGGGCCGTGCTTCAACGCGCCGGCGCCATGGCGGCCTCACTCAGGGGCGCGGCGCATGCAGCATGACGGTGAGGCTTTTTTCCAGGCGCACGGCATCGACGGCACCGCGATAATAGCCGGCAATCCGACCCGATTCCCTGAAACCCTGCCTGCGATAGAAACCGATGGCATTGGGATTGTCGGCGCGTGCCTCGAGTCGAATGCGCTCGATGCCTGCAACCCGAGCCGGCTTCTCCAGCCAGGCGATAAGCTGCGCGCCCAATCCGCGCTGCTGTTGATTGGGACGCACCGCCAGCAGCGCCAGATGGGCGCTGTCATCGCCGTAGTGCATGATGCCGAAGCCGACGATGTCATCGCGCTCAGCGAGCACGGCGGTATTGGTGGACCTATCGCCCACCGCCGCCAGCACGCGCGCGGGCGTCCAGCTCCAACCCAGGCCGTACTCGATGTAGTCGCGCGACATCTCGGCGATCATGGCCGCATCCAGCGGCGTGGCGAGCCTGATTTGCGGGTGCGATAACACCGGTGTGCGGGTCTTTAACGGCCCGGCGCCGTCATCGATGCAGTTTCGCCAACAGCAGCGGCGCCAGCCCCGCCGCCACGGTTGACAGCTCCTGCGGACCGCCGAGTCGCGACAGGTCGGTCATCTCGAGCCCGGCATGGCCGCAGGGATTGATGCGTCGAAACGGTTCGAGATCCATGCGCACGTTCAAGGCCAGGCCGTGATAGCTGGCTCCGCGCCGGATGCGCAGTCCAACGCTCGCGAGCTTGCAGCCGGCAACATAAACGCCCGGAGCATCGGCGCGGCATTGCGCCTGGATGCCAAATTGCGCCACGTATTCGATCACGCTGCGCTCCAGCGCGGTCAGCAGATCGCGCACTCCCAGGCCGGCGCGGCGGATGTCGATCAACGCATAGAGCACCAGCTGTCCCGGCCCATGGTAGGTCACCTGGCCGCCCCGATCGATCTGCACCACCGGGATCTCCCCGGGAGCGAGCAGGTGCGAGGGATCGGCATTCATGCCGAGCGTGAACACGGGCTCGTGCTCGAGCAGCCAGAGCTGATCGGCCGAATCGGCGGTGCGCTCCTGGGTGTAGCGCTGCATCGCGCGCCAGGTCGGCTCGTAGGCGACTCGACCGAGCCAGTGCACGTGCAGCTCAGGGGCCGCGCCCGCCGCCGGCGGCGACAGCGCTGCTTGCGGCGCGCTCACAAGCCCAGTCCCACGTTGTTGCCCGCAAGCACCTGCTCGGCCCGATAGCTCGAGCGCACCAAGGGACCGGCGACGCACTCGCGAAAGCCGTGTGCGAGCCCCCAGGAGCGATAGTGTTGGAACTGCTCGGGGGTGACAAATCGCTCCACGCCCAGATGGTGCGCCGTCGGGCGCAGATACTGGCCGAGCGTGAGCACATCGACACCGACCGCGCGCAGATCCGCCATGCACTCGGCGATCTCCTGATCGCTTTCACCCAGACCCAGCATGAGACTGGTTTTGGTGAGCACCTGCGGCCGATGCCGCTTGGCGTGCGCCAGTACGGCCAGCGTCTGCGCATAGCCGGCGCGCGGATCGCGCACCGGATGGGTCAGGCGCCGCACGGTCTCGACGTTCTGCGCGAACACCTCCGGCCCGGCATCGAGCACGGTTTCGACATCGCGCAACACGCCTTGAAAATCAGGCGTCAGCGCCTCCACGGCGGTCGCCGGAGTGCGCTGCTTGATGGCGCGTATGCAGGCTGCGTAGTGCCCGGCGCCGCCATCGGCCAGATCGTCGCGGTTGACCGAGGTCAGCACGACGTACTTGAGCTGCATCAGCGCGACGCTTTCGGCGAGATTGTCCGGCTCCTCGGCGTCGAGCCAGCCGCGCGGATTGCCGGTGTCGACGGCGCAGAAGCGGCAGGCACGGGTACACACCGCCCCCATCAGCATGATCGTGGCGGTGCCGGCATTCCAGCACTCGCCGATGTTCGGACAGCGAGCCTCTTCGCATACGGTCGCGAGCCGATGCTCGCGCACCGTGCGGCGCACGAAATCGTAGCCCTGTCCCATCGCGATCGGTGCCCGCAGCCAGTGCGGCTTACCGGTCAGCCCGCGCCGGTCCGGCTCGCCGTGCGGCTTGATACCGTCCTTGATGGCACTGAAGCCGTGCGGCGTCTGGTATTTCTCGCCGCTGCGTACGCCGCCGCCGCCAGCAGCGTCAGTGACCACGGGGATATCTTTGAGGGTATTCATGGCGTTGGCAACAACGGCGTCAATTTTAACGCAACTGGCGCGGCCAGCGTCGCGTTAGCTCACACCTGGGCTCACCACGGGGCCCTCATTGCAGGGCCGCCAGCCGCTCGGCGGTACCCACATCGCTCCATTGGCCGGTGTACAGCTCCCCCTGCAGGCGCCGTGCCGCAATCGCCCGCTGCAGCAGCGGCAGCAGCGCAAAACGCCCGGGCTGGCACCCACGAAACAGCTCCGGGCGATACACGCCTATCCCGGAATAGGTCCAGCGCGGCGTGCCGTTCGCGCTCACTCGCCCTTGCTCGAGCGCAAAATCGCCGTCGGGGTGATGGGAGGGATTGGGCACCAGCAGCAGTTGCGCCCACGCGTCGGCGGCGATCTGCAGCGTTGCGAAATCAAAATCCGTGTAGACATCGGCGTTGATGACCAGGAACGGCTCGCTGCCGAGCCATGGCAGCGCCTTGAAGATGCCGCCGCCGGTCTCGAGCGCCCGCGAGCCTTCATCACTGTAGCGGATCGACACGCCGAAGGCGCTGCCATCGCCGAGCGCGCTGCGAATGCGCGCGCCGAGCCAGGCAAGATTGATGACGACCTCGCGCACACCACCGCGCGCGAGCCGCTCGAGGTGGTAGGCGATCAAGGGCTTGCCACGCACGGTCAGCAGCGCCTTGGGCGTCTGATCGGTCAGGGGACGCATGCGCTCACCGCGCCCGGCGGCGAGCAGCATGGCGCGGCGCACGGCGGCCACGGCCATTTCGGCGCCGGAGTGCGTCAAGACCGCATCCCCGTCAGGACGCGCGCGTTGGCGCGCGCCAGCTCCGGCACCAGCCTTGCTTGCAACCAACGCGAGAACTCACCCAGCTGCGCATAGCGCTGCGCGGCATCGCGCACGTACTCGAGCGTGCGCGGCAAATCGCCCAGGTAGCCGTTCTTGCCGTCGCGATACCAGAGCCGCGCGAAAATGCCGAGCACCTTGATGTGGCGCTGCAGACCGATCATATCGAACCAGCGCAGGAACAGCCGCTGGTCGCGGCCGCCCTCGCCGCCGGCCGCAATGAGCCGTGCGCGATAGCCTGCGACCCACGCCTCGACGCGCGCGCGCGGCCAGTCGATGTAGCAGTCCTTGAGCAAGGAAACCAGATCATACCCGCACGGCCCGGCGAGCGCGTCCTGAAAGTCGATCACGCCCGGATTGTCAGCGGCCAGCACCATGAGATTGCGCGAATGGTAGTCGCGGTGCACGAACACGCTCGGCTGCGACAGAGCCTCGGCGATCAGGAACTCGAACGTCTGCCCGATGAGCTCGCGCTCCCGGTCCTCGAGCTGCAAGGCCAGATGGCGCTCACAGAACCATTCCGGCATCAGCGCCATCTCGCGTGCCAGCACGCTGCGATCGTACGGCGGCAACTGGCGAGCGGCCTCGCGGCCGTTGATCTGGATGCGCAGCAGCGCCGCCAGCGCATCCTGATAGAGCAGTTCGGCATCGGCGCCGGCGCGCAGCTGCGACAGATACGAGCTCGATCCGAGATCCTCCAACAGCACGAACCCGAGCCGTACGTCGCTGGCCTCCACCTGCGGCACATGCACCTCGCAGCGCTCGAGCAGCGCCGAGACCTGCAGATAGGATCGGACATCCTCCTTGTCGGGCGGCGCGTCCATGACGATGCGGGTCGCGCCGTCCGGGCCCCAGATGCGGAAATAGCGTCGGAAACTGGCATCGGCCGAGGCCGGCGCCAAGCGCACCAGCGGCCAGCGCAGATCGCTGCGCAGCCAATGCTGGAGTTGATCGAGCCGTGGATCGGCGCTGCTCATGTGCGCGAACAAACCTTATGCTGCAGCGGGTCATTATAATGAGAGCCACATGATTTCCTCCCCGCATCTGCGCGCGCTGTGGGGCGCGGCACTGTGCTGCGCATTCCTGCCGCTCGCGGTGCGGGCCGACGATGGACCGTGTATCGAGCCGTGGCAGACTGCTCCGGTGCTGCTGGCCGCGGCCGCCCCCGGCACCGCGGTCCAGCCGCTGTTCGGTAGCGGCCACGGCGCAGTCGCCGAGGACTTCACCTACAGCGCCGACCAGTTCAATGCTACCGCCGACGGCATGACCGAACTGTCCGGCCACGCCGATGTGCACATGGGTGATCGCGAAATTCAGGCCGATCAACTCAACTA
>Ga0302324_100001310_pt1 | contig 60853 bp, 48 predicted proteins | sample Palsa_T0_1_FD_201949 | JGI IMG/M metagenome (GOLD analysis project Ga0302324, IMG submission 201949) | Peat permafrost microbial communities from Stordalen Mire near Abisko, Sweden - Palsa_T0_1 | ecosystem: Environmental > Terrestrial > Soil > Palsa > Peat permafrost | place: Sweden: Abisko...
CCTCGCGATCCCGAAAATCGGTTCCATGGAGATGCTCGCGACCTACGCGGTGCTGGCGGCCGTGGCCGGGTCAGCCTATCGTATGATCCAGCTCGGCAACTCCTTCACGCTATTGCCCAGCTTACGGGCGGCGAGGGATCGAGGCACCGCTCGCGCCGTAATCCGCAGCGAATCGATCACCGCCGCCATCGCCGCGGCCGGCTCGAGCGTGGTGGTGATTGTCGTTGCGCCACTGGTGTTTCATTATTTATTGCATGACAAGTACGTCATTGGCTGGGAACTGCTGGCCGTGATGATCGCGATCGGTCTGGCCAGAGTCTGGGAAGGATTTTCCTCCACCATCGTCTCTGCGCTCGGCACGGCGACCCGCATGGCACAGCTCAGCCTGGTCAGCTGGGTCAGTCTGGGCATCGCGCTCGCCGGCGCGATCACAGGACGTTCCTTTGGGCTGCTAGGCATTCTGTGTGGAATGCAGGCGGCATGGTTGACGTTGGCCGCTGCGGGCACCTGGTTGGCTCTGCGCAGTTTCAAGGAGCGATTCGAGGTTGCCGCCGCCGTCCGCATATAAACGCCCCCGGAGAAGTCGTGAACGAGCAACAATTGAAGCGAATCACAGATGTGTGTGTGCTGGCCATGGCTACCACATTCGCCCTCTACGTGCGCTATTGCTTCCGCAACTTTGAAACCACCGATTTCAGGCTGGATACCAGCCTGTGGTACGCGGCCGTGCAGCAGCAAGGGTTGGCGGCGGCGGGTACCGGTGTCTCCAATTACGCGCCCACCTACCTCTATCTGCTGTACCTGGTGTCGGTGTTGCTGCCCGCCGTGCCGGCAGTGGTGGCGATCAAGATTCCCTCGGTGGTTTTCGATTTCCTCTGCGCCGGGCTGGTCTACCGCATCGTCGGGCTGAAATATGCGAACCGTCGCATCGCCGCGCTGGCATTTCTGACGGTGCTGATGGCTCCGACGGTGGTGCTGAACGGCTCGTTATGGGGACAGTCTGACAGCATCTATACCGCCATGCTTCTGGCCTGTGTCTACGCCCTGATGACAGGCCGTGCGCTGCCGGCAATGCTGGCGTTCGGTGCCGCACTGGCGTTGAAACTCCAGAGTATGTTCCTCGCGCCGTGCATTTTTGCGCTATGGCTCAGACGCCGCCTGCCGTTCTGGTCACTGTTGCTGGTGCCGGTGGTGTATGCGCTGGCCATGGTGCCGGCGTGGCTGGAGGGGCGAACGATGCTGGATCTGGCGACCATCTATGTGTCGCAAAGCGGGACGTTTCACGAGCTCACCCGCAATTCGCCTAATCTGTATACCTGGCTGCCGCAACGCTATTATACGCTGTTGGTGCCGGCGGGCCTGCTGCTCATGGGCGCCATCGGCGCTGCCTTCGTCTGGCTGGTATGGAGGAGCCGGGCAAAGCTCGCACCAGCTCTGGTGCTGCGACTGAGCCTGTTGTCGCTGCTGATGGTGCCGTATTTTCTGCCCAAGATGCATGACCGGTATTTCTTCCCGGCTGATGTGCTGTCTATTGCCTACGGATTCTACTTTCCCGGTCAGTATTACGTGCCGGTCGCGATTAGCTTCGCCTCATTTTTCGCGTATCAGCCCTTCCTGGTCGGCCACCCTGTGTTGCCACTGCGCCTGCTGGGTCTGGTCATGGCTGGGGCATTGATCGCAGTGACCGTGAGCGCTTACCGCGACCTACGCACGCAAGGGGAGGCGTCCGATCGCTGACTTCTGACGGTTGATCGCCGGCGACGGTCAGCGCGAAATCACCTTTGGCGCGTGCTTGATATAGTCGATGATCTTTGCACGCGTTGCGGCGTCGGCGACGCCGTCGAACTCCATCGCCGTTCCGGGAGCCGCTGCTTGCGGATTCTTGATGAAGGCATCCAGGCGCTGCTCATCCCACTTGCCACCCAGTCCGCGCAGCGCGGCTGAGTAGTCGCCATAGCCGTCAGAGGAGGCGATCCTACGGCCGATAACACCCCACAGATCCGGACCGATGCGGTGGGAGGTCCCGTCGCCTATTTTGTGGCAGCCGCTGCAGTTGGTCGCAAACGCTATCTCGCCGCTGCTGCCGTAAGCTGGCTGCACGGAGACAATTGCGTTGTCATCGTCCGCCCACAGCACGATCTTGCCGTCACTGGCCTCGATCAGGTCGCGTATGCGCATGTCGAACGGGATGGGCTCGACGTAGGCCACGCGCTGATCGCGAATTCGAACCCGAAAGATGCGCTGGCCGGCCAGTGCGCCCACCAGCAGGTCGCCTTTCCACACCGGCAACAGATTCTTCTCGACTTCCAGCAGGTCGGAGACACCGATGTCGGGCAGCCAGGCGTACATGGGCCGTTCGAAGCCGTTGTGTTCCCCCTGCTGCGGATCCAGCGGCCACTTGAACGCTCCGTAGTCCGTGCCATATGTGACGATCGGCCAGCCATAGTTGGCGCCTTGCTTGAGCACATTGAGCTCGTCGCCGCCCTGCGGGCCCTGTTCTGTCTCCCAGATCGTGCCGGCGGGGTCTCGATACAGTCCCTGCGGATTTCTAAGACCGGAACTGAAGATCTCCGATCGCCCGTCCTTGACGTGAATTACGACCGCCTTGCCATACGATGCCGACGGATCCTGGGACAGCATCCTGCTGGAGGCAACGCCGTTGAAGCCGAAGTCACCCACTGACAGCATGATGGTGTCCGGATCCAGCGATATCATCCGGCCGCCGCCGAAATGGCCGGCAAATGGAGTGCCGCGCCGTCGGCCCTCGCCCTTGATAGGCAGACACGGCTGAGTGTCGTAGAGGGTGCGCCAGCCCGAATTGTTGGTGCCGGCGAGCAGCGCGGCACGTGTGCCCTCCATCACCGACACACGCTCGACCCAGCAGCTCTGGTCGTGTTTCCAGTAGTAGTGCGACGCGTACAGGCGCAGATTATCGCCAAGATCCTGCACCAGGATGCCGGAGACGCGAAACCACCAGGTAATGACTTCGTTGCCGGCGTCCTCGCCGATATAACTGCGCACGTCGGCGGCCGATGGTTTGTGCCACGGCTTGCCAGTGGTATCGGCCGCAAACTCATCGCCGTTGAGCGGCACGCGATACGGCAGTTTCCGGACATTCAGGGCGTCCTGGCCGGCGCTCCAGTCAAGCAGATACAGGTAACCATCGCCGGTAGCGAGCAAGATATGCTCGCCGATGCTTGCCATGCCGCCGCCCCGCACGGCGGGCTCCGGTATGTAGTTCTTGTAGGTCATCACGTGCAGATTGTAGAACGCGGTCTTGATGACAGACGCTGCGCTGGTCGGCTTCAGGTGTTTGGTGCTGGCTTGAGCGGGCTGCCGCACCACGGAGATTGCAATCGCCGCCAGCGTCACCAGCGCGAGTGACGCGATGGCCACGGCGCGCAGTCGACGCAAATACACTGGCACGGGGATCAGTACCAGCGCAGCCGCGAATACGGCCAGCATGGCTGCGCGCGAAGATGCCTGCTTGGTGAGAATGAAACCCAGAAAGATCACACCGAACACAGCCAGTATCGAGAGCAGAAGTTGCGATGGCCTGATCTGCCTGCCGCGCGCTGAGCCGATAATGCCGATCGAGGAACCGACGGCATACCCGCCAAGCAGGATGATCAGCGGCACGAGCTCACCGGGAGCCAGAGCCCAGATGGGCACCTGAATCAAGAATTTGGGTAGCGTGGCCAGCAATGCCAGGACCAGCAGCTGCCAGGCAATCAGGAACGTGACGTTGGAGCGATTGATGCTACTCATGGCAATTTCAGTGACATTGTCCCGGAGTCGAAGCGCGGCGTCGCCACCGGAATCCTACTGTAGTTAAGGCTGGTTGCTCTGTGCGCAAGTGCCGGTTTCAGCACAGGCTTCATATTTCACGCCGAGCTCCATCTCGACGGTGGGCGATAAAATGGGTGTAGTTCCAGGAATCCCGGTAGGGCGCGACATCGAGAATGTCCTGATCGGTCATTTCAGTGCGCTCCGCGCAATGTGGGTTCGGTGAGCCTGGTATTGATCCAATGACAGTTGCCATCTTGTGGCACCGGTATCGGCCTTCGCATCGGTCAGCGGTAGGAAGCCGAGATCCGAATATAAATCCTTGATGACAGCGTTCTTCGGCGTCGGAATGTATTCGGCGCGCAACGCGCGTGCGCCGAATTGCCGGGCACTCTCCACGGCGATGTTCATGGTCTCGAACTCGAGCTCGCGGCCGAATACGCGACAGCTCATCACCCAGGTATCGATATTGAGGATATCAGCCTCGGCGGGATCACGGCACAGAATGATGGCACTCACCAGACCATTGTCCCCGAGACGGTCGAGCAGCCGGAACTGCAGCGCGATGCAATTGCCGTTGCTGCAGAATGCCGTAACCTCGTCGGCTGAGTAGCGGCGCGTGGTCGGATTGAATTGATTGGTCTTGTTGATCAGCTGCGCGACTCGCGAGAGGTCCAGATCTCTGACCGGGCCGTAGACGGTGGTCATCTGAAGCCCTGCCAGGAACTCCTCCAAACTGTTCGACGACTGCAGTGCGACCGTACGCGAGGCGTTGGCAGTGTACTGCTCGGCGCGCTGATGATCCTCGACGGTAAAGGCCACGGCCTCGAAGTAGCCGGCATCGGCAATGCAGCGAACGTACTGGGCCACATCATCGGGTAATTCCGGCACCGCCACCATCGGCAGGGCCTCGCGAATGGCAGCCCGCTCGGCCGGGTTATCATCGACAAACACCATGCTGTCGAGGCCGAGGTTCAAATTAGCCGCTATCCGTTGCAGGTTGAGGGCTTTGGGTTCCCAATTGGCTACGAAACTGGCTATGTCGGAACGCCTCAGCACCATCTCCGGATGATTGCCGAACGCCTGTTCGGCGATCGTCGCGTCGTTTTTTGAACAAACCGCCAGGACAATGCCGCGCTCCTTGAGGTGCTTGGCATAGCGTTGCAGTGCTGCATGCGCCTCCCCGGTAGGGCTGCCTTCCCCAAGTACGATTCCGTCGATGCCATCATCCCCGACGACGCCGCACCATAGGGTGTTGTCCAGATCTAGAACCAGACATTTCCTTGACAGACCTCGTTGCGCGCCGATGACACGCGCAAGCAACTCGCCATACATGGGCGCCGCTTGCTGTTTGATCTCCATTTTCCCTTGAAGCCAGCGCGCGGCATCAAACCATGCGTCCAGGCCATCGCGTTGCGAGGCGCTGGCAACGTCCAGAAGCGCCACCCCATCCGCCGCGGCAGCTTGCTCGAGACGTTCGTTGAGGCGCCTGATCAGGCGTCCCGGCGCACCAGCAACTCGCTGTTCGAAACTGCCGAACAGGGGTTCTGCGGTATTGAGAAACGTCTGCTGAATGACCGTGGCCTGCAATGTCTCGCGCGCCTGGCGCCACAAATTACGCAACTCGGCGACCGCCTGGTCGAGCACACGATCGGCTTGCTCGTGGGTCGCGGTTATGGGAATGGACGCGATCGCTTCGCGGGCGGTAATGGCAAGAACAATGATCTGGGGGCGGAATTCATGCAGGGCAGAGGAGGGGTCGAGCAGTTCCTGGCGATATTGGCCGTAGCTTCCGAGGTAGCTGCTGATCAGGATTCTTCGGCGCAGACTTGCAACCCGTATGGCGGGCAGCAGGTGATCGACGGTCGAGGAAGCCAAAACCGCGAGCCGGATCGTCGCATACGACGATTGAGGCTGCGCTGCAATTGAGCCCAGCGCGCGGTCCAACTGGACTGTCTCGATGTAGCCAAGACGATACTGGCTCAGAGCCGTCAGCCGTTCCAGGCGATTCGCTGGAGGCTCGATCGTCTGCGCCACGCGCAACTCGTCCCGAAACTTCAACGCGGGAGGTAGCCACTGCACGTTGCGATTCCCTTACCAAAGCTGCCGAGCGCTTAGACTCTAGCACACGGTCATACTCGTCTATCGCGTCAAGTCGGGTTTGCGACCGCGTTGGCAAGAGAGGCTCGTTCGTACCCGGATCGGGTTGCCGCAACCAGGCCTGAGCGGCAATGAGTTTTGAGTCAAGGATGACGGAATCGACCTAAGACGGCACCAGGAACAGAAGTTCCGATTGTCCCGTTTTGAACCCGCCTAAAACGGGATCAGCCTCACATTTTGAAGGTGACGAACTCCGCCCCAGCGGTAAAGATGGCGGCAGGTCACCATCATCTCAATCGACTACACTAGTATACGGAATTCGGATTGGTTCGAACTGAATATCCTGAGGTAGCGACATGCTCAACGGACAGCGAATCGCAGTGATAATGCCTGCCTATAACGCCGCGAGCACACTCGAAACCACATTCGCTGAAATCCCGAAGGATATAGTCGACAACATCATTCTGGTCGACGATTCCAGCTCGGATGACACCGTGAATATTTCGCGAAAACTGGGCATAGAAACAGTTGTGCATATCAAGAATCGCGGTTATGGCGGCAATCAGAAAACCTGCTACCTCACTGCCCTGGATAGAGATGCCGACATAGTCATCATGTTGCACCCGGACTATCAATACACACCGAAGCTCATCAGAGCCATGGTATCGATGATCGCCGAAGCGGAGTTCGATGTAGTCCTGGGTTCGCGAATATTGGGCATCGGCGCGCTGGCTGGCGGTATGCCACTGTACAAATTCATCGCCAATCGCCTATTGACGCTGATTCAAAATCTGCTGTGTGGACACAAGCTGTCTGAATATCACACGGGATACCGCGCTTGGAGTCGTGAGGTCTTGGAAAACTTGCCTTTGTTATCGAATTCCGATGACTTTGTGTTCGACAACCAGATGCTTGCCCAATGCATTTATCGAGGCTATCAAATTGGCGAGGTGTCCTGTCCCACAAAATATTTCTCCGAGGCATCCTCGATTAACTTTCGGCGCAGCGTGACGTACGGACTTGGAGTTCTGAAGACCAGCTTGCAATTCAGGTTGACTCGATGGGGGATCATGTCTGCGGCGATATTCAGCGATGCGCCGGAAAAGCGTCTTGGATCGCTAGCGCGCAAGGAAGCAAGGCATGTCTGAAATTTCGTTAGCGAGAGTGAAACGATGGTTCGCCATAGTTTCTGCCGGCGTCATCGTATTGACATTGCTGGTATCCATTGGCACCTCACACTGGATTGTGCGGGAGATTACCAATCTCGTTAATCGAGTCGCGAACGAAGGCTGGTATGGCCAGGTCACGTTCATGCTTCTACTCATCATCGTCTGTCTGACCGGTATTGTTCCGGCTTCGATGCTGGCAATTGCCGCGGGGACCATCTATGGGTTCGACCAGGGCACCTTGCTATGTGGGTTGGGACTGTCCATCGGAGGCATAGCAGGATTCCTGGCTGCGCGTTTCCTGTTCCGAGATATAGCCAAGCCGTGGATCAGCCGCCGAATTTCCCTTAGCAAGATCGATGCGGACATAGCGCAGCAGGGTTGGAGAGTCGTGGTTCTGTTGCGCCTGTCTCCGGTCGCTCCATTCGGTATTACCAGTTACGCTTTGGGCCTTACGCGGCTTCGGTTCATCGATTATCTAATTGGCACCATTGGTTCACTGCCCGCCATGATGGCTTACGTGTATATGGGCTGTTTGACGCGCCAAGCGCTAAACGTGTCCTCCGGCGCCTCGATTCCATGGCTCAAGCTTGGAGTGATGGGCCTGGGCGTGGCCGCTACAATAGTCGCCGCCGTCCACTTCTATCGCATATTAAATAGCGCAGGGCGGATGAGTAATGCCGGTTAGCGTTGAGTGCGGCTTTTATGATTGCAGTCCTGGCGAACGACGTTCAACGGTCATGAGGGGAGCTTAGATGAGCGTGATTGCGCGCCTTGGGCCGTTCAAAACGATCGAAAACCTCGTGCTGATTGGCGCGGCGCTGATTGCATTGGGCCTCGGCGCCTTGATGCTGAGACAGCAGGATCGGATCGGATGTTGGGAGGCTTGCCAGATTGCAACCAACGTATCGACCGGGCATGGATTTAGCTTTCTAGCAGGCCAGCGCGAGGCTTTCGATAGCCAGCACGTCTATGTAAGTAAAGGCGAGGACGCACTGCGGTATTACCCCAGCGCGTGGGTTGACCCGGTTTATACCTATGCCTTGGCGGCTGTGATCAGTTCATCGGGCCGCTTTTATAAATATGTCGGCGCCTGGCTGAACCCGCTGCTGTTCGTCGCTGTGGTTGTATTGACATTTCGTCTTGCAACTCGCATCGAGGGCGTCTGCGCGGGGATATTGTCCGCAACCCTCATGACCTGGGTTATGTGTAGTCATCGCTGGGATTGGGTTATCCAATTAAACAACACGGTTTTGTCGATCGTATTCGTGCTGCTGTTCGCAATAGCTTTGCATAGAGCCGTCACGGCGCCGTCAGTGAAGAGCGCGGCGGTGCTTGGGCTTGCGACCGGAATCACGATTCTTGCTTGTCCGGTCGCGATCGGTTTCCTGCCGGTAGCGCTGCTGGGGATTCTGCTGGCGAACTGGCGGCGATGGCGTGCGGCGGCAATAAGCGTGTCGGTTACCCTGTGTCTGGCTATCGCCGTGCTGACGCCATGGGCCGTGCGCAACTATCTGACCTTCGACGCGTTCATCCCGGTGAGGACCGGTTCAGGATCGAATATGTTCATTGGCGTTCTCGCAGTTGGCGCCACGGTTGAACCAGGAACTCTCAAGAGCGGGGCCACGCCACCGTGGAACGCGCGCGACGCCCATGAGGCCATTGCGACAGCGCTACAGACGGAGGAAAGGCGCCTGTTGGAGGAATTTATGGTTTCGTACGCGCTAATGCTTACCGGAGGCGAGTTCGGCAACATGAACGAGGCGCAGAGAGACAAGTGGTTCCAGCAAGAGACCAAAGGCTATATTGTCGAAAACCCGAAGCTCGCGTTGGATCTCGCGGGCTGGAAGATGTGGGTGTTCGTCACAATCATGGGTTCGCTCGGGTCGCTACTGCTGGCTTTGGCATTACTCGGTGGTCTGGTGGCAGTTAGGCGGCGCCGGCTTGATCTGCTGACGTTTGTCATGTGCATCATCATGTTCGCCGGACCTTACGTGCTGATCATTACGTACTTTACGCGCTATCGGCTACCGATAGAGCCGATTGTGGTTATCGCGGCAGTAATCGCTATCTGGGAATTCGGGCGATCGCTTGGATTTGGGTCGCGGGTCCGAGGGGTCAGTGCGCGAGGCCGGGATCAGCCGATAACGATAGCAAGCCAATCGGTACACGCTGGGGCGGACGGCCTGCGATGAAGACATTGTCGATCCGCGTCGGGACACTGGTACTCGTGACGCTGGCCCTCGCGGCCTGCGGCCGCCATCCGGCCCAGACGGCCTCACAGCTACAGCAGCGCACGGCCGATGCCGCGACCCCGGCCGCCGCCATACCGGCGAAGTGGACTGAGGGCAAGAACTACACTTTGCTCGTGCCTGCGCAGCCGACCTCGGTCGCATCCGACAAGGTCGAGGTTCTGGAGATGTTCTGGTACGGCTCCGGTGACTGTTTTCGCCTGCAATCCATGTTCGAGGATTGGCGCAAGCAGGGCAAGCTCGCCTCTGTCGAGTTTGTTCGCGTACCGGTCATATCAAATAGCGCGACCCGAGCGCATGCGCGACTGTTCTACACGCTCGAGGCGCTCGGCAAGCTCGAGCAAATGCACACCGCTGTGTTCCGCGCGATTCATGTCGATGACCGCTACCTTGTGGACGCCGATCCGGTGACGACCGAGGAGTTGCAGCGGGCGTTTCTGAAGGCCAATGGTGTCTCGGACGAGGACTTCGATCGCGTCTACCGCTCTTTCTCGGTGGAGGGCAAGCTGCAGCGTGCCGAGCAATTGACCCGGCTCTACAAGGTCACCGACGTGCCGCTGATGGTCGTGAACGGCAAGTACAGGGCCGACGTCGCCACGGCTGGCGGCGACACGGAGCTGCTCGAGCTGGTTCATGATCTCGCGGCCTCAGAGCGCAAGCACTGACGTAGGTTCAGCGCGCCCAGCGCTCAAGACTAAATTTGCGAGCCCGCTAGGCAATGGTACGTTGCCAGCCCGTCTTTAGCGTCTCGGCCCGTTCCAAATACCAAGCGACCGTTGCGCGCAACCCGGCCTCCAACGAGACCTGGGGGCGAAAGGCACATTCGCGTTCGACCTTGGAACAGTCAATCGCGTATCGGCGATCGTGTCCGGGGCGATCCTTGACGTAGCGGACCAGTCGCTCGCTGCTTTCACCGTGAGCAGCCGCCGAATTCGGGAAACGCGCGCTTAAGTCCTGCGCCGAGGCCAGATGATCGTCGACGATCGCGCACAGCTTTCGCACCAGCTCGATGTTTTCGCATTCCGAACGGCCACCGATGTTATATACCTCACCGGTCCTTCCGCGCGTGAGAACCGCCTCGATGCCGCGGCAATGGTCTTCTACGTGCAACCAGTCGCGGATGTTGCGGCCATCGCCGTAGACGGGCAATGACTTGCCGTCGAGCAGTTGAGCAATCATGACCGGAATGAGCTTTTCGGGAAACTGATGCGGTCCGTAGTTATTGGAACAGTTGCTGATGGTAGTCTGCAATCCGTACGTATGGTGATACGCACGTACTAAGTGATCCGAGGCAGCCTTGCTCGCCGAATACGGTGAATTGGGTGCATAAGGCGTCGATTCGGTAAAGGCCGCGTCCCCGGGGCCCAGTGAGCCATACACCTCATCAGTCGAGACATGATGGAACCGATGCTGTGGTACGGTCTTGTCCTCGAGCCACACCCGGCGCGCGGCTTTGAGCATCGAATGCGTACCGAGCACGTTGGTCTCGATGAACGCGTCCGGCCCTTCGATGGAGCGGTCCACGTGCGATTCGGCGGCGAAATGCACGATACCGTCGAGCAGTTCCTCGCGCAGCAGCTGCTCGACCAGCGGCGTATCGTCGATGTTGCCATGGACGAAGCGAAATTCCGCGCGATGCTCGGCTGACGCCAGATTGGTCCGGTTGCCGGCATAAGTCAGAGCATCGAGCACCACGAGTCGATCCCCGGGATGCCGGTCGAGCCAGTAATGGACGAAGTTCGCCCCGATGAATCCGGCTCCGCCGGTGATCAGAAGTCGCGCCATCAATCAGGCTCTACGTTGCTTAGCGTGGCGCACAGATTAACTCGCCACGGGGCCGGTGTGAGTCCCAGCTTGGCGAGCGATTCACGGGTACCGAGCACGCTGTTGGCAGGGCGGTATGCTAGCGCGGCATCGGCGGCTAATGCCAATGGGCTGCACCGATTTAGGGCAGGCGCCGCGTCTGAATTGAGATCGCATTGGCGCGGCAGCATGCCGGCGATTGGGACCGAGTGATCGCGCCGCAGCCATAGGGACGCTATAATTGAGTGTCTCAACCATGCGGCGCGGGCTCACAGCCAAATGCTGATCTACGCTGAAGCGGGCCTCCTGATCGTCCTTGTTCGAATTGGCTGTCTGGGACATCTTCAACAGCGCCTGGGACTTGTCCGGCAACTGCTATCGGGTATATGGCTCAGTATCGCGGTTTGGATGGCCGGCGGGCTGCTGCACGCGTGGGTGCCGATATGGCAAATGTTAGCGCTTGGACTTTGCTTGGCGGCACTTACAGCGCTCGTGCGGACCAGGATAGCTGTGAATATGCAACCGGCCGCCGACCTGCTTGCGGTAGCGGGGCTGGGATTGCTTTCGGTGGTTCCGGTCGACGTCGTCCTCATGACGGCGGCAGCAGTTACCTTCGCACTGGTCGGATTTTTACTCGATAGTGTAACGAGGCACCTGCGCGCGCGCACTCAGGCAGCGTTGATGGTTCTGCCGGCAGTGTTGCTGGCGCTCATGGGCATGAATATAAGGCAGCCTGATGATTTCGGTTCGCGCCTGCTGTCACAGGATCCGCTGTTTCCCTTGCGACTGGCATTCGCCGCGCCGCTGCCAGGCAAACGTGTGCAGTTCAAATCCGGCACCATCGCATGGCTGCTGAAGGATCCGCTCGGCCAGTCACGAGGCGCAGCCGTTCTCATACATGGAAATCATCCCGCCGGATCCTGGCAGCCGGCCGCCATTGCAATGCAGGGTGCGCTGCTGCGGGCTGGCTACGACGTGCTGTCGGTGGATCACCCTGGCTATGGGGCCAGCCCTCATCCCAGCGCCGGCGCGGAGTGGGGCGCGTGGGATCCGCGAATCGGTCTCAATGAAGCGGCCGCCTATGTGCACCCCTCGATCCTTGTGGCGCATTCCATGGGAGTGGACACAGCGCTGATGTGGCTGGAGGATGGCCCCGCAGTGAGTGATGTGTATCTGTTTGCCGGGGCGATAACGCGACCGCCGGACTCGGAAGACGAAGATCTGAAGCTTTTCCATGCGCAGCGCAATATGCCCTGTTGTTTGCCACTGGAAACCTCGCGCCTGATCAGGCAGCACTTCTACAGCAGCGCTGAGCTGTATGCGCAGGCATTGCCTCAAGGTCATCCGCTCGTGCACTTTGTTCGATTTGGCATCGAATATTGGGACGTCGCGACTGACCGCGAGCCGCTCTACGCCGCCATTTCGGCTCCCAAGACAGTCTGCGACTTTGCCGGGGTGACGCATTACTTCAATACGTTGTCCCTGCGCCGATTCATCCTGCTCGATACCGGCACCACGGTTCGCGCCGCCAAGATATTCGCTGCCACCGGTGCGGCTGCCGCCGCTAACCTATGCTCGGGGTCATCACCGTTGTAGGCACGCCCTGAACCGTCGCCGCAGACTCCGCCCGGTGCAGTCTTCTGAATACCGCAAACGCTATGGCATACAGTGCCAGCGCGACCCCAACGGCGAAATCAAAGCCGTAGCCCATGCTGATCAGTATGCTGATGAATCCGCCGGCCACCGTGAACAGACCATTCATTCCCCAGGCCCACGCAATGGCGCCGCGCGGATGATTGGCAATCGCCAGGATCCCCAAAGGAAACGGCATCCCGAGGAAAAATCCCAGCGGGAAAATCATGGCCCCGGACGCCAATACTCGGCCGGTAAGCGGCAGCGCGAGTGCCACATGCGAGAGCGCCGGATATAGCACTTCGAGAGCGGTACCGAGCACAAGTATGCCAATGAATGGCACTGCCCACCTGTGCCGCGGCCCAATTTCCAGCTTCTCCGACATAGCGCTGCCAATGCCGGCGGCGAACAGCATGGTGAATATGACCGTAGAGTAGGTGTAGAGCGGGCTGCCAATCACGTGCGAGAATTTCTGGATGAACACCAGTTCGAAGGTTATGAATCCTGCGCCAAGACAGGAAAAATAAAGCAGCAGCGGCACGGAGGTTGAGCCTTCCTCGCGGCCGAGGCTGGAGAATCGCAAGGGCACGAGCACGAACACCACCATGAAGATCAGCGAGGCGATGCCGGTAAACACCAGGTGGATCCAGTCCATCGGAATGCCCTTTGAATACTCGCTCGCTTCATTCACGATCTCCGCGCTGCCTGGATCCAGATATATGGACGCGTCCGGGGTCAATATCCTGAGCGACTTTCGCATCATCTCGAAATAGGGTTTGTTGTCGGTGCGCGGGGTCGCATAGACCGCCATCTTCGCGGCCAGCTGATCCGGAAAGTCGCCGGAATAGAAGTCCGCCGACAGGAAACTGTGGCTCCTGTCCAGCGGATTCTCGACCAGATTCAATTTATAGTTCGCGCCAACCTCGGTGGGCGCCAGGAAGCCGCTGAGCGTCGCGATCTCCTGCGCAGTCCACGGCTGCATTTTTATCAGCAGGGTCGGCAGCGTCAGTTCAAATGGGCTGGTGAAAACCACCACGTGACTCGCAAAATCGGTGCGCCCCATACGCTTCCAGGCAAGCGCCGCGGTAGTGATCATGCGAGGGAACGCATCGTGATTGATATGCAGCACGCCGTTGGGAGTCAGATGGGTGAAATATTCCTCGTAGGCTTCGGCAGTCTGCAGATACGCCGGCTCCAGCGCGCCGGTGCCCTGCGCAATGCTTGAGCTGGTGAAATTGCTGTACATCTGGATGATGTCGTAGCTCTGGTTGCTGTGGCGCAGGAAGCTGCGCCCTTCCCCGGACTCCACATGCACCGCAGGATTCTTGAAGATATCGCCTATGTAGCTGGAATAGCGGCCGGTGCCCAGCTCCACTACTGCCGGAACCAGCTCGATGGCGTCGACGTGCGAGGCGCCGTACATGAGCGCCGCCTTGGTCTCTTGTCCGCCGGCGCTGCCGATGATAAGGACGGTCTGGCCGGAATCACGCTTTAGATAGTGCGAAGCCAGCACCCCGATCTGCCAGAAATTGTCGGTGAGATGCGACTTATCGTGATCGAGCTGTTCACGCAGCGCCTTCAGATCGCCGTCGAATTTGTAGAAATAACTGCTTTGATTACCGCCGTCATACTGGATGGCCTTGCGATCTCCTGACAGATGCCACGGCGCCGAAATCGCCGGGGTCCAGGTCTCGTCGATGACGTTGATCTTCGATATCGGATCCCAGCGCACGAACTCGCCGCGGCCCTGCGCCAGGGCTTCCTTGACGCCGCGCTTGTCCATGTGCTGGGTGAAATCGATGTAGTTCGGCGCCTTGATGAAAGGAATGGCGATCAAAACTATCGCCGCTGCGACGGCGACGCTGCGGAATGTCCGCGATTGCGCGAACAACGCCGCCGCGATCAGTGCCAGGCCGGAGGCAGCGAGCATGAGGCCGCCGGGACCGATGGGCGCGATGAACGGAATCACTATCACGCTGCCCACGCCCGCGCCGATCAGATCCCAGAAATACAATCTCTGGATGCGCAAAGCGTATTTGGAGAAGATGGCGATCAAGACGGATCCTGCCAGGAAAAACGGCAGTACCAGTGCCACATAAAGCGCCAGAAACGAGGAAGCGGTACGCAGGATCTTGCGCGGACCGAGCTGCGTGTAATCCAGAGGTAGGAAGTTGATCAGGGGGATCAACAGCGCTGTCACGAGGGCGAAGCCGACACTGCGTGTGACCAGGTAGCCGGTGATGTCCCGATCCACCGGGATCGGGTGAAGGGTGGCATAGATTCCCGCCAAGCCGAAGGCGAATACTGCCGCGGTGACCACGAAGTAGGCGAGATTCGGGGCCAGCACCACATCGAATACACGCGTGAGCATGAGCTCGAGCATCAGCGTCGACAACGCGATCAGCAGCACGCCAAAGGAAAGCTTACGCATCGTTTCAAACTCCCGGGAGGAACTGAATGGCCCACGAACCGCGATGGCACAGACGGCACGGACCCGCAGTGCAGCACGATATGAGGTTCAATTGATGCAGTCCAGTGAAGGACGTCACGGATATCGCCGCGCGGCCGTACAGGCGCCGCAGATATGCACGCGGGCGCGTTGCCCGTTACCTGCCCTTGAAGTCATCCGGCACCAGCAGATGCCTGCCCAGCAGCTTGTAGAAATCGGTGCGGTTGCGCTTGGCGAGGCGCGCGGCCTGACTGACATTTCCGCCGGTGATCTGCAGTATCTGCGACAAGTAGCTGCGTGTGAATTCATCGCGCGCCTCATCGAAGGAGGGCAGCTGGCCCTGCGAGCCGCCGATGGACTGCTGCACCAGTTCCACCGGAATGATCGGCGCCTGCGACAGCGCGACATTCTGGCGCACGACATTCTGCAGCTGGCGCACATTGCCGGGCCAGTCACTGGTCGCCAGTAGTTCGACGGCCTCGGGTGCATAGATCTTGCGGGTGCCGCTCTCGAGCGCGATCGCGGCCAGGAAGTGCGCTACCAATAGTGGAATGTCCTCGCGCCGCCGGCTCAGCGCCGGCATCTCGATATGTACCACGTTGAGCCGGTAATAGAGATCCTCGCGGAACTGTCCGCCGGTCAGCAGCTGTTGCAGATCGGTATGGGTCGAGGACAGCACGCGCACGTTGGTCGGTATGGCCTGGGTACTGCCGATCGGGCGGATCACATTCTCCTGCAGCACGCGCAGCAGCTTGACTTGCAATCGCATCGACATATCGCCGATCTCATCGAGCAGCAGCGTTCCGCCTTCGGCGGTCTGAAACAGACCGCGATGGTCGCTGGTTGCGCCGCTGAAGGCGTCCTTGGCGTGACCGAACAGCTCGCTCTCGAGCATGTTCTCCGCCACCGCGCTGCAGTTGATGGCGACGAACGGGCGATTGCGCCGCGGGCTGGCCTTGTGAATCGCGCGCGCCAGCAGTTCCTTGCCGGTGCCACTGTCGCCCGTGATCAGCACTCGCGCGTCGGTGCCCGCGACCATGTGCGCCTGCGCCAGCTTTTCTTCCATGAGCGGGCTGCGGGTAATCAAATCCGAGCGCCAGTCCTGATCGGTATCGACGAAGCCGGATATCTTGAGTGCCTTTTGCACCTGGTCGAGCAGCTCCTGCTTCTCCACCGGCTTGGTCAGAAAACCGAACGCACCCATCTGGGTGGCCTGCACGGCGTCCGGTATGGTGCCGTGCGCGGTCAACAAAATGACCTTGAGCCCCGGCCAGCGAACCTGCAACTCCTTGAGCAAGCCGATGCCATCGAGCTGATCCATGCGCAGATCCGATATCACGAGGTCCGGCCGAAAGCGGCTGGCCGCAGCGAGCGCCTGGACGCCGTTTTCCACGGCCTCCACGTCATAGTTCTCTGCACGCAGACGTATGGTCAGCAGGCGCAGCAGCCCCGGATCATCGTCTACCACCAGAATACGGGCTTTGCGTTTCACGGGCTGATTCACGGTTGCCCTCCCTCGTTGGCGGATTTGCGTTGCGTCAGGTTGCGTTCGATGTTGGCGATGGCGTCGAGCTTCGCCTGCGCATCCTCGAGCTGCTTGCGCAGCCTGGCGTTCTCGTCCAGCTCGGCCTGCAGGCGTCGCTGCGTGGCGGTACCGCGCTCGTGGTCGGCGCGCTGCTCGTCGCCTTGCAGGCGTTCATTGTCGCTCTTGAGCGCCAGTTCGTCATTGAGCTGTGCCAGCTGAACCAAGGTCACGGCACGCTCGAGCGGCAACAGCACTTCAGGTTGCGCGGCCAGTTCCCGCAACAACTTCTGCGCCAAGTCGGGATTGCGCGCCGGGTGCCCGGGCGTTGCCAGCATCAAAGCATAACGTAGCTTGGCGCTGCCCTGCGGTGAACGCTCGTACGATTCGCGGGCCGCCGCCACGATTTCAGCTTGCTCGGCCGGTGCGGCCTGAGCCAGATGCTGCATGCTCTGGAAAGTATTCGCCATCAGTACCGCGGCCACCGTATCGCGATCTTCATTGGTGTTCCTGTTCTCGCTGCCCTGTGGCGGCGGCGGCGTGCGCAGCGCCTGGAGATTGGCGCAGCCACACAGCACCATCCCGAACCCGAGCGCGGCCAGCAATGAGCCGCTATGCCGCATCGGCTTGCTTCTTTGCCGGCATCGGCGGCACCACGCGCAGCGGCATGCGTATGCGAAAATGAGCGCCGCTGAATTCGCCATCGACAATTTCCACGGTGCCCTGGTGCACGTTGACGAATTCGTTGACCACCGACAGCCCTATGCCGGTGCCGGGCACATGGCCACCGGGCGCACGTCCGGTGTAGAAGGCCTCGAAGATGCGCGCGCGCTCCTCAGGCGGCACGCCGGGCCCCGAATCCGCCACTTCGAGGGTCAATTCCTCGCTGTTCGCCACGGCGCGCAAATTGATCACCCCGCCCCGCGGGGAATATTTGATGGCATTGGACAGCAGATTCTCCAGGATCAGGCGGATCTTGCCGCGATCGGCGGCCATGGTCAGATCCTCGATATGAACGTCGAGCCGTACACGCTGTGACACCAGCGTCAGCTGTTGGTTCTCGAGCACCTGCCGGACCACGGGCCGAAGTCTGAATTCAGACACATCCAGGCCGGTGCTGTTGCTCTGCCAGGCGCTGAAGCCCAGCAGGTTCTCGATCAGGCGCTGTAGTTTGATGCCGTTGTCGCGCAAAATGGCGGTGACCTCGCGCTGGCCGGTGTTGAGTTCGCCCACCGCCCCATCCATGAGCAGTTCGGTGCCCTCGCGTATGTTGGCCAGCGGCGTCTTGAGCTCATGCGACATGTGCCGCAGAAATCGATTGCGCTCCTGCGCCAGCTCGAGCAGCCGGTTTCGCAGCCATTCGAGCTGGTTGCCGAGGCGCTCCAGATCCACCGGCCCGCGCACGGCAATATCATGCGAGAAATTGCCGCGCCCAAGCTCGCCGATGGCACGGTCGATTTGTCGCAACGGGCGACTCAGACGCAGCGCGAACAACAGCACGACGATCAGCACCAGCGGCAGCAGCAGCGAGGATTCGAGAAACAGCTCGCGCCTGGCCTTGTCGGTCTCACTCTGCAGTGCGGCGACGTCGCTGTCGATCTGCTGATTACTCAAGTCGGCGGCACCGGAGGCCAGATCGCCGAGCACCACGAAGGCGGCGGCCAGCTCGGTGGGCTCCTTGGCCGGGATCTTGGTATTGAGCACCAGCGCGCGAATCTGAGCCTGCTCATCCACCAGCCGCGACAGCGCGGTTTTCGCGGTCGGCGCCCGCAGTTGGCCTATCAGCGCCTCGACAATGGTGCTGAGTCTCTGGTCGTGGTCGCGAAACGCCGCCAGCACCGTGGCGTCGCCCAGAACATGGTATAGCCGCGCCGAGCGCTCGAGCAGTGCGATCTGGGCGTACAGGTCCTGTGACAGGCGCGTGGTCTGCACGCTATCGACCACCAGCCGCTGACTGCTGTCAGCCAGGCGTCGCATCTGCACGGTGGCATTGAGAATCGCAAACAATAGGGGTCCAGCCAAGACGCTCAGGCCGAGCAGTAGGAAGCCATTCAAGGACTTGGGCAGGAGCCAGCGCATCGAAGCATTCTAAGCCAGTGCGCCGCTTGATGCTGCGGCCGGGCGTCACGGATCCCTTACCAGGGATCGCGCTTGAGTTTCTCCTCCCACCGCAGCGAAGTCTCTACGATGACGTCGAGCTGATCCAGCCGCGGCGTCCAGCCCAGCAGCGAGCGGACGCGATCGGCGCGCGCAACCAGGGTCGGCGGATCGCCTTCGCGGCGCGGCTCCTCCTTGATCAGCAACGCCTTGCCAGCGATTCGCTGCACGCTTTCGAGCACCTCACGAACGCTGTAGCCGTGACCGTAACCGCAGTTGCATATGGCGGTGCTGCCGCCGCGACGCAGGTAGTCCAGTGCATCGACGTGGGCGCGGGCCAGATCCTCGACGTGCACAAAGTCGCGCACGCCGGTGCCGTCGGGCGTGTCGTAGTCGGTGCCGTAGATCGAGACGTGCGGCCGCTTGCCGACGATGGCCTCGCAGGCCACCTTGATCAGCAGTGTGGCCTTGCGTGTGGCCTGGCCGATGCGGCCCTGGGGATCGGAGCCGGCGACGTTGAAGTAGCGCAGGCTCACGTAGCGAAAGTCACTTACCGCCGCCAGGTCGCGCAGAATCCACTCCGACATGAGCTTGGAGGTGCCGTAGGGATTGATCGGTGCGAGCAGCATGTCCTCGGTGGCCAAGCCGCCGGCGGGTATGCCGTACACGGCCGCGGTGGAAGAGAACACAAATTGGCGCACGCCGTTGTGCATGCACGACTCAAGCAGATTACGGGTCGCACAGGTGTTGTTGGCGTAGTACTTGAGCGGATCGCGGACCGATTCCGGTACGATGGTATTGGCCGCGAAATGCATGACGGTATCGACCTCATGTTCGCGCATGACGCGCTCGAGCAGCTGCCGGTCACCGACCTCGCCGACGATCAGCGGCGCATCGCGTACCGCCTGTCGGAAACCGGTATAAAGATTGTCGAGCGCTACGACGCGCTCGCCACGCGCTTGTAGTTGCAGCAGCACGTGACTGCCGATATACCCGGCGCCGCCTGTGACCAGGATTGCTTTCTGTGACATTGTGCGCGGGTCCTCGGAAACCGAAAAGTAGCCGGAAATGATACCTTCAATGCCACGGAGCGAGTGTGAGCGACCGCACTAGCCGCGTGCCGAATGCTGCGGTGCCGGCGCCGTTTGCGGCCCTGACGCCCGACGCGGTCATGGACGCGGCCGAAGCGTTGGGTCTCGAGCCAGATGGGCGTCAGTTCGCGCTCAACAGCTACGAGAATCGGGTCTATCGGGTCGGCCGCAGCGATGCCGCGCCGGTGGTGATGAAGTTCTACCGCGCCGGGCGCTGGTCGGACCAGCAGATTCTCGAGGAGCATGGCTTCGCCCTGGAGCTGGCCGAGCAGGAGATCCCGGTGGCCCCGCCAATGATATTGGGCGGCCTCACGCTGCACCGGCATGCCGGATTTCGCCTGGCAGTGTTTCCACTGTGCGCGGGAACCGCCCCGGAGCTCGATCACGCCGGTGCCCGCGAGCTGCTCGGACGCACGCTGGCCCGCATTCACGCTGTCGGCGCGCGTCAGCGCTTCCAGTTTCGCCTGTCGCTCGACCGCGAGCAGTGGGGAGTCAAAGCGCGGCGTGGGCTCATGCGCTCGGGCTTTCTTCCCGAACACATGCAGCAGCGCTACGGCGAGGTGAGCGCGGCGCTGTTGGAGAAGATCGGCGCTGCGTTCGACAATGCGGCGCCGGTAGCTTCCGTCCGCCTGCATGGCGACTGTCACCTGGGCAATATCCTGTGGCAGCAGCGTGGCCCGCTGCTGGTGGATCTGGACGATTGCCTGAACGGGCCGCGCATCCAGGACCTGTGGATGTTTCTGTCCGGCAACACCGACGAGCAGCGCCGGCAATGGAGCGAGATCATGGAGGGCTACAGCCAATTCGGCTCGCTCGATCACAGCGAACTGCGTCTGGTCGAGCCGCTGCGCGCGGCGCGTATGCTCAATCATGCGGCCTGGATCGCCGAGCGCTGGCAGGACCCAGCGTTCCCACGGGCCTTTCCCTGGGCCGGACAGGCTCGTTTCTGGGAGGGCTATGTCGGGGACTTGATGCAGCAGTGTGAGACGCTCGACGAACCGCCGCAGCTGTCCGGCGCGCTGCCGGAATTGTGATAATGTCGCCGCCGAGATTACAGCGGCGCTAAAAATAGTTCTATGCCGGATGGATTGAAGCTGCTGATGGTCGCTGCATTGTCGGCGCTGCTATGCGCTTGCGGCGGCTCGAACTCCCCCGCCGGGGCTCGCCATTCGCGTGCCGATTCCCAGCACGCGAGCAGCTCGAAGCAGGGCTCCAAGGCGCCCAACACCGATCCCGATATGGTCGCGGCGGTCAGTCCGGGCGGCTCGGACCCGCCGATCGGCCTGAAGTTCCGCCTCGACACGCGCCCGGTCGTGGGCATGCCGGCGCAGCTGCTGCTGCAGCTCAATCCGACTCCGGGTGTTGAGATCAGCCACATCCACGGCTCGCTTCAGGTCGCAGAGGGCTTGCAGCTGCAATCGGCCCATACATTCGATATCGATGCGCCGCAAGCTGGCACGCCGCTGGAGCAGAATGTGACCGTCGTGCCTCAGCACAACGGTGTCCTGACCCTCAGCGCCACCCTCGAGATCGACTACGACAATGGCTCAGTGGCCCGCACTTACCTCATCCCGTTGATTGCTGCCAATAACGCCTCCTGAACCGAAGTGATTGACGCGGCGTTGCGGAAATAGGCATTGCTTCACGCGCTGTGCACCGGGCCCTTCGTATGATGAGGCCAGCGTTGCCACAGTCCTGAGTTATGTCACAAGAGCCGGCGGCAGTCGACGCCGAACCAGTCCTGCAGCAGACATCCGGGAAGCGCGGCAGGCCGCTGCTGCGCGACCTGCATCCACGGCTGCGCGACCAACTGGCGCTGGCGCAACAGGCCGGCGGTGTGGCCCCGGATCTGGCACAACTGCTGCCTCTGATCAGCACCTACTATGAGGAGCTCGACGACGAGCGGCGCGGCATCGTGCGTTCGATGCAGCTGATCGCCGACGAGGCCCGCTCGTACGGCGAAGGTCTGGGCGGGGTCGATGCCGGTCACTGGCAGGTCATTCTCGACCACATCAAGGACGTGGTCATCACCGTAGGCGCCGACGGCGCCGTGAAAATCTTCAATCCCGCGGGCGAGCACATCTTCGGCTACTCGGGCGTGGAAATCATCGGCCAATCGATTTCCCGGCTGCTGCCCGATCTGCCGTTGCTCGGTTCGGTGGAAAAAGGATTGCAGGCTCTGGCGGCGCGCGCCGACGCTTCCCGCGGGGATCTGCGGCCGCACGAATTACGCGCCTGCCATAAGGACGGGCATCGCTTCCCGGCCGAACTGATCGTCAGCTGCGTGCATATCGATCGCCGGGATGTCTACGTGATCTGTCTGCGCGATACCAGCGAGCGAGTGCGCAGCGAGCAGGCCTTGCGCGACAGCGAGGCGCGCTACCGCACGCTGGTGGAGAGTGCCCCCGAGCTGGTGCTGGTCATCGATCGCAAGTCCGGGCACTACGTCGATGCCAACGACAACGCGCTGCGATTCTTTGGTGTCAGCCGCGAACGCATGCCCGAGCTGACCGCCGGCGATCTATCGGCGGCGCGTCAGACCGGCGGAGCCCAAGCCACCGAGTTGTTCGCCAAGCTGTGCGAACAGGCCGCGGGCGGTAAGCCACAGGTGTTCGAGTGGCTGCACCGCGACGCGCACGGGCAGGAGGTCGAGACCGAAGTGCGCCTGATGGCGCTGCCGGGCGCGGGTCATTTGCTGCGCGCGAGCATCACCGATATTGCCGCGCGTCGTCGCGCCGAGCGCATCACGGCCGGCGAGCGCGATGTGTTCGAACGCATTGCCGCCGATGCGCCGTTGACCGAAGTGCTCGAGTCGATCGTGGATCTGATCGAGTCGATCAGCGGCAGCTTCACTGCGACCATCGGACTGCTGGCCGGCGACGGACAGAGCTTTACCGAGGTGGTCGGCCGCCGCATTGCGCCGCATTGGCGCAAACTCGAAGAGCGACTCAGCGTGGATATCCGCAACGGCTCGAGTGCCGCCGCGGTCTACCTGGGCCGCCACGTGCTGGTCGCCGACGTCGAGCGCGATGCGTTCTGGCAGCGTCGCCGCGAACTTGCGCTCGAAGCCGGCTTCCATGCCGCCTGGGCGGTACCGATCAAGACTGCCAATGGTCGTGTGCTCGGCGCCCTGACCATCTATCGCCCGCAGACCGGCGCGCCGCTGGCGCGCGATGTCGATCTGATGTCGCACGCCGCGCGCCTGGCCGGCATAGCCATCGAGCGCCGTCGCGGCGAAGAGGCGCTACGGGCCAGCGAAGCCAAGTTCCGCAGCCTGTACGACCGCATGCTCGAGGGGGTTTACCAATGCGCCGCGGACGGACGCTTGCTCGAGGTCAATCCGGCGTTCGTGAAGATGCTCGGATTCGAGCGCGCAGAGGATATCTACGCGCTGCGGGGATTGTCGGTGCTGTGCTGGAACCCGGCTGAACGCGCCGAGTTCGAGTGTCTGCTGCAGCTGCACGGCGAGATACGCAACGCCGAGTTCGAGCTGCGTTGTCGCGATGGCTCACGCCTGGTGGTGCTCGAGAGCGCGCGCGTGATACGCGATGGCGAACAGCGCGTGGTCGCCTACGAGGGCACGATGGCCAACATCAGCGAGCGCAAGCGCGCCGAACAGGCCATGTTCGCAGAGAAGGAGCGCGCCCAGGTCACGCTGCAGTCCATCGGCGACGCAGTCATCACCACCGATCGCGAAGGCCGCATCGATTATATGAATCCCGTGGCCGAGCAGCTCTCGGGCTGGGGCAGCGAGGAGGCTCGCGGCGAGAACCTCGGCACCGTGCTGCGCCTGCTCGATGAAGTGACCCATGAGAAACTGGAGAACCCGCTGGTACGGTGTCTGCGTGAAGGCCAGCTGGTGCATTTCGCCGAGCACAGCGTGCTGCTCAATCGGCTCGGTCAGGAAATCGCCATTCAGGACTCGGCGGCGCCGATCCGCGATCGCGCTGGCGACATTGTCGGCGCGGTGGTGGTATTTCGGGACGTGACCAAGGAGCGGCGGCTCAAGCGCGCGCTGTCCTACCAGGCGAGCCACGACGCGTTGACCGGGCTGATCAACCGGCGTGAATTCGACAACCGGCTGGCGGAGGCTCTCCAAAGCGCGCAGCAGGATGAGGGGCCGCACGCGCTGTTGTACGTGGATCTGGATCAGTTCAAGGTCGTGAACGACACCTGTGGCCATTCGGCCGGCGACCGGCTGCTGCGCGACGTGACCGGATTGTTGCAGGCGCATGTGCGCGCCGCCGACACCATCGCACGCCTGGGCGGCGATGAATTCGGCATACTGGTACGCAGCTGCACCGCCGAGCAGGGTGCGAAGATTGCCGACAACATTCGTCAGGCGATCCGCGACTATCGCTTCACCTGGGAGCAGAACACGACTGGTATCGGTGCCAGCATCGGTGTCGTGGAAATCACGCGCGAGAGTCAAAGCGCGGCCAGTCTGTTGAGCGCGGCGGACATCGCCTGTTACGCGGCCAAGGATTCGGGCCGAAATCGCGTACATCTGTACGACTCGAATGAGGTATCCGGACGGCACCGGGAGATGTATTGGGTCAGCCGCGTGACACGAGCGGTCGATGAGGGCAGGTTGGAGCTTTATTTCCAACAGATCACACCCACGAGCAGCGACTCGCCGGTTCTGCCGCCCTTCTATGAGCTGCTGGTGCGTTTGCGTGAAGACGGTGGCGAACTGGTGTTACCGGGTGAGTTCATTCCGGCGGCTGAGCGCTACAACATGGTGGCGGCGATCGACCGCTGGGTGGTGCAGCGGGCGGTAAAGGCGCTGCGCGAGCACGCCACCGGCGATGAGCCGCCATTCCTGTTTGCTTTGAATCTTTCAGGCATGTCGCTCGGCGATCGCGGCTTCCTGGATTTCGTGCTGACGCTGACCGAGGATGCGCGCATCGCGCGCGGATTGTGCTTCGAGATCACCGAAACGGCGGTGATTACCAGCATGACCGAGGCGGTGTACTTCATGCGCGAGCTCAAGAAGCGCGGCTGCCGGTTTGCGCTCGATGATTTCGGCAGTGGCCTGTCCTCATTTCACTATCTAAAGAATCTGCCGGTCGATTTTCTCAAGATCGACGGCCAGTTCATCGGCAGCGTCACCACCGATGCGGTCGATCGCAGCATGGTGGAGGCCATCAGCCACGTTGGCCGTACCCTGGGTATTGCCACCATCGCCGAGAAGGTCGAATCGGCTGAGGTCTTTGCCGAGCTCAAGCGGCTGCGCGTGGAATTCGCGCAGGGCTACTACATCGCCAAACCAGCCTCGATCGAGACCTTGCGCCTCGGCATGCCGCCGGCCGTACCGGTGCTCAAGACCGCTTAGGCTTGCGCCGCTCGCCCGCAAGCGCGCCGCTTGGCGCAAATTCCGGTCACACGTTCCAGTTTTGCAATCGCGTCGCGGCTATGTACGTGAACGAACAGTGCTATCCGCGGCGACGGGCAGATTGTTCTGGCCATCGCTGTTTGCCCAGATCAATAAGGATCTCCCATGCGCGTGGCCACAGGCTATTACACGCTGCCGAAAGCATTGCTGGTGCTGTTGAGCGCCTTGGCGGCCGGCTGCGGCGACAGCAGCTCGGATCCCAGCAGCGCGGCGAGCGGCACGTCGACCACGCCACCCACCTCCATGTCGGCCCCGCCCACGGTAAGCACGGTCTCCCCGCGCAATAATGCCGCAGGCGTAGCCATCAACACGCGGGTCGTGTTGGCGGCCTTCAGCGAGCCGATGGCCGCGATCGCCGATACGACGGGGTTCACGCTGACCTGCGCCGCGCCTTGCACCAACCCCAGCGCAACATTGAGCAGGGATGCAACCAACACCATTGCTATTTTTACTCTGACACCTGCAGCGACGCTCGCTCCTGGAACGCTCTACACCGCCACCGTGACCGGGGCCACCAGTCTTGCCACCGGCTTGGCATTGGCGAGCCCCTACTCGTGGCAGTTCACCACCGGTGCCGCGGCCAACACCACTCGGCCGCAGGTGGCCTTTACATTCCCCGCCACGACGATTCCGGGGCCAACCCTGGGCGCTGCCAGCAACACCGCGATTACCGCGACTTTCACCGAGGACATGGATCCCGCCACCATCAGCGCGGGCAGCTTCACCGTGACTTGTTCGGCGCCGTGCGTCTCGCCTGTCGGTACGGTGGCTTACTCGCTCGGAACCAGAAGTGCTTCGTTTACGCCCGCGTTGCCGCTGATGGCCAATGCGACCTATACCGCATCGATCACCACCGTCGCCACCGACCAGGCTGGCAACGCCGTGGCGGGCAATCAAGCGCCGTTACCGGCGGCGAGCAGTTACATCTGGACGTTCACCGCTGCGGGTGTGAGCGCACCGTCGAATTTGGCGGTGGTGTCCACCAGTCCTGAGGCCGGGCAAGCCGGTGTGTGTCCCAACGCGAGCGTGAACGCCAGCTTCAGCGCGGCCTCAGGTCTGCAGATGGACCCGAGTACCGTCAACGCGGCGACTTTTACCGTAACGGGTCCAGCCCCAGCCTCCACCTCCGTCACGGCAGCTTCCGTGACGCTCGATGCCGCCACCGGTCGGATTGCCACCTTCACGCCGCAAAGCGCTTTGACGGCCAAAGGGGTGTACTCGGCCACCATCCTGGGGGGCAGCGCGGGCGTCAAGGATCTCGCTGTGCCAGGCAATCAGATGGCCAATGTCTTTACCTGGAGCTTTACCGTGGGATCGGCGACCGGCAAGTGCCTCGCGCCGGTCGTGCTTGCATCGGTCTCACCGTATGGCACTTTCGGCGGTAGCGCCGGCATGACCAACTCAGGAATCCTGAGTGTCGTAAACGGCAACATTGGCACCATCGCCACCACCACTTCCTCGATCACCGGATTCAACGACACGGCTGGCGACATCTATACCCAGACGACGGCCAATATCGGGACGGTGAACGGCACGATCTATACCTGCACCAATTCAACCACGGGGCCAACAGCTGCCGCGCCGAACGCAGCCGCGTGCGCGATTGCGACCCAGGCCCAGCACGATGCACAGAGCGCATATCTCGATCTGGCGGGACTTCCGCCGGGTGCCAATCCGGGTGCCAACCTGGCTGGGCAGACACTGGCACCGGGGGTCTACACTGCACCGTCCGGATCGTTTGCGATTCACGGTGCGGATCTGACGCTCGACGCCCAAGGCGACGCGGATGCCATCTGGGTATTCCAAATGGCCAGCACGCTGACGGTGGGAGGTCCCGGCGCGGCGGCTCCGCAAAGCGTAATTCTGGCCGGAGGCGCTCAGGCGAAGAATGTCTACTGGCAGGTCGGCAGTGCCGCCACCATCAATGCGGGCGGCGGCGGCACCATGGTCGGAACCATCATTTCCCAAGCGGGCGCCACTTTCTCGACGCTCGGTAACACCAGCATCGTGACGCTCAACGGCAGGGTATTATCCTTGAATGCCTCGGTGACCATTGTCGACACGGTGATCAACGTTCCAGCCCCCTGAAGAGGGGATAACGGGCAGCAAATCGCCCGAGGCCGCTTGGCGCTGACATGACCTGGCCTGGCGCCGCGCACGCGCACAGGGGCGCGGCGATTCGGGCTGGCGCGTCTTGCGCCACTCCGCCGGCGTCGCTAGGATGAATCCTGCACATGCAGAACCCTGCAAAAATAGCCTTTTTCCCAGAAGATCAAAGCACTTTGATCGACCGCAGAATCTGCATCGCGCCCATGATGGATTGGACCGATCGGCATTGCCGGTTCTTTCTGCGCGGCTTCTCGCCGCGCGTGCTGCTCTACACCGAGATGATTACGGCGGCGGCGATCGTGCACGGCGATAGCGCGCGTCTGCTGCACTTTTCCGAGGACGAGCGGCCGCTGGCGTTGCAGCTGGGCGGCAGTGACCCGGCGCTGCTGGCCAGCGCCGCGCGTGCCGGTGTCGATAGTGGCTACGACGAAATCAATTTGAACTGCGGCTGTCCCAGCGATCGCGTGCATGCCGGAGCTTTCGGTGCCTGCCTGATGCTGAGGCCGGAGCGGGTCGCCGAATGCGTGGCGGCCATGCGATCGGCGGTATCGCTGCCGGTGACGGTGAAGATGCGCATCGGCGTAGTGGCTGAAGCCGGCCACCGCGCCGACGTGGCGAGTTTCAGCGAGCAGGATTACGCGCGCCTGCGGCAGTTCACCAGTACTGTGGCGCAGGCGGGTTGCGAGCATTTCATCGTGCACGCGCGCAAGGCTGTGCTGGGTGGCCTGTCACCGCGCGAGAATCGCGAGGTGCCGCCGCTGCGCTTTGATGTAGTGCAACGACTCAAACGCGAATTCCCGCGCCTGTGGATCGGCGTCAATGGCGGACTGCGCACTGCGGCGCAGAGTGAGGCCGCGCTGCTGTGGGCCGATGGGGTCATGCTCGGTCGCGAGGTCTATCACCGCCCGGCGGTGCTGAGCGAACTGCACCAACATGTCTTCAACGACGGCTGGCGCGGGCCGGAGCTTGCCGGCATGCTCGAGCGCATGGCCAGCTACGCCGAACGGGAAGTGGCCGCCGGTGAGCGGGTGGCCTCGATCACACGGCACATGCTTGGCCTGTGCGCCGGCCAGCCTGGAGCGCGCCGCTACCGGCAGTTCTTGTCCGAGGGCGCACGCGCGCTGGGCGTCGGTGCGCCCGCGGCCGCTCAGGTCAGGCAGCTGATGCGCGAAGCGGCTGGCCACTGCACGCCATAGCAGCCCGGCGAGGCTTGCGTATAATCTTTCGCTACGGCCGCTTAAGCGAGCTTCCGCCAATGCGCGACAGCAGTCTCGTATAAGATCCGGATCGCATGGGCAAAGACATTGAACTAGCGATCCTGTTCGCCGACGTGGTCGGCTCCACGCGCCTGTTCGAAGCCATGGGCGATCTGCGCGCGCGCGACATGGTCTCGACCTGCATCGATGTGATGCGCGAGGCCACCGAGCAACACAACGGCACGCTGATCAAGACCATTGGCGATGAAGTCATGTCGACCTTTCCGACCGCAGACGACGCGTTGAACGCCGCCGGTCAGATGCAGAAGCAGATCGCCGCACATACCGAATTACGGGTCGAGGGCCAGCCGGTCTCGATCCGCATCGGCTGTCATTTCGGACCGGTGGTGCTCGAAAATCGCGATGTGTTCGGCGCCAGCGTGCACACGGCCAATCGCATGACCAGCCAGGCCAAGGCCGGCCAGATCATTACCACCTCGGCGACGGTCGAGCGGCTGTCGCCGGAATGGCGGGCCTCGGTACGGCAGATCGACGTAGCCACCATTCGCGGACAGGGCGGCGAGGTGGCGCTCTACGAGGTGCTATGGCAGACCGATGATGTCACCAGCATGCTGCCGGCCATTGCGCTCAACGGGCGTGAGGCACGCCGGCCGCGGCGGCTGCGTCTGTCGGTGCAGGATCTGGAAGTGGTTCTCGATGAGCAGCGCCCGCATGTGGCCATCGGCCGTGCCGACGACAATGACATTGTGATCCGCGGCAATCTGATCTCGCGGCTGCATGCGCGCATCGAGTTCAGCCGCAACCGCTTCACGCTGACCGACCAGAGCACCAATGGCACGTTCGTACAGATCAGCGGTGAGGAAGAGGCCTTCGTGCGCCGCGACAGTATGCCCATCAAGGGCGAAGGATTGATCGGTTTAGGCAGGATTCCCGATCGCGACTCGCCGTTGACGATTCACTTCGTCTGTGAAGACAGCTAACCGAGCCGGCGCGCAAGCTCATCGACCTCGCGCACGAGCGCCGCGGGCAGACGGGCACCATAGGCCTGCAGATAGGTGCGTAGATCCGCCACTTCCTGGCGCCACGCGGCCTGCGGTACTGCGGTCAGCTCAGCCATGGCCTCGGGACTGATCTGCAGTCCCTGCGTGTTCAGATCCGAAGGACGCGGCATGTGGCCGATCGGCGTCTCGATCGCGCCGCCGCGGCCGGCGCAGCGATCAAGTATCCACGACAGTACGCGCAGGTTCTCGCCAAAGCCTGGCCATAGGAATTTGCCGGCCGCGTCCTGACGGAACCAGTTGACGTGAAAGATGCGCGGCGGGTTCTTGAGCGCGGCGCCGATCTTGAACCAATGCGCCCAGTAGTCGCCGAAGTTGTAACCGCAAAAGGGTTTCATGGCCATCGGGTCGCGACGCACCACGCCGACCTGGCCGGTGGCGGCGGCCGTGGTTTCAGAGGCCACCGAGGCGCCTACCAGTACGCCGTGGGACCAGTTGCGCGCCTCATAAACCAAGGGTGCCAGCTGGCGGCGGCGGCCGCCGAAGATCACCGCCGAAAGCGGCACGCCGCGCGGGTCCTCCGCAGCCTTGCCATAGGCTGGATTCTGCGTAGCAGCGACGGTAAAGCGCGAATTCGGGTGCGCCGCCGGACCGTTCTTGGGATCATAGGGGCGTCCGAGCCAGTCCGTCACCGGCTGACCGTCCAGGCCTTCCCACCAGGGTTCATTGTTCGCCGTCAGCGCCACATTGGTGAACAGCGTGTCGTGCCGGATCATCTCGTAGGCATTGCGATTGGTCTTGGCGTTGGTGCCCGGGGCCACACCGAAGTATCCCGACTCGGGATTGATGGCCCAGAGCCGGCCGTCGGGCCCAGGTTGCAGCCAGGCGATGTCATCGCCGATCGTGAAGACTTTCCAGCCCGGCAATGAATCGGGGGGTATCAGCATGGACAGGTTGGTTTTGCCGCAGGCGGACGGGAATGCGGCGGCCAAGTAATGGGTCTCGCCCCTGGGGTTCTGCAGCCCGACCAGCAGCATGTGCTCGGCCAGCCAGCCCTCATCGCGGGCCTGCCAGCTGGCAATGCGCAGGGCATGGCATTTCTTACCCAGTAACGCATTGCCGCCGTAACCTGAACCAAAGCTCTCGATCGACAGTTCCTCGGGAAACTGCATGATGAATCGGCGCGCGGGATTCAGATCGCCCACCGAGTGCAGGCCGCGAACGAAGGATCCGTCGGTGGCGATGCGCTCGAGTGCGGCCCTGCCCATGCGCGTCATGAGCGCCATGTTCAGCACCACGTAGGCGCTATCGGTAATCTCCACGCCGCAGCGCGAATAGGCCGAATCCAGCGGACCCATGCAATAGGGCACAACGTACAGCGTGCGGCCCTTCATGCAGCCGCGGAACAGTTCGCGCATCTTGGCCTTGGCCTCGATCGGATCCATCCAATTGTTGTTGGGACCCGCATCCTCGCGTGCACGTGTGCAGATGAAGGTCAGGTGCTCGACGCGAGCGACATCGCTGGGATCCGAGCGATACAGAAAGCAGCTCGGAAAGCTCTTTTGGTTCAGCTCGTGCAGCTCACCATTGGCGCTGAGCTCTCTGCGCAGACGCTTGAATTCGACCTGCGAGCCGTCGCACCAGTGAACCCGATCCGGCTGTGTGAGTTCGGCCACAGCGGCGACCCAGTCCGCCACATTCTTCGAGATATCGGACAAAGACGCGAGTGTGTGGGGAGCGGTCGCCATGACGTATCCTCGGGGTATCGGTGCGCACTCAGGATGGCGTTAATTATACCGGGGAGCGTTGCAGTTGCGCGGTTATTGCGCTCCAGCACAGGTTGCATAATCTACATATGGCTGCATTTTCAGCGATTTTCGGCACCCATGGGCCTCTGGCGCTGGCGCTCGAGGGCTTTCGCGCGCGCCCGGCGCAACAGCAGATGGCCACGCGAGTCGGCGCGGCCCTGACGGCACGTGAGCTGTTGCTGGTGGAAGCCGGCACCGGCACCGGCAAGACCTTTGCCTACCTGGTACCGGCGCTGCTGTCGGGCCTGCGTGTGATGATCTCCACCGGCACACGCACATTGCAGGACCAACTCTTTCACCGCGATCTGCCACTGCTGGCTGGCGCCTTGGGAAGGCCGGCGCGCGTGGCGCTGCTCAAGGGTCGCTCCAACTATCTGTGCCGGGCGCGGTTGCAGAACATCGGACGGCAGGGGGAGACGCTGCCCTCGCTGGCCGATCCGCTGCTCGCGCGCATTAGCGATTGGTCGCTGGCCACGCGCACCGGCGATCTGGCCGAACTGCCCGAACTGGCCGACGCCCACCCATTGCGCCCGCACATCAGCTCCACGCGCGAGAACTGTTCCGGCTCGCGCTGCGAGCAATATGCGCGCTGCCATGTACTCGAGGCGCGCCGCACGGCGCTGGAAGCCGACATCGTCGTGGTCAATCACCATCTGCTGCTGGCCGATCTCGCGCTCAAGGAAGACGGCTTCGGCGATCTGCTGCCCAGCGTGGATGCAGTGATTCTGGACGAAGCCCATCAGCTGCCCGATCTGGTCAGCGAGTTCTTCGGCATCAGCGCCAGCAGTCGTCAGGTTGAAGTGCTGATCGCCGATCTGCACGCCGAGCTGCAGGCGCAAGGTCTGGCCGCCGAAGTGCAGCTGGCCGTGCCGCTCGAGCGCGCCCTGGCCGCCTGCTTCGCAGCCCTGGGTCGCGACGAGCGGCATCTGGCGTGGCGCGAACTGGGACCATACGCGCCGGCATGTCTGGAGGATCTTGAGGCGGCGCTGGCGCAATGCGCGCAGGAGCTTCGTGCCCTCGGGGCTGCCGGCGGTCTCGAACAATGTGCGCTGCGTCTGGAGTTGCTGGCCAGCGCACTCGCGCAGTTGCTCGACGAGTCGGACTCCGCCGAGTCGCCCGCGGGCGCACGTACGGCCTCGACCCACGCGCGTGGCTTTCTGCTGCGCCTGTTGCCGTACGATATCTCCGGCCGCTTCAGCGCTCTGCTGGCGGCGCACCACGGCGCCTGGATCTTCACCTCCGCGACGCTCGCGGTGGGCGAGGACTTCACGCACTTCGCGAGCCGGCTGGGCTTGCAGGACGCGGCGACGCTGCGCTTCGAAAGTCCGTTCGACTATCAGCGCCAGGCGCTGCTGTATCTGCCGAGCGGACTGCCCCAGCCTTCGGATCCCGAATTTACCGCTGCCGTGGTTGCCATCGCGCAGCCACTGCTGGAGGCAGCCGGCGGGGGTGCGTTCCTGCTGTTCACAAGTCATCGCGCACTGCGCGCGGCGGCTGTGATGCTCGAGCGGCAGTTGCCCGCGCATTGGCCGTTGCTGATTCAGGGCAGGGCGCCGCGCGAGCAATTGCTGCGACGATTCCGTGCCAGCGGCTGCGCGGTACTGCTCGGTACCGCGAGCTTCTGGGAAGGTGTCGACGTGCAGGGTCAGGCATTGCGCCTGGTGCTGATTGACCGCCTGCCGTTTGCCTCGCCGGAGGATCCGGTGGTGCGGGCACGTATCGAGCATCTGCAGGCCCAGGGTGCCAGCCCGTTTAAGGACTATCAACTGCCCGAGGCTGTCCTGGCCCTCAAGCAGGGCGTGGGCCGCCTGATCCGCAGCGAGCAGGATCGCGGGGTCGTCGTGGTATGCGATCCGCGTCTGAGCGAGCGCGCGTACGGACGCGTATTTCGCGCCAGTCTGCCGCCCATGACGGTCGTGCGCGAGCTGGCGCCGGTGCTGGGGTTATTGCGCGAACTGGCCGGTGCGATCGCGGGCAGCGAGTCGCACTCGTTACCGGCGTGAAAATATTGGCGCTGGATACCGCCACGGAGCTGTGCTCCGCGGCGCTATGGATCGACGGTGCCAGTGTGAGCCGCCAGAGCGAGCGCCCGCGGGCGGCGGGAGAGCTGATCCTGGGCATGATCGCTCAGCTGCTGGCCGAGTCGGGCCTGACGCTGACGCAGCTGGACCTCATCGCCTTCGGGCGCGGACCAGGGGCCTTCACCGGAGTGCGGCTGGCGGTTGCCGTGGCGCAGGGCCTGGGTTTCGCAGCCGGGCTGCCCTTGCTGGCGGTCTCGGACCTGCGCGCGCTTGCGCAACAGGCGTTCACGCAGCTCGGGGCGCCCCGGCGCGCCCTGATTTGTCAGGATGCGCGCATGGCCGAGGTTTACTGGGGGTGCTTCGAGTGCACGGACAGCGCTCGCGAAGTCACTGTCGAGGCGGTGGCGGCCCCGGTGTCGGTGCGCGTACCAGCGGCCTGGCTGGGGGGCAGCGTCTGTGGCGCTGGCTCGGGCTTTGAGGCTTATCCGTCCCTGGGCGCATCGTCGGGAGTCGAGCTGGCGCCCGTCTGGGGGTATCTGCGGCCTCGGGCGCTCGAGATCGCGCAGCTGGCCGCTCAGGAGGGCCTGTCGCAGGCCGTCCTGCCTGAGAGTGCCCAGCCCGTGTATCTGCGCGACGAAGTTGCGACGCCGCCTTCATGAAACTGACAAAATCGCACGCGTGTGTCATCTGAATGCAACAAATGCACCCTAAGGTGCCCGCGCATGGTTGCAACAATATGACTTCCAAGCAGATTTTAATCGTCGAAGACGAGCGCCCGATCCGCGAGATGATCGCCTTCGGCTTGAAGCGCGCCGGCTTCGAAGTGCGTGAAGCCGAGGATTGCCGTACCGCGCGCGCCGCGCTCGCCGATCGCCGTCCCGATCTCATATTGATCGATTGGATGCTGCCCGATACCAGCGGCCTCGAACTCACGCGTTCACTCAAGCGCGAGCGCGACACGCGCGATCTGCCGGTGATCATGCTGACTGCCCGTGCCGAGGAGGGCGACAAGGTCGCCGGGCTGGACGGCGGCGCCGATGACTACATGATCAAGCCGTTCTCGCCCCGGGAACTGATCGCTCGCGTGAACGCCGTGCTGCGCCGCAGCGGGAGCCACGATGAGAGCGAGCGGGTGCAGTTTGATGAACTGAGCCTGGACCGGGCGGGCCATCGTGTCATGGTCGGTGCGCGCACCGTCCCGCTGGGGCCCACCGAATACCGGCTGCTGGAGTTCTTCATGACGCATCCCGAACGCGTCTACAGCCGCGAGCAATTGCTCGATCGGGTCTGGGGCGGCAATGTCTACGTCGAAGAGCGTACGATCGATGTGCATGTGAGGCGTTTGCGCAAGGCACTGGAAGACTTTGGCTACGATCGCTTGGTACAGACCGTGCGCGGCGCGGGTTACCGATTCTCGGCTCGACCCGAGGCCTGACAACTCCACCACGGCGCCTGCGCGCAGATGAACTCCTCGGCGTGGGTTTTCCTGAGCGTGCGACTCTCGCTGGCCGTGGCGCTGGGATTGGGGGCCGGCGCGTTGTTCGGCGCGCCCTGGACCGGCCTGGCGCTGGTGCTCGCGATCTACCTGGTTCTGCATCTGGCCGATCTGCTGCGCGTGCTGCGATGGCTGCGCCGGGACGAGCCGGAGCTGGCCCCTGATATCGCCGGACCCTGGGGCGATCTGGTGGCCATGATCGTGCGGGTATACCGGCGCAAGCAGTTTCACAAGCAGCGCCTGCTGCGGTTGCTGCGCGAGCTGCGCCGTTCGACCGCGGCCATGCCCGATGGGGTGGTGGTTCTCAATCCACAGGCCGAGATTCTCTGGTTCAACCGCACTGCCGCCCGGTTGCTGGGGTTGCGAGGCAAAGGCGATATCGGTCTGCGCCTGGAAAACCTGGTGCGCTCGCCGGAGTTTGTGCGCTATCTGCGCGGCGGGCAGTACGCGCTGCCCGTGATCCTGCGCTCGAACGTGGGCGTGGAGCAGTATCTGTCGATGCAGATCGTGCCTTACGGGGCGGGACAGCTGCTGGCGCTGGTGCGCGATGTCACGCGCCAGGCTCGACTGGAAGCCATGCGCAAGGACTTCGTTGCCAATGCATCCCACGAGCTGCGCTCTCCACTTACCGTCATCTCCGGTTATCTGGAGACCCTGACTCAGGATCCCGGCATTGATCCGGGGCTGGCTGGCCCGCTGCAGGAGATGCGGCGCCAGTCGTTGCGCATGACCGGCATCGTCCAGGACCTGCTCGAACTGTCGCGTCTGGAGGCCTCGGATCGCGCCGCGCCGACCGAGCCCATCGATGTCATCGCGCTCATGGCGCAGCTGCGCCGCGACGTGCTGGCGCGCTCGGTGCACCCCGCGCAGGTGCTCATGCATGCGGATTCGAGTTTTAAACTGCTCGGCGAAGATGAGCTGATCCATTCGGCGTTCGCAAACCTGGTCGACAATGCCGCCAAGTACACCCCGCCCGAGGGCTCGCTGCAGATGCGCTGGTGGACCGACGATCAGGGCGGCCACTTCTCGGTCGCCGACACCGGCATCGGTATCGCTGCCGACCATATCCCGCGACTGACCGAGCGCTTCTATCGCGTCGATGGCGGCCGCAGCCGCGAGACCGGCGGTTCAGGCCTGGGGCTGGCCATTGTGAAGCATGTGCTGCAACGGCACGGCGCGCAGCTTTCGATCGAGAGTCAGGAAGGACGCGGCAGCAATTTTACCTGTCACTTTCCGAGCGAGCGCGTCGAGCGTGCGGCTTGAATGTTTGCGACTTGAATATTGCACGCCGCGACAATATTCATGAGCTGCGACATGCATCGCGTGCAACTGCCTGTGCTTGCGCTATATTGTGTTGAGCGCCGCGTCGCTGTGCGGCGCGCCGTCACCGCGAGGCTATCATGGAAGCCGCCGATCTCACGCATCACACTTCCAAGCGTTTCAACGAGGAACTCGAACGCGTACGCACCAAGGTGCTGGCCATGGGAGGATTTGTCGAGGAGCAGCTGGGCCGCAGTCTGACGGCACTGGTCGACGGCGACAGTGTGCTCGGACGCGCCGTGGCCCAGGATGACTACAAGGTCAACGGCATGGAGGTCTCGATCGACCAGGAGTGCAGCCGCATCCTGGCCACGCGCGCGCCCGCGGCCGGGGACTTGCGCATGATCGTTGCCACCATCAAAACCATCACTGATCTGGAACGCATTGGCGATGAATGCGAGAAGATCGGCCATATTGCCGCCCGCCTGGCCACTATCGAGCGTCCCGCCAACCGCTATCGCGAGGTCAAGCACCTCGGACGTACGGTGCAGATTCTGGTGCACGACACGCTGGATGCGTTCGCGCGGCTCGACGCCGACGCCGCGCTCAAGACCTGCCGGCAGGACCGCGTGGTCGATGAGGAATACGAGGCGATCCAGCGCCAGTGCATCACCTTCATGATGGAAGATCCGCGCACCATCCGGCGTGGACTCGATGTCATGTGGGTGGTGCGCTCGCTCGAGCGGATCGGCGATCACGCCAAGAACATCTGCGAGTATGTGATCTACATGGTGCACGGCAAGGATGTGCGCCATACCTCGCTCGATCACATCGAGCGCGAACTCGCTCAGCGCGCGGCCCAGCAGCGTTGAGTTCCCGCCGCGCACTGAACGCTCTGGGGCTGCTGGTATGCCTCGGGCTGCTCGGGTATGCCTGGTACGCGCAAAGCGCGCTCGGCTTGGAGCCGTGTCCACTGTGCATTTTCCAGCGCGTGGGTGTCGCGGCTTGCGGTGTGCTGTTTTTGCTCGCAGCGCTGCAGAACCCCAAAGCTACCGGCGCGCGTCTCTATGGCAGCCTGCTGCTGCTGGCCGCGTTCGCGACCGCAGGCGTGGCCGCGCGCCACCTGTGGATCCAGCATCTGCCCGCCGGTGCCGTGCCGTCCTGCGGCGCCTCGCTCAATTACATGCTGGAAGTATTCCCACTCAGCGATGTGATCCGCAAAGTGCTCAGCGGCTCAGGCGAGTGCGCCCAGGTCAGCTGGAGGTTGCTGCGGCTGTCCATGCCGGGCTGGGTGCTGATTGCCGCGGCGAGTCTGGGCCTGTTGGCGGCGTACGCCAATTTTCCTTCGCGGCGGCGCGGCTCAAGTCAGCAGCTGGCGTAACGCTGCCAGATAGATCGCGTGCAGCGTATCGATGTCCTCGATGCGCACCGATTCATTGACCTTGTGAATGCTGGCATTGATGACGCCGAGTTCGACCACCTGCGCGCCCAGGGGTGCGATGAAGCGCCCATCGGATGTGCCGCCGCCGGTCGAGAGCAGCGGCAGCTCTCCCGTGTGCGCTTGAATCGCGGCGCTGACTGCGCCCGATAGCGTTCCGGGTTCGGTATAGAAGGGTTCACCCGAGAGGTACCACTCGAGCGTGTAGCGCACCTGATGGCGCGTCAGGATCTGCTCGACGGTGCTCTTGAGCGCGGCGAGCGTCTGTACCGGCGCATAGCGCAGGTTGAAGCGCGCCTTGAGCTCACCCGGAATGACATTGGGTGCGCCGGTTCCGGCGGTCAGGTTGGAGATTTGGAAGCTCGTGGGCTGAAAGTGCTGGTTGCCCTGATCCCAGACGCGGCTGGCCAGCTCGGCGAGCGCCGGCGCAAAGCTATGGACCGGGTTTTCCGCCAGCTGCGGATAGGCGATATGACCCTGTACGCCGTGCACCGTCAGACGGCCTGACAGTGAGCCGCGACGGCCAATTTTGATAGTGTCGCCGATTCGGTGCTCGCTCGAGGGCTCCCCGACGATGCACCAGTCGATGCGCTGACCGCGCTCGCGCAGTGTTTCGACCACCCGCTTGGTGCCGTCGACCGAGGGGCCTTCCTCGTCGCTGGTGATCAGAAACGCGAGGGCGCCACGGTGGTCCGGGTGGGCGCCGAGGAATTCCTCGCTGGCCGTGACCATGGCCGCGAGTCCGCTTTTCATGTCCGCTGCGCCGCGTCCGTAGAGCAGGCCGTCGCGGATCGTCGGTTTGAACGGATCCGAGTGCCATTCTTCGAGCGGGCCGGTCGGCACCACGTCGGTATGCCCGGCGAAACACAGCACCGGGCCGCTCTGGCCGTGCCGCGCCCACAGGTTGTCGACATTGCCGTAGCGCAGTCTTTCGACCTCAAAGCCGGCACCCGCCAGTCGGCTGGCCAGGATCTCCTGGCAGCCCTCATCGCTGGGTGTCACGGAGGCGCGGGCGATCAGTTCCTGGGTCAATTCCAGCGTCGCGGACATCGAATTCCTTGTCGGGGCGTTATCGCCAGGCATTGACACGGATCTGTCACCTCAGACCGTATACCATTGCTGGATGAGTACGGAAGGCCTGGGCCACCACATTTCCAGCCGCTACAACGAGGACCTTGAGCGTCTGCGCAGCAGCGTGCTGGAGATGGGAGGCCTGGTCGAGCGGCAACTGACTCAGGCGATCGGCGGGATTACCGAGCCGGATGCACGCGTGATCGTGCAGGTGGCGCAGGAGGAACTGCGGGTCAATCAGCTCGAGCGCTCGATCGATGAGGATTGCAGCCGCATCCTGGCCACGCGCGGCCCCACGGCCTCGGATCTGCGATTGATCATCACCATCCTCAAGACCATCACCGATCTGGAACGCATCGGCGATGAGGGCCAGAAGATCGCGGCCATCGCTGCGCGGCTGGCCATGCGCGAGCGGCCCAACAGCCGCTACCGGGAATTACGCAACCTCGGGGAGCTGGTCATCGAGATGCTGCACGATACGCTCGATGCTTTTGCCCGCCTCGATACCGAGCTGGCACTCGCGGTCGTGCGCCGCGATCGCACCGTGGATGAGGAATACGAAGCCATTCACCGTCAGAGCATCACCTTCATGATGGAGGATCCGCGCTCCATCCGGCGCGCGCTTGACGTCATGTGGGTCGTGCGTTCGCTCGAGCGCATCGGCGATCACGCCAAGAATGTCTGCGAGTACCTGATCTACCTGGTGCACGGCAAGGATGTGCGGCATACCAAGATCGAGGAAATCGAGAAGGAACTGCACGCTTTCAAGGGCTGAAGGCGCCGCGGACCTTCTGGTAGTGTAGGCGTATGACTCTATGGATCAAACGGTAACAGGCATGGCGTCGGGTTCCAAGACATCCGGCTTTCCGCCTGCCACTGACATCGATACCGGCGTTATTCCGATCCGCCCGAGCGGGCGCGGCATGTTGCAGGTGGCGGTGGACGAAACGCGCCGTTCGGCGGCGCTCAACGCTCCTATCAAGGCTCGCGCCGAGGCGCTGGGGTTCTACTACGGCAGCTTCCAGGCGCTCAAAAATCTCACCATGGAGATTCGCGAGAAGCAGGTCACCGCGTTGATCGGCCCCTCAGGCTGCGGCAAGAGCACGTTCCTGCGCTGCTTCAACCGCATGCACGATCTGACGCCCGGCTCGCGCTATGAAGGGCGCATTATGTTATTGCCCGAGGACATGAACCTCGTGGCCCCCGAGGTCGATCCGATCGAAGTGCGCATGCGCATCGGTATGGTGTTCCAGAAGCCCAATCCATTTCCCAAGTCGATCTACGAGAACGTCGCCTACGGACTGCGCATCCGCGGTGTGCGCTCGCAGCTGCGCATTCAGGAGGAGACTGAAAAAGCCCTGCGCGGCGCGGCGCTATGGGATGAGGTCAAGGACCGATTGTCGCACTCGGCGCTGTCGCTCTCGGGCGGTCAGCAGCAGCGTCTGTGCATCGCGCGCGCGCTGGCAACCAGTCCGGAGATGCTGCTGTTCGATGAGCCGACCTCGGCGCTCGATCCAATTGCCACGGCGCGCATCGAGGAACTCATCGCCGCGCTGCGCGAGCAGGTCACCGTGCTGATCGTGACGCACAACATGCAGCAGGCTGCGCGCGTCTCCGACTATACGGCCTTCATGTATCTGGGCGAGCTGATCGAATTCGACGAGACCTCGCGCATCTTTACCAATCCCGGGCGCAAGGCCACCGAAGACTACATCACCGGCCGCTACGGCTAGGTTGGTTCAGTCGGTCTCGCGCAGCAGATCGTTGAGGGAAGTCTTGGCGCGCGTCTGCGCATCCACGCGCTTGACGATCACCGCGCAGTACAGGCTGTGACTGCCATCTTGCGACGGCAATGAACCGGCGACCACCACCGAGCCGGGCGGTACCTGGCCCTGAAGAATCCTGCCGCTGCTGCGCTCATAGATGCGCGTGCTCTGACCAATGAACACCCCCATCGAGATCACCGAGCCCGCACCCACCACCACACCCTCGACAATCTCCGAGCGCGCGCCGATGAAGCAGTCGTCCTCGATGATGGTGGGAGCGGCTTGCAATGGCTCGAGCACACCGCCGATTCCGACGCCGCCGGATAGATGTACATTGCGGCCGATCTGGGCGCAGGAGCCCACCGTGGCCCAGGTATCGACCATGGTGCCCGCGCCCACATGCGCGCCGATGTTCACATAGCAGGGCATCAATACGGCGTTGGGTGCGATGTAGGCGCCATGGCGCACCAAGGCATGCGGCACCACGCGCACGCCCTGTTGTGCAAACTGCCTGGCGTCGGCTGCGCTGAATTTGAGCGGCACCTTGTCGTAGAAGCGGGCGTAGCCGGCGTCGATCACGGCGTTGTCATGGGTTCGAAAATACAGCAGCACCGCCTTCTTGAGCCATGTGTGCACGTGCCAGTGCCCGTCGATGGGTTCGGCGACTCGGCAGGTCCCCCGGTCCAGAGCATCGACCGCCGATTCGATCGCCGTCCTGGTCTGCGCATCGACATTGACGCTCGACAATTCCTGACGCCGCTCGTATGCGGTCTCGATGATTTGCCGCTGATCGTTGCTGGTCATGGTACGTGCAAGGCTCCTGGCCCGGTGCTGGCGCGGGGCACCGCGGTCAGAGTATTCTGACGGCTGCGCCGCCTGTCTGACTACAGCCATGCCCGGCAGCTCCGATAGCCCTGCTTTGAGACTCTTGGCTAGGTTTGACCCATGCAAACCCTACCCGCAGCCGAGGACGGCGCGTCCGCGCAGCCACAGCTGCGCAACAGCCTTGCCGGCCACGCCCTATACCTGGATATCGACGGTACCATTCTCGATCTGGCGCCCACTCCCGAGGGCGTAGAGGTGCCGGTGTGGCTGGTGCCATTGCTGCAGCGGTTGTTGCTGAAGCTCGATGGCGCCGTGGCCTTCGTCAGCGGCCGCACGGTCGCGCAGATTGATGCGCTGTTCGCGCCGTTGCAGCTGCCGGCGATCGGCGTGCACGGCGGGGAAGTGCGCATCGACGGTGAGCGCGTCGTCAGCGACGAATCGCTGGTGGCCGAACTGCAGTCGGCGCTGCCCTTGTTGCAGCAGGCAGTGGTGCGCGTGCCGGGGGTGCGGCTGGAAAATAAGCGCTGCGTTATCGCCTTGCACTACCGCAGCGTGCCTGAGCGCGGCCGCGAAGTACTCAAGGTGGCAGAGCTGGTGGTCGCCAGTCTGGGCCCGGCGTTCGCGGTACTGGTGGGCAAATGCGTGGTGGAAATCCGTCCGCGTCACCTGACCAAGGGCGCGGGCCTTCGCCGCCTGATGGAGCAGGCGCCTTTTCGCGGCCGCAGCCCGATCTTCGCCGGCGACGACGTTACCGATGAGGACGCATTCGAGGTCGTCAATCAGCTTGGCGGCATCAGCGTGCGTGTCGGCGCAACCGCGCCGAGCGCCGCAACCTACCGTCTGGCGGATCCGGAGCAGCTGCGCCGTTGGCTGCTTGAGATCGCCCCGCCTTGACTAGGCAAAGTTGCGCTGCCGCGACCGTTGGGTCGCGCCCGACCGGTACCTGCCGGGTGGCCGCGACATGAGCCGTCTGCTGATGGTCTCCAATCGCATTTCGATTCCCGGTCACGCGAGCGCTCCGGGCGGACTGGCGGTGGGCCTGCTCTCGGCGCTGCGCCAACACGGCGGCCTTTGGTTCGGCTGGAGCGGCACGGCCAGCGCCACCCCCGCCGCCGAAGCCGAAAGCACCGAGAAGGAAGGCATACGCTACGTAACCATCGAGCTGCCGAGCGAGCAGTATCAGCTGTACTACAACGGCTTCTGCAATTCCACGCTGTGGCCCCTGCATCACTATTTTCTGGGCATGTTCCGCTACGACGCCGGCGAGTTCGAAGCCTACATGGCCATAAATCGTCTGTTTGCCGAGGCCCTGGTGCGCCAGATCGAACCGCAGGACACGATCTGGATCCACGACTATCAACTCATGCCGCTCGCCGGCCAGTTGCGCGCGCAGGGCGTGAAGGCGCGCCTGGGGTTTTTTCTGCACATCCCGTATCCCAACATTGCGCTGTTGCGCGTGCTGCCGGTGTACGCCGAACTGGTGCGCGATCTGTGCCAGTACGATCTGGTGGGCTTTCAGACTGCTGAGGATCTCGAGGGTTTTCAGTCTGCGGTCAATTCCGTGTTTCGCGATGAGGCCGTTATCGGCGCTGAACACATCGAATTGGCGGGGCGACGCATCCGCACCGGCGTGTTCCCGATCGGGGTCGACGTCGAAGCCATTGCCGCACAGGCGGCGGCCGCGGCACGCGACGATGAGCAGGTCAAGCGCCTGATCGCCGGCCTGCTCGGGCGCAAGCTCATGATTGGAGTGGACCGGCTCGACTACAGCAAGGGACTGGTGGAGCGATTCGCCTCCTATCGAACCTTGCTCGAATCCACACCGGAATTGCTCGGAAAGGTGGCCTACATCCAGATCGCGCCGCTCAGCCGTACCAACGTCGCAGCTTATGCCGATATCCGCGATGCGCTCGAGCATGCGGCCGGTCAGACCAACGGCCAGTACGCCGACACCGATTGGACTCCGGTGCGCTATCTGAATAAGGACTTCCCGCACGAAACGCTGAGCGGATTTCTGCGCATGGCCAATGTCGCGGTGGTGACGCCGCTGCGCGACGGCATGAACCTGGTGGCCAAGGAGTTCGTGGCGGCGCAGGATCCGGAGGATCCAGGCGTGCTGGTGCTCTCGAGCATGGCCGGCGCGGCGCGCGAGCTGACCGATGCCTTGCTGGTCAATCCCTACGACCGCAGCGCCGTGGCCCTGTCGCTGCGCCAGGCGCTGGCCATGCCGCTGGCCGAACGGCGCACGCGGCACGATGCCATGCTCAAAGTGCTGCGCACCAACTCCATCACGCAGTGGTACAGCTCCTTCATCGCGCGCCTGGAAGGCGATTAGCCGCCGACAAACCCCCGCAGTCGCTCGGCCGCCTCGATGCACTGCGCCAGCTCCGGCACCAGTGAGATGCGCACCCGGCCGCGGCCCGGATTCTGACCGTGCGCCTCGCGCGCCATGAAACTTCCGGGCAGCACGATCAAATGCGCGCGCTCGTACAGCGCGCGCGCGAATCGCAAGTCATCGCCTTCGATCTGCGCCCACAGGTAGAAGGCGCCGTCGGGACGTTCGAGCCGCGGCAGCACCGCTCGCAGTATGGGCAACACGCGCGCGAACTTGTGCTGATAAAGCGCTCGGTTCGCACTCACGTGCTCATCGTCGCTCCAGGCCGCAATGCTCGCCAGCTGCACCGGCAGGGGCATGGCGCAGCCATGGTAGGTGCGGTAGAGCAGGAAGCGCTCGATCAGGGCCGCCTCTCCGGCGACCAGGCCCGATCGCAGCCCCGGCAGGCTCGAGCGCTTGGACAGGCTGTGAAATACCATGCAGCGCCGGAATGCGCGATCACCGGCCTCAGCGGCTGCGCGCAGCAGGCTCGGACTGGGCTGCGCTTCATCGAGATACAGATCGGCATAGCACTCGTCGGCGGCGATGATGAAGTCGTAGCGCTCAGCCAATTCGAGTGCGCGGCGCAGCACACTCAGCGGCAGCACCGCGCCGGTCGGATTACCCGGAGAGCACAGAAACAGCAGCTGGCAGCGGCGCCAGATGGCGGCCGGTACCGCATCGAGATCGGGGACATAGCCTGTCTCGGCCAGCGTGTTCAGGAAATACGGTTCGGCTCCGGCCAGCAGCGCTGCGCCCTCGTAGATCTGGTAGCAGGGATTGGGCATGGCCACCAGCGCATTGCCGGCTGGATCGACCACGGCCTGGACGAAGGCAAACAGAGCCTCGCGCGTGCCATTGACCGGCAGCACCATGGTCTCGGGATCGAGGCTCACCTCAGCGGGCAGAAAACGCCGCTGCAGGGCTGCGGCCATCGCCGCTCGCAGCTGCGGCAGTCCGCGCGTGGCCGGATAGCTGTCGAGCAGATGCACATTGGCTGCGAGTGCCTCGAGCACGAATGCAGGAGGCTGGTGTTTGGGCTCACCGATCGACAGCGATATGCTCGCAAGGCCGGCAGGAGCCGCAGCGCCGGCCAACAGTGCGCGCAGGCGCTCGAACGGATACGCCTGCAGCCGCGCCAGCGCGGGATTCATGTCGGGCGTTGATCCAGCGCTTCGCCCAGACGCTGGCGCAGACGTTCCGCGGTGGCTTCATCCAAAGGCTGTTGCGCCCGGTCGGTGACGTAGAACACGTCCTCGGCGCGCTCGCCGAGCGTGCTGATCTTGGCGGCATGCAGATCCACGCGCTCCTCCCAAAGCACCTTGCCGACGTCGCACAACAGGCCCGGCCGGTCGCCGGCCGTGAGCTCAAGCACGGAGCGGCGATTGCGCTCATCGACGCTGATGGCGATCTGGGTTGCAGTCTTGAATACCCGCATTTGCCGGGTCGCGCGCCGCGAGACCACCAGCGGCGCCTCCTCCGGTCGCTGCAGCGAGCCCCACAGGGCGTGCTCGATCTCATCGCGCCGCTCCGGATCGCTGATCGCCGAGCCGTCTTCTTCGAGCACGTGGTATGAGTCGAGCGAAAAGCCGTTGCCCACCGGCGTGATTCGGGCATCGAGAATGTTTAGGCCGAGCTGATCGAGCACCGCCGTGGCGCGTGCGAAGCCGTGGCGACGATGCGGCGCATAGATCATGACCGCGGTAGTGCCGAGTTCACTGAGCGGCTCGACCGAGACCAGCGCCTCATCGGCATTGGCTTCGCCGGCGGCGGCCAGCGCGCGCGTGTGGCGCGCGATCTCTTCGGGCGCGTGGCGCAGAAAGTACACCGTGGGCAGGCGCGACCAGGCACGCTCGATAGCAGCCGGCTGCATACCGGCGCCGCGCAGCAGCGCGCGTGCGCTGTCCTGATGCTCGCGCATGAGTTGGTCCGGGTCCACCGGGGTTTCAAGTCCGCGGCGCAGCGCGCGTTTGACACGCTCGTAGAATTCATTGAACAGCGCGGCCTTCCAGGAATTCCACACCTTCGGATTGGTGCCGCGCACATCGGCGCAGGTCAGCACGTAGAGATAGTCCAGGTGCAGTTCGTCGCCGACCTTGCGCGCAAATTCGCTGACCACCTGCGGATCGCCGATGTCCTGCTTCTGTGCAGTCATCGACAGCAGCAGGTGGTTTTTGACCAGCCAAGCCACCAGCCGCGCGTCATAGCGCGACAGACCCTGTTCGAGACAGAAGGCCTCCGCATCCACCGCTCCGAGATCCGAATGATCGCCGCCGCGGCCTTTGGCGATGTCGTGGAACAGCGCTCCGAGATAGACGATCTCCGGTTTCGGCAATTGCCGCGTGATCGCTGACACCAGCGGCAGCTCATGATCGAATTCGCTCATGGACAGGCGGCGCAGATTGCTGACCACGAACAGCGTGTGCGCGTCGACCGTATAGGCGTGGAACAGGTCGTACTGCATACGGCCGACCACGCGCCCAAAGGCCGGGATGTAGCGGCCGAGCACGCCGTAGTCGTTCATGCGCCGCAGTTCGTGCGTGACGCCGCGCGGGGCGCGCAGGATCTCGAGGAACAGCCGGTGATTGCGCGGATTCTGCCGAAATTCCTCATCGATCAGCCACAGGTTGCGCGCCACCGCGCGGATGGTGCCGGCACGCACGCCGCGAATCTGCGGGTTCTGCTGCAACAGCACGAACAGCTCGAGCAGTGCCGAGGGCAGACGCGCAAACACGTCCTCATTGACTGCCTCCAGATAATCGTTGCGCACCTGAAAGCGCGGATTGAGCGGCTGCGGCGGCGCGCGGTCGCTCAGGATGGCCTCGCGAAACAGCTGCAGCAGCAACTCATTGAGCAGCGTCACATCCATGACGGTGCGGTAGTAGCGCTGCATGAGCTGCTCGACCGCGAGCGTGTAGGAGGCATCCTCGTAGCCGAAACTGTGCGCCAGCTTGATCTGGTAGTCGAACAGCAGCCGGTCTTCATGCCGTCCGGTCAGCACATGCAGGCCGAATCGCACCTTCCAGAGAAATGACTGCGCCTGTTTGAGTCGCCGCAGTTCCGACGGCGTCAGAAAGCCCAGCGTGACCAGTTCATCGAGCGACTGGGCGCCGAAGTGGCGTTTGGCGACCCAGGCGATGGTGTGGATGTCGCGCAGCCCGCCGGGGCCGGTCTTGACGTTCGGCTCCAGGTTGTAGGCGGTGTCATTGGCCTTGAGGCGCCGCTCCTGCTGCTCGCGCACCTTGGCTTCGAAGAATTCGCGTACCGGCCAGACACGGTCGGGAGCCAGTGCGACCCGCATGGCTGCCAGCAGCTCGGCTGAACCGGCCAGGCGCCGCGACTCCATGAGCGTGGTCATGACGCCGGCATCGGCGGCGCTCTCCTCGGCGCATTCGGCCACGGTGCGCACGCTGTGGCCGACCTCGAGGCCGATGTCCCAAAGGAAGGCCACCAGTTGTTCGACGCTGGCGCGCTCGTTCTCCTGCAGAGGTGCGGGAACCAGCACCAGAATGTCGATATCGGAACACGGATGCAGTTCGCAGCGGCCGTAGCCGCCGACAGCCACCAGGGTCAGGCGGCCGGCGAGGTCGGGCTGCAGTCGCTGCTGCCACAGCGTTCGCAGCAGTACATCGGTAAAGCGTGCGCGCGCACGCACCAGACCCTCAACCGGCTCCTCATCGGCAAAGCGTGCGCGCAGCTCGTCCTGAGCCTGCTTGAGCAGGGCGCGGCAGCTGTCCGCGGCGCCGTGGCTTTCGGCCAGCAAGCCGGGCAGACGATTGAGCAGCGGCCAGTCCAGCGGCGCGGGCGTCTCGGGTGGAGCATCCTCGAGCACCGAGGGATCGGAAACCGCCATGGCCGTCCTTCAGTGACTCAAGTTAGTGTGCCGCGCGCGGGCTCAACGTCAGCACCTCGTGCCCGGTCGGCGTAACCAGCACCATATGCTCCCACTGCGCGGACAGAGAATGATCCTTCGTGACCACCGTCCAGCCGTCGGGCAGCACGCGCACCTGGCGCTTGCCGGCATTGATCATGGGTTCGATCGTGAACACCATTCCGGCACGAATCTCCAGACCCGCGTCGGGCTCGCCATAATGAAGTATCTGCGGATCCTCGTGATATACGCGGCCGATCCCGTGGCCGCAGTACTCACGCACCACTGAAAAACCCTCGGCTTCAGCGCGGCTCTGGATCGCGTGACCGATGTCGCCCAGATGCGCTCCGGGCCGCACCAGTTCGATCGCGCGCCACATGGCGTCCTTACATACCTCGGCCAGGCGTTGCCCGAGCACCGGCGGCTTGCCGACGAAGTACATGCGGCTGGTGTCGCCGTGGAAGCCGTCCTTGATGATCGCGACGTCAATATTAACGATGTCGCCGCTCTTGAGCTTGCGCTCGTTCGGGATTCCGTGACACACGACGTGATTCACCGAGGTGCACACCGTCTTGGGAAAGCCGCGGTAACCGACGTTGGCCGGAATGGTCTTCTGGACATTGACGATGTAGTCGTTGCAGATGCGGTCGAGGTCGTCGGTGCTGACGCCTGCGGCCACGTGCTCGCCGATCATGTCCAGGACATCGGCCGCCAGGGCGCCGGCGACCCGCAGCTTCTGCTGCTCTTCGGGTGTTTTGAGTGAGATCTGTGTGTTGCGCAGCATGCGGTGTCTCGAGGTGCTTAAAGCATTGTTCGGGTTGGAAGTTCATGGTATAAAGCGCGGCCTTTTTTGGCAACGCAATCCACACGCGCATTACGAACCTGTGACCGGGTGTCCGAAATGCGGTACCTGCCCGGGCAACGTCCGGCAGTGTCCCGCCCAAGGATCGTCACCAGGGATGCGCGGAGGCCACAACCCGACATAGGAGCCTATTTTCATGCCCAGCGTGTCGATGCGACAGATGCTGGAAGCGGGTGTTCATTTCGGACATCAGACCCGCTTCTGGAACCCGAAGATGGAACCATTCATTTTCGGCGAACGCAACAAGATCCACATCATCAACCTTGAGAAGACGGCGCCGCTGTTTGCCGATGCCGAATCCTTTATCAAGCAGATCGTCGCCGATGGCGGCACGGTGCTGTTCGTAGGCACCAAGCGCTCGGCGCGCGATGCGATCCAGAAGGAGGCCCTGCGTGCGGCCATGCCGTACGTCAATCAGCGCTGGCTCGGCGGCATGCTGACCAATTTCAAGACCATCCGCGGCTCGATCAAACGCCTGGGCGAGCTGCAGGACATGGCCACCTCCGGTGCGCTCGACAAGCGTGGCAAGAAAGAGGCGACGCAGCTGCGCCGCGAGATGATCAAGCTCGAGCGCAGTCTCGGCGGAATCAAGGGCATGGAAGCTCTGCCGGACGCACTGTTCGTGATCGACGTCGGCCACGAACACATTGCCATTCACGAGGCCAAGAAGCTCGGCATTCCGGTCGTGGCCGTGGTGGACACCAATTGCTCGCCCGACGGAATCGATCATGTGATCCCGGGCAACGATGACGCGATGCGCGCCATTGCACTGTATGCCACGGCGATCGCCGAGTCGGTGCTGGAGGGCAAATCGTCGGTGCCGCAGGTGGCGGTCGGCGAGGATGAATTCGTCGAACTCGATGAGGAAGGCAATCCGCGCCGCAAGAGCGGTAAACCTGCGCGCCGGCCGCCTGCCGCCGCAGTGCGCAAGAAGGCGCCGGCTCGGCGCCGGCCGCCTGTGGCGGCGGTACCGGCAGTCGCGGCGGTCGAGGAGCCGGGGCTCGAGGCCGAACTCGACGACACCCCGGAGACCCCGGAGGGGGCGACGCCGCCCATGGGACTCAAGCGCCGCACCAACGCCGGGCCGGCGCGCCGGCCGCGCAGCGGCGCGGCCTGATCACAATTTAGGATAATTATGTCTATGAGCGTAACAGCCGAAGCCGTCCGCCAGCTGCGTGAGCGCACCGGCGTCGGCATGATGGAATGCAAGAAGGCGCTGGTGGAAACCAGCGGCGACCTCGACGCGGCCGGTGAGCTGCTGCGCAAGCAGGGTCTGGCCAAGGCCGACAAGAAGGCGGCGCGCGATGCTGCGGAAGGCGTCATCGTGGTCGAACGCGCGAGCGACGGCCGCGCGGCCGCCATGGTCGAAATCAATTGCGAAACCGATTTCGTCGCCCGCGAACAGGACTTCCGCAACTTCGCGGCCGATCTGGCGCGCCTGACGCTTGCCGGCCGACTGGTCGACGTCTCGGCGCTGCTGGCCGCGGAGCTCGCGGCCGGTGAGAGCGTGGATGCACGCCGGCGTGCGCTGGTGGCGAAAATCGGCGAGAACATCAGTGTGCGCCGTTGCGTAGTGCTCGAGACCACCGGGTTACTGGGCGCCTACGCCCACGGATCGCGCATCGGCGCGCTGGTGGCCATCGAAGGCGGTACACCGGCGCTGGCGCACGACCTGGCGATGCACGTGGCCGCAAGCAACCCGCGCTATATCAGTGCCGCGCAGGTGCCGCCGGAGGTGGTGGCCAAGGAGCGCGAGATTCTGAGCGAGCAGTCGGGCAAAGAGGGCAAGAGCCCGGAGATTGTGGCCAAGATGGTCGAAGGCCGGCTGCGCAAGGCACTCAATGAAATCGTGCTGCTGGGCCAGCCGTTCATCAAGGATCCTGACCAGAGCGTCGAGAAACTGCTCAACAGCGCTGGCGCCACGGTGTTGCGCTTCGAGCGCTTCGAGGTCGGCGCCGGCATTGAAAAAAAGCCCAAGGATTTTGTTGCCGAGGTCATGGCGCAGGTCAGCGCCGCAGGCGGTCGCTAGGTCAGCAGCAAAGCTCAAAAACCCCCGCTGATCGCGGGGTTTTTTTTATGGCAGACTGGCGCAGTTTGCCGCAAGCCAACACGGAACCGGCACGATGAACCAAACCCAAGCACGCTGCAGCCGCATTCTGGTCAAGCTCTCGGGCGAGGCGCTGCTCGGCCGCGCCGACTATGGCATTGACCCGGAAGTGCTCAAGCGCGTCGCCGGGGAGATCCGTGACGTACAGGCGCTGGGCGTGCAGGTGGGCATCGTGATCGGCGGCGGCAATCTGTTCCGCGGCGTCGGCCTGGCGCGCTCGGGCATGGATCGTGTCACCGCCGATCAGATGGGTATGCTGGCCACGGTCATGAACGCACTGGCGTTGCAGGATGCGCTCGAGCAGCAGGGACTGCAGGCGCGGGTGATGTCTGCCATCCGTATCAATGAGGTGTGCGAGGACTTCATCCGCCGGCGCGCGATCCGCCACCTGGAGAAGGGCCGCGCGGTGATCTTCGCCGCCGGCACCGGTAATCCGTTCTTCACCACCGATACCGCGGCCAGCCTGCGGGCCATCGAGATCGAGGCCCAGCTGCTGCTCAAGGCGACCAAGGTCAACGGTATCTACTCCGATGATCCGCTCAAGAACCCGGCCGCACAGCATTATCCGCGCCTCAGCTACGACCGTGTGCTGGACGAGCGGCTCAACGTCATGGACGCCACCGCGATCGTGATGTGTCGCGATTACAAGCTGCCGCTGCGGGTATTCAATCTGGGCAGTCCCGGGGATCTGCTGCGCATCATGCAAGGCGAAGATATCGGTACGCTCGTGACCAACGACTGAGGGCACCTCACTTATGCTCGACGATCTAAAAAAAGACGCGGCCGTGCGCATGCAGAAGTGCGTGCAGGTGTTCCAGGCCGACCTCAAGAAGCTGCGCACCGGCCGTGCGCACCCGAGCCTGATCGATCACCTGAAGGTCGACTACTACGGCTCGGATGTACCGCTGCAGCAGGTCGCGAGTATCAGCGTCGAGGATGCGCGCACGCTGGTGGTCTCGCCGTGGGAGAAATCCATGGTCGGGCCGATCGAGAAGGCGATCCACAAGTCCGAGCTCGGACTGACTCCGAATACGGCCGGCACCGTGATCCGCATTCCCCTGCCGCCGCTGACCGAGGAGCGGCGCCGCGATATCACCAAGGTGGTGCGGCAGGACGCCGAGAACGCCCGCGTGAGCGTGCGCAGCGTGCGCCGCGATGCCATCGCCGATCTCAAGGAGATGCTCAAGGAAAAGCTGGTTTCACAGGATGAGGAGCATCGTGGCGAGGATGAAATCCAGAAGCTCACCGATCGTTTCACGGGCGAGGTCGATCAGCTGCTGGCAGCCAAGGAAAAGGAAATTCTTCAGGTTTGAGCAGCGATGCCACAGTTAGCGGGTCGACGCCGCTGCCGCGTCACATCGCCATCGTCATGGACGGCAACGGGCGCTGGGCGCGTGCGCGCGGGGATGTGCGCGCCGGCGGTCATCGCGCCGGAGTTGAGCCGGTACGCATGGTGATCGAGGAGTGCGTGCGCCAGCAGATCGGCGCGCTGACGCTGTTCGCCTTCAGCAGCGAAAATTGGGGCCGGCCGCGCGATGAAGTCATGAGCCTCATGTCGCTGTTCGTCGAGTCGTTGGAAGCCGAGATTCATGAATTGCATCGCAACGGCGTGCGCCTGCGCTTCATCGGTGAGCGCACTGAACTCGATGCGCGCCTGCGTGCGAGCATGGCCAGCTCCGAGCAGATCACGGTCGCAAACGCCCGCCTGCACCTGCAGATCGCATTGAGCTACGGCGGCCGCAATGACATCGTCGGGGCGGCGCGCCGATTGGCCTCGCAGGTCGAGCGTCATGAGCTGAAGCTGACCGAGATCGACGAGCCGACGTTTGCCGCGGCGCTGGCGCTGGGCGGCCTGCCCGACCCGGATCTGTTCATCCGCACCGGCGGGGAACAGCGCATCAGCAACTTTCTGCTCTGGAACCTGGCTTACACGGAACTGTATTTCACCGAATGCCTGTGGCCGGATTTCGACGTCAGTTGTTTCGCTGCGGCACTGCAACATTTCGCCACGCGCCGGCGCCGCTTCGGGCTCACCGAGACCCAGGTCGCTGGCGTCGCCGGGTCAGTCTGAGGCGCGCCGGTCATGCTGCGCTCCCGTGTTCTGACCGCCCTGACCCTGGGGGTGCTGCTGGTGGGGGCGATTCTGTATTCACCACCGCGCGTCACGGCCGCCATTCTGGGCTTGATTCTGCTGGTCGGCGCCTGGGAATGGTCAGCCTTCCTGGCGGTCGCTGCGCTTTGGCGTCTGCTGTACGTGCTGCTGCTGGTGCTGGCTGGCCTCTTGGGCCTGCATTGGACACTCGATCTGAAGCCCTTTGTCTGGATCATGGCGCTCGCCAGCGCCTGGTGGCTGCTGGCGCTGCTGTGGATCGTGGGCGCCCCGGAGCGGGTGGGGCGGCTGAGCGCCGCGCTGGCAGGGGCTCTGGCGCTGCTGCCCACCTGGTTTGCGCTGGTGCATATCGACACCCTCTGGCGCAACGGCGCGCAGTGGACGCTGTTCATATTGGCGCTAAGCTTTGCCGCCGACACCGGTGCCTTTTTTGCCGGCCGGCGCTTTGGCCGGCTGCATCTGGCCCCGCGCGTGTCACCGAACAAGACCTGGGAGGGCGTCATGGGTGGAATGCTGCTGGTGCTCGCAGCAGCGCTCTGCGGCGCCGCCTGGTTTGGGCGCGCACCGCTGAGCTTTGTGCCATTGTGCCTGGTGGCGGCCGGCTTCTCGGTGATCGGCGATCTGACCGAAAGTCTGCTCAAACGCCACGTGCATCTCAAAGACAGCGGCCGGCTGTTCCCGGGACATGGCGGTGTACTCGATCGCATCGACAGCGTGACCGCCGCCACGCCCGTCATGACCTTGGGATTGATCTGGCTGGGAGTGGGCGCATGAGCGAAATCGGCGTCGTGGTGCTCGGCTCCACCGGAACCGTAGGCGTCAACACGCTGGAGGTTCTGGCGCTTCATCGCGAGCGCTTTCGCGTGGTGGCGTTGGCCGCGCGCAGCAATGTCGAGCTCATGCTGGTGCAGTGCCGGCGCTTCGAGCCGCAATGGGCCGGTATGCAGTCCGAGCCGGCGGCGCAGGCGCTGGAGCTGCAGCTGCGGCAGGCCGGCTGCCGCACGCGGGTGGTCGCGGGGGCCGCGGCGATTGCGCAATTGGGTACGCAGTCCGATGTGGATTATGTGATGGCCGCCATCAGCGGTGCGGCCGGTCTCGCCTCGGCTCTGGCGGCCGCCGGGGCCGGCAAGCGCCTGCTGCTGGCCAACAAAGAATCTGCCGTCATGGCCGGTGCGCTGCTGATCGCAGCGGTGCAACGCTCGGGTGCGCAGCTGATTCCGATCGATAGCGAACACAACGCCATTTTCCAGTGCCTGCCGGCAGGGTTTCAGGCCGGGGTCGCGCCTCGCGGCGTGCGCCGGTTGATCCTGACGGCTTCCGGTGGTCCGTTTCTGAACTGGAGCGCCGAGGCGCTCGCGCGCGCGACGCCGGCGCAGGCCTGCGCCCATCCGCGCTGGAATATGGGACGCAAGATATCGGTCGATTCGGCCACGCTCATGAACAAGGGTCTCGAGCTCATCGAGGCCAGTGTGCTGTTTGGCATGCCCGCGAACCAGATCGATATCGTCGTACACCCGCAAAGCCTGGTGCACTCGCTGGTGGAGTACGACGATGGCTCGGTGCTGGCGCAGCTGTCGTCGCCGGATATGCGGGTGCCGATTGCGCAGGCGCTGGCGTGGCCGCACCGCATGGCGGCGGGGGTGGAGTTTCTGGATCTGGTGCGTTCGGCGCGGCTGGACTTTCTGGCTCCCGATCCGCAGCGCTTCCCTTGCCTGCGCCATGCACAGGAAGCCGCTAGGCTCGGCGGCCTCAGTTGTGCCAGTCTGAACGCCGCCGACGAGATCGCTGTGCAGGCCTTCCTCGACAAGCAATTGAACTTTGGCGATATTCCGGCAGTCATTGAATCAGTCATGGGCAGGGTTAGAGGGGGCATGATGACGGGACTCGAAGCGGTTCTAGCGGCGGATGGCGAGGCCCGGGCCCTGGCCTCCGAGGTCGTTGCGCGCCGCGCGGGCGCTCAAAGCGTGCCGCTATGAGCTTTGTCTCGCATCTGCTGGCCTTCATTGTCGCGGTCTGCCTGCTGGTCACAGTGCATGAATTCGGCCATTTCTGGGTCGCAAAGCGGCTGGGTTTCAAGGTGCTGCGCTTCTCGGTGGGCTTCTGGAAGCCGCTGTGGCGACGCATGGGCGCCGACGGTACCGAGTACATCATTGCTGCGGTGCCGCTAGGCGGCTACGTCAAAATGCTCGATGAGCGCGAGGGGCCCGTGGCCCCCGAGGATCTGCCGCGCGCCTTCAACCGCCGGCCGCACTGGCAGCGCATCGCCGTGCTGCTGGCCGGGCCGGCCTTCAACATCATATTCGCGGTGCTGGTGCTGACGGGCATTCTGCTGATGTCGGGGCTGGTGCAAGTGCGGCCCGTGCTCGGGCCGGTCGAAGCCGATACGGTCGCGGGCCGTGCCGGATTGCATGGCAACGATGAAATCGCAGGCATCGATGGCCGAGTGGTGAATTCGCAGCGCGACGTGCTGCTGGATCTGCTCGACGCCGTCAGTAACGGTGCACCCATAACGCTGTCCGTGCGCGCCCCGGACGGGGCGCTGCGGCCGGCTACGCTCGCGATAGCGGACCCGGACGAGCGCCGCCGCCTCACCGAGCCCTCGGCGCTCATGAGCGGCCTGGGATTGCAGTTCTTCGAGCCGCCGGTGCCGGCGGTGCTGGGCGTGGTCGAGCCCGACGGTCCGGCCGCGCACGCCGGACTCAAGACGGGCGATGCCATCGTCTCGGTCGATGGCGAGCCGGTGCATGACTTCCTGGGTGTGGTCACGCGCATCCAGGCGCATCCGGGCCAGAGCGTGGCAATTCGCTACCGCCGCGCCGGTCAGGAGGCCACGGTGCAGGTGCCGGTGCTGGCCGAGTCGCACGATGGCAAGACGGTGGGACGCATTCACGTCAGGCAACCGCCGCTGGAGCCGTATCCAGAGAGCATGCTGCGGCACATTCATCTGTCCGTGCCGGCCGCGTTCGTGCGTGCCAACGTCGAGGCCTGGGAGATGAGCGCGCTGCAGGCACGGCTGCTGTGGCGCATGCTGGCCGGGCAGGTGTCGATGAAGAACCTGAGCGGGCCGCTGAGCATCGCCCAGTATGCCGGCGATTCCGCCGCGCTTGGCCTGGCATCGTTCCTGTATTTTCTGGTGGTCGTGAGCCTGGCGCTGGGCTTCATGAACCTGTTGCCGATTCCGATTCTCGACGGCGGCCAAATCGTATTTCAGGCCATCGAATGGCTCAAAGGCAGTCCCTTGTCCGAGCGCTTTCAGACTATCGGCCAGCAGCTCGGCATCGCCTTGCTGGTGCTGCTGATGGGTGTGGCATTGTTTAACGATATCTCGCGTCAGTTCGGTTGAAGCGTCCTTGATCATACGAACCCGGCGCGCGAATGTGCGCGCACTCGTCGCGGCGCTCGCGCTGGCGGCCCTGCCCGCCGTACTGCTCGCTCAGCAAATCTCGGACGATAACTTCACGGTCAGCAACATCCGTATCGAGGGCCTGCAGCGCATCTCCGAGGGCACGGTCTACAACTATCTGCCGGTGAATATCGGCGATCATCTCGATCCGCAGCGCGTGCGCGAGGCCATGCGCGCGCTCTACACCACCGGTTTCTTTCGTGACGTCGAGCTGCGGCGCGACGGCACGGTGCTGATCGTCGCGGTCGCCGAACGGCCCTCGCTCGAGAGCGTCGACATCAAGGGCAACAAGGACATCAAGACCGAGGATCTGCAGAAATCCCTGCGCAACGTCGGCCTGGCGGCCGGCAAGACTTTCGACCGTTCGACGCTCGATGAGGTCACGCAGTACCTGACCGATCAATACTACAGCCGCGGCAAGTACGCCGTGTCGATAGACACCAAGGTCGAGACGCTGCCCGACAACCGGGTGCGTGTGAACATCAATATCAAGGAAGGCAGCCGCGCGAAGATCCGCCAGATCAACATCGTCGGCAACACGGTGTTTCGCGATAAGGACATTCTCGCGACCCTGTCGCTGCAGACTCCGAACTGGCAGTCCTGGTACAAGCAGAGCGACCGCTATGCGCGCGAGACGCTGCAGGGGGATCTGGAGAAGATCTCGACCTACTACCAGGATCGCGGTTACGCGAATTTTCACATCGACTCGGTGCAGGTCGCGATTGCGCCGGACAAGAGCGATATATTCATCACCGCGAACGTCACCGAAGGCGTGGTCTACAAGCTCGGGGAAATCAAGCTCGCCGGCAATTTGATCGCGCCCGAAGCGGAGCTCAGAGGGCTGCTGCTGGTGGCGCCCGGCCAGACCTATTCGCAGAAGACCATCAGCGCCAGCCAGGAGCGGATCAAAAACCGTCTGGGCGCTGAAGGCTTCTATTTTGCCAAGGTCGAACCGGTACCGCAGATCGATGAGGCCAAGAAGATCGTCAATCTGACGCTGTTCGTCGATCCCGGCAGCCGCGTGTACGTGCGCCATATCAATTTCACCGGCACCACCCGCAGTGATGATGAGAGCCTGCGGCGCGAGATGCGCCAGCTCGAGGGCGCCTGGCTGTCGAACGTCTCGCTCGAGCGCTCCAAGCAGCGCCTGCAGCGCCTGGCCTTCGTCGAGAGCGTTGAGATGGCCACCGAACCGGTGCCCGGATCGCCGGATCTGGTGGACGTGAACTTTGCCGTCAAGGAGCGCCCGAGCGCGACCATCGGCGGCGGCATCGGCTATTCGGCCTCGCAGAAACTGGTGCTCAACGGCAACCTCAGCGACAGCAATTTCTTCGGCGGCGGGGATTTTGTCGCACTCAACATCGACTCCGGGGCGTACAACAAGGTCTACAGTTTCAGCCAGACCGATCCGTATCGCAGCGTCGACGGACTCTCGCGCACGATCTCGCTGAGCTACCGCGATTCCACCCAGTTCGTATCCGAGTCGTCAGCGTTCAGCTCGAAGAATATTGCGTTGGGTATGACCTACGGCTACCCGATCACCGAGTTTCAGGGCGTCAGCGCCGGTGTATCGCTGCAGCGCGTCGACCTGCTGACCTTCGCGGCCAGCAGCGCCGAGCAAGCGGTAGAGTGGGTGCAGTCCAACGGCCATCCGTATTCGGGCGAATCGGTGTCGACTTTCATCGAGCCCGATGGCACCACGATCTCCAGCAGCACCGCGCTGGCCGGCACGCGCTTCACGACCATCGAGCTGACCGCCGGCTGGCAATACGATTCACGCAATCGCGCGCTGTTCGCCGATCGCGGCTTGCGCAGCGCCCTGAGCTTCACGATCGTGCCTCCGGGCAGCGACGTGCGCTACTACATCGGTAGCTACCAGTTCTCGGGTTATCTGCCGCTGTGGCGGCGCTTTCTGATCTCGCAGGTGCTGCAGCTGGCTTATGGCAAGGGGATCGGCGGCACTACCGGCCTGCCGCCGTACAAACGCTTTTACGCCGGCGGCCCCGACACCGTGCGCGGCTACACCGAGGACACGCTCGGACCGGTGGACACCAACGGCAATCCCTATGGCGGCAACATGCTGGTGGTCTCGCGCACCGAGCTGATTTTCCCGGTGCCCGAGAAATGGCAGACCAGCGCCCGCGTGAGCCTGTTCTATGACATGGGCAACGTGTTCTCAAACGACGGCACCAAGTTCGTAGGCGAAGACCTCGAAACCCCCGTCAACTACAATTTCAGCTATCATGCCCTGCGGGATTCGACCGGCCTGTCGGTGCAGTGGCTTGCGCCGTCGCTGGGTATCTTCCGGTTCAGCTATGGAATCGCGCTCAACGCATCCAGAGGCAATAGCATTGACTTTCCAGACCGTACCGAGGGCTTCCAGTTCTCGGTCGGGCAGTCGTTTTAGCGAGGAGCAGGCATGAGTCGTCGTTCGGCTAGCGTGATGATAACGGGCATCCTGGCTCTGGCGGCAGTCGCAGTGGCGGCGCCGGCACGGGCTGATTTGAAGATCGGTGTCGTGCAATACGCGCGGCTCATGCAGGAATCGCCCCAGGCCAAGGCGGCCCAGGAAGCACTGCGCGGTGAGTTCGCCGGCAAGCAGAAAGAGCTGCAGACGCAACAGGCTGCCCTCAAAGCCAAAGAGGAGTCGCTGCAGAAGGATGGGGCGACCATGACGCTCGATCAGCGCACCAAGGTGGAGAAGGATCTGCGCGATGGCAATCGCGAGCTGCAGCAGAAAGTCCAGGAATACCAGGACGACTTCAATGCGCGGCAAAACGAGGAGCTCTCGAAACTGCAGAAAGCGCTGGTCGAGGAAGTCCAGGTCTATGCCCAGGGCGAGAAGTTCGATCTGGTGCTCGCCGACGGCGTTATTTTCGCCAGCCCGACGCTCGATATCACCCCACAGGTGCTGTCGGCGCTGCAGGCGCACGGCGTGCGCGCTCCGGCCACCGGCTCGAGTTCCGGTGCCGCCACGACACCGAAGCCCGCTACCGCGCCCAAGCCCAAGTAGCGCACTCCAGGGTTGGATAATGAGCATTGCGCTCGGCGAGCTCGCAGTGCGCTTTGGCTGCGAGCTGCGCGGAGATCCCGACGTACGTATCGATTCCGTGGCGGCACTGACCTCGGCCGGGCCTGGCAGCTTGAGCTTTCTGTCCAATCCCAAACTGGCGCCGCAGCTGGCGCAGACGCGCGCGGCAGCGCTTGTACTCGACGCCCGCAGCGCCGCCAGCTGCTCCACCCCGGCCCTGATCAGCCCCAATCCGCATGCGCTGTTTGCGCGCATCGCCGCGCTGCTGTATCCGCAACCGGCGCCCAATCCGGGAATTCATGCCAGCGCCGTGGTCGACCCGACGGCCCGTATCGATGCCAGCGCCGAAGTCGGCGCCCACGCCGTGATCGGCGAGGGCGCGGTGATCGGCGCCCGCTGCCTGATCGGTCCGGCTTGCCTGATCGGGGCGCAGGTGCAGATCGGGGCCGACTGCCGGCTGGTGGCGCGCGTCACGCTCGCCCAGCACACGCGGCTCGACGCCCGGGTGATCATTCATCCGGGCGCGGTCATCGGTGCCGACGGTTTCGGCTACGCACGTGAGGGCGCCAGTTGGCTCAAAGTGCCGCAGATCGGCGCCGTGCGCATCGGCGATGATGTCGAGATCGGCGCCAACACCACCATCGATCGCGGCGCCATCGATGACACGGTCATCGCCGAAGGCGTCAAACTCGACAATCAGATTCAGGTGGGGCACAACGTTCAGATCGGCGCGCACACCGCGATCGCCGCCTGCACCGGCATATCCGGCAGCACGCGCATCGGCGCACGCTGCATGATCGGCGGCCAGTGCGGCTTCGCCGGCCATATCGTGATCTGCGACGATGTGGTGATCACGGGTATGGCGATGGTGTCGCATTCGATCAGCGAGCCCGGCGTGTATTCCAACGGCATTCCGATCGAGCCGGCGCGGCGCTGGCGCCGCGTGGTGGCGCGGCTCAAGCTGCTCGCCGATCGCGATGCACGCGAGGACCGGAGCATGAATTCCGACGGCGCAAACCAACAGGACCATGACGATGAGTGATCCGATTACACTCGACATCAACGGCATCATGCGGACTCTGCCGCACCGCTACCCCTTTCTGCTGGTCGACCGTGTGCTCGAGTGCGTGCGCGGCGAGAGCATCCGCGCGCTGAAGAACGTTACCTTCAACGAACCGTTCTTCACCGGGCACTTTCCCAACCGCCCGCTGATGCCGGGCGTGATCATCATCGAGGCACTGGCGCAGGTGGCCGGGCTGCTGGCATTCCTGTCGGCCAATGAGGTGCCCGACGACAACACGCGCTTCTATTTCGTGGGCATCGACAAGGCGCGCTTTCGACGGCCGGTCGAACCCGGCGATCAGCTGATTCTGCAGGCGCGCTTCGAACGCAGCGTCCGGGGCATCTGGCGCCTGGCGACCATGGCCGAGGTGGCCGGCGAGGAAGTCGCCCACGCCCAGATCATGATCGCCCCCGACCTCAAGGGGGGCAACGGCGCGCCGGCACTCGGGGAATTGCCGTGATCGATGCCAGCGCGATTGTCTCGGCCGGCGCGCAGCTGGCTGACGACGTCGAGGTGGGTCCGTTCACCGTGATCGGGGCCGATGTGGTGATCGGTCCGCGCTGCTGGATCGGACCGCACGCGGTGGTGACCGGTCACACCACCATCGGCGCGGACAGCAAGATCTTCCAATTCGCCTCGATTGGCGGTGCGCCGCAGGACAAGAAGTACGGCGGTGGCCCGACGCGTCTGGTGATCGGCGAGCGCAACGTGTTTCGTGAGTTCTGCACCAT
>Ga0302324_100001311_pt1 | contig 60841 bp, 58 predicted proteins | sample Palsa_T0_1_FD_201949 | JGI IMG/M metagenome (GOLD analysis project Ga0302324, IMG submission 201949) | Peat permafrost microbial communities from Stordalen Mire near Abisko, Sweden - Palsa_T0_1 | ecosystem: Environmental > Terrestrial > Soil > Palsa > Peat permafrost | place: Sweden: Abisko...
CGGGCGCACGGCACCGCCGTCGCACCTCTCAAGCGGCGGCGGTCGCCTCGAACGGCAGTTCCGGCTCGGGCGCGTCCTCTCCCTCGGCGCGGACGATCAGGACGGGCACCTTGCAATGGTTGAGCGCGTAGTGGCTGACGCTGCCGAGCACCGCCGCGCTGAGCGCGCCGCGGCCACGGGTCCCGAGCACGACGAGGTCGTAGCGCCCGCTGTGGATCTGGCCGATCAGCGCCTCCCGGATCGGATCGTCGGACAGGATCGTCGTCACCGGGATCGAGGCCGGCACCCGGTCGACGGCCGTCCGGAGCGTCACCTCGGCCTCGTGCTGCAACTCGCTTCCGGTCGGCTCGAGGCAGGCCGCGGTCATCGGCGTGTTGGCCCAGTGAGGGGGCCGGGAGACGGCGGTCAGCAACGTCAGCCGTGAGTTCTGGCATTCGGCCAGGTCGATCGCCTGACTGAGCGCTCCGTCCGCTTGGGGGGAGCCATCCACGCATACCAAGATGTTTCGGAACATGTCGTCAGTCGTCTCACGATGGCTTATTTGGCATGCCAAATGTTAGCATGACACTGACTGCTACGGTAGGCCCATGTCGGACGTTCAGGAAGTGACCGATGCGCGGCATGTCGAGCCGCGACCGGCGCCGGACGCGAACGGACGGGACGGCCCCGTCGTGGCGCCGGACGCGAACGGACGGGACGGCCCCGTCGTGGCGCCGGACGCGAACGGACGGGACGGCCCCGTCGTGGCGCCGGACGTGGACGGACGGGACGGCCCCGTCGTGGCCCCGGACGTGGACGGAGGGGACGGCTTCGTCGCCGCGTTCGACGCGTTCTCCCAGGCGATCCGGCGCGCGCGTGGCGCCGGCTCGGACCATCCCGGCGGCCTGACGGTCTCGCAATATGCGCTGCTGCGTACGCTCGCCGACCGGGACGGCGCCCGCGTCTCGGACCTGGCGGGTCAAGCGGCGGTGACGCCGTCAACGGCGACGCGGATCCTCGATGCGCTCGAGCGCCGAGCGATCGTCTGCCGCACACGCTCGGTACACGACCGCCGCGGCGTGACGGTGACGCTGACCGACGCCGGACGTGCGGCGCTGCAGCGCCAGGACGCGTGGATGCAGGGTCGCCAGCGCGCGTTCTGGGCACAGTTGCCGGAGCCCGAGCGTGCGCTGGCCCCCGATCTGCTGCTGCGAATGTCGGCGCTGATCGACGAGCTCGCCGCCGGACCGCAGGACTGACGCGGGCCTCCCGGATCCGGCGTTTCTTCACAGCTCGTCCACATCGGAGCGCGAACGTTCGCCTATACAGGGTTCTGCTGCTCGCCGGGCGCCGACCCCTCCTCGGGCGCCCGGCGGGCCTGCATTCCAAGCGCGTGGGTCGCGACCCCCCGGTTGTCTGTAGTTCCACGCCGCCGCCTGGCAAGCTAGTCCGTCGTGCCGGAGTCTCAGCGATCGTGCCCCCCGTGCTCGTCTCCGACCCCCAGCCGACTCGGGGACTCGTAGCGATGCCGCCCGTACGTCCCGGCGCCGCCGCGGTGTCGGTCGGCATCAGCCTCCCCGAGGGCGTCCTGCTCAACGCGGAGATCGAGACCCGACTCGAGCTGTCGCCGGACTGGATCTCACGCCGCACCGGGATCCGATCCCGTCGGCAGGCGCGCGCTGACGAGCGGCTGCAGACCCACGCCACCGGGGCCGCCCGTCAGGCGCTGGAGCGGGCCGGGGTCGGCGCCGAGGAGGTCGAGCTCGTGATCGTCGCGACCTCGACGGCCGACGAGATCATGCCCGGCGCCGCTCCGCTGGTCGCCCATGACCTGGGTGCCAGCCGGGCGGGCGCGTTTGATCTCGGGGCGGCCTGCACCGGCTTTCTGTCGGCGCTGTCGGTCGGGTCGGCGCAGATCGAATCGGGCCGCGTCGGCACCGCGGTGATCATCGGCGCCGACCTGATGTCACGGATCGTCGATCCGATGGATCGCTCGACCGCGGTCGTGTTCGGCGACGGCGCCGGTGCGGTCGTACTGCAGGCGACCGACGCCGACAGTCTGATCGGTCCGGTGATCCTCGGCTCCGACGGCGCCGGCGCCGAGCATATCCGGGTCGGCCGTGAGGACGGCATGATCCGGATGCGCGGGCACGAGACCTTCCGTGAGGCGGTCGCGAAGCTGTCGCTCTGCACCGAGCAGGCGATCCGCGCGGCCGACGTCGCCCTCGACCAGATCGACCTGTTCGTCTACCACCAGGCCAACGGCCGGATCCTGACCGCCGTCGGCGAGCGCCTCGGCCTCGACCGCGCAAAGGTCGTCGACTGCATGGCGCAGCTGGGCAACACGACCGCGGCGACGCTGCCGCTGGCGCTCGACCATGCCCAGCGCGACGGCCGGCTGGTTCCGGGCGCCAAGGTGCTGCTCGCCGCGTTCGGCGCCGGTTTCACATGGGGCGCGACGGTGATCACATGGGGCCCACCCACCCCGCCCACCCGAGGACGGCCTTGACGCTCGCACTCGCGCCGCAGGCGATCGCGACGACGACCGCGACGCCGCTGGCGCGGCTCGAGGCGCTCTGCGATCCGGGCTCGCTGCAGCTGATCCGCACCCAGGTGAGCTCCGCCGTGATGGGCGCCAAGGCCCGCGCCGGCGACGGCGTGCTCGGCGGGGCCGGCACCGTCGACGGGCGCCCGGTGTTCTGTTACGCCCAGGACGCGAGCTTCGCCGGCGGCTCGCTCGGCGAAGCCCACGCCGACACGATCACGCGCGTGCTGGAGCTCGCCGGTCGCGGCCGCGCCCCAGTCGTCGGGTTTGTCGCCTCCGGCGGCGCCCGGATGCAGGAGGGGGTCGCGGCGCTCGGCGGCTACGGACGGATCTTTCGCCGGACCGTCGCTCTGTCGGGCCGTGTCCCGCAGATCTCGATCGTGACGGGGCTGTCGGCCGGCGGCGGCGCCTACTCGCCGGCGCTGACCGACTGGGTCGTGATGACCGACTCGGCGAGCATGTTTCTGACGGGCCCGGGCGTCGTCCGCGAGGCCCTCGGCGAGGACGTCGACGCCGAGACGCTCGGCGGCACCCGGGTCCACGGCCGCAACGGCGTCTGTCAGTTCGTGGCCGATGACGACCACGCCGCCGCGCTGCTGGCGCGTGATCTGCTCGGCTACCTGCCCAGCCATCGAGACGAGCGGGCGCCGGCGCGCTCGCCTGAGCCGCCCGCCGAACGGGATCCGGGAAAGCCGGTCCCGGCGCAGCCGCGGCGTGTGTATGACATCCGCGACGTGCTGTCGGGACTCGTCGACGACGGCCGGTTGCTGGAAGTCTCGTCGGCCTGGGCGCGCAACCTCGTCTGCGGGTTTGCCCGCCTCGACGGCTCAAGCGTCGGCGTGATCGCCAACCAGCCCCGCTACCTCGGCGGCGTGCTCGACGCGGCGGCGTCGGAGAAGGGCGCGCGCTTCGTCGCCAAGTGCGACGCGTTCGGGATCCCGCTGCTGGTGCTGGTCGACACACCGGGCTACATGCCCGGTACCAGGCAGGAGCGCGCCGGCGTGATCCGTCACGGCGCCGGTCTGGTGCACGCGTTCGCGCAGGCCACGGTCCCCCGGGTCACCCTGATCGTGCGCAAGGCGTTCGGCGGCGCGTTCATCGCGATGAACTCCAAGGACCTCGGCGCCGACTATGTGTTCGCGTGGCCCGGCGCCGAGATTGGCGTGATGGGCGCCCGTCCCGCCGTCGGCGTGATCCACCGCCGCGAGCTGACCCGCGCGCAGGACCCCGAGGCCGAGCGCACGCGACTCGCGGCGCAGTACGCCGAGGCGCAGCTGCGACCGCAGGTGGCCGCCGCGACGGGATACGTCGACGAGTTGATCGAGCCGCGGGAGACGCGCGGACGGCTGACGTGGGCGTTCGGCACGCTGGAGGCGAGGCGATGAGCGCCGGCGAGGTGCTGCTGACCGGCGCCACCGGGTTCGTCGGGATGGAGCTCGTCGCCCGATATCTGGAGCGCTCGGACCGCGACGTGATCACGCTCGTCCGTGCCGCCGACGACGCGGCCGCGCAGGGGCGGATGAACGCGGTCCTCGACGACCTGTTCGGCGATCGGGCCGATCGCTACCGCGGTCGCGTGCGCGCCGTCGCGGGCGACGTCACGACGCCGGGCCTCGGCCTGACCGCCGCGGTGCGGGACGAGCTCGCCGAGCGGACGGCGACGATCGTCCACTCGGCCGCGTCGGTGTCGTTCACGCTGTCGCTCTCCGAGGCGCGGGCGATCAACACCGACGGCACCCGCCGGATGCTGGAGTTTGCCGAGCTCGCCGACCGGCGCGGTGGCCTGGACTGCTACGGGCAGGTCTCGACCGCGTTCGTCTCCGGAGACCACGCGGGCCGCTTCGCCGAGACCGACCTGAACGTCGGTCAGCGGTTCCACAACTCCTACGAGCAGTCGAAGTTCGAGTCGGAGCGTCTCGTCGCCGCCACCGACCTGCCGACCCGGGTGATGCGACCGAGCATCGTCGTCGGCGAGCGCGCGAGCGGCTGGACCGCAGCATTCAACGTCGTCTACTGGCCGCTGCGGGCATTCTCACGCGGGCTGTTCGACGTGATCCCGGCGGACCCGAGTGCGCCTGTCGACGTGGTTCCGATCGACTACGTGGCCGACGCCGTGTATGCGCTCTGCGGTGATGCCGGCATCGACGGCGAGACCTACCACCTGACCGCCGGCCTCCACGCGAGCACGATGTTGGAGCTCTGCACGATGGCCAGCCGCTACTTCAAGCGCCCGGCGCCGCGGGTCGTGACGGCCGAGGAGTTCGCGAAGCTGCCGCCGCCGAGCGTCGCCGTTCAACAGGCGTTCGCTGCCGGTGCCGCCTACTTCCCGTACTTCGCGATGGAGGGCTCGTTCGGCGACGCGCTCACGCGCGAGCGCCTCGGGCCGGCCGGGATCAACTGTTCGCCGCTGCCGGACTACATCGACCGGCTGCTGGACTTCGCGACCCGCAGCCGCTGGGGCAAGGTCCGGATCCCGCGCGCCGAGGCGCTCAGGACGCCGCGCGCTGACGCGCTCGCGGCCTGACCGAACGCCCGCGGCGCCCGCACGCCGGCGGCCTGACGGCCGCCGTCTCGTCCCCCCAGCCGGGGGGTTGGCCGACCGGTTCGCTTGCCCACGCCGGATCTGAGGCCGACTATCGCTGAATCGTCTCGCTCACCGATATCGCCCGGTTCCGCCCCGACGATCCTGACGCGCTCGTGCGGGCATCGCTCACCTGCCCGTTCTGCCTGGGCTCGGAGCAGGTCGAATGGGACGCTGCGCTTGAGGGTTACGATCCGTCGATCCGATGCGACTGTGGCCCATGCCAGCAGCAGTGGAGTGTCTACCTCGCGCCCGAGCAGGCGTTGCGGCTCGGTTTGATGCACGCGCACGCCGGCTGATCGCTCAGGCGACGACCGGCACAGGTCGCCAGGCGACTCGATGAGCGACGTCGTCACCCAGGACGGCGAAACCGCTCTCGGCGTCGGCGCGGTCGAGCTGCTCGTCGACGTTCTCTCGCAATCGAATTCCACCCGCGCCAGCGGCGCGGCCCCGACCGACTTCTACGACCGGCTGTGTGAGGCGGTCTGCCGCCTGGCGCGGATGCGACGCGCGGTGATCTTCCAGTACGACGCGGGCACGCGGCGCGTTCGCGCGGTCGGCGTGCACGCGATCAGCATCGCGCCGTTCGCGGATGCGCAGCTGTCGTTCGACTCGCTGCCGATCACCGCCCGCGCGCTGGCGCAGGACGCGGTACTGGAGGTCGTCGGCGACCTCACCGGCCAGGCGTCGGACGAGTTCGCCGAGCTGATCTCAGAGCCGGCGCGGCTGGTGTGCGCGCCGATGGCGGCCGCCGGCCGTGCGCTCGGGGTGATCCTCGCCGACCGCCCGATGACCGACCCGCCGCTGCAAGACGCCGACCGCAGCCTGCTGTGGACGCTCGGCAAGGTCGCCGCGCTGGTATCGGTAGCGCGGACCGTGTCCACCCAGTCCGAGCGGGCACGAGCGCTGGAGCAGCGGATCGACCTGGCACGGGAGATCCACGAGGGCGTGATCCAGCGGCTGTTCGGCGTTTCGATGGCGCTCGACGGTGAGGGCGACCTGCCGGAAGCCGCCCGCGGGCGGTGCGCGACCGAGACCCAGTCGGCACTGGCCGAGCTGCGCTCCGCGCTGCAGCGGCCGCTGGGCCGCGCTCCCCGCGCGACGCAGACAACGCTCGTCGCCGAGGTCACGCGCCTGGCGCGGCTGCATCCCGCGCTGGGACTCGAGCTCAAGCCCGGTGAACCGCCGGTCGAGGTGCCGGCGGCACTCGAGCCGCTGGCCCAGTCGGTGCTGCGCGAGGCGGTGCGCAACGCGATCAAGCACGCGGAGCCGTGCCGGGTATCGGTGCGCCTCGGACACGCCGACGGGGCCTTCTCGATGGACGTCGTCAACGACGGGGTGGCGCCCGACGCGCGCCGGCGCGCCGGGATGGGACTGCGGCTCGCGACGGTCGAAGCGCTCCAGTTCAACGGCTTTGTCGAATTTGGGGAACGTGAGCCGGGAACCTGGCAGGTCCGTCTCGTCGTCCCCGACGAGGACGGCGATGACTGAGGCGCGGATGACGCAGCGCAGCCCGGCGCGGCTGCGGGTGCTGGTCGTCGACGATCACGACGTCGTGCATTGGGGCTTTCGGCTGATGCTCACCCAACAGCGGTGGGTCGAGCGGTGCCTGAGCGCCCAGAACGGCATCGAGGCACTGGAGCTGGCGGCTCGCTACCGCCCGCACGTGGCGCTCGTCGACCTGTTCATCGGCGAGGAGTCTGGCGCGGACGTCTGTGAGCGGATCCGGGCCGAGCAGCCGTCGACGCGGGTGCTGCTGTTCTCCGGCGCGGGCGAGATCTCGTCACGGGCGGCGCGTGCCGCGGGCGCCTCGGGCTTCGCCTACAAGGACTGGCCGGCGCGCCGGATCGCGGAGGCGGTGCGGCTGGTCGGGCTCGGCGGGACCGTGTTCGAGCGGGTTGGTGCGGTGGATGGGGTGGCTGGGGCCAGGGTCCAGGGTGCGATGGGCCTCTCCGAGCGCGAGCGGGCGGTGCTGGAGCTGATGTCCTCAGGTGCCACCAATCCCGAGATCGGGGAGACGCTGCACATCTCCCGGCACACGGTCAAGGAGCACTGCTCGGCGGTCTACCGCAAGCTTGGTGTGCGTAACCGGACCGAGGCCGTCCAGCGCGGGCAGCTGCTGGGGCTGCTGCGCTGACCGGCCCAGGCGAGTTCCCGCCCCGGTGGTGAGCGGCTAGGCGGCGAGCGCGAGCATCTACAGGCGCGCGAGCTCGTCGATCACGGCGTCGACCGAGGCCGCGAGGCCGGGGGAGGGGCAGTACCTCTGGAACAACGGCGGGATCGCCGACACCAACTACATCACCGGCATCAGCTATCTGCTCAACGCCGGGATCAAGACGGCCGGCCATGTCGACTACCCGGACCTGCGACGCACGGCAATCGCGTTCACAGATATGGCGCTCGGGCTGACGCGGGCGTCGCGGGCGAGTTTGAACGCGCCGAAGCCGACCCACTCGGGCTGAGCTCTCACGACGGGCGCACCCCCGGGCACAGCGCGATCAGTCCTGTTTGACCTCGCGGCCGTCATCGCTCCAGAGCGTGTGAAACGTTCCGTCCTGGTCGTTGCGCTGATAGGTGTGGGCGCCGAACAGGTCCCGTAGGCCCTGGATCAGCGATGCCGGGCCGGTGGCGCGGCGGTAGCCGTCGTAGTACGCCAGCGAGGAGGAGAACGCCGGGGTCGGAATCCCCAGCTCGGCCGCCCGCGCGACGACCCGTCGCCACGGATCCTGCGCGCGCTCGAGCGCCTCGGCGAAGAAATCGGCGAGCATCAGGTTGGCCAGCTCCGGCTCCCCGTCATAGGCCTCCCGGATCCGGTCCAGGAAGCGGGCGCGGATGATGCAGCCGCCGCGCCAGATCGTCGCCATCGCACCGAGATCGAGCTGCCAACCCTCGTCCTGAGCGGCTGCCCCCATCTGCTGAAACCCCTGCGCGTAGGCGACGATCTTCGACGCGTACAGCGCATGCGAGAGGTCGTCGGCCAGCGACGGGTCGGCCCCGCCGGTGGGGCCCTGAAGGATCGCGGAGGCGCGCACGCGCTCGGACTTCAAGGCGCTCAGCGAGCGCGCGAACACGGCCTCGGTGATCCCGGTCAATGGCACTCCGAGCTCGAGCGCGTTCTGCGCGGTCCAGCGTCCCGTGCCCTTCTGACCGGCGGCGTCGAGGATCACGTCGACCAGCGGCTGGCCGGTCCGCTCGTCGGTCTTGGCCAGCACGCGAGCGGTGATCTCGATCAGGAACGACTCGAGCTCGGTCTCGTTCCAGGCCTCGAACCGCTTGCCGATCTCGGCAACCTCCAACCCACAGGCGTGGCGCAGCAGGTCGTAGCTCTCGGCGATCAGCTGCATGTCCGCGTACTCGATGCCGTTATGAACCATCTTGACGAAGTGGCCGGCCCCGTCGGCGCCGACGTATGTCACGCACGGGGTGCCGTCGACCTCGGCGGCGATCGCCTCGAAGATCGGCTTGACCGACTCGTCATAGGGGGCCTGGTCGCCGCCGGGCATGATGCTCGGGCCGTTCAGCGCGCCCTCCTCGCCACCCGACACGCCGACCCCGAGGAAGTGGATCCCCTGCTCTCCGAGCTTGGCGTGGCGCCGCTGCGTGTCACGGAAGTTCGCGTTGCCGCCGTCGATCAGCACGTCCCCCTTGTCCAGCTGCGGGGCGATCTCGTCGATCACCGCGTCGGTGGCGGGTCCCGCCTGAACCATGCTCATCAGCACCCGTGGCCGCTGGAGCGCGTTGACCCAGTCAGCGACCGACTCCTGGCCGGTGATCGGGCCCTCGGAGCCGTGCTCCTCGACGAACGTGGTCATCCGGCTCGTGGTCCGGTTGTGGACGACGACGGGGATCTCGTGGTGGGCGACGTTCCGCGCCAGGTTGGCGCCCATCGTCGCCAGGCCGGTGAGGCCGAAGTGCGTGTCTGTGCTCATGCTCGCGACCCTATCGCGCGTCTCGAAATGCGGCGGCCGACGGGGCCCGGCTTCGCTCGCGTCAGTCGCCGACGCCGGCCGTCAGGCGCTTGAGCACGCCACGGGCGGCGTCTCGCAGCTCCGGCGGTCCGAGGATCTCGATCGGCTCGCCGAGCGTTGCCATCCAGACCAGGAAACTGTCGTGCCAGGCGCCGCGGGTGCTGACCACGCACGCGTCCTCGCCGTCGGGTTCGATGGTCGCGTAGCGGCTCGGCACGCGATGCTGGATCCGGGCCGCCGGGGCCGTGACCCGGATCCGCCCGGGCACCGCGGTGCCGTCGCGGTCGTCGCCGCCACGCTGCAGCTGGCGCTTGACGTAGGCGGCGGGGTCGCCGCCGGGAACCGTGCGCCGGCGGCCGCGGCCGCCGACCCGCAGGCGGCCGCGGATCCGGTCGACGCGGAAGGTTCGCCAGTCGTCACGATCGAGATCGAACGCGACCAGGTACCAGCGGTGACCGCTGTAGACGACCGCGGTCGGCTCGGTGCTGCGCTGGGAGCGACGGTCGTCGCGCGCGATGTAGGCGAAGCGCACCTGCACGCCGTCGCGGCAGGCGGCGGCGACGTCGGCGAGCAGGTCGGCATCGATCTGCGGCTGCTCGAAGCTGAACGCGGAGGTCACCTCGCCGAGCGCGCGCACGCGCCGGCGCAGCCGGCTGGGGAGGACCTGCTCGAGCTTGGCCAGCGCGCGGACCGAGGTCTCCTCGATTCCGGCGATCGACCCCGACGCGGCGGTGCGCAGGCCGACCGCGACCGCGACCGCCTCGGCATCGTCGAGCAGCAGCGGTGGCAGTTCACCGCCGGCACCGAGCCGGTAGCCGCCGGCGACGCCGCGGGCGGACTCGACCGGATAGCCGAGCGAGCGCAGTTTGTCGACGTCCCGGCGGATCGTGCGGGCGCCGACCTCGAGTCGGTCGGCGAGCTCCTCGCCGCGCCATTCACGCCGCATCTGCAGCAGCGAGAGGAGCGCGAGCAGCCGGGCGGAGGTCTGAACCATCGTGCCACGCAGGATGACAGGGATTGAGGACCAAAGCTGACCTGAGAGACAGCCATCCACATCGATTGAGGACTGAAAATGTCCCAAATTCTCGGAACGATTCCAGCCATGTCAACGCTCTCTCTCACAACTGAACAGCAACGGCCGGCGGTGCAGCGGATCGGCGCTCGCGCGGCCTGGCTGGGCTTTGCGGTGGTGCTCGCCGCGATGGTGATGGACCTGCTGGACTCGACGATCGCGCAGACCGCCGCGCCGGCGATCCGGCGTGAGCTCGGCGGCTCGTTCGCAACGCTTGAGTGGATCTCGGCCGCGTACACGCTCGCGATGTCGGTGACGCTGCTGCTCGGCAGCCGGCTCGGCGACATCCTCGGCCGGCGCCGCGTGCTGCTGACCGGGGTCGGCGCGTTCGGGGCCGCCTCGGCGCTGTGCGCGCTGGCACCGTCACCCGGCGCCCTGATCGCGGCCCGCACGCTGCAGGGGGCGCTCGCGGCGATCATGGTCCCCCAGGGCTTCGGGCTGACGCGCGAGCTGTTCGGCGACGAGGGTCAGCAGAAGGCGTTCGCGATCGTCGGGCCGGTGATGGGCCTCGGGGCGGTCGCCGGGCCGCTGGTCGGCGGCGGCCTGATCGACCTCAACCTGTTCGGCTCCGGCTGGCGAGCGGTCTTCCTCGTCAACGTGCCGGTCGCGGCCGTGGCGATCGTCGCCGGGCTGCGCTTCTTGCCGGGGGCGCCGCCGGCGACGCCGAACGCCCGCCCGGACGTGATCAGCGTCGGCCTCTCGATGATCGGCGGGTTCGGGCTCGTGTATCCGCTGATCGAGGGTCGCGAGCACGGCTGGCCGATCTGGTCGTTCGCGTTGATCGCGGTCGGCGTGGCCGCGTTCGCGGCGTTCGGATGGTTGCAGGTGCGGCGCGTACGCCGGGGCCGCTCGCCGCTGGTGGATCCGGCGCTGTTGCGCCGTCGCCCGTACGTCGCCGGTCTCGTCGTCGTCGTCTGCTTCATCGGCGCGATGGGCGGGATGTTGATCGCGCTCAACGTCATGTTCCAGACAGGCCTCGGCTACAGCCCGCTGTCCTGCGGCATCGCGACGGTCGCAATCCCGCTCGCGGCGATCGGCGGCTCGATCACCTCGTCGGCGCTGCTGAACCGGCTCGGGCGGACGACGATGCAGACCGGCGTGGTCGTGATGGCGCTCGGGCTCGGGGTCGTCGACCTGGTCCTGCGCTCGGCCGGCGGCGGCCTGACCGGTTGGGACCTGGCGGGGCCGCTGGCGCTGACCGGCTTCGGCATGGGGATGGTGTTCGTGCCGATGTTCGACGTGATCCTGGCCGGCGTGGCGCCGCATCAGTTGGGCTCGGCGTCGGGGCTGCTCGAATCGGTGCAGCAGCTGGCGATGTCGCTCGGGATCGCCGCGGTCGGGACGGTCCTGTTCGACTCGCTCGGCCACGGCTTCGGGCCGGCGGCGTTCGTCCGCGCCGCCGACCATGGGCTGCTGGTCGCGATCGGGTTCCCCGTGTGCGCGGCGGTGGCGGTGCTGTGGCTCCCCAAGCACGCCCGCGAGCACACCTAGCCCGCGGGTGGTGGTGGGGCGCGATCCGCAACCACCGCCGGTCGCGTTTGGCGATTTACCCCCCGAACACAGGGGGTAAATCGCCAAACTTCGCCCGCCGCTACGTGGGGCCGTCGGGCGTTTCTCAGGCTCGGCGGCGCACGAGCGTCACGAACGCCGTGCCGGCGACCAGCATCACGACTCCGTAGACGCCGGGCACCACCGCCGCGCGCGTGCCGAACGCCTGCGAGGCGAGCGCCGCGGCGACCGCGAAGTCCCGCATCCCAATCACCAGCGCGCCCGGGACAGCGGTCGCGGGATCACGGGCGGCGCGGGCGTGCCAGGCCCAGCCGAGCAGCGCCGAACCGGCGCACAAGCAGACGCTCGCGACGAGCGCGGGACCGAGTCCGTGCGAACCGTGGGTGCCGCTCAGCGACGCGTACACGAGCACGATCACGGTGAGCGCCGCGATCCCGTCGCGCTCGTCGTCGCGCCGCGCCACCCAGGCACGGCTGCCGCGGACGCTGCGCACGGCGACGCCGACGCACAGCGGCGCGAGCACGACCAGCGCGAACCGCGCCAGCAGGTGGCCGGAGCCGCCGTGGGTGTGACCGTGGGCGCTCGCCAGCCAGCCGATCGCGACCGGTCCGGCCAGCGCCGCCAGCACCAGCGAGCCGGCGACCGCGCCGAGCGCAATCGTTGCGTCGGCGCCGGCCAGCGCGGTCAGCCCGACCGACGCGACCTCTGAGCTCGACAGCCCGACCGCCACGACGCCGTCACGCGTGAACGACCCAAACGCATGTCCGAGCGCCCACGCGAACGCCGCCAGCACCACCAGCGGAGCCACCGACAGCAGCGCCACGGTCGCCGCACGGGAGCGCAGCGCCGTCAGCTCGGACCACGGGATCCCGAGCGCCGTCGCCAGCACCAGCAGCGCCAGCAGCAGGTCGGAGCGGCCGGCGACGGCGCCCGAGGGGACGAGCAGCGCGAGCGCGGTCGCGACGAGCGTCAGCGGCAGGATCAGGCGCGTGACCGCGCGGCCGGCGGCGGCGGTCAAGGGGCGGGACGCGGCGGCGGCTTGAGCCGGGGCGGCGGCTCGAGCCGGGGCGGCGGCTTGGGACGGCGCGGCGGGGGCGTCCCGCCGAGCCCGGCCTCGACGAACGGCAGCGCTCGGGCCAGCGCGTCGGCCTCGGGCCGCGGCAACGACGCCAGCAGTGACTCGAGCTGACCGGTCAGCAGCGCGTCGGCGGACCGCAGCACCTCCGTCCCCTGCGACGACAGCGTCAGCGCGTGGCGGCGACGGTCGCCGACCAGCTGGCCGCGCCGCAGCAGGCCCGCGTCGACGAGCCCCGCCAGCAGCTGCGAGATCGCCGGACCGGAGACGCCGCCGCGACGCGCCAGTTCGGCGGCGGACAGGTCGCCGGCGGCGACCGCACGCAGCGCCTCGTATTGGGCGGCGCTCAGCGGTGGCTCGTGGCCGGCGAGCAGTCGCTCCAGCCAGCGGCTGAGCAACGGCGCGACCGCGACCAGCGACTGGGCTGCCTCGTGCAGGGGGTTGCGCGGCGGCATCAGATAAGCTAACTTAACTATCAAGCATGGTTATCAACCAGGACAGTCTCTCATGACTTCATTGATCGCGCGGTTCGGCGCGCTCGGCGTGTTCGCGCTGATGGTCCCCGAGAGCGCCTGCATCCCGATTCCGAGCGAGTTGACGCTGCTGTTCTCCGGCTGCGCGGTCGATCGCGGCTGGATTTCGTTCCCACTGGCCGTCGCCGCCGCGACCGCCGGCAACGTCGTCGGCTCGCTGCTTGCCTACGGCCTCGGCGCCAGCGGGCTGCCCGAGCGGGTGCCTGGGCTGCGGCGGGTGCTCGCGCGCTGGGGGTCGATGCTCGATCGCCGTGGCACGCGCGCCGTCCTGATCGCGCGGCTGCTGCCGCTGGCGCGCACGTTCGTGTCGCTGCCCGCCGGCGCGCGCCGGATCCCGCTGATCCGGTTCATCGTGTTGACGGCGATCGGCTGCGCGCTGTGGGCGACCGCCTTCACACTCGCCGGCATGCTCGCCGGCAACGCCTGGCAGACGCTCGATTCGATCGCCGGCCGGGCGCTGCTGGTGGCCGGCCTGGCTGTGCTGGCGGTCTCGCTCAAACGCGGCGCCCAACACCGCAACCCGGACTAATGTCGAGTGCATGGACTACCGCACGCTTGGAACCACCGGCACGAAGGTCACCCCGCTGTGCCTCGGCGCGATGATGTTCGGCGCCTGGGGCAACACCGACCACGACGACAGCATTCGCATCATCCACACCGCGCTCGACGCGGGCATCAACTTCATCGACACCGCGGACGTCTACAGCCGTGGCGAATCCGAGCAGATCGTCGGCAAGGCGCTCGCCGGCGGCAAGCGCGACAACGTCGTGCTTGCCACCAAGGTCCACGGCACGATGGGCGACGGGTTGGCCGGGGATCCAAATCTTCAAGGCAACTCGCGCCGCTGGATCATCAACGAGGTCGAGGACTCGCTCAGGCGGTTGAACACCGATTGGATCGACCTGTACCAGATCCACAGACCCGAGGCCGACACCGATATCGACGAGACGCTCGGCGCGCTGACCGACCTCGTCCGCGCGGGCAAGGTCCGCTACATCGGCTCCTCCACCTTCCCGGCCTCGCAGATCGTCGAGGCCCAGTGGGTCGCTCAGCAGCGCGGCCGCGAGCGGTTCGTCTGCGAGCAGCCGCCGTATTCGATGCTCGTCCGTGAGATCGAGAAGGACATGCTGCCGACCGCGCAGCGTCACCGGATGGGCGTGATCCCGTGGAGTCCGCTGGCGGGCGGCTGGCTGTCGGGCCGCTACCGCAAGGGTCAGGAGATCCCGACCTCGAACCGCGCCGAGCGGATCCCGGGTCGCTACGACCTGTCGCTGCCCGAGAACCAGCGCAAGCTCGACGCCGCCGAGGCGCTCGCGCAGCTCGCCGACGAGGCCGGGATCACGCTGATCGAGCTGGCGATCGCGTTCGTGATCCGCCACCCGGCGGTCACCTCCGCGATCATCGGGCCGCGCACGATCGAGCACCTCGAGTCCCAGCTGACCGCGGCCGACGTGGTGCTGTCCGACGACGTGCTCGACCGGATCGACGAGATCGTCCCGCCCGGCGTCAACGTCAACCCGGCCGACGGCGGCTGGCCGAACCCGGGCTTGGAGCCCGCGGCCCGGCGCCGCTGACCGCTCGCGGCGCGAAGGTTGGCGATCTCGTTCGGAGGGGTCGAACCAAATCGCCAACCTTCAACCACGCCGCGGCGGGTCAATTCGCCCGCCGCAGCCAGTCGGCGGTCTCGCCGTCGGCCGGGAAGAACGCCTCGACCGACAGCTCCGAGACCGTCACCTCGACCGCCGTCCCGAACGTGGTGACGGTCGAGAAGAACGTCAGCGGCGGCCCCTGCGCGCCGGCCGCCAGCCGCAACGCGACCATCAGCGCGAGCCCGCCCGGGTCCTGGGGGGACGGGTCGCCGGGATACGCCAGTACCTCGTGCAACAGCTCGGTCAACCGCGGATCGCCCGTGACCCGCGCCTCGCGGTCCAGCCGATGGACGAGATGGCCCTTCCACTCGGGCAGGTTGAGGATCCGCGGCGCCAGCCCGTCGGGGTGCAGCGCCACCCGGATGCAGTTGACGGGCGGCACCAGCAACTCGTCGGAGACCCCTTCCAGCAGCGGACCGAGCGCGGCGTTGGACGCGATCATGGTCCAGCAGCGATCGACCGCGAACGCCGGGTACGGCTCGTGGCCGGCGAGCACGTGGCCGACCGCATCGCGGACGCTGGTCAGCTCGGGGTCGTCGAGCGCATGGTCGGCATAGCGCGGCGCGTAGCCGGCGGCCAGCAGCAGCTGGTTGCGCTCACGCAACGGCACCTCCAGCTGCTCGGCGAGCGTCAGCACCATCTCCGGGCTCGGCTGTGAGCGGCCGGTCTCGACGAAGCTCAGGTGCCTCGTCGAGATGCCGGCCTCTAGCGCCAGCTCCAGCTGGCTCAGCCGCCGACGGCGCCGCCATTCGCGCAGCAGCGCCCCGACGCGGCTCTCGCTGCCCGCCTCCTTCGCCACGAGCATCAGCGTACCCTCGCCGGCAGCAGCCGCGTGAGCGCTACGACGACCAGCAGCACGACCGCGAGCGTCCCGACGCCGCGCTCGAATGCGACCGCGAAGCCGTGGTGCAGCGCCCCGTAGAAGATCGCGCCGATCCCGGCGACGCCGATCGCCGAGCCGATGTTCTGGGCGGTCGCCAGCACGCCTGAAACCGAGCCGACGTGCTCCGGAGGGGCTGAGCCCATCACCAGCGTCGCCAGCGGTGTGATCACCAGCCCCATCCCGGCGCCGGCCAGGATCAGCCCGGGGGTGAGCGCCAACGCCGAGCCACCGGTCCCGATCAGGACGACCGCGCCGAGTAGCAGCGCGTGGCCGGCGGCCAGCGCCAGCGCTCCGATCACGAGCACTCGGCGGCCGTGTAGCGCGGTCATCGCGGGCGCGCGCAGCGACGTCGCCAGGTAGGAGACCGCCAGGATCGTGAACACCAACCCGGAGTGCAGCGCGCTCATCCCGCGGCCCTCCTGCAGGTATAGCGACAGCACCAGGAAGAACGATGCTTGGCCTGACCAGAACACCAGCTGGCCAGCCAGCCCGGCGGTGAACGCCCGTGAGCGGAACAGGGCCGGCGCCAGCATCGGCTCCCCGCCGCGGCTGGCCAGCCGTCGCTGCTGGGAGGCGAACGCCGCCAGCAGGAGCGGCGCGGCGCCGAACGACAGCCACGTCCACGGCGGCCAGCCGTGGGCGCGGCCTTCGACCAGCGGCAACACGATCGCGGTCACCGTGGCCGTCACCAGCGTCGTACCCGCGATGTCGATCCGTCCGCCGGTTCCGGAACGCGATTCCGGCACCAGCGACCGCACCAGAGCAAGCGCGCCGAGCCCGATGGGAATGTTGATCAGAAACACGCTTCGCCACTCCAGCCCGGCCGGGTCGGCGGCGAGCAGCGCGCCGCCCAGCAGCTGGCCGCCGACGGCGGCCAGCCCCATCACCATGCCGTAGGCCGACAGCGCCCGCAGCATGTCCGGTCCCTCGTACAGCGCGCCGATCAACGCCAGCACGTTGGGCATCAGCATCGCGGCGCCGACGCCCTGCGCGACCCGGGCGATCACCAGCGCGGTCGCGCTCGGAGCGACGCCGCAGCCCGCCGACGCCAGCGTGAACAGCGCCAGCCCGCAGGCGAACAGCCGCCGGCGCCCGCACCGGTCGCCGAGCCGGGAGCCGCTGATCAAGAACACGGCCGAGGTCAGGCCGTAGCCGGCCACGACCCATTCGACCGAGCCGGCCGACGCATGCAGGTGCGCTTGCATCGAGGGCAGCGCGACGTTGACGATGAAGAAATCCAGCACCACCATGAAGGTGCCGGCGAGGACGATCGGCAGCGCCGCCCAGCGGCTGGCCCGTGCCCGTCCGATTGCCCCGCGCACCCGGGCGCGGGACGAGGTTGGTGTAACGGTTGATGTGCTCATGGCCGGGACGATCCCGGCAATCAGGCGGCCCGTCGATTACCGCTCAGGTAATGCGAGCGGGGCGATCACGCGGTCACTGGAACCCGATCACGCTGCGGATCCCGTCCTGGTGGTGCATCAGCTCGAAGCCACGGTTGACCTCGTCGAGCGTGATCGAGTGCGACAGGAACGGCTCGATGTCGAGCTTGCCGTCGAGATACAGCTGCACGAGCCCGGGAACCTGGTCACGCCCCTTGACGCCGCCGAACGACGAGCCGCAGATCCGCCGCCCGGTGATCAGCAACCGCGGGATCACGTCGAGCGTCTCGCCGCGGCCGGCGACGCCCGCGATCGTGCACAGGCCCCAGCCGATCCGCGCGGCCTCGACCGCCTGACGCATGACCGCGACCAGCCCGGTCGCCTCGAACGTGTAGTCGGCGCCGAAGCCGCCGGTCTCGTCGAGCACGCGCGGCACGGCGTCGTCGCCGCCGGCCCAGGTGTCGGTGGCGCCCTGGCCGAGCGCCAGCGACAGCCGCTCCTCAGACATGTCGATGCAGATGATCCGCTGGGCGCCCTGCAGCCGGCAGCCGGCGACCGCGCCCAGCCCGACCATTCCGGCCCCGAACACGACACAGGTCGAACCCGGCTTCACCTTGGCCGTGAACATCGCCGCGCCGAGTCCGGTCGAGAGGCCGCAGGCGAACAGGCATGCGTGGTCCGGAGCGGCCTCTGGCGAGACCTTCGCGAGCGCGATCTCGGGCATCACGGTGTATTCGGCGAACGTCGAGGTGCCCATGAAGTGGCGGATCGGCTCGCCGTCCCGTGACAGGCGCGTGGTGCCGTCGGGCAGATACCCCTGGTTCTGCTGCTCGCGGATCTTCAGGCACAGGTTCGTGTCGGGGCTGAGGCAGTGGACGCACTCGCGGCACTGAGGCGAGAACAGCGTCACGACCAGATCGCCCGGGGCGACGCTGGTGACCCGCTCGCCGACTTGCTCGACGAACCCCGCCCCCTCGTGGCCGAGCACCGTCGGCGCGTAGCCGGACGGATCGACGCCGGAGGCCGAGTACATGTCGGTGTGGCAGACGCCACAGGCGGCCAGCCGGACGAGCACCTCGCCGGCCTTGGGCTCGGCCAGATCGAGCTCGGTGACGTGCAGTGGCTGGCCGAACTGCTCGAGCACGGCGGCGCGGATCTTCACGGTGTCTCTCCTCTCTCGGCGGATTGGCGCGACGGGGGTGCGAACCCTAACGGCCGCGCCGCGTCGCGTCGCGTCGCGTCGCGTCGCGTCGCATCGCATCGCGTCGCATCGCATCGCATCGCGTCGCGCCGCGCCGCGTCGCGTCGCGTCGCGTCGCATCGCGTCGCATCGCATCGCGTCGCATCGCATCGCATCGCGTCGCGCCGCGCCGCGTCGCGCGTCGCGTCAGCGATCAGCCGCCGCGCTGGGTATCGAGCGCGTCGAGCATCAGCTCCAGCATCCGCGGCCAGTGCTCGGGCTCCAGCCGCTTGGCGGCGCGCGTGGCCGCGAACAGCAGCCGCAGATCGAGCGAGGTGGCGTCGCTGCGCAGGCGCCCCTCGGCGCGCGCCGCGGCCAGTACGCGCTCCTGGGCTTCGGCCGCGCGGGCGACGGACTCGATCACGTCCGGATGGTCTGAGACGAGCGCGCGGGCCTCGCCGACGAACGGCTCGACGGACTGCTCGGCGACGAGGTCACGCAGCATCTCGGTCAGCCCCGCCCAGCGATCGCCCGGCAGCGATTCCGCCGCGCGGGCGGCATCGACGATCTGGTCCATCCGCCGGACCACGAGTGCCGCGTAGAGCTCGTACTTGGAGGGGTAGAGCCGATAGACGCTGGCGACACCGGCGCCGACGGCCTCGGCCACGTCGCTCATCGGCGCCTCGAGGCCGTAGCGTGAGAACACCGACGCGGCGGCCGACAGCAGCCGTTCGCGCTTCTCCAGTCCGGTCAGCGACGACCACTCGCGGCGGCGCGGCTGCCGTCCCGCGCCGTGGCCGCCGGACGCGTCCGGCGGCATCACCGGAATGCTCATTCCGATAAAATAACGCTCGTGTCGACGACGGCCGTCACGCCTCACCGGATCAATTCGACGGTGATCCTGGCGGTGATTTCGATCGGCGGGCTGGCTTACGCCATGCTGAGCTCGGCGGTGATCCCGGCGTTGCCCGTGATCCAGCACGCGCTGGGCACCTCTGAGGAGGGGGTGACCTGGCTGCTGACCGGCTATCTGCTGTCGGCGTCGGTCGCGACCTCGATCCTCGGCCGGCTCGGCGACATGTACGGCAAGGAGCGCCTGCTGGTGCTGACGCTGGTCCTGCTCGCGGTCGGGACCGCGGTCTCGGCGCTCGCCACGTCGCTGGTGCCGATGGTCGCCGGTCGCGTGATCCAGGGCGCCGGCGGCGGGATCTTCCCGCTGGCATTCGGGATCGTCCGCGACGAGTTCCCGCGCGACAAGGTCGCCGGATCGATCGGGATGCTGTCGTCGATCCTCGGGGTCGGCGGCGGGATCGGGATCGTGCTCGGCGGGCTGATCGTCGAGCACCTTGACTATCACTGGCTGTACTGGATTCCGCTGATCGTGATCGCGCTGGCCACGGTACTGACGTGGCGGTTCGTGCCCGAGTCGCCGATCCGCGTCCCCGGCAGGGTCAATTGGACCGCGGCGGCGTCGATGACCGCCGGCTTCTGCTGTGTGCTGGTGGCGATCTCCGAGACGACCGTGTGGGGTTGGGGCTCGGTCAAGACGATCGCGCTGCTCCTCGCCGGCCTGGTTCTGAGCGGGTTGTGGGTGCTGGTCGAGGTCCGCGCGTCGGAGCCGCTGATCGACATGACGATGATGCGGATCCGCGGCGTCTGGACGACCAACCTGGTCGCGTTCCTGCTCGGGGCGGGCATGTATGCGGCGTTCCTGATCTTCCCGCAGTTCGCGCAGCTGCCGAAATCGACCGGCTTTGGGTTCGGCGCCTCGCTCGTCACCGCGGGCCTGTATCTGCTGCCGGCGGCGCTCGGGATGAGCCTGGTCGGCTCGTTCGCGGGCACGGTCGCTCGTCGCTACGGCTCGCGGCTCGCGGTGATCGTCGGTTCCGCGATCACGGCGTTGGCGTTCGCCTGGTTGGCGGTGCTGCATGCTCACCCGTACGACATGCTGATCTCGGCCGCGCTGATGGGGATCGGGATCGGGTTGGCGTTCGCCGCGCTGGGCAACCTGATCGTGCAGGCGGTGCCCGCGCATCAGACCGGGGTCGCGAGCGGGATGAACACGGTGATGCGAACGCTCGGCGGCGCGCTCGGCGGCACGATCGTGGCGACCCTGATCACCGACAACACGGCGCACAGCGGACTGCCGACGGTGACCGGATTCACCATGTCGTTCGCACTCGAGGCGGCGTTCCTAGTGATCGCCGTCGTCGCCGGACTCCTGGTGCCGGCCGCCGCACGGCAGATCGTCAGGACCGGCACGGATGCCGGGCATCAGCCTTCGGAGGTCGGAGAGGCGCCGACAGCCCCCGCCACGGTTGAGATCCGCTAGACGCCGGCGCGGCGCCGGCGCGCGAACTGGTCCGCAGCTGACCGCCGGCGGCAGCCGTCAGCTGACGTTGGCCGAGAGCCGGGCGAGGACCTCGTCGACCAGCGCGAGGTCGGCGTCGTCGATACCACGCCGCAACCTGCGGTCGAACCCGATCGCCGCCTGACGCAGCCGGCGGAATCGCGCCCGCCCCGCGTCGGTCAGCGCCACCACCTGAACCCGGCGGTTGGCGTCGTCGCGGTGACGGGTGATCAGACCCTCGGACTCCATCGTCGCGAGGTGGTGGCTGAGCGTCGGCTCACGCAGCCCGAGCGTCGCGGCCAGCGAGCGCTGGGTCGACGCCTGGTCGGTTTCGACGTTGAGCAGCACGAGCCACGCGGGCAGCGAGCCGCCGGCCTCGGTCAGCGCCTCGTCGAATGCGCGGCCGACGATCCGCGCGGTGCGATTGAGCGTCAGTCCGATCGGTGGGCGGTTCGCGGTGGGCATGAGCCGAGATGGTACATTGACATCTAAGACTTAGATATCTAAAGTTTAGATCACTAACTAAGAATTCCAACCCTGGCGGAGGATGAGATGAAGATTGCGGTGATCGGGGCGGCGGGAAGGACCGGGCGTCAGGTGGTGCGCCAGGCGCTCGATCGAGGCCACGAGGTGGTGGCAGTCGCGCGCTCGCCCGAGAAGCTCAACCTGGCCGGCGACCGGCTGACGGTCGCGACCGCGGACGTCCGCGACGCCGACGCGCTGGCGGCAGCCGTGGCCGGCGCCGACGCGATCGTGACGACGTTCGGGGCGGCGGCCGGGCGCGAGCCGACCGACCTCTACTCGGTCGGGATCGCCAATGTGCTCGCGGCGATGGACGGCGGCGGCATCCACCGGCTGGCGGTGATCTCCGCCTCGCCGGCCGGCCCGCGCGCCGAGCAGCCGGCGGCGCTGCGGCTGCTCGTCTTGCCGATCCTCGACCGTTTCTTCGGGGCTGCCTACGCCGACCTGCGACGGATGGAGGCGGCGCTGGTCCGGCGCGGCGATCTGGAGTGGGCCGCCCTGCGCCCGCCGCGGCTGCGCGACCGGCCGGCGACCGGTGCCCACCGGCTTGATCGCCGGCCGCTGCCGCGGGCACGTTCGCTGACCTATCCGGATCTCGCGACGGCGCTGCTGGACTGCGTGGACGCGCCCGAGCCGCGGACGGGGATGCTGTACGCCGCGAACTAGACGCCAGGGGCTGACGACCCGCGACCCGCCGCACGGCTGCTCGGCTGGCCAGCCAGCCAGTATGATCCTGCCCGGCCACCATCGGACCAGGAGGAGACCTTGACCGAGACCGGGACAGACCTTCAGCAGGTGCGGGTCGTCACCCGTGAGGGCTGGCGGCAGGGGCCGCCGCACGAGCTGTTCGCCCAGCTGCGCAGCCAGTGCCCGGTGCACTGGTCCGACGGCTTCGACGAGTATCCCGACGAGGCCGGTTACTGGTCGGTGACGAGCGCGAACGACATCCAGACCATCAGCCGCGACTGGCAGACGTACTCGTCGGAGTTGGGCGGCATCACCGCCGCCAACGTCTCGTTCCCGATCGAGCTGATGCGGGCGATGTTCATCGGGATGGACCCGCCGAAGCACGACCGCCTGAAGATGCTGTTCCAGGCCGGCTTCACGCCGCGGCGGATCGCCGCCCACGAGCCGGCAATCCGCAGGATCGTGATCGATGTGCTGGACCGGCTGGACGGCCGGCAGACATGCGACCTGGTGGCCGACGTGGCGCAGCCGATCGTCTCCCGGGTGATCGGCGGCTTCATGGGCATCCCCGAGTCCGACGATGCGGCCTGGGCGACGCTGATGAACACCGCGCTCGCCGCCGGCGACCCCGATCTCAACCCCGAGGGCATCGACTCGATCGTCGTCAACGAGATCCCGGAGATCTTCCGCCGCTGCTCGGAGATGATCGCCGCTCGCCGTGAGCAGCCGACCGACGATCTGATGAGCGTGCTCGTCCACGCCGAGATCGACGGCGAGCGGCTTGAGGAGCACGAGATCGTGATGGGCTTCTTCCTGCTGGTCGCGGCCGGCAACGACTCGACCAAGGCGACGTACTGCAGCGGCATGCGGGCGCTGATGGCGCATCCGGACCAGCGCGCCGAGCTGGTCGCCGACCCGTCGCTGATCTCAGGCGCCGTCGAGGAGTCACTGCGGATGTTCCCCGCGTTCGCGCACTTCCGGCGGACCGCCACCCGTGATGTCGAGCTCGGCGGCAGCCAGATCCGGGAGGGCGACAAGGTCGTGATGTGGTACGTGTCCTCCAACCGGGACGAGACTCGCTACGCGGACCCCGACCGCTTCGACGTGCATCGCAACCCTGAGCACCAGGCGTTCGGTGCCGGCGGCCGGCACTTCTGCCTCGGGGCCGCGCTCGCTCGATTGGAGCTCAACGTGATGTTCGAGGAGACCCTGCGCCGCTATCCGGCGATGGCGCCCGCCGGCCACGCGACCTGGGTCGAATCCGGGTTCATCAGCCAACTCAAGACGCAGCCGGTCACGCTCGGCCCGCGCGCGGACGCGTAGCCCCAGATCGCCGGCACCTGCCGGCACGGCGGCGCCTGCCGGTGCGCGCGGGCAGGCTCGGTCAGCGCCCGGCGGCCCAGGAGCGGTGCGACGCGGCGCTGCCGGTCTCGGCGCGGATCACGTGCAGCACGGCGTTGATCAGCGCCAGGTGGGTGAACGCCTGCGGGAAGTTGCCGAGATGGCGTCCGGTGATCGGATCGATCTCCTCGGCGTAGAGGCCGAGCGGACTTGCGTAGCCGAGCAGTCGCTCGCACAGCGACCTGGCGCGCTCCAGCTCGCCGATCTCGCACAGGGCCGAGACCAGCCAGAACGAGCAGATCATGAACGAGCCCTCGTGGCCCGACAAGCCGTCGTCGGTCTCCTCGGTGCGGTAGCGCAGGACGAGGCCATGCTCGGTCAGCTCATCGGCGATCGCGATCACGGTGGCGCGGATCCGCGGGTCGTCGGCCGGCAGGAAACGCATCAGTGGCAGCAGCAGCAGCGACGCATCGAGCGCCTTGGTCTCGTAATGCTGGACGAACACGCCGCGCTCGTCGACGCCGTGCTCGCAGATGTCGGCGTGGATCTCATCGGCGACATCGCGCCAGCGCTGGGCGCGCTCGTCGTCCTCGCGCAGCTCCGCCAGCCTGGACCCGCGGTCGCACGCGACCCAGCAGAAGACCTTCGAGGAGGTGAAGTGCTTGGGCGCGCCGCGCACCTCCCAGATCCCACGGTCGGCCTGGCGCCAATGCTTGATCGCCTCCTCCACCTGGCGGCAGAGCATCTTCCAGACGCGGTCGTCGAGCGAGTCGCGGCCGCGGGTGTGGATCCAGACCGAGTCCAGCAGCGCGCCCCAGACGTCGTGCTGCTCCTGGGAGTAGGCGCCGTTGCCGATACGAACCGGACGGGCCCGCTCGTAGCCCTCGAGGTGATCGAGCGTCTGCTCCTCGAGCTGGCGCTCGCCGTCGAGGCCGTACATCACCTGCAGCTTCTCCTCGCCGGAGGCGACGTCGGCGATGAAGTAAAAGAAGTCGTTGGCCTCCCACTCGAACCCCAGCGACAGCAGCGCCCACAGCATGAAGGTCGAGTCTCGGATCCAGCTGTAGCGGTAGTCCCAGTTGCGCTCGCCCTGCGGCGTCTCCGGCAGCGACGTCGTCGCGGCCGCCAGCAGCGCGCCACTGGGGGCATAGGTGAGGCCCTTCAGGGTCAGCGCCGAGCGCTGCAGGTGGCTGCGCCAGGGGTGGTCGGGAAACTTGCCGCGGTCCAGCCAGTGCTGCCAGTGGTGGGCGGTCCAGACCAGCCGGTCATAGGCCTCGTCCTGGTTATGGGGCGGAGCGTGCTCTGACCACGACAGCGCGCAGTAGACGATCTCGCCCTCCTTCATCATGTGGCGCGCGGTCGCGCGTGACCCCTCGAACCCGAGTCGCAGGTCGGTCGTCAGCTTCAGGTTGACGCTGCCGTCCGAGTTCGAGGTGGCGCACTCGTGGTAGCTATCGCCCGTGTAGCGCCACTGCGCCGGCTGGCGGCCGTAGTCGAACTTCGGCTCACAGTCGAGCAGCAGCTGGACCTCGCCGTTGACGCAGCGCACCATCCGCAGCAGCACGTGGTCGGCGTCGTAGTCGGTCGGCGCGCGGCGGTGCGTGTGCGAGCGGTCGTGGTTGTGGTGCCAGTTGCCGATCAGCAGCACGTCGCGGACGATGATCCAGCCCTTGCCGGTGCCCCAGCTGGTCTCCAGCACCATCGTTCCCGGTAGGTACTGGCGCGCCGCCGGGACGCTGATCCCCTCCGGGCCGAGGCGGAAGGTGCCGGCATCACGGTCGAGGATCGCGCCGAACACGCTCGGCGAGTCGACGCGTGGCAGGCACATCCATTCGACCGCGCCGGTCGGACCGACCAGCGCGACCGTCTCGCAGTCCGACAGAAACGCATAATCGCCGATCGGCGGGAACGGGCTCGGCGCCAGGTCAACCGCGTGCTCCAGCGTGATCGCGTCGGTGCTCCGGCGGCCGTGCTGCCGCCAGGCGTCAACGCCGTTGCTGGAATCCTCGCGCAAGCGCGCAGTATTGCGATTCAGGGCTGAAACGCAAGTTGTGGCGAGACGCTGTCAGCCGGCAAGCCCGCCAAGCACGGCAAACGGGTTACCCGGCATGTCCTTCCAGACGCCGCGACCGTTGAGCTCGACGGTGATCTCGAGTCCCGGCAGCTCCCCACGCAGCCGCCGCGCCAGCTGCTCGGCGCTGTCGGAGTCGGTGGCGCCGATCAGCACCACGCTCCAGCGGTGGATCGCGGGGATGCTCTCCGACTCGAGCCGCCCGACGAGCTCATGCGCGTCCCCGCGTGAGGCGCACTGGACGCGCACCTCATACTCGGGATATCCCTGCTCGGCGGACTCGGCCCGCTCGTCGGCGATCCGTTCGGCATGCTCCCGGGCCAGCTGCTCAGGGTCGGTCGGCTCGGGGGTGTCAGCCGGCTCCCAGCGTTCGGCCGTCGGGTGCCAATGCGTCAGCTCGACGTCGGCCTCCCAATGCTGGTCGGCGATCAGCTTGTCGATCAGCCGCCCCGCCGCCTCGGCCTGCGCGCGCGTGTCCGTGTAGCAGTACACGTCGTTGCCGTCGACCGAGACGACGACCTTGTCGGCGAACGACCGCTGCAGGTCATGCTCGAGCTCCTCGGCCTGCAGGGTCTCGCCGAGCCGGTGCGCGAACCCGTGGTCGTGCAGATCGATGTGGAGGCGCCAGTCGTCGTTCATCGCGGTGCAAGCGTACCCGGCCGGCCTGGTGAGAGCGGCGGGCGACGGTGGCGCCGCCAGCGAAGCTGGTCAGGCGGACGACCTGAGCGACGGGACGGCGTGCTCAGTGGCCGAGCCGGAGTGAGCCGACGCCGAGCGAGCCCTCGGGCGCGTTCCGGGCGCTCGTGTGCGTCGCGCCGGCACCGTCGTCGGCCACCTTGTCGTGAGCGCCGTCGCCGTCGGCCGAGGGTGGATCCTCGAGCCAGTCGACGGTCGGAACGGCGAACAGGTGGCCGGTGATCGCGGTCGAGAAATCGAGGATCCGGTCGTGGGCGGCGTCCTCGGTGCCGCAGAACATGTTCTGGAGCATCTGCTCGATCACCCCCGGGTCCTTGGCATAGCCGATGAAGTAGGTGCCGAACTCACGCGTGCCGACCGTGCCGAACGGCAGGTTGAAGCGCAGGATGTCGAGCTCCTCGCCGTTCTCGTCCTCGATCACGTTGAGCGCGATGTGCGAGTCCGGCGGCTTGACATCGTCGGCCATCTCCAGGTCCGACAGCTTCGTGCGGCCGATCGCCCGCTCCTGCTGCTCGATGCTGAGCGCGTCCCAGGCGGCCAGGTCGTGCAGGTACTTCTGAACCACCACGTAGCTGGAGCCGGCGAACGCGGGGTCGTCGGCATCGGTGACCGTCACCGCATCGACCGCGCCCTCGCCCTCGGGGTTCTCGGTCCCGTCGACGAAGCCGAGCAGATCACGTTCGTCGAACGACCGGAAGCCGTGGACCTCGTCGATCACGGCCGCCGCGTCGCCCAGCCGTTCGGTCAGCCGCTGCGCGAGCTCGAAGCACAGATCCATCCGATGTGCGCGGATGTGCAACAGGAGGTCGCCCGGGGTGCTGGGCGCCCGGTGCACGGGGCCCGCGTACACGGGCAGCTGATGCAGGCCAGCGGGCCGGGGGAGGCCCGGATACAGTTGGTCCCAGGCGTCGGAGCCGATCCCGACGACGCAGCCGAGCTTGGCTTCGGGGACGCGGAAGCCGACCGAGCGCCGGATCCCGCCGACCTCGGTCAGCGCGTCGAGCACGTCCTGCTCGCGCCCCGCGGCGATCAGCAGCACCAGGAAGATCCCGGCGGCTGAGGGCTCGGCGACGACCACCTGTGACTCGGGCATGCGTCGGATTATGGGCGAGCGGCCCGTGCGCATGCGGTTTGGTCACGGAGGCGGGCGCAATCGCCGGAGACAGCGAGATGAGGCTCAGGCGGGCGGCCGCAGCCCGAGCACCTGTATCGAAGGATCGTGCGGTTCGGTCTCGACCTGGCCTGATATATCACCCATTCCTCTGCCCGTCCGGGCAACCGAGGGCGTTCTGAGCGGGTGGGACGCCCAAAACGCCCGTGACAGGCCAGGGAGGTCGGGCGTTGGGTGATATATCAGCACTCTGATGGCAGGCTATCGCCGACGTCGCCCGTCCCAACGCCGCCGGACGTCGTCCGAACGATGCCGCCGATCCGCTGGAGTCCGCGCGGCCGGGTCGGCGCTGCGATGGCGCTCGGGCGCTCAGGCGGGAACCTGCAGAGCGAACACGTCGGCAAAGCCGTCGCGGCCGGCCGGCGTGACGTGCACGGCTCGGCCGGTCCGTGCGCGCGTGACCCAGCCGAGCTCCAGGCACCGTGAGGCGATCGCCGCCCCGAGCCCGCCGGCCAGATGGTGACGCTGCTCTGACCAGTCGACGCAGTAGCGGATCAGCGGGCGGCGCAGACCCGCCAGCGCGTCGAGCTCGATCCCGAACGCGGTCAGCTGCGAGCGGCCCCGGCTGGTCAGCGCGTAGTCGGAGGCGTGACCCGGGCCCGATAGCCGGTCGCCCTCGCCCGGCGTGAACGTGCCGTCGCCGCCGGCCAGCAGCTCGCGCTCCAGCATCGCGGCCATCAGCCCGGCGCCGAGCATCCCCGCCAGATGGTCGTAACAGGTGCGGGCGCTACGGACCGCGTTGGCACGGGTGCCCTGGCGCAACGAACGAACGGGCGCGGCGGGGGCGAGCGTCATCAGCTTCTCCAGCGCCTCGGCGACCGCCGGGCCGGCGAGCTCGAAGTACCGGTGTCGTCCCTGGCGGCGGACGGTCAGCAGGCCTCCGGCGACGAGCTTGCCGAGGTGCGCGCTGGTCGTCGAGGCGGCGACGCCGGCCTCGGCGGCGAGCACGGTCGCCGGCAGCGCGCGACCGTCGCCAAGCGCGAGCAGGATCCGCGCTCGCGCCGGGTCGCCGATCAGTCCGGCGACCTTCGCGATGTCGGCTTCTCCCGGCATGACCGCTGACACACTATCGCCCCGACGCTTCGTCGAGAGACGAAACGTGGACTTGAGCTATGTCGAATAGGTATGTAGAATAGTCGTCATGGAAGACGAATCACTACGACGCTTCAGGACACAGATGCGGATGCTCGGCCGGCGGTTGCGGCACGAGCTGCCGCCGGTGCGCGGCGTGTCACGATCCGCCGTGCAGGTGCTTCGCATCGTCGAGCGCGCGCCCGACCCCTCGCCGAGTGACGTCGCCGAGAAGCTGCGGATGACGAGCTCGAACGTCGCCGCCGCGTTGCGTGAGCTCGAATCCGCGGGGCTCGTGTGCCGCGGGCGCGATCCCGAGGACGGGCGCCGCGTGCGACTGTCGATTACCCCCGCCGGCGCCGAAGCCGTGTCGTGCGTGCACGCCGAGCGCGACACGTGGCTTGGTCGGGCGATCGGGACGCTGCTCTCAGACGACGACCAGCTCACCCTGCTCCGTGCCGGGGAACTGATGCAGCGCCTGGCCGAGTACGACGATGCGGCGACCGCCGACGCCGGTGACACCGCCGGCGCCGATCGGACCGCCGGCGTGCCCGTGTCCGGCGCCGGAGACCGGGAGGGGCGGCGTTGAGCTCCGGCGGCAGAGGCTTCGCGGCATCGAACGGCGCTTCCGCCCCGGGCGGGATGCGCTCGCTGCGCGGTCCCGGCAAGAAGCCGCCGCCGCTGATGGACCCGACCCGCAAGCGCGACGGAAAGCGGATCGTGGCGCTGTTCAGGCCGTATCGGATGCGGCTCACGGTCGTGCTGTCGATGATCGTGTTCAGCGCCGGCTTGTCGATGCTGCAGCCGTTCCTGCTGCGCGGCGTGCTCGACGAGGGGCTGCTCAAGCACGAGCACACGGTGCTCGCCGAGTTGGTCGGCGGGATGATCGCGATCGCGATCGCCACGGCCGTCTTCAGCGTCTGGCAGACCTACCTGTCCAATCAGGTCGGCCAGCGGGTGATGCACGATCTGCGCGCCGCCGTCTACGCGCACCTGCAGCGGATGTCGCTGGCGTTCTTCACGCGCACGCGCACGGGCGAGATCCAGTCCCGGATCTCCAACGACATCGGCGGCTTGGACAGCGTCGTCACGACCACCGCGACGACGATCGCCCAGAACGCGACGACGGTGCTGGCGTCGCTGGTCGCGATGCTGATCCTCAATTGGAAGCTGGCGGCGCTGTCGCTGGTCTTCCTGCCGCTGTTCGTGTGGCTCACCCGGCGCGTCGGCAAGGTCCGGCGCAAGATCACGACCCAGCAGCAGCGCCAGCTGGCCGACATGTCGGCGCTCGTGTCGGAGTCCTTGTCGGTGTCGGGGATCATGCTCGGCAAGACGATGGGCCGCGGTCAGGACCTGGCCGACCGATTCGAGGGTGAATCGGAGGGGATCGCCGACCTCGAGGTCCGCTCGCGGATGGCCGGCCGGTGGGTGATGTCGACGATCCAGATGACGTTCGCGATCCAGCCCGCGATCATCTACTTCCTGGCGGGCCAGAGCTTTGTCGGCCATTCGCTGTCGATCGGCACCGTGGTCGCGTTCACGACGCTGCAGACCCGGCTGCTGTTCCCGATCCAGTCGCTGCTCGGCGTCGGCGCCGACATGGAGGCGTCGCTGGCGCTGTTCGACCGCATCTTCGAGTACCTCGATCTGCCGGTCGACATCACCGAGGCGCCGGACCCGGTGACGCTGCGGCCCGCCGAGGTGCTCGGCGAGGTCAGGCTCGAGGATGTCTCGTTCCGCTACGCCGGCCCGAATCCGGCAAAGCCCGCCGAGGGCTCGGAGTGGACCCTGCGCGACATCGATCTGGTCGTGCCGGCCGGCACCCGGACCGCGATCGTCGGCGAGACCGGCTCGGGCAAGACGACGCTCGGGTACCTGGTCGCGCGCCTGTACGAGCCTCAGACCGGTCGCGTGACGATCGACGGCATCGATATCCGCGAGGTGTCGATGACGTCGCTGGCGCAGACCGTCGGGGTCGTCTCCCAGGAGACCTACCTGTTCCACGCGTCGGTCCGTGAGAACCTGCGGTTCGCGCGGCCCGACGCGACCGACGAGGAGATCGAGGACGCCGCGCGCGCGGCCCGGATCCACGATCTGATTTCGGCGTTGCCCGCGGGCTACGACACGGTCGTCGGCGAGCGCGGCTACCGCTTCTCAGGCGGCGAGAAGCAGCGGATGGCGATTGCGCGGACGGTCCTGCGAAACCCGCCGGTGCTGGTCCTCGACGAGGCCACGAGCGCGCTCGACACCCAGACCGAATACGCGGTCCAGGCCGAGCTTGAGCGCCTGGTCGAGGGCCGCACGACGATCACGATCGCCCACCGGCTGTCGACCGTTCGCGATGCCGAGCAGATCGTCGTGCTCGACAAGGGGCGGATCGTCGAGCGCGGCACCCACTTCGAGCTGCTGGGGCGCGGCGGCTACTACGCTGCGCTGGTTGCGCGCGACGTCACCGAGGAGCCGGTGTAGCCGGCGCAGTCGACGGGAAGCCGAACGTCGCGAACAAGCGCGGGTCGTCGAACAGCGCGATCCGGGCGATCCCGGTGGTGGTGATGGTCAGGACGACCAACGCGAACGCGCGGTGGACGCCGCGCTCGTCACGCCGGTAGGCGGCCACGGCGGGTTGTCCGTTGGCGCGGGTCGCACGCATCCGGTACACGCCCGGAGACCCGAGGAAGCGATCGATGAACCGCAGGCAGTGGCGTTTGCCGGCGAACCACGTCGCCGACGGGGTCATCTCGAGCGTGGCATCGGCGCGCAGCGCCCGCTCGAGTGCGGCCAGGTCGGCCTGCTCGAACGCCGCGATGTACTGATCGAGCAGCGCGATCGCCGCGGGCTCCGAGGGCTCGGCGAGCTCGTCGGCGCGCGGCTGCACCTGCGCCAGCCGGGCGCGGGCCCGCTGCAGCGCGCTCTTGACGGCGACGGTGCTGGTGTCGAGCAGCTGCGCGACCTCGGCCGCCGGCAGCTCGAGCCCGTCCCGCAGGATCAGCACCGCGCGCTGGCGCGCGGGCAGGTGCTGGAGACTGGCGATCAACGCCAGCCGGAGATTGGCGTGCGCCGCGGCGATCGCCGCTGGATCCTCGGACTCGGGCGTGACCAGCGCGTCGGGAATCGGCTCAAGCCAGCGGACCTCGGCCCTGCCGGCTGCGGGGGTGCGTCGGGGTCCTCGCTCGGCCCGGCCAGGCCCGACGGCAGGGTCCTGCGGGCGCGCCCCTGCAGCGCGGTCAGGCACGCGTTGGTGGCGATCCGGTACATCCAGACGCGCACCGACGAGCGGCCCTCGAAGCGGCCCCAGGAGCGCCACGCCCGCAGGTAGGTCTCCTGCAGGACGTCCTCGGCCTCGTGCACCGAGCCGAGCATCCGATAGCAGTGAGCCAGCAGCTCGCGCCGAAACGGCGCCGTCGCTTGCGTGAACTCACCGCCATCGGATGTCCGGCCGGCGTTCACGGGTCCTCGGGGCAGTTGTGGAACGCCTCGACGCGCCAGGCACCGTCGTGGCGCGAGAGCACCCAGCCGTCGAGCGTTCGGCTTGCGGGGGCGGGCTTGTCCTGGCCCGCCGACCGGACCGCGCCGCGGCTGATCACGAGCGCCGTGTCGGGACCGACGAACCGGACGCTCTGCACCTCCTGGATGCCCTCCGAGTCCCTCAGCGGCCCGGCGAAGCTGGCCACGATCGTCGCCCGGATCGCGTCTCGGTCCGGCATCAGGGTCCCGGTGTGCACGGCGGTGGCGTCCGGGGCATAGGGCGCCACGAACGCGCCGGCGTCGTTGTCGGCCCAGGCGGTGTACACCGCGTCGAGCACCGCGAGCACGGCGTCTTCGTCGCTGGTGGAAATCGGGGTGGTGGTGGTCATCGGTTCTCCCTTCGAGTGGGTGTGAACGTATTGACCAACCACACCGCCGAATGGAATCGCTGCTCAGCGCAGCAGGCCGCGGCTGATCACGAGCCGCTGGATGTCCGAGGTGCCCTCCTCGATCTCCTCGAGCTTCGCGTCACGCATCCACTTCTGCACCGGGTACTCACGCGAGTAGCCCCAGCCGCCGAGCGTCTGGACCGCCGCCCAGGTGCACCACATGGCGGTCTCGGAGGCGGCCAGCTTGGCCATCGCTGCCTCGCTCGTGACCCGCACGCCTGAGTCGATCAGCTGCGCCGCGCGCCAGGTCAACAGCCGCGCTGAGTCGACCCGGAGCGCCATGTCGGCAAGCCGGAACGCGACCGCCTGATGCTCAGCGATCGGCTTGCCGAACTGGTGGCGCTGCTTGGCATAGTCGGTCGCGTACTCGAGCGCCGCGCGCGCCAGCCCGACCGCCGAGGCGGCGAGCGTGATCCGCGAGCGGTCGAACGTCTGCATCAGCCCGACGAACCCCTGGCCCTCCTCGCCGAGGCGGCGGTCGTCGGCGACGAATACGTCGTCGAGGAACAGTTCGGTGTTGACGATCGCGCGCTGTCCGAGCTTGCGGATCGGCGGGCCGCAGCGCAGCCCCTCGTCGCCTGAGTCGAGCAGGAACACGGTGATCCCGCGGTGGCCGGCGCGGGGGTCGACGGTCGCGAACACGACGTAGAACCGCGCAACCCCGCCGTTGGAGATCCACGCCTTCTGACCCGTCAGCACGTAGCCGCCGTCGACCCGGCGGGCCCGGGTCCGGATCGATGCGGCGTCCGAGCCCGAGTCGGGCTCGGTGATCGCCAGCGCCGTCAACGGCGGGTCGACCCCGGTCAGCGGCGTCAGCCACCGCTGCTTCTGCGCCTGCGAGCCGAGCTCGAGCACCGGTTCGGCGAAGAAGCCGCCCGATGTGATCAGGTTGCCGATCCCCGAGCAGCCGTGCGACAGCTCCTCGCCGACCAGGCACGAGGTCACGCAATCGGTCATCCCGGCGCCGCCGTACTGGGCCGGGAGCATGAACGAGGTCAGCCCGATCTCCGACGCCTTGCGCCAGACCTCACGCGGCCACTCGGTGTCGGCCTCGTCGACCGCCAGCGAGACCGGCCGGATCTCCCGCGCCGCGAACTCACGGCACAGGCGCTGGATGTCCCGTTGCTCGTCGGTCAGCTCAAGCACGGACGGCCTCCGGAGCGGTGGCGCCGAAACCCACCAGCGACCCGAACCCGCGCTTGGTCACCTCGTTGGCGATGATCGTCCGCTGGATCTCCGAGGTCCCCTCCCAGATCCGGTCGACGCGGATGTCGCGATACAGCCGCTCGACCGGGTTCTCACGCATGTAGCCGCGACCGCCGAGGATCTGCAGCGAGCGGTCGACCACCCGCCCGGCGGCCTCGGACGCGGTCAGCTTGACCATCGCCGCCTTGGCGTGCAGCAGCTTGCGATCAAGGCCGTTGTCGGCCTCCCAGGCGATCTGGTGGGTCAGCGTCCGGCACAGCGCGATCTCGCAGACGCTGTCGGCGATCATCGCCCCGATCATCTGATTGGCGATGATCGGACGGCCGAACTGGATCCGCTGGCCGGCCCACTCGGTCGCGATCGACAGCGCCCGCTCGGCGGCGCCGGTCGCGCGCGCGGCGATCATCAGTCGCTCCTCGACGAACCACTCGCGCGTCAGCTCGTAGCCGCCGCCGATCTCGCCGAGCGCCTGCTCGGGGCCGAGCGCCACCGCCTCGAACAGGAACTCCGGGTGCTCGAACACGAACGTGTGCATATACGCGGGCGTCCGCTTGACGCTGACCCCCGGCAAGTCCTTGTCGACCAGGAACAGCGTCGGCGCGCGTGCCTCGCCGACCAGCGCCTGGACGATCAGGAAGTCGGCGACGTCGCCGACCGTCACGAACCACTTCTCGCCGGTCAGCCGATAGCCGCCGTCGTCGCCGGGCACGGCGACCGTCTCGATCAGCGACGGATCCGAGCCCGCCTTCTCCTCGGTCACCGCGAAGCAGTCGCGCCGGTCGCCGGCGATCGCCGGCAGCAGGTACCGCTCGCGTTGCGCCGGGGTGCAGTGGCGCAGCGCGTTGGCCGGGCGCCAGACCGCGTCCCACAGCGCGTTGGTCAGCTGCCCGAGCCGCTCGGAGACGATCACCTGCTCGAGCACCGACAGTCCCTGCCCGCCCCACTCGGCCGGCATGTTGATCGCGTTCAAACGGTGCTCGAGCGTCAGACGGCGGATCTCGGCCAGCGAGTCGTCCGGCAGCCCGCGCCCCTGCTCGCACGGGAGCTCGAAGCCGATCATCGCCTCGGTCAGCGATTGGGCGCGGTCGCGGAGCTCGAGCTGCTCCGGGCTGTAGGTGAAGTCCATTAGTGGTTCCTCTCGTGGGTACGGTCGCACCGAGAGGTGCGGCTGGGGGTGGCTGGCAAGGACTAAAGGACACGAAGGTGTGCCTCTGCACATCGAGTGTCCGAGGACGCCGCCAGGCGCCGCCAGACGTGCCTCGAATGCGATCGTGCTCGCGGGAGGGGCCACTAGCTCTCCTTGGGGACGTGGACGAAACGGGCATCGAGCGCGAGCACGCCTGACGGCAGCACGAGCAGTGGGTTGACCTCGAGCTCGGCCAGCTCGGGGTGGGTGGCCGCGACGTGCGACAGCGCCGACAGCGCCGAGGCGGCTGCGGCCAGGTCAAGCGGCGGCCGGCCGCGGGCGCCTCGCAGCAGCGGCGCGATCCGCAGCGACTCGATCAGCGCACGCGCCTGCTGCGGCGACACGGGTGCGAGCGCGACGGCGGTGTCGCTGAGCAGCTCGGCGTACACGCCACCGGCACCGGCGAGCGCGATCGGACCGAGGCGCGCGTCCCAGCGGGCGCCGATCAGCAGCTCCGCTCCGTCGCCGATCGGCGCCATCCGCTCCACCGAGAACCGCTCGGTCCCCAGTCGTTGCCCGAGCTCGGCGTGGGCCGCGCGCAGCGCGACCGCGTCGCCCAGCCCGAGCACGACGCCGCCGGCGTCTGACTTGTGCAGCAATCCCAGCGCCTTGAGCGCGACCGGGTAGCCGAGCTCGTCGGCAGCGGCGAGCACGTCGTCGGTATCGGGGCCGACGGTCCGGAACGCCACGAACGGCACGCCGGCCGCCGCCAGCAGCTCGCGTGCGCGCCCGTAGTTGTCGGTCGCCGTCGACCCGATCGACGGCGCGGGCTCGGGCAGTGCCGGGATCTCGGCGACCTCGGGCCGCGCCGCCAGCCGACGCAATGCCGCCGTCGCCTGTTCGATCGTCGCGTAGACCGGCACGCTCGCCGCGCGCAGCGCCGCGGCGGCGGCTCCGGTGGCGAACATCGTGTGGACGACGATCGGGCGGCGCGTCACCGTCGCGACCTCGGAGATCATCGCGGCGGTCCGGAGCTCCTCGGTCGCGACCTCCGGCGCATTCTCCGCGTAGCCGCCGAAGTAGCCGGTCACGAGCAGCGCGTCGACCTCGCCTGAGTCGAGCACCGCGTACGCGACGCGGTCGAAGGTGTGCACATCCTGCTCGGCGCCGCCGGCGAGATCCACCGGGTTCGAGACCGCGGCGGCGGACGGCAGCCCGGCCCGCAGCGACCGGCGCAGCTCGGCGCCGAGCTCGGGCAGCGTCAGGCCGTGGCGCTCTAACTCAGCCGCGGCGATCGACCCGTGGCCCCCGCCGTCGGCGAGTACCGCGACGCGCCGGCCCGCCATCGGCCGGCAGCGCAGCAGGACCGAGCAGGTGTCGATCAGCTCCTGCGGCGTGTGGACGCGGTGGACGCCCGCCGCCTGCAGCAGGGCGTCGATCGCCGCGTCGTCGGAGGCGAGCGCGCCGGTGTGTGACGCGACCGCGCGAGTGGTGACGGGACCGCCCGCGATCGCCAGCGCGACGACCGGCTTGCCGCTCTCGGCGGCGGCACGGGCGAACGCCCGGCCGTCGCGGAAGTCCTCCAGGTACAAGGCGATCAGCCTCGTCTGCGCGTGCGCGGCCAGTGCCCGTACGAGCTCAGTGGCACCGAGGTCGGCCTGGTCGCCCAGCGAGGCGAAGCGTGAGAAGCCAAGCCCGTCGCGGGCGGCCTGCAAGGCCAGCTCCAGCGCGAGGTTGCCGCTCTGGGAGATCAGTCCGATCGCGCCCGCCGGCAGGTCACCGGTCGCCAGCTCCAGCTGCTCGCCGGCGTCCATCACCCCGAGGCAGTTGGGCCCGAGCAGCACCGCACCGGCATCGCGCACTCGCGCGGCGAGCGACGCCTGCCCGGCGGCGGCGTCGGGCGTCTCGTGACTGCCCGCCGAGATCGCCACGATCGCCCGCGCGCCCGCCGCCAGCGCGTCGTCGACAGCGGCGTCGAGCCCACTCGCCGGGACCGCGATCACGACCAGATCGGCGGGTCCAGGCAGCTGCCTCAGCGACCGGAACGCAGCTTCGCCGAGCACCGTGTGGGCCCGGCGGTTGACCAGATACACGGGACGGCGGTGCGCGCCGCGCAGGGCTCCGCGGGCCAGCCAGTTGCCCCACTTGCGCCGATCGTCGGACGCGCCGACGACGGCGACCGAGTCAGGCGCGAACAGGGCGTCGACCGGGCGCGGGCACGCGTCGGCGGCCGTCGCGGACTGAGGAGTGCTCATAGCTCGGGCGGTGATCGATCGGTGATGTCGGCGGTCATTTGGAATACTCACTTGAAATGACCGTTTCAAGCAGAACCCTATCAGGACCGCACGGGCCGCGCCGCCGGCCGCGACGGCGCCTGGACGACGTTCGCCGGCCGCAGATCCTGAGCACCACCGTGGAGCTGATCCGCGAGCGCGGACTGTGGGAGGTACGCCTGTCCGACGTCGCCGAGCGGGCGGGGATCAGCGCCACCAGCGTCGTCTACTACTTCGGCACCAAGGACCAGTTGTTCGCCGAGGCGCTCCACGTCGCCGACGAACGGTTCTACGCGCCGCTCGCCGCTGCGTTCGAACGACATCGCACAGCGGCCGACCGGATCGTGCTGCTGCTCCGTCACTCGGCCGCGAGCGACTGGCCCCTGTGGATCGACCTGTGGGTCTACTCCCGTCACCATCCTCAGACGGCCGCGGCGCAGCGCCACTTCCACGAGCGCTGGCGGATGACGATCGAGGAGGTCGTGCGCTTCGGATGTCAGACGGGCGAATGGTCGGTGTCCGACCCGGCGGCGGTGGCGCTGCGGCTGTCGGCTCTGACCGACGGGCTCGCCGTGCACATGGTGCTGGGCGACGCCGAGCACACGCCCGAGCGCTACGTGGAGATGTCGCTGGTCGCGGCGGCGCTCGAGCTGGATGTCGCGCGCGCGGCGGTCGTGATCTCCGACTGAGCGGCCGGACGGATGCGGTGGGTGAGCGCCCAGGCCGCCGTCGCCAGCATCAATAGCGCGATCGCCAGCAGCGGCACGAAGTCGCTCGTGGCCTGCGCGGTCGAGGCCGAGATCGGCGCGCCGAGCGTCTCGCCGAGCGCGTAGGCGAGGTTGAACAGGGTCGTCGCGAGCACCAGCGAGACGCCGACCGCCTCGGCCGAATCGGTCATCAGCGAGGCCGCCGGGATCATGCTGAACGTCAACGGCCCGCCGAACGTGATGACCATCAGCGCCGCCAGCGGCAGCGTTGCCTGCGGGACCACGATCAGTGCCATCAGCGGCGCGCCCGTGACCAGCCCGGCGATCAGCGGCAGGTATGGCCCGCGGCGGTCGGTCACGCGGCCGACGATCGTCGACAGCGACGCGCTCAGTGCCGACGCCAGCACGAACGTCAGGCCGATCGCCAGGCCGGACGCGCCGAACTGGGCGAGCCGCAGCGGCAGCAGCGCGTTGACGGCGCCGAACGTCGCCGCCTCGAGCAGCACCAGCCACACGCCGAGCCGTAGGCCGTGGCTGCCCCAGGCGCCGCGCAGCTGCTCGCGCACCGTCTGCTCGAGGTCGACGCCCGACGACTTCGGCGCGTCGGGATGCCGCAACGTCTGAGCCGCGAGCCCGAGCGCGAGCAGGCCGACGAGCGAGAACGCCGGCCGGGTGCCGATCACGACCGCGACCGTCCCGAGGATCGGACCGAACAGGGTCCCGAGCGTCGCCGCGCCGAGCACCCCCCCGAGCGTCCGCGATCGCCGCTGCACCGGCGTCACATGGATCACCCAGGTCAGGCCACCGCACCAGATCAGCCCGCAGAACAGCCCCTGGACCGCGCGGAGCGCGTCGAGCATCACGAGGCTTGAGCCGAACCCGAACGCGATCACCGCCAGCCCGAAGCCGCATAGCCCGAGCACGGTCGTGCGCCGGACGCCGGCACGGGTGGCGACCCAGAAGCCGACGATCGCGCCCGGGATCAGGCCGGCCGGATACGCCGCCGCCAGCACGCCGATCGCCGACTTGGAGGCGTGCAGCGTGTGGGCGTAGTGGGGGAGGACCGGACTGACGGCGGAGTACAGCGCCGACTCGAACAGCAGCACCAACCGGATCAGCGACACCAGTCGCCGCTCGGGGCTCTGCTCCGAGCCGCGGCGCAGCGCCGCCCGGCGGGTGCGCAGTGCGCTCATTTCGACGCGGCCGTCAGCGTGCGGGCGAGCCGCTGCAGCTGCGGGCGCGGATCCTCCGGCTCCCCGGTCGCCAGTGCGACGATCAGGAGCCCGTCGGCAGCGGCCAGCAGCAGCTGCGCGTCGTCACGCGGGGTCGTGGAGCCGGCCCGCCGCAGCAGCTCGGAGACGGTCTCCATGTACGCGTCGGTCCAGCGGCGCGCCAGCCCCTGCAGCGCCGGGCGCCGCGCGGCCTCCAGCAGCAACGTGTAACTGGCGAGCAGCGACCGGCGTCCGGCCGCGCGCTCGTCCTCGGAGCGCTCGTCGCCGGGCGGGTCCAGCACCGCAGCGACGGCGTCGTCGGAGCCGGCGGGCGACTGCCGGGGTCGGCCGGCGAGCTCGTGCAGCCGGCCGAGATCGCGCTCCGCGGCCAGCTCCAGCGCCGCCGTCAGGAGGTCCTCCTTGGAGTCGAAGTAGTAGGTCGTCGACGCGAGCGGGAGCTGTGCGACCTCGGCCACGCGGCGGTGCGTGACCGCGTCGGCACCGGTGTCGGCGACGATCCGCAGCGTCGCCTCCAGCAGCGCCTCGCGGCGGGCGGCGCCGCGCGGGCGGGCGGGGCCGCGGCGGCGCGCCGCGGCACGGTCACGCTTGTCGGGGCTGGCGAGGGTCATGTTGGTACAAATGTACCAACAGGATCGCGAGCTCAGTCGTCCGAAACATTGCGGACTGTTTGTGACCGCAATTGGAGTGAGACTTCCGGGCGACCAATCGAATCAAGGAGCTGGCGATGGATTACAAGCTGGAGCTGATCGCGGTGCCCGTCTCAGATGTCGACCGCGCCAAGCAGTTCTACGTCCGGATCGGCTTTCACCCCGACCATGACCACACCGTCTCCGACGAGCTCCGGTTCGTGCAGCTGACGCCGCCGGGCTCGGCCTGCTCGATCGCGTTCGGGAGGGGGCTGACCGAGGCCGAGCCGGGGACGGCCGTCGGGATGCAGCTGGTGGTGGACGACGCCGACCGGGCCCGGGCCGAGCTGCGCGAGCGCGGGGCGACCGTCGGCGAGGTCCAGGAGTTCCCGTGGGGCCGGTTCGTATTCTTCGCCGACCCCGACGGCAACCGCTGGTCGGTGCAGGAGCTCCCCGACCGCTGATAGCCAAGGCGTTCTGGCGCCGCCCCGTCGGTTGCCGGTAGGGTCGACCGGTGTTCGACGGTTTCGAGCAGCTGTACGTGGAGACCGACCGTGGCGCGATCCAGGCGCGGGTCGGCGGTTCGGGCCCGCCGCTGCTGGTGCTGCACGGCTACCCGGAGACCCACCTGATGTGGCACGGCTGCGCCGACGCGCTGGCGCGGCGGTTCACGGTGGTCGCGACCGATCTGCCCGGCTATGGAGACTCGCACCGCCCGACGCCGGCGGCCGATCACGCGCCCCACTCCAAGCGCGCGACCGCGACCGACCTCGTGCAGGCGATGTCGGCGCTGGGGTTCGAGCGCTTCGCGGTGGCGGGCCACGATCGCGGCGGCCGCGTCGCCTACCGGATGGCGTTCGACTGGGCCGAGCACGTCCACGCGCTGGCGGTCCTCGACATCGTCCCGACGGCCGAAGTGTGGGCCCGGGCGGACGCGCAACTGGCGTTGGTCTACTGGCACTGGGGCTTCCTTGCACAGCCGGCGCCGCTGCCCGAGCGGCTGATCGCAGCAGACCCCGACGGCTACTACGAGCACCATGTCAGGCGGATGGGTATCGGCGAGGAGCCGCGGCTATACCCGAAGTCGGTGCTGGACGCCTACCGCCGGCAGTTGCGCGACGCGACCGTGGTGCAGGCGATCTGCGAGGACTACCGTGCGGGCGCGACGATCGACCGCGAGCTCGACGAGGCCGACCGGGCCGCGGCGAACCGGATCGAGGCGCCGCTGCTGGCGCTGTGGGGCAGCCGCGGCGCGCTGCCGCTGCTGTACGACGACGTCGCGGCGATCTGGCGCGACTGGGCGCGTGACGTGACGGGCGCCGAGCTTGACGCCAGCCACTTCCTGGTCGAGGATCAGCCGGCCGAGGTCGCCGACCGGCTGATCGAGTTCTTCGGCTGAGCCCGGCGCCTGCGCCGGCCGGTCGGCGCGGCGCGGCGCGGCGCCGGCGTGGGTCAGCTCGCGGCCGGCTCGGGTTCGGGCTCGGGGTAGGACCCGCCAGGGTCGCCGGCGGCGACCAGCGGGCGTGCCTGGCCCTCGACGTTGAGGTGCGGCAAGACCCGATCGAGCCAGGCCGGGATCTTCCAGTTCCACTCGCCGAACAGGATCGTCAACCCCGGCACCAGCACCATCCGCACGATCACCGCGTCGAGCAGCACCGCGGCGGCCAGGCCGACGCCGAACATCTCGATCACCCACTCGCCGCCGAGCACGAACGAGGCGAACACCAGAAACATGATCCCGGCCGCCGCGGTGATCGTCCGGCCGGTCGCTGCCAGCCCGTGCATGACCGCCTCACGTGTGTCACCGCGCCGGTGCCACTCCTCGAAGATCCGCGTGATCAGGAACACCTCGTAGTCCATCGACAGGCCGAACAGGATCGGGAACAGCAGCACCGGGATGAACGATTCGATCGGACCGGTGGTGTTGAGGCCGATCAGCTTGTTGCCGATCCCGTCCTGGAAGATGGCGGTCAGCACGCCGAACGCGGCACCGGCCGACAACAGGTTCATGATCGACGCGGTCAGCGGGATCAGGAGGCTGCGGAACACGGCCATCAGCAGCAGGAAGCTGAGCACCACGACGATCCCGATGAACAGCGGCAGCTTGCCCGAGAGGACGTTTGCGAAGTCCTCGAAGATCGCGGTCGTGCCGCCGACGAGGATCGTCACCCCGGTGCCGCGGGTCGCCGCCGGGATCACGGTGTGGCGGATGTGGTTGAGCAGGGCCGTCGTCGACTTGGCCTGCGGCGAGCCAGACGGGTAGACGTTGGCGGTGGCGACAGTGGGGCGGCCGGGGCCTGACGGCTTGACGATCCGCACCGGCGTCGAGCCGACCACGCCCGGCGTCTTGGCGATCTGCGCCACCGAACGATCGAACGAGGCCTCCTGCGCCGGGCTGCGGACCTGGGCGACGAGCTCGAGCGGGCCGTTGTAGCCGGGACCGAAGCCCTTGGCGAGCGCGTCATACGCGTGGCGTGTGGTCGTGTTCGTCGGGTCGGTGCCGGCGTCGGCCGAGCCCAGCCGCATGTGGAAGAACGGCAGGATGATGACGATCATCACGATCGCCGCGAGCGCCGCGAAGATCGCCGGGCGCCCCGCCAGGATCCGCGTCCAGCGACTCCACAGCGGCGATTCGTCGTCGGTCGTCAGCTCGCCCGCGCGGACCGCGCGCCGCTCACGACGGCGCGGCACCCGACCGCCGACCGCTCCCAACAGCGCCGGCAGCAGCGTCAGCGCCGCGACCACGGTGAACGCGACGACGACGGCGGCGGCGACCGCGACCCCGTACAGGAAGCTGATCCCCAGCGCGAACATGCCGAGCATCGCGATCACGACGATCATCCCCGCGAACAGGACCGCGCGGCCTGAGGTGTCGATCGCCTCGACGACCGCGTCCTCGCGCGTGACCCCGCGCAGTACCGCCTGCCGGTAGCGGGTGACGATGAACAGCGCGTAGTCGACGCCGACCCCGAGGCCGATCAGCAGCGCCAGCTCCGAGGAGAAGCTGGCGATGTCGAGCGTGTGGCTGAGCAGGCCGATGACCGCCGTCCCCGCGCCGAGCGAGATGCCGGCGTTGATCAGCGGCAGGAACATCGCCACGACCGAGCCGAACGCGAGGAACAGCACGATCGCCGCGGCGATGAAGCCGATGAACAGCGACGAGTCGGAGTTCTGCTTGTTGCCCGCCTCGGCGATGTTGCCCTCGACGTTGAAATGGACGGCTCCGGATGAGGCCGACGTGATCACCTGGTCGAAGTGCATCGCCTGGGATGCGGTGATCTTGTTCTCGTTGGCGGCGTTGTCGAAGACGACGTTCGCGAACGCCACGGTTCCGTCCGGGGCGATCTGCTTCGCGGTCTGTGGCGTGTAGGGCGACGTCACCTCGGCGACGTTCGGGACCTTCACCACCTGCGAGAACAGCTTCTCGGCCCGCGCGCGCACCGCCGGATCGGTGACCTTGCCGCTGTCGACCGAGATCACGAGCTGATCGGTCTCGCCCGACTTCTTCGGGTCGGCCCGCTGCAGCAGCTTCAGCGCCTCGGAGGACTGGGTGTGCGGCAGCGTGAACTTGTCGGTGTACGCGCTTCCAGCGGCCGAATGCGCCGCGACCAGCACGACGACCAACGCCACCCAGCCGAGGATCGTCAGGAGCCAATGGCGGCAGCACCAGCGGGCTAGCGTTCTCATCGTGTTCCGGAAACCTCCAGATTGTTTTGCGGCCTGGCTTCCAACGCGGTCAGCGAGACTAGAACGCCGCACGCTCGCGCGACAGTGCCGTCCGGCCAGAATCCACTATGAGATTTGTCACAGTCATTCGTGGTTCGCGCTCGTGATTGAACACCGCAGTCCTGACAGTTTTCTGACACTGAGCGCCGAGTTGCGTCCAAGGTGAGTCCGTCGAACCGTGACGTTCGCAGTGCCGGGATCCTGCTGTTCCGCCGGGCCGGCGCGGTCGTGGAGGTGCTGATCGTGCACCCGGGCGGGCCGATTTGGGTCCGGCGCGACGACGGCGCGTGGTCGATCCCGAAGGGGGAGTGCGACCCGGGGGAGGAGCCACTCGCGGCCGCGCGCCGTGAGTTCGCCGAGGAGGTCGGCTCGCCCGCACCGGCCGGCGAGCCGCTGGCGCTCGGCGAGGTCCGGCTGAAGTCCGGCAAGCGGGTGATCGCCTGGGCGGTCGAAGGTGATCTCGATGCGGCGGCGATCCGCTCCAACATGTTCACGATGCAGTGGCCGCCCCGTTCGGGCCGGATGCAGGCGTTCCCCGAGGTGGACCGCGGTGAATGGTTCGCGCCCGCGCGTGCGCGGGTCAAGCTCAACCCGGCGCAAGTCGAGTTCGTCGATCGACTGCTGGATATGCTTGACCTGTCAACTGAAGATGGGAGCGTGTAGCGCGATGATCACCGCAACCCTGTACACCGACCCGGGATGCCCCTGGGCCTATTCGGAGAACCCGGCGCTGCGCGTGATTGAATGGCGCTACGGCGACCAGATCGACTGGAAGCTCGTTCTGATCGGACTCACCGAACGCTCGGAGCAGTACGTCGCGCGTGGCTACACGCCACTGCGCGGCGCGCTCGGCCAGCTGCGGTTCCGCCGCTACGGGATGCCGTTCGCGCCGGAGCCCAAGCCGCGGGTGAGCGCGACCGCTCGCGCCTGCCGCGCCGTGGTGGCGGCGCGCCTGCGGCAGCCCGGGTCTGAGTGGGCGGTGTTCCGCGCCCTGCAACTGGCCAACTTCACGTCGTCGCTCGTGCTCGAGGATGACGAGGCTCTGCGCGCTGTGATCGCGACCGTCCCCGGCGTCGACGCCGACCCGATCGTCGCGCAACTCGACTCAGACGAGGTGACCGCGGCCTACGAGGCCGACAAGGCCTCGAGCCGGACCGCCGCCGGCTCGGCGACCGAGCTGCAGGGCAAGGCCGGCAACAGCGATGGCCAGGTGCGCTACACGGCTCCGTCCGTGATCTTCGAGTCCAACGGGACGCGCTTGGAGGCTGGCGGCTTTCAGCCCGTCGAGGCCTACGACGTGATCGTCGCCAACCTCGACCCGACGCTCAGCCGTCAGGCGCCGCCCGAGACGCCCGAGCCGCTGCTGGAGCGCTTCCCGACCGGGCTGACGACCCAGGAGGTCGCGGCGCTGATGACGCACGGCAACGACGCGGTCGACCGTCCGGCCGCCGAGGCGGCGCTGATCGAGCTGGTGTTCGCCGGCAAGGCTTCGCGGCAGTCGCTCGGCGACGACGCGCTGTGGCTCGGCGCCGGTGGCGTGCAGCCGGACCCGCGCGAGCTGGCGGGCGCGGGCGCCAGCGCCTGAGCTGACGCCCGGCCGATCGGTGCGCGCGCGTCGAGGTGACGCGCGCGGCCGATGCGGCCGCCCGAAGTCTGGCGTTCCCGTCACCGCATCCGTGACGCGATCGCCAACCCTGAATCTGACGCTTACGTAAGAAGTCGCTTTGCTAGGCTCGCATCCGATGGCGAACGTGGAGGGTGCAACCAACGGCGGCTCGGCCGCGGCGAACGGATCGAACGGGGCGGCCGCGACCAGCGGCCCGCGCCTGGACTACCAGGGCAAGCCGATCCCGGACAACTACAAGTGGATCGCGCTGTCGAACACGACGCTGGGGGTGCTGATCGCGACGATCAACGCGTCGATCCTGCTGATCTCCCTGCCCGACATCTTCAAGGGCATCCACATCAACCCGCTGCTGCCGAGCAACACCAACTACCTGCTGTGGCTGATCCTCGGGTTCCTGGTCGTCACCGCAGTGCTCGTCGTCTCGCTCGGCCGGCTCGGCGACATCTACGGCCGCGCCCGCATGTTCAACCTCGGCTTCGCGGTGTTCACCGTGTTCAGCGTGCTGCTGTCGGTGACGTGGATGAAGGGCAGCTCCGGTGCCCTGTGGCTGATCGCGATGCGCGCCCTGCAGGGCGTCGGCGGCGCGATGCTGTTCGCCAACTCGTCGGCGATCATCACCGACGCGTTCCCGCAGGAGCAGCGCGGCCTGGCGCTCGGGATCAACGGCGTCGCGGCCGTCGCCGGCTCGTCGATCGGGCTCGTGCTCGGCGGCGTGCTCGCCCCGGTCGCGTGGCGCGCGGTGTTCCTCGTGTCGGTGCCGTTCGGCATCTTGGGGACGGTCTGGGGCTACCGGCAGCTCCGCGACCTGTCCGAGCGCAAGCCCGCCAAGATCGACTGGCTCGGAAACCTCACATTCGCCGTCGGACTGATCGCGATCATGGTTGGGATCACCTACGGGATCCAGCCCTACGGCAGTCACACGATGGGTTGGACGAGCCCCAAGGTGATCGCCGAGATCGGCGGCGGGATCCTCGTGCTGATCATCTTCTGCTTCGTCGAAGCCCGGGCCGAGGCACCGATGTTCCACCTCGAGCTGTTCAAGGTCCGCGCGTTCAGCGCCGGCAACGTCGCGTCGTTGCTGTCGGGCATCGGTCGCGGCGGCCTGCAGTTCGTGCTGATCATCTGGCTGCAGGGGGTCTACCTGCCGCGCCACGGCTACAGCTTCGCCGACACGCCGCTGTACGCCGGCATCTTCCTGCTGCCGCTCGTCGCCGGGATGCTCATCGCCGGGCCGATCGCCGGGGCCCTGTCTGACCGGATGGGGCCGCGGCCGTTCGCGGTCTCCGGCATGCTGATCGCGGCGCTGTCGTTCTATCTGCTGTCGATCCTGCCGGTCAACTTCTCCTATCCGGTGTTCGCGCTGGTGATCGTGCTCAACGGGCTCGGGATGGGCATCTTCTTCTCCCCGAACCGCGCGTCGATCATGAACTCACTGCCGGTCAACCAGCGCGGCGCCGGCGGCGGCATGGCCGCGACCTTCATGAACTCCGCGATGGTGCTGTCGATCGGGATCTTCTTCTCGCTGATGATCATCGGCCTGTCGGGTGGCCTGCACGGGTCGATCTACAACGGGCTGACCGCACACGGCGTCTCCAAGGCGGCGGCGACGCATGCCGCCGACCTGCCGCCGGTCGCGACGCTGTTCGCGGCGTTCCTCGGCTACAACCCGGTCAAGACCCTGCTCGGCCACTCGATCAACCACGTGTCGGCGGCCCAGCAGCACATCCTGCTCGGTCACAAGTTCTTCCCGTCGGTGATCTCGGGCCCGTTCTCACACGCGTTGTCGTCCGCGTTCATCTTCGGCTTGGTCGCGATGTTGATCGCGGCGGCTGCATCGATGGTGCCGGTCAAGGGCCAGCCGTTGATCGGCCGCCGTCGGCGCTCGGCGCCGCCGTCACCCGCCGAGGATCGGCTCGGGGTCGTGCCGGCGGGCGCCAGCCTGGAGTTCGCCGGCGCCGATGTCACCGACGACGCCCCGGACGACGCGCCGACTGCGCCGACGACCGCGCCCCATGCCACGCAGCCGACCGGCAGCCGCGACGCCAAGACCTCGTGGCCCGACTAGGACAGCTGCACGTTCTCGAACACGGCCGCGAGCCCCTGGCCGCCGCCGATGCACATCGTCTCGAGGCCGTAGCGGCCGCCGCGGCGGGCCAGTTCGTGCAGCAGCGTCGTCAGGATCCGGCCGCCGGTGGCGCCGATCGGGTGGCCGAGCGAGATCCCCGACCCGTTGACGTTGACGCGCTCCAGCCCGTCGGGCAGATCCCACTCTCGCAGCACTGCCAGCACCTGTGCGGCGAAGGCCTCGTTGAGCTCGATCAGATCCATGTCGCCGAGCGTCAGCCCGGCCATCGCCATCGCCTTGGCGGTCGCGGGAACCGGGCCGATCCCCATCGTCCTGGGCGGCACGCCGGCGGCGGCCCACGAGACCAGCCGCGCGACCGGCCGCAGGTTCAGCTCGGCCGCACGGTCGGCATGGGTCACGATGCAGACGGCGGCGCCGTCGTTCTGGCCGGAGGCGTTGCCCGCGGTGACGGTCGCCTCGGGGTCCTTGCGGCCCATCACCGGCCGCAGCGAGGCGAGCGTCTCGAGCGAGGCGTCGGCTCGGGGGTGCTCGTCGCGGTCGATCGTGCGAGTGCCGTTCTTGCGGTCACGGATCTCGACCGGCACGATCTCCTCGGCGAACGTCCCGTTGTGCTGGGCGGCGACCGCGCGCTGGTGCGAGCGCAGCGCCAGCTCGTCCTGCTCGGAACGCGGAATCCCGTACTCCCGCCGCAGATTCTCCGCCGTCTCGATCATCCCGCCCGGCACCGGGTAGTTGATCCCGCCGGCCGTCACCCGCCCGCGCACGAGCCGGTCCTCGAGCATCGCCCCGCCCGAGCGGGCACCCCAGCGCAGCCCGGTCGAGTACAGCTCGGCCTGGCTCATCGACTCGGCGCCGCCGGCGATGATCAGATCGGCGACGCCGGTCTGCACCTGCATCGCCGCGTCGAGCACGGCCTGCAGCCCGGAGCCGCAGCGCCGATCGACCTGGACACCCGGCACCTCGACCGGCAGTCCGGCGTCGAGCGCCGCGATCCTGCCGAGCGCCGGCGCCTCGCCGTTGGCGTAGCCCTGACCGAGGATCACGTCGTCGACCGAATCCGGCGGCAGCTGGGTGCGCGCGACCAGCTCCTTGATCACGGTGGTCGCGAGCTCGGTGACCGCGAGATCTCGGAAGACCCCGCCGAAGCGCCCGACGGGGGTCCGCAGGGGCTCGCAGATCAGTGCCGCTCTCACGGCGACGCAGATTAGAGAAGTACTGGCGAGCGGGTCCGCTCGCGGCGCTCGCGTTCGTCCAGGGGTGGCGCATTTTTCCTAGACGGACCTGGGGTGCCGTGCGATCGTGGCCGACATGAGCAACTACACGAAGATCAACATCGCCGAGGTCGAGGACCTGGCGCCGAAGTACGGGATGAGCGAGACCGGGGAGTCGCGGTTCGCGCGCGGGGCGCTCGGGGCGCAGCGGATCGGCCTGGCGTACTACAAGGTGAACCCGGGCCGGCGGCTCGGTTTCGGGCACCGCCACGCCGAGGACGAGGAGGTCTACCTGGTGCAGTCGGGGTCGGGACGATTCAAGGTCGGAGACGAGGTGTTCAGCGTCGGCCCCCGGGACGTCGTGTTCGTACCGCCGGACTCGATGCGCAGCTGGGAGGCCGGCGAGGACGGGATGGAGCTGATCGCGTTCGGCGGCCACACCGAGGGCGCCGCCGCCGACATGGATCAGGAGTTCTGGCCGCAGTGACCGTCGCGATCCGCGGCGCCTGAGGTGAGCGGGGCCGGTCGGCGCAGGTGGAGCTCGTAGGTCTGGCCGACGAGGTCGACCCCGAAGCTGTGGTGCGGGTGCTCGTGCGTCAGCCTGAAGCCCTGGCGCAGGTACAGGCGCCGGGCCGCGACCAGCGGATCGTTGGTCCACAGCTTCATTCGCCGGTAGCCGGCGTCGCGGGCGAAGCCGATCGCGGTCTCGACCAGGCGTGAGCCGAGCGCGTGGCCACGGGCGGCCGGATCGACGAGCAGGATCCGCAGTTTGCAGTCGTCCCCGTCGTCGCCTCCGACGCAGAACACGCAGCCGACCCGCCGTCCATCGAGCTCGGCGATCCAGGCGCCGTCGGCCTTGGCGTCGAGGTTGGCGGCGTAGTCGGCGACGATCCGCGCGACCAGCGCTTCAAAGCTCGCGTCCCAGCCGAATTCAGACGCGTACAGCTCGCCGTGAGCCATCACGACCCAGCCGAGATCGCCGGGCCGCCCGAGCGGCCGGATCGTGGCTCTCGCCTGCACCACGCGCTCTCCTTCCGATTGACTGAAACGACTGTTTCAGTAAGCTACCGCATCGTGCCCACCGCCGCCAGGCCCGAATCTGCCCGCCGCGTGCAGCTGCTGGAGCGCTGCTACGAGTACGTGCTCGAGCACGGGCTCGCGTCCGTGTCGCTGCGCCCGCTGGCCACGGCGGTCGGTTCGAGCCCCCGGGTGCTGCTGTTCCTGTTCGGCTCCAAGGACGAGCTCGTGCGCGAGCTGCTAGCACGGGCGCGGGCCGACGAGATCGAGCTGCCGGCGCTCGGATCCGCCGACGCGGACCTGGCGGCGGCGGCGCTGGAGGTGTGGGAGTGGCTGGCGGCCGACCGCCATCGCGGCCTGCTGCGGTTGTGGGTCGAGAGCTACGCCCGGTCGCTGATCGAGCCCGACGGTCCGTGGGGACCGTTCGCGCGCGCGACCGTGCGGGATTGGCTCGGGCTGCTGGGCGCGTCACAGCCGGCCGCCGAGCGTGAGACCGAGGCCGGGATCGCGCAGCGGACGCTGGTGCTGGCGGTGCTGCGGGGCGCGCTGCTCGACCTACTGGCGACCGGCGACCGCGAGCGCACGACGCGCGCCGTCCACCGCGGGCTGTTCGCGCATGGATTCGAGCCGGGCGTGGGAGATCACTTGCAGCTGCCGTAAGCGATCGCCCGCAGCGTGCCCGATCCATCCGGGGCGCCGCAGGGCCGCCGCACGAGTTCCCGCGCGATCATTCGTCGATCGTCATGTGGCCCGGGCGGGCGGCAACGCGCGCCAGCCACGCGCCGATCGCCGGATAGCGCTCCATCGCGAAGCCGCCCACGTCGGCCACGTGCGTGTAGGCGTAGAGCGCGATGTCCGCCAGCGAGTACGCATCGGCGACGAAGAACCGCCGGTCCGTCAGATGGCGCTCCATCGCCGCCAGCGCTGCCTCGCCGCCCGCGCGCTTGGCGGCGAGCTCGGCGGCCGGCGGCTCGATCCCGGCCTCGACCCAGAACCGCGCGACCGCGATGTTGGGCTCGTGGCTGTACTGCTCGAAGAACATCCACTGCAGCATCTGCGCGCGCGCGAACCGCTCAGACGGGATGTACTCCGTGCCGTCAGCCAGGTACAGCAGGATCGCGCCGGACTCGCCGAGCGAACGGCCGTCGTCGAACACGAGCGTCGGCACCCGCAGCCCGGGGTTCAGCTCGCCGAGCACCTCGGCGCGGTCGGAGCGATCGAACACGCTCAGCTCTCGGCGCTCGTACTCGACCCCCAGCAGCGCCAGCAGCAGCCGGACCTTGTAGCAGTTGCCGGAGATCGGATTGTCGTAGAGCAGCACCGGGGGCGGCAGCCTACGCGGCCGCTCGTGGCGGAGCGGTCTGGATCACCCTGACCCCGCCCTTCGGGGCGAGCGTGATCGCGCGCACTTGCGGCTTGGCCTGCTCAGGGTCGGCGGCCGCTAGGCGACAGCGCTCGAGCACGCGTGCGAGCACGACCCGCATCTCGGTCGTCGCGAAGCTTGCGCCGAGGCACCGGCGGGTGCCGCCCCCGAACGGGATCCAGGTGTAGGTGTCCGGCGGGTCGTCTGACTGAAAGCGTTCGGGCAGGAACCGGTCCGGCTCCGGGAACAGGTCGCCGCGACGATGGATCGTCCGGATCGACGGGTTGATCTCGACCCCGACCGGAACCTCGTAGCCGCCGAGCTCGAACGGCTGCTCACGGACGACCCGGCCGACGCCCTGGATCACGGGACGGATCCGCAGCGCCTCCTTGACGACCGCGTCGAGGTAGGCGTCCTCGCGCTCGCAGGCGCGGGCCATCACCCGTGGCTCGTGCAGGAGCAGGTCGAAGGTCCATGCCAGGCCGGTCGCGGTGGTCTCGTGGCCGGCGAGCAACAGCGTCAGCAGCTCGTCGCGGACCTCGCCGTCGGCCAGGCCCTCGCCGGGCTCGTCCCGGGCGAGCAGCAGCGCCGAGAAGACGTCCTCGTGGTCGGCGAGATCCGGATCGGCGCGGCGGCGGGCGATCTCGGCCAGCAGCAGCTGGTCGACGACGCGCTTGCGTGCCTCGAAGCGCTGCGCCGAGTCCGAGCGGCCGCGGCCGCGGACGAGCGCCGCGGCCAGCATCAACCCACTGCGCGAGCCAAGCGGCTCGACCATCGCCCGCAGCGCGGCACTGAGCTCGTCGGCAGCGGCACCGCGCTCGTATCCGAACACGGCGCGGACGATCACTCGCAGCGTCAGCGCCTGCATCGAGGGATGCATCGTGAACGGCTCGCCGACCGGCCAGCGGTCGATTTCGGCGTCGGTCGCCTCGCGCATCGTCTCGATCCAGCCCAACATCGCCCGGCCGTGGAACGGCGGCGACATCAGCCGCCGGTGGCGCAGGTGCTCGGGGCCGTCGAGCAACAGCACCGAGCGCTGTCCGACGATCGGACCCAGCAGCGCGTTGGCCTCGCCGGCGTGCAGTTGCTGCGGCGGGCCCTGGAACACCCGCTTGACGAGCTCGGGCGAGAACACCAGCACGAAGCGCTCGTCGAACGTCGTGCCGAGCGTCACCACGTCCCCGTAGCGGCGGCGGACCGCGTCCAGGAACCGGACGCCACCGACGACGAATCCGAGCGTCTGCAACCAGCGCGGCAGCGGCGGGCCCGGGGGTGGTCCGCCGGCGACGGCGGCGACGGGGGCAGGAGGGGTTTCGATGGTCGTGGTCACGTCTGGGCTGCGCTCGTGTCCTCGTCGCTTCAGGCTAGTGCTCCGTTCCAGGATTCACTTGACATTCGAGGCACGCCTGGCGGCGCCAGGCTGTGTCCTCGAACCTCGATCTGCCAGAGGCACACCTTCGGTTCTGTGACCGGGCTGTCAGGGTAATTTCAGAGTCGTGTGCGATCGTCAGCTGGTCACGATCCAGGCGGTGTGAGACATGTTGAGATTTCTACGTACAGCTTCGACGAGGCGTCTGCTGGCAACGATCGCCGGCGTGCTCGCCGTGATCGCCGGCGGGACGGCGATCGCCGTCGCGGCGACGGGGTCGGGGCCGGTGCCCAGAGCGCAGTCGCTGGCCGGTGCGCTCCACCAGGCGCTGTCGGCACCGAAGGTCAAGGGGATCTCGGCGAACATCAGCTTCACCAACAACCTGATCGACTCGTCGGACTTCACCGGCGAGAGCGCCGACCCGGTCCTGCAGGGCGCCAGCGGACGGCTATGGCTGTCCGATGACGGACGGCTGCGGATCGAGCTGCAGTCCGACAACGGCGACGCGCAGGTGGTCGTCGACCACCGCTCGTTCTGGATCTCCGACCCGACCGAGAACACCGTCTACGAGGGCACGCTTCCGGCCGATCGCGGCGCGCAGCACCCGGCGACGGAACACGGTATCCCGTCGATCGCCACGATCCAGTCGTTCCTGACCCGGCTGATGGGGCGCGTCAATCTGTCCGGCGCGCAGCCGACCGACGTCGCCGGCCGGGCCGCCTACCGGGTGACGATCTCGCCCAAGCACGACGGCGGGCTGCTGGGCTCGGCGCAGCTCGCGTGGGATGCGACGCTCGGCGTGCCGCTGCAGTTCGCGATCTACGCGCGCGGCAACACGACCCCGGTGCTCGAGCTCAAGGCGACGAGCATCAGCTACGGCGCAATCTCGGCATCGGACTTCGACATCTCGCCGCCGGCTGGAGCCACGGTCGTGCGGGTCGCGAGCGCCGCTCCGGCGACCGGCACCGACGCCGCTCGCGCCCACCGGCGCTCCGTGACCGGGGTCCCGGCGGTCGCGGCCGCGGTGCCGTTCAAGCTCGTCGCGCCCTCATCGCTGGTCGGACTGCCCCGCCGGCGGGTGACGCTGTTGACGATGGGCTCGCAGCCCGCGGCGATGGTCGGCTATGGCGAGAATCTCGGCGGGATGGTCGTGATCGAGCGGCGGGCCGGCTCGCAGGCGAGCGCACCCGGCGGACTCGGCGGGCTGAGCCTGCCGACCGTGTCGATCAACGGCGCCAAGGGCCAGGAGCTCTCGACCGCGCTCGGAACCGTGCTGACGTTCACTCGCGGCGGTGTCAGTTACACGGTGCTGGGCTCGGTCCCGGCGACCGCGGCGGAGCTGGCGGCGCGAGCGCTGTGACGGCCGCGGCGGCCGCGCCGGTCGACGCGGCCGTACCGATCGAGGTCCGCGGGCTCGTCAAGCGCTACGGCGCGCTGACGGCGGTCGCCGGCGTCGACCTGACCGTCGATGCCGGCGACGTGTACGGCTATCTGGGGCCTAACGGTGCCGGCAAGACGACCTCGCTGCGAATGATGCTCGGTCTGATCCGCCCGACCGAGGGAACCGTGCGCCTGTTCGGTCGTGACCCGATGCAGAGCGTCCAGGCGCTCGAGGGCGTCGCCGGGTTCGTCGAGGCGCCGGCGTTCTACCCGTATCTCAGCGCCCAGCGCAACCTGGAGCTGCTGGCCGCGTTCGATGGTGGCGGCGCCCGCGGCCGGATCGAGCGGGCGCTGAGTACCGTCGAGCTGACCGGTCGTGCGTTCGACAAGGTCGGCGGCTACTCCCACGGGATGCGCCAGCGTCTGGGGATCGCCGCGGCGCTGCTGCGCGAACCCAAGCTGATGCTGCTCGACGAGCCGGCGACCGGCCTGGATCCGGGCGGGATGCGCGACATGCGGCTGCTGATTACGCGACTGGCGCAGGAGGGGATGACCGTGTTGCTGTCCAGCCACCTGCTGGCCGAGGTCGAGGAGCTCTGCAACCGGGTCGCGATCGTCCGCTCCGGCTCGATCGTCTATGAGGGCGAGATCTCGGCGCTGAAGCGCGGCGCCGGAACGTTCTACCGGCTGCGCACGACCGACGACGCCCGTGCCCTGGCGGTGTGCGTTGCCCAGGCCGGCGTGATCGATGTCAGGCGCGCCCGCGGCCACCTCGAGTTCACGGCCGACGAGCCGGCGGTCGCGCTGCTCTCGCAGGCGTTGATCGAATCCGGGGTGCTGATCGCGGAGCTCGCGCCCCAGACGGTCACGCTCGAGGACCTGTTCTTCTCGCTGACCGAGGGCGACGGGGCCCTCGCCGTGCCGGCGGCCGATCGCGCCGCGCAGGCCGCGAGCCAGCTGGTGGGGCCGGAATGATGAGCTCACCGGGAGTCGCGACGGTGCTGCGCTGGGAGCTGTTCAAGCTGCGTCATCAGAAGCGCACCTACCTGGGCCTGGGCGCCTCGATCCTGGTGCCGGTGCTGTTCGTGATCGCGGTCCATCTCCGTCGTTCACACGAGCGCGGCGGTGGCTTCGCGTTCTCGGACTACGTCGACAAGAGCGGCCTGGCGATCCCGCTCGTGATCCTGTTGTTCGGCGCGATCTGGCTGTTCCCGCTGATCGCGGCGCTGGTCGCCGGTGACATCTTCGCCTCCGAGGACCACAACGGCACGCTCAAGACCGTGCTGACGCGGTCGCTGGAGCGCTGGCAGGTGTTCGCCGGGAAGTCACTCGCGGCCGGGACCTACGCGGTCGTCGCGATTCTGTTGTGCGGCACGGTCGGGGTTGTCGCCGGCAGCCTGCAGTCCGGGTTCAACCCGCTGCAGAGCCTGTCGGGCACGATCGTCTCGGCGCCGCGGGCGACCGAGCTCGTCTACTTCAGCCTGCTGATCTATCTGATCCCGATCGCGGCGATCGTCTGCATCGGCCTGCTGCTCTCGACCGTCACCCACAACAGCGCCGCGGCGGTCGTCGGGACGCTGATGGCGTCGCTGGTGTTCCAGCTGCTGGGGATCCTGCCCGGGCTGGGAGGGCTGCAGCCGTATCTGCTGAGCACCCAGTTCAACGCCTGGCAGGGGTTGCTGCGGACGCCGATCGACTGGACGCCGATCATCCGCGCGGTCTGGATCTGCGGGATCTACGGGTTCGTGTCGATCTTCACGGCGTTTGTCGTGTTCATCCGTCGCGACGTGGCCGGCGGGTAGCGGACGCGATGGCCGATGCGGCAACGGCCACGGCGGCCGGCGTCGGCGCCGCGCGCGTGCTGGTCGCCGACGACGATCCGCCGCTGCGCCGGATGTTGAAGCGGTCGCTGACCGCCGACGGGTTCGACGTGACCGTCGCCGCTGACGGTCCCGCCGCGTTGCTGGAGGCCGAGCGCTCGGCGCCGGACGTGATCGTGCTCGACGTGGCGATGCCGGCGATCGACGGACTATCGGTCTGCCGCCGGCTGCGTGACCGTGGCCTGGTGACCCCGATCCTGATGCTGACCGCCCGCGACGCGGTCGCCGACCGCGTCGCCGGCCTCGAGGCGGGCGCTGACGACTACCTGGTCAAGCCGTTCGCGATCGAGGAGCTGGTCGCGCGGCTGCGCGCCCTGACTCGCCGGGGTCGTGACGAGCGGTCGCTGCTGAGCTATGCGGACCTGACGCTCGACACCGAGGCTCGGGCGGCCAGCCGTGGCATCCGGACGATCGACCTGACCGGCCGCGAGGCGGCGCTGTTGGCGATGCTGATGGCGCGTCCGGGCCATGCGGTCACGCGCGAGCAGGCGCTGGCCCAGATCTGGGGCGGCGCGGCGCAGGACAACGTCGTCGACCGCTACGTGACGCGACTGCGGCGAAAGCTCGGCGAGCCACCGCTGATCCGGACGCTGCGCGGCTCCGGGTTCGTGCTGCGGGCGTGACCGCTGCACCTCGCTGGCGGCGGACAATCACCACGTGGGCCCGATCGCGACCCTGAGCCGCCGATCGTCGCGCTCGCTGCGAGCGCGGCTGACGCTGGCCGCGGCCGGCACGATCCTGGCAGCGGTGGTTCTGTTCGCGGTCGCGACGGTGGTGATCGTCGATCACGAGCTGCGCGGTTCGCTGACCACCGCGCTGCGTCAGCGAGCCCAGGAGGTGGCCCAGCTGGCGGTCTCGGCGCCGGCCGTGTTGAACGATCCGGGCGCGCTCGAGAGCCCGGTGTCAGGCCGCCAGATCGCGGTCGAGGTGCTCAACGCCCGCGGGCGGCTGCTGGCGCGCTCGGCGGCGCTGGGAGCCGAGCTGCTGCCGGCCGGCGGGGTCACACAGGCGGCGCTGCGTCACGCGCGGGCCGGCAGTGAGACGGCGACGATCGGGGGGCGGCCGTTCGCGATCTACGCCGCGCCGATCGCCGACGCCGGCGGACCCGCTGCCGGCGGAGCGGTGGTGGTCGCGTCCGACACGAGCGACATCGCACACACGACCGGACGGCTGGGCGTGCTGGTGGCGCTCGTTGGAGTGATCGTTGTCGCCGTCGCCGCGCTGGCCGCGGCCCTGTTGACCCGGCGCAGCCTGCAGCCGCTCGGGCGGTTGGCGAGCGCCGCCGGTGAGATCGAGCGGACCGGCGATCCCGCTCGGCGGCTGCCGGATCCGGCCGTCGACGACGAGGTCGGCCAGCTGACCGGGGTGCTCAACCGGATGCTGTCGTCGCTGGCATCCTCGCGCGCGGCCGAGCGCCGCTTCCTGGCCGACGCCTCCCACGAGCTGCGGACGCCGGTGACGACGCTGTTGGGCAACGTCGACTACGCCGCCCGGCATGGCGCCGACCCCGAGGTGCTCGACGACCTGCGCCACGATGCCGCGCGGCTGGCGCGTCTGGTCGATTCACTGCTGGCGCTCGAGCGGGCCGGCGAGGCGGGCGCGAGGTTCGAGCCGGTCGCCGTCGACGAGCTTGCGCGGGACGTGATCGAGACCGCCGGCGCGCGGGACGTGATCGAGACCGCCGGCGCGCGGGACGTGATCGAGACCGCCGGCGCGCGGGACGTGATCGAAACCGCCGGCGCCCGGGTGGTGGCGGGGCCACTCGCGCCGGCGGCCGTGAGCGGGGACCCGGAGGCGCTGGCGCGGGCGTTGACGAACCTGGTCGAGAACGGGCTCGTGCACGGTCCGGCGGGCGGGACGGTGACCGTGTCGGTGAGTACGGGCGGCGGTTCGGGCGCGGTCGCCGGCGCCGGCGCGGTCGTGCGAGTTTCGGTGTCCGACCAGGGGCCCGGGCCCGATCCGGACCGGCGCGATCGGCTGTTCGAGCGGTTCTGGCGGGGGCCGGACGCAGCCGGGCGCCCGGGGGCGGGCCTGGGGCTGTCGATCGTCGCCGCGATCGCGCACGCGCACGGCGGCTCGGTGCAGGTGCAGGGATCGACGTTCACGCTGACGCTGCCGGCGGCCGGGGAGACCGCCGGCGCGTGAGCCGACCGCTCAGCGCGCGGCCGGCGGATCGGCCTGCGACCCGGCGGCGCGGCCGGTCAGGTCGGCGAGCGTCAGCGGGTGCACGGGCGACCCGTCGACGATCGTCGTGACCGTCACGTCCAGCTGCGGGTCGACGTGCAGCAGCTGTCCTGACGCGAGCTCGCGCCAGCCCCGGTCGTCGTCCATCCGCTCGGTCGCGACCACGACCGCGGGCCGCTGCGCGAGCTCGTCGGAGCCGACACGGATGCGACCGGTCGAGGATCGGTGGCGCAGCGGTTGTGGTCCCGACTCGGCGCCGCCGCCCGCCTCGCGCTCGAGCACATACAGCTCGGCCTGGTCCGGATAGCGCAGCGCCCACAGCTGGTCGGCCTCGATCAGCACGAAGTTGGCCGACAGCAGCGGCAGGTTGGCGGCGATCCAGCGTGTCGCCGAGGCGATCCCGGCCGCGACGTCCCCGCCGGCGCGCTCGATCTCACGCGTGATCAGCGCGAACCACCGCTCGGAATCGGTCTCGCCGTGGACGTCCGCCAACCCCTTGGGTCCGAGCTCTGACTCGAGTGCCGTCAGGCCCTCGATCACGCCGTTGTGAGCGAACAGCCGGCCGGCCTGCTCGAACGGATGCGTGTTGGCGACGGTGAGCGCGCCGGTCGATGCGAACCGCACATGGGCAACGAACGTCCGCGCCGTCACGGCCTTGGCCTCCTCCGCGAACCGCCGGTCCTCGAAGGCCGCCAGCGGCTGCTTTGAGACGACCGGCCGGTCCTCGCCGTCAAAGAAGCCGATGCCGGCGCCGTCGGGCTCCCGGCGGCTCTGCTCAGACAGCGAGTCTGGCGCCTGCAGCAGCCAGAACGTGGCGCGCACGGGCTCGGAACCGCCGCTCATGCCGAATAGCCGACACATGGGGGTGACGCTAGCGCGGGACCCGTGGCGGCGCGATCGGGTCGGCCGGCCGCGTGTCCGGCGCGGGCTTGCGGAGCGTCTTCTGCCACCAGCCGACGTCGCGCCAGGACCCGAGCTTGAACGCGATGTTCCGATAGACGCCGACCGGACGAAAGCCGAGCGACTCGTGCAGACCGACGCTCGCGTCGTTGGGCAGGGTGATCCCCGCGCACGCCTCGTGATAGCCCTGCTGCGCGAGCAGCTCGAACAGCCGCTCGTACAGCGCCCGTCCGACGCCGCGCCGCTGATAGGCGTCGGACACGTACACCGTCACGTCGACCGACCACCGGTAGGAGGCGCGCGCTCGATGCTGTGTGGCGTAGGCGTAGCCGGCGACGACGCCGTCGAACTCGGCGACCAGCCACGCGTACCGGGCCGTGATCTCGGCGATCCGGCGGCCGAGCTCGGCCGCGTCGGGCGCGACCTCCTCCATCGACGTGACGCCGTCCATCACCGACGGGGCGTAGATCGCCGCGCAGGCGGCGGCATCCTGGGCGGCGTCGGCGGCGCGGATCAGCATCGGCGCGGGATCTTGCCCGATCCGTGGTCGGCTCGCACGGTGACCCGCCGCAGATCCGGATCCGAGCGCATCGGCGGCGCTGGTCGCGCTTCGCGGTGCCCCTAAGCTCGGCTGGTTTGCGAACCCAAGTCACAGGAGCGGGGCTGAGATGAGCGCGAGTTTGATCGACGGCAAGGCGATCGCCCAGCAGGTGCGGGCCGAGGTGCGCGACCAGGTCAGCCAGTGGGTCGACGGCGGCGGCCGCCGGCCGGGCCTGGCGACCGTGCTGGTCGGCGATGATCCCGGTCGGCGGTGTACGTGGCCGGCAAGCAGAAGGCCTGCGCCGAGGTCGGAATCGAGGGGTTCAATCATCCGCTGTCGGCAGACGTCTCAGAGCAGCAGGTGAGCGAACTGCTGGACGAGCTCAATGCCGATCCGCGGGTCTCGGGGATCCTGCTGCAGCTGCCGACGCCCGCGCACATCGACGGCTCGCGACTGACCACGCTGATCGATGCCGCCAAGGACGTCGACGGGCTGACGCCGATCTCCGCCGGGCTGCTGGCGAAGGGGCTGCCGGGGCTGCGACCGTGTACGCCGGCGGGCGTGATCGAGCTGCTCAAGCGCTACGACGTCGCGTTGGAGGGCGCGGAGGCGGTCGTCGTCGGCCGCTCGGATCTCGTCGGCAAGCCGGTCGCGGCCCTGCTGCTGGCGCAGAACGCGACCGTCACCACATGTCATTCGCGTACCCGTGACCTCGGCGAGGTCTGCCGCCGCGCGGATGTCCTGATCGCTGCCGTCGGTCATCCCAAGATGGTGCAGGGAGACTGGATCAAGCCCGGCGCGACGGTGATCGACGTCGGTATCAATCGCACCGACGATGGGCTCGTTGGCGACGTCGAGTTCGTCGCCGCCCGGGCGGTGGCCGGGCTGATCACCCCGGTCCCGGGCGGCGTTGGGCCGATGACGATCGCGATGCTGCTCGCCAATACGCTCCAGGCAGCCCGCGCGGGCGCCCCGGACTGAGCGGCCGCTCGAACAGCCCCCGCTCGGACACCGGCCACGCGTAGACCGGCGCGCCGTCGTCGATCAGCTGCCCCAGCCCGGGAGCGCCCAGCACGGCCGCCGACCAGTCGTACAGCGGCTGCAGCCGGGGGCGGATCACGACGTAATCCAGCGTGCGCCCGATCCCGGCCTCGGCCCGCAGGTACTCCTCGAGCGGATCGGGCAGCGGGTAGGCGTCGGGCACGGTCCGGCGCAGCGACAGGAAGATCCCGGCCATCCCCAGTCGCGGATCGCCGAGCGGCCGGCTGAACGCCTGCAGGCGCCCGAGCGCCAACCGCGGTGCTGCCACCAGCGCGTGCGCGTACAGCACGCGCAGCAGCACGACGTTGAGGAAGAATCGCTCGGCCCGGTTCTCCTGCTCGGCCAGCGCACGGTGCTCGAGATAGGCCGCGACGATGCTCGCGTTGTGGGCGCGGTACCAGTTGGCGGCGCTCGGCTCCGCGACGAACGTCATCCACAGTTCGATCGTCGGCGACGACGGCTCGCCGCCACGGCCGCCGGCGCGCCCGAGCGCCTCGCAGCCGTCCCGGAGCAGCCGCTCGTTCAGCGCGCGCCACCAGGCGCTGCCGGGCCGCGGGGCCGACGCCGGCGCCAGCACCCCGCGGCGCAGCTCCCAGCCCATGAACGACAGCGCCGCGCGCCGGAACGGACGATGGTGGGCTGACGAGCCGAATGGCCCGTCGTAGAAGGTGCGCAGCAGCACCTGCCGGCCCGCCGGATCGTCACGCACGGCGGCGACCTGCGCGGCGGCGAACGCGGCCGCGTCGCTCGGCGGCTGGGCGCGCGGGCGCACAGCGTCAGGCTATCGCCGCCCCGATGCGGGGCGCCCGCGTGTGGGGTGTTGGGAAGTCGACGCACGCGACGACCGCGCTCGCAAGCCGCTGAACCGGGGTCTGACGCGCGACCGCGCGCGCTGACCGCTCACACGGGCGATTGCCGCCCGTGACCCGACCGCTCACTCGGGCGATTGCCGCCCGTGACCTGACCGCTCACTCGGGCGATTGCCGCCCGTGGCCTGACGGCTCACTCGGGCGATTGCCGCCCGGGGCCTGACCGCTCACTCGGGCGATTGCCGCCCGTGGCCTGACCGCTCACTCGGGCGATTGCCGCCCGTGACCTGACCGCTCACTCGGGCGATTGCCGCCCGTGACATATCACCCACGACGGGCCCGAGTTGGGGGAGGCGGG